>Ga0207899_1000700_pt1 | contig 11707 bp, 9 predicted proteins | sample MalvirmetaMSP134_FD_184235 | JGI IMG/M metagenome (GOLD analysis project Ga0207899, IMG submission 184235) | Marine viral communities from the Deep Pacific Ocean - MSP-134 (SPAdes) | ecosystem: Environmental > Aquatic > Marine > Oceanic | place: Pacific Ocean | collected 2011-06-28
CTGCTTTTCCGCACCGGGTGTCTCCAAGTATCGCTTGGGCAACGAGTGTGAAACCTATGCTGAGATCCAGCTGGGTTCTGAGGTTTTCAGGCAGGATGACACCAGCTTCTACGTCGACTCGATGATCGCGTACATCACTCCTCAGGAGAATGATTTTGAAACCGTGAACGACGACGATGCAACGATTGCCGTGCGGCAGTTCAACGTGCGTGGCACCAACGTCATCAAATCATTGCCAGGTTCAACGTTGTGGATTGGCAAACGCTTTTATCAGCGCCACGATGTTCACATCAACGATTTCTTCTACTGGGATGTATCCGGTCCAGGCGCGGGCCTTGAGGATATCGATGTTGGCACCGGCCTCCTGCATGTAGCCTGGACTCGCTCTGCCAACAACGAAACCGGTGACGGTGCCGATCTAGGAACTGGGGACCCGGTTACCAATGACATCATTGACGTGCGCTGGACTGGCCTGCCCGTCAACCCTGGCGGTACCCTGGAAGTGGGCATCGACTACGGCCGTGCCAATCTGGACGACGAGCAGGAGAGCGCCGGTGTTGATGATCAGGACGGCTACATGTTAACCGCCGAACATCAGCAGGCGAATTTTCTTGGTGGCTACAACAAGCTTACCCTGCAGTACGCCAAGGACTCACTGGTCGCCAGTGGTGGCCGGAGCAACAGCAGTGCCGCAAACCAAGGCTCCATGGTCCGTGTCATCGACCACGGTCTGATTCCGTTGGGTAGCGATATGGATATGTTCTATGTCGGTATTTATGAGGACACCAGTCTGGATAATAACCAGGGTAGTCAGTGGACGTCCTTCGGGGTCCGTCCCACTTATTACTGGAGCCCGTTGATGAGTACGGCGGTTGAACTGGGCTTTGACCGGGTTTCCCCGGAAGCATCGGGAGCAGAGGATTCAGACCTGCAGAAGGTAACCATTGCCCAACAATGGTCACCTGGCGAAACCTTCTTCGCACGGCCCCAGCTGCGCCTGTTTGCCACCTATGCAAACTGGAGCGATGACTACAATGCCGCTAGCGATTCAATCGGACCGGATGACAGTAACGGGCTGACCTTTGGCGCCCAGGCGGAAGTCTGGTGGTAGGCATGGACTAGCGCCACGCCTCACTGTAACCAATGCGGACCAGCTTCAACTGGTCCGCATCATTCAGCCCTCAATGCATCATCCAAATCGGTATCGTTGCGTGACCAACCATATGTCGCGTCACCCCACCAAAGATCTGTTCGTGAACTCTCCTGTGGGTGTAGGCGCCCATAACGATGAGATCGGAGCCGATAGAATCTGAAAGTTGCAGTAGGCTTTCACCCGCAGCAAGACGATGACTGTCAAATTGTTTGCCAATTGCTTCGACGCCGTGGCGTGCCAGGTATTGGATAAGTTTGTCGATGCCAGGCTCTCGAGCGGAAGAGCGATTACTGCATCCAACAACGATTTGTTTGGCAGCCTTCAGGACCGGCAGCGCGCTTGCAACAGCTCGCGCACTTTCAGTGCTGCCATTCCATGCGATCAGGACGCGATCAGCGCAAAAAGTGGTCAGGGTACGCGGCATCAACAGTACCGGTTTTCCACTGCGCATTATTGCAGCTTCGAATGTCGAGGTCGGTGTGCCGGACTTCGGTTGGGGAACAATAATCAGGTCGTGGACCTTGCCTCGTTCGCCAACAAGCTCACTGCGCAAACCGACGATCTCCTGCCAGCAAGCTGTTGGCGCGTCATGTATCAGTTGTTCGGTAAGAGGTGTATGGTTCTGGTCGCATAGCGACTGGAATAATTGTTGTAGTTCCGAAGATTCAGTTACGGAATACTTGCTCGCCAACGCCTCAAGTTCCTGAAGTAAACTTTGGGGCATGCGGCGTGCCACTACCTCATCCGGAATGAATCGGCGTGGATTGAGGGTTGCATGGAGCACCTCCAAATGAGCGCTGAAATAGGCCGCCACCGATAACGCACCGAGCATTCGTTCTTTCTCCTGGCCGCTGCTGGACAGCGGCATCAGGATTGATTTTGGTACTGTCATATTACTCTCCGGATTCAGGTTCAGGAGTTTCGCAGACGCCCTCAGCCCAAAGGCCAGGGTAATGCAATTGCGCTTTGCAGAAGTCCGTTTGGAAGGTCCAGTACCATGATGTGTGAAAGACTGGCCATGAACACCACAATGGAGGACGTCAGCATGGCAGTCCGCACCAACGAGGTCCGCGCCTTCACAAGCAAGAACGTGACGAAGAAACCGGTGACTGATATCAGGAACCCGAACAGGTAACAGCTAATCACCAATCCGATAATCCAGTACAGATAGTGGAAGAGACTGGCGATGCCCTGATTACTAACGTATTCCTCTACCACCTCTTTGTCGTGGTTTACCGGGTCATCTATACGTCCGCTCGCAAGCTTGAAGAGCACCGCGCCACTTATGACAAGCATGACCGCGCAAACAGATGCGGTGAACACGCTACCAAGAAACGATTGCTGTAAGGCGTCGTAGAGTCCATAAGCGAACGTGAGGAATATTGCAGCAGCGAATAGTGTCTGTGGCCGCAAGTTGGTTGCACGTTTAGGTCGCGATTCTGTGTCTTGGGCTCTGTCGTTTTCGGTGGCCCTATTTTTTGAATTATCGGATGTATGCCGTGCCGCGAAAAAAATAGAAATGAGGGTAAGGGTTCCGATGATCAGCACGCCGGGCTTGGTCAGAAATTGCCAACCGTCGAACTGTACCGCTTGATAGAGGTATGTCTCCATGCCGCTCGCCAGCACGAAACCGATCAGGAATGCCGGTCTTGGCCAGTCGAATCGTTTCATCAGCACGCCGAGAGTTCCGATTCCGACCAATGCCACGAGGTCATTCAAATCACGCGTCGCTTGATACGCTGCGAAACAAATGATGGTGATCATGAAAGGAGCCATCAAGGCGTACGGAATCGTCGTAATCCTCGCCACCCATTTGGAAAGCATGAGGCAAGCACCAGCGCCAACCAGGTTTGCCAGCGCCAGTGACCATACGATCGTATAGGTGATGTCCAAATTAGTGGTGACCATGGAGGGGCCGGGTTCGATTCCGATAAGAATCATCCCGCCCAGGAACACTGCCATACTGCCCGATCCCGGGATACCGAATAGCAGGGTTGGGATTAACGCTCCGCCTTCCTTCGCGTTATTGGACGATTCGGGTGCTATAACGCCCCGAACATCTCCATTACCAAAATGTTCCTTGTCCTTGGTGGTTTGCACTGCGTGACCATAGGAGATCCAGTCAACTACACTTCCGCCGAGACCGGGAAGGGCACCAACAACGCATCCCAGAACGGCACACCGCAGTGCCAGCCATTTATGCTTTATGAGATCACTGACCCCGGTCAACCAACCCTTGCCCAATTCGGATGCTTCGGAGATGGCACGATTTTGTCGCAACAAATCGATAATCTCTGGTAGGGCAAAAATGCCCAAGCCTACAACGACGAGAGGAAGCCCATCCATCAGGTAAAAGTTACCGAAGGTCATTCGGTACTCTCCGGTTGCCGGAGCACCGCCAACGCTTCCGAGCAACAATCCAATTCCACAGGCACCCAGGCCCTTGAGCAAGCTATTGCCGGCCAACACACCGACCATGCTCAAGCCAAGCAGTGTCAGCATGAATAATTCGGCAGAACCAAAGGCGAGAATAACTGGGCGAGCTACGAGGACGAACCCCGTGAGTACCAAAGCACCAAAAATTCCGCCAAACAACGATGATGAAAAGGCTGCAGCCAGTGCCCTGGCTGCCTCTCCACGTTTCGCCATTGGGAATCCATCCAGAACTGTTGCCTGTGATCCGCTTGAGCCCGGTATTCCCATCAATACGGATGTAAAGGTGTCGGAAGTAGGAATGACGGCGACAAGACCAATAAGCATGGCAAGAGCGGTAGTGGGTTCCATGCCGTAGAGGAAAGGCAGAAGGAGCGAGAGGCCCGCTATCCCCCCCAGGCCCGGGAAAATGCCGATGGCAAGCCCGAGCCCCACGCCGCCGACAAGATACAGTAAGTGCGTGCCGGTGGTGGCAGTTGCCAGAGCGGCCAGGAATGCATCAATCATGGTTCCTTACCTCAAGGTTGCGTTCGCGAGGCGGGTCCTGAAGAGGCCCGCCTGGTGAAAAATGATTGGACAGTTATTAGAATCGGACGTGATAGCGCGTGCTTAGCCAATCACGGACCCAAGCGCGATCAGACTCGTCCATGTCCAGTGCAACCTTGAAGGCTTTTGAGGCTTTTGCCTGAACTGCTTGTGGGTAAGATCCAAGAACAGCTTTGGCTTTGTTCTTGAAATCTTGCGAAGCCACAGTGTCTTCAACAGCCTTGGCCCAGGCTTCAATCACTTCTGGATCGGTATTGTTCGGCAGGAAGATACCCTTTTGCGCGGCAAAGCCGGCAACGAAAAAGGCTTTCCAAACTTTGAACGCCGTCCCTTCGGGCTTGCTGCCGTGAATCATTTCATAAACTTCGGCAAAGTGGGGCAGGTCGGGAAAGGTGGGATCGCGCTTCAGATCGCCGTTGTCATCGAGAACCCCCCACGACATAATCGGCACCGCTTTTCCTTCCTCAACCAGAGGGAGCACCTTTTGCAGGTAGGCAGAGGTGGTCTGGTAATCAACATTCACCTCCCCCCGCTCAAACGCCAGCCGGCCAGCGCCACGGCCCTTCATACCGAAGATTGCGTGAACGTCAATATCCAGAATCTCAAGAGCGAGAAGGGGAACCAGATCAAGGGATGTAGCGCCTTGGCTTGCGTACTTTATTGACTCGCCCCGAAGTTTTACCAAGTCCTCTGCAGACTTGATTCCTAACTCCGGGCTGACATAGAAAACACCGCCAGTGGGTGAGGCCAATACCGGTGTCCAGTTCTTATAGTCGTACTTCACCCGGCGGTCACCCAGTAGATAGGGGAACTGGGTCGAGCCGGAGGTGCCCAGAATTTCCAGACCAGTCGGCTCGGCGCGACGGTCAAAATAATTGGCTCCCTTTGTGGAACCACCACCTGGAATGTTCTTGACGACTACCGGAGGCTGTCCCGGCAAGTTCTCGGAGATCAACGGCGCAAAAAAACGAGCCCAGGTATCAGAGCCTCCCCCCTCTTTGAACGGAACAACCCATTCAATTCGTTCGTCAGCGAAATCAACACTTGCCTGAACCGATGTTGCCGTACCAGCCACTAGTGAAATGGCGGCAATGATCGTGAAACCTTTCATCGCATCGATCCAGGAACGATTTTTGGATAGCTGATTCATAATTATCCTCTCTATTCTGCATTGCTTTGTTTTTGTCTTTGATGCCGGCCATTGCAGAGAGCCTTAACCGGGCTTAGCTTTTAAATTACGTAGCCAACCTGTCAGCAACCTGTCATCAATAGAGACTCCTTGGCGTATTTGGCGGGTTACTAATGAGCGCTATTTACGAGGCTTGGCTTCTTGAGTAGGACCAGATCTGGGAAGGCACATAGAGATCGCCTTGAAACAATTTTCGGGCGGTTCGAATCAGGCCGGCTCGTTGAATTTGTGGGCCTGTCGCCGTGTAATCGATTTCGAGAGCCAGATCGATTCTTCCGCTCGGGTGCTCGATCTGGATAGTCTGTTGCTTTCCCTCAGGGCGGATTACCAGTTCATCAGTAACAGAACCGGGCAGGGCAATAGCACTCGCTACACAGATCGCACCGGTGACCGCATGGGCGCCGTGGCAACTATGGGGAACAAAATAGCGGGAGGTAATGGTGCCGCCATGGCGCGGTTTGGATAAAAGCGCCACCTTCGGAATGACTTTGCCTGTTGCATCGCCAAGCCCCATTTTCCAGGAAGCTTCCTGTCGGATCGCTTCGATACGACGCAATAATTCTACGTCTTCATCAAGCTGCGCTTTGGATTCATCGCCGCGCTTGCCGAGCGATGATGCCGGTATGAGAACCATAGGTACTGCTGCATCGATGCAACTTACTTCTATCCCGTCGATGCGGTCTCTGAGCTTGCCCGTGGGCAGGAGCTGCCCGGTCTTACTCCCTGCAACATTCAGGAAATTTAGAAGGATGGGTGCCGCTGTGCCTTCGACGCCATCAATGGACGCGTCGCCGTCGTAATCGACAGTCCCGTTGGGAGTTTTTATGACGGCCTCAACCAGGGAGTTGGTGTTCAGATTACGAATGCGCACCAGTGTTTCGCCAACGCTTGCAGATACCAGCCCCTTTTCTATGGCAAAAGGGCCTACTCCCGAGAGGATATTTCCGCAGGATGGCGATGTATCAACAATCGATTCCTCAACGGACACCTGAGCAAATAGAAAGTCAACGTCAGCGTCAGGGTGCTGAGATTTAGAAACGACTGCCACTTTGCTGGTAAGGCTGGAACCACCGCCGATACCGTTGATCTGAAGAGCGTTTCCGGACCCCATTGCGGCCAGGATTACCCGATCCTGGGTACTCCTGTCCTCCGGTAAATCAGAGGCCAGAAAATAAGGTCCTCGGGAGGTACCTCCGCGCATCATAGTGCAGGGAATTGCAGTTTGAGTCGGCATTATTTTTCTCCTATCGGGAAGAAGCTTTGCTCGGCCGGAGCGGCTGAGGTTCATGAGCCTGAGAGGGAATAAAAAGGACCGGTAACCGTGCCATCGCCTGGACTTTCGCCACCGGTCAATGACAATCAGTTGGTACTCAAGATCGCAACGTGTTCGAGTTCATCAGAATGTTCTGATCCACCGGAATCGGAGGCCGGCCTATGGAAATCGATAAGGCTGGCTATGCTCGGGGGGACGAGCTTTGTTAACTCGGATGTGGAACGTGTTCTTATTACAGACATTGATATCACTCCCGACCGATGTGACTGTCTAATTAATCAATTCAAGAGAAAGGCGCACTGGTCTGCGCGTTAACATCACGTTATCGGGTCAAACTGTCAGCAACCTGTCACGGAAGAATGTCTGGAATATCGAGAGGAGAGGAGAGGAGAGGAGAGGAGAGAGGGCGTTCGGGCGCGAGCGTCAAACAGCGGCGCTAGAGCCACTGTTTGAGCAAGCTGGGGGTTAGAAGTTAAACGCGTAGGAGTAATCGAGGTACAGGCGTATATCTGTCTGGTCGGGTTTCACGCCATCGACACTGCCCACTTCGTCGGAATTGTAGTCGTGCCAAATGGCTTTAAATTTCAGCCCCTTAATGGCTGGCACCTTGTAACCAACGACCAACTCACGCCAGTCTTCATCGGCGCTACCCAACGATCGGTTGGCCGAGTTTTCTGCATCCCATCCCTGGCCTGCCGCCACAGTGGTTTGCAGGCCAGGAACGTAGTCTTTCCAGTCGTATTTGAGGGCCAGCATCACTGCGGTTTCATTGGTGTTCGCGACGTCGGGTCCAATGCGAGAGCGAGTAGGGAAGGGGTTCGTTCCATGATCACCGGAAAAGTTATCTTCAATCCAGAGGTCATCGAATTTAGACACCGCCGCTGTCAATTCCAAGTTGTTCACGGCCCACTGCGCTTCAATATAGGCACCTAGTCCGTTGTTTTCACTATCTGTCACACCAGCGACGCTGCCGGTTGCGTCCTCATCATCCAGATCTCCACCTTCGGCTCCTGTAACGAAAAGATTGCCATTATCAGCGGAGGTAAATAGTCCGGCAGTCAGTTTCAGGCTTGAACCATCGAAACTGGTCCTGTTACTCACTCTCAGGCCAAGCTTGCTGAGATAGTCTTTTGCACTGAGGTATTCCATATCGGCTTGAAACGTATCCAGGCGGTAACCGATGCCAACGACTGAAACGAAGTCAATGTCACCTTGACGAGACTGGTCCGTGGCAAAACCTTCAAAGCTGTCACTTGCACGGGGCGACCATTTGTCGTAAACGGCGCCGAACAGGGAAATGTTGTTATTTATATGAAACTGAGTGTTTAATCCTTGAAAAGTATTCGGAACGGCACGGCTTCCGGAACTGCTCAGGAGCATGGACTTGTGGGTTTGCCTACCAAGTTTGATGGCGAGATTGTCAGAGGGAGTCAGTGTTACAAAAGCCTGTCCGAGCAATGCGAAGCCCTGCGCTTTATCATCCTTAACCGTTAAAACGTCTTCGCGAACTCGCCCTCCGGCGTGAAGATCTTCAACGAAATAAGGGGAAACTCCAAATCCGATCCAGTCGCCAAACCTTGGTGAAGTCCAGTCAGCAGTGATTGCAAAAGCTGACTGCGACCGGTCGTTCGTGGGATTTTCGTATTCCCTATCGAAATGCACCAAGCGACTCTTGGTTTTCAATTGATAACCGTTGCCAACGTCGGCGGCCATAGCCTGGCCGGCGACAAGTGCTGTGATAATACCCGTACCTATCCAACTGGCTGTTTTTGTTTTTGACATTACCGTCCCCTTAAAATTTGGTGTTTTTATTGCCGGAATTTTAGGATTCCAGTCAACACACCCTAATGACGGAACCTGTCATCAACCTGTCATCCGGTGACTTTGTCTCGGCTGGTGGTGGAGCATGCATTAGATTGCTCGCGGCCCAACCGAATACGAGCCATTTGCGCCGCGCGAATATGCATTCTTGCTGCACTTTCCGCCGCCGTCGGGTCTCTGTTTTCGATGGCATCAACGATGGCTGCATGTTCTGACAGTGCGGTTTGAGCTCTGCTATCCAACATGTACGTGGTTGGTCCGAGCAGTGCCATGGCATCTCTCAAGCTATTCAGGGATTTGAGTAGGTACCGGTTATGGGCAGCGAGGTAAATTGCATTGTGAAATGCGCGATTCTTGACCGCCTGATCAGCCGCATGGTGTTGGGATTGCTGTTCCTGGCTCGACAACTCGCGGAGGTTATACACCTCTGCCTCCGAACACTGTTGAGCAGCCAGACGCGCAGCTGTGCCTTCAAGCACCTCGCGCATCTGATAAAGCTCCATAATCGCCTGTATATCCAACTGGGCAATGACCATACCTCGGCGGGGCGCGTTACAGATCAACCCTTCTGATTCAAGCCGTTTCAACGCTTCTCGAACGGGAGTCCGGCTTATTCCAAGCCAGTTGGCCAGATCAACCTCAAGAATTCGTCCACCTGGCTTTAGGCTTCCGTCGATAATCGCTTGCAATAACCTTTGATAAGCATGTTCTGCCCGGGACATCCTGCTTTCCCCTTCCTAACCGTCAGTTTTCGTCTGTTCGTCTCGGATCAGTGCTGCCATCCGGTAGAACCCATGCACCATCTTCGAAAATGGTAAAAGTACAAAGAACGCAAGCACGGTGCCTAAATGCAGCGTCAGCAACTCTGGCAACCAGCTACTATTGGCAAAGGCGTATAACAGAAGCCCGGTACTACTCACGGCAAAAAGCAAAAGAATAAACCCCATCTCTCCACCCCAGACATGTTGAGCGGACAATTCCGGGTCTGCTTTGGTTTTCAGGTAGGCCAGGCCGAGAGTACCTATACAGAGTAAAATGCCGCCACTAATGCCCAGCAGTTTCGGAACAGAAAACAGGCTGTAGGGGGCAGGCAGGTCAAGCAGGTAATGCATGATCGTTCCAGCGCTTGTGGCTGCGAAACAGAGTAAAAAACCATACATTGTTGCTTGATGTAAGAGACGGCGTTTATTCGAGAAACGATCTTCGTCTTCAAAGTTACACCCATCACCATGGCCTGCAGCCAGGTTTTTCATTGTCGCAACTGAGCCCATGGCCGCTCGAAGGTGCGCTAGGGTAATTCTCTTGCCACCGATACCTTGCCAGTAACGCCGGAGCCCGACCGCCACGGCAATCAGGGGCAAAATAAACGCTGGAAGAAACACTGCCACCATTACGTTGTGCGGGAGTACTGCATAGAAACCCGCACCATCGCCACCTGACTGCCATTGCGCGAGCCACAGTAAAAGCCCAAAAGCCAGAGACGCGATAGCGGCAATTGCTGCACCACTGCGGTGGAACAGCCGCGCCAGCCACCTAGGCGAAGCGTTGTCCTGCCAAACCTGTTGCCGCACTTCTGCAAGTGCCGCTGGAACATTTATCGCAAATTCGTGGGGTGCTGTGTATTGACACGCGTAGTGGCAAGCACGGCAGTTGTGGCAAAGGTTCGCGAGTTGCTGCAGCTCTCCGTCTTCAAGTTCGCGTTGCCGATGCAAGGCAGGAAAGACAGAACAATAGCTTTCGCAGTATCGGCATGCGTTGCATATCTGAAACTGGCGGCGGGCCTCTTCAAGGGCCTGGTTTCGAATAGGTTCATCGTTTGTTTGAATATTTACTACTTCAATTGGTTGCATAACGTGCTGCCTCCTCGCCGGCAATACGACCGAATACGGTCCCGATGGTCATACCAAAACCAGCCAGGTACCCTTCGCCGAGAATTGATCCAGCCATGATTTCACCCGCAGCCCAGAGGTTGTCGAGCGAACCCTGTTTGGTTTGAACTTTTGCTTTTTCATCCACTTTCAAACCGAGATAGGTGAAAGTGACACCGGTACGCAGGCTATAGCCGTAGTAGGGCGGACTATTGATAGGGCGTGCCCAGTTGGTTTTTGCAGGTGTAATGCCTTCTGTAGCCAGGCCATCTAGCTCGGTAGGGTGGAAGTCTCCGCCCGCGCACGCGTTATTGAATTGGTCGACGGTTGTGCGCAATGAAGTTGGATCGAGTTCCATTTTCAAGGCGAGCGCTTCTATGGTTTCGGCTTTGAGTGGAGGAAAGACCGAGGGCATGAAAAGGTCGATAGATTTACTATCAATGATCACATGGCCAACCTGGTTCGGCTGTGCCGCTACAAGCCGCCCCCAAATGGCATAGCGTTTAGGCCAGACATCCTCACCTTCGTCATAAAAACGCTCCGCGTTTTCATTGACGACAATCGAGAAGGGCACACAGTCAAGACGGGTGACGATCCCACCATCGAATTTAGGCGCGCGGCCGTCGATGGCCACAGCGTGGCACTGGGTTGGGTCGCCAACCTGCTCAGTCCCTTGATTGAGCAAATCACGCAACACAACGCCACGATTGTAGGGCGTGCCCCGTATCAGGAAATTTTGGGCCGCAGGTCCCCAGGCGCGGGCGAGCCAGTCAAGATCTGCCTGAAATCCGCCGGAGGCTACAACCACAGCTTTCGGAGTGAGCTGCTCACGGCAATCGTTGTAGATGAATTCGACCGAGACAATAACGTTGTCCTGGCGCTCCAGATGGGTCACTTCAGCTTCATAAAGGACATCAACCCCAAGGCTCTCGGCTACCCGATAGTAGGCATTGACCAGCGATTTACCGCCACCCATGAAGAAGGCATTTGTCCGTGACAGGGATAGGGTGCCGGACAAAGAGGGTTGAAAATGAACCCCGTGTTTCTGCATCCATCGGTAGCTCTCTTCAGTACCTCTAATGGCAAGGCGAGCCAGCGTCTCGTCGGTTTTACCTTTGGTGACTTTGAGCAAATCCTGAAAGTATTCTTCTTCGTCATACCTTCCTGTCAGAACTTCCATTGGCGAGTTGTGCATACAACGGAAGTTGCGGGTGTGGCGCGAATTGCCTCCGCGATAGGTCTTGGGGGCGCCCTCAAGTATCAATACCTGTGCGCCATGCTCCGCCGCAGTGATCGCGGCACACAACGCAGCGTTTCCGCCACCGACTACCACCAAGTCATAATTCTGGTTGATGACCGACATGGTTTACTCAACTCCTGTTTGTATACAAATGAATACACAGGAGCCAACGCTAACCAGTGAA
>Ga0207899_1000702_pt1 | contig 11689 bp, 8 predicted proteins | sample MalvirmetaMSP134_FD_184235 | JGI IMG/M metagenome (GOLD analysis project Ga0207899, IMG submission 184235) | Marine viral communities from the Deep Pacific Ocean - MSP-134 (SPAdes) | ecosystem: Environmental > Aquatic > Marine > Oceanic | place: Pacific Ocean | collected 2011-06-28
CATCTGCCCCACATCTGGGGCACGGAAGGCATCGCCTGGCGCACGGACCGCTTCATGGGTGTTTACGGCAACCTGTCCCTAGCCGACTTGTGGCGGCCCGAAATGAAGGGCCTGATCCAGGGTCGGGCCCATTCCCTGATGTCCGGAATCGGGCGCATGCTGGCCGAACAGGGCAAGCTGCCGCCCCTGCAGGACGCCTACAAGGACGAGAGCGCCATGCGCGCCACCTGGAACACCATCCTGAAATTCGCCATCCAGCACAAACCCTGGCTGCGCGCACTCTGGCACGACCACGAAAGCCAGAAGACCAACTTCACGCGCAACGGCGTGGTCATCGGCCAGACCTGGGATGGCCCCGCCATCGAGTTGACCAAGGCCGGCCAACCGATCGCCTACATGGCGCCCAAGGAAGGGGCCTTCGCCTGGATGGACGGACTGTCGCTGACGGCCGCCGCCAAAAATGCCGAGGCGGCGCACGCCTTCGTCGATGCCCTGTACACCGCCCGCGCCGGTGCCCAGATGAGCAACGCCACGGGCTATAATTCCGTGGTCCAGGGAGTCGAAGCCCTGCTGACCAAGCAAACCCGCCAGGCGTTCCAGGACGCCTATCCGGGCGACGCCCTGGAAAAGCTGTGGTGGTGGCCGGACGAGCCCGTATGGTTCGCGGGCCTGCGCAACGCCTACCGCGACCGTTATCTGGCGTCCTAAAGAAAAGGCCGGAACCGCACCGCGGCCCCGGCCTTTAATTCCACAATCCGATCCGGATCAGAGTTCTTCGAGCGCTTCCCGGAGCAGGCCGATCATCGCGTCGATATCGGACTCATTGGCGACGAAGGCCGGGGCCACGACGCCGCAGTCGCCCGTGAACTTCACGTGCAGGCCGCGCCAGAACAGGTCCTTCTGGAACTGGGTGCCAAGCGCGCCTGGGTTGCCCTTGGGCTTCAGTTCGATGGCCCCGATCATGCCGTAGCCGCGGATGTCGGCCAGGCAGTCGAGCCCTTCGAGGGAATACAGCGCCTTCTGAAAATAATCGACCATGCCGGCCGCCTTCGCGAAGGTGTTGTCGGCCTCGTAGATCTTCTGCACGGCGACACCGGCGGCGCAGGCCGCCGGATGCGACGAGTAGGTATAGCCGTGGAACAGCTCGATGGCGTTTTCGGGGGCGGCGTTGATGATGGTCTCGTAGATCTCGTCCTTCACGGCGATGGCGCCCATGGGCTGGCAGCCGTTGGTGATCGCCTTGGCCATGGTCATCAGGTCCGGCGTGACGCCGAAGGCCTGGGCCGCGAAGGGTGCACCCGTGCGGCCGAAACCGGTGATGACCTCGTCGAACACCAAAAGGATGCCGTGGGCGTCGCAGATTTCGCGCAGCCGTTCCAGATACCCCTTGGGCGGCACCAGGCAGCCCGTGGACCCGGCGATGGGTTCGACGAAACAGGCCGCGATGGTGCCCCCGCCGACGTTCTCGCAGATGCGCTGCAGGTCGTCGGCCAGTTCTGCGCCCTTCTCCGGTTGGCCCCGGGTGAAGGCCTGCTTGGGATCCCAGGTATGGCGCATGTGCACGACGCCCGGCATCATGCCGGAAAACGTCTCGCGGTTCTTGACCATGCCGGACAGAGAGGTGCCGCCGATGTTAACGCCGTGATAGGCGCGTTCGCGGCTGACGAAGCGGGTGCGGTGCCCCTGGCCCTTCACGCGGTGATAGGCCATGGCGATCTTCAGCGCCGTGTCGATGGCTTCCGAGCCCGAGTTGGCGAAGAAGATGTGGTTCATCGGCTCGGGCGTGATGCGGGCGACCCGCTGGGCCAGATCGAAGGCTCCCGGATGGCCGAGTTGGAACGGCGGGGTGTAGTCGTTTTCCAACAGCTGCTCGTAAACCGCCTGGGCGATTTCCTTGCGCCCGTGGCCAAGCGGGCAACAGAACAGGCCCGACGAGCCGTCGAGGATTTTGCCGCCCTTGTGATCGTAATAATGCAGACCCTCGCCGCGCACCACGATGCGCGGGCTTTTCTTGAAATCCCGGTTGCCGGTGAAAGGCATCCAGTTCTCTTCAAGAGAGTTGGTGTTGTATTCCATGATCGATCCTCCTAGGGGCCTGCGGGACGTTCCCGGCGGGCAAAAAACCATGCGGCCCCAGGAAAACACGGGGTCGACGGGGTTGTCAGTTTGTTGGTCCCAACGTAATCTGCGCCCCTGGCACCATGTTAGAGCCAGCGTCGGCTTTTCCATGAACCACTTTTCGCAAAACTGCAGACCAGCGGACGAACATGCGCGACGGCATATTTCATTTGGACCGGCGACCCAACATCTCGATTCAGGGCCAGATCCGCGAAATGCTCGTTTCGGCCATCCTGGGCCGCCAGTTACCGGCGGGCGACCCCCTGCCATCGTCGCGCAAACTCGCGAAAAGCCTGGGCGTGTCGCGCAATACGGTGGTCCTGGCCTATCAGGGGCTGGTCGACGACGGTTATCTTGAATCCCGCGAGCGGTCCGGCTTCTACGTCTCCGACGACATCATGGAAGGCCGCGCGGACGAACCCGCCACGCCGCCGCCGCCCCCTGACCCGCGCCCCGGCGACGGCCCCGATTGGGCCGCACGGTTCCAGGTGCACCCATCGCATCAGTCCAATATCGAAAAGCCAGGCAACTGGCTGACCTACCCCTATCCCTTCATTTACGGCCAGGTAGACCAGTCCCTGTTCCCCATCGCGCAGTGGCGGGAATGTTCGCGTCAGGCGCTCGGCCGCAAGGGCATGGACGTATGGACCGGTGATGCCCTGGCCGCCGATGACCCCATGCTGGTGGAACAGATTCAGACCCGCCTGCTGCCGCGCCGAGGCATCCTCGCCCGCGACGACGAAATCCTGGTGACCTTGGGCGCGCAGAACGCGCTTTACATCCTGGCCGCGCTTTTGGTCCGCGAGGGCACCTGCGTCGCCATCGAGGATCCGGGCTATCCCGACGTGCGCAACATCTTCGGGCTGAAGACGGACCGCATCATGCCGGTCCCGGTCGACGCCCACGGCCTGCCCGTGAACCAGCAATTGGACGGCGCCGACATCGTGTTCGTCACGCCGTCGCATCAGGCGCCGACCACGGTGACCATGCCCAAGGCCCGGCGCCAGGACCTGCTTGCCCGCGCCGGGGAAAAGGACTTCGTGATCATCGAAGACGATTACGAATGGGAAACCAATTACGTGTCCGAGCCGACGCCGGCCCTGAAATCCATGGATACGGCCGGACGGGTGATCTACGTGGGATCGCTGTCGAAGACCCTGTTTCCGGGCCTGCGCCTGGGCTATCTGGTCGGCCCGGCGCCGCTGATCAAGGAAGCCCGCGCCTTGCGCCGCCTGATGCTGCGCCACGCACCCAACAACAACCAGCGCACAGCCGCCCTGTTCCTGGCGCTGGGCCATCACGACAGCCTGGTCCACAAGTTGCAGAAGGCTTACCGCGAACGCTGGAAGATCATGGGCCGGGCATTGGCCGACCATCTGCCCGGCTGGTCCAAGGCGCCAACCTTCGGCGGCACCAGCTATTGGGTCAGCGGACCGGACGGCTTCGACGCCGGCAAGTTGGCCGACCGGGCGCTGGACGACGGCGTGATCATCGAACCGGGCCGCGTCAACTTCGCGCAATCAAGCCCGCCCCGGAACCATTTCCGCCTGGGATTTTCCTCCATCGCGGCGGAACGGATCGAGCCGGGCATCCGCCTGCTGGCCGACATCATCAAGCGGGGCCTCTGACCCGAGGCCGCTGGCTGCCCCGACTTGGCCTAAAATATACGAAAATACAAAAAATGAGACAATATCGAGCCAAATTACGCATCCTGGCGCGTGAAAAACCGCCCATCTGGCCCTACCCCCTGAACGGGCGAACGCCTACCAACAACGGCATGGAATGCGGTGACGTCCGCCGCGCCGAATAAGGGCCGACATGACGCCCGGCGCCGCGCGTGAACCGCGATCAAGGGTGCTATAACGTACGGAACAACAATCCATGCCGACCCCACGCGGCGGTCGGCCAATCTGCTTACGGGAGGATCCCAAGCATGACCAAAATGAACACGGAAGAGGCCTTCGTTAAGGTCCTGCAGATGCACGGCATCGAACATGCCTTCGGCATCATCGGCTCGGCCATGATGCCGATTTCGGACCTGTTTCCCCAGGCGGGGATCACCTTCTGGGACTGCGCCCATGAATGCAACGCCGGCATGATGGCCGATGGCTTCACGCGATCAAGCGGCAAGATGGCCATGTGCGTTGCCCAGAACGGCCCCGGCATCACCAACTTCGTGACCCCGGTCAAGACCGCCTATTGGAACCACACGCCGATGCTGCTGGTCACCCCGCAGGCGGCCAACAAGACCATCGGCCAGGGCGGTTTCCAGGAAATTCCCCAGATGGCCCTGTTCGAAGACATGGTCTGCTATCAGGAAGAGGTCCGCGACCCGACCCGCATCGCCGAGGTCCTGAACCGCGTGATCACCGAAGCCTGGCGCGGCTCCGGCCCGGCGCAGATCAACGTGCCGCGCGATTTCTGGACCCAGATCATCGACATCGACCTGCCCCAGGTCATCAACATCGAACGCCCGTCGGGCGGCAAGCAGGCCATCGCCGACGCCGCCAAGATGCTGTCGACCGCCAAGTTCCCGGTCATCCTGAACGGTGCCGGTGTGGTGCTGTCGGGCGGCATCGAGGCCTCGAAGGCCCTGGCCGAACGTCTGTCCGCGCCGGTGTGCTGCGGCTATCAGCACAACGACGCCTTCCCGGGCTCGCATCCGCTGTTCGCCGGCCCCTTGGGCTACAACGGCTCCAAGGCGGGCATGGAACTGATTTCCAAGGCCGATGTGGTGCTGGCGCTGGGCACGCGGCTCAATCCGTTCTCAACCTTGCCCGGCTACGGCATGGATTACTGGCCGAAGAACGCCAAGATCATCCAGGTCGACATCAAGGCCGAACGCATCGGCCTGACCAAGAAGGTCGACGTGGCCATCCAGGGCGATGCCAAGCAGGTCGCCGAACAGATTCTGGCCGGGCTGGCCCCGACCGCCGGCGACGCCGGCCGCAAGGAGCGCGAAGACCTGATCTCCACCACCAAGTCGCGCTGGCTGCAGACCCTGTCGTCCATGGACCACGAAGACGACGATCCGGGCACGACCTGGAACGAGCGCGCCCGCAACAAGCATCCGGAGCGCATGTCGCCCCGCATGGCCTGGCGGGCCATTCAGGCGGCGCTTCCGCGTGACGCCATCATCTCGTCCGACATCGGCAACAACTGCGCCATCGGCAACGCCTATCCGACCTTCGAGCAGGGCCGCAAGTACCTGGCCCCGGGTCTGTTCGGCCCCTGCGGTTACGGCTTCCCGTCGATCATGGGTGCCAAGATCGCCTGCCCGGACACGCCCGTCGTGGGCTTCGCCGGTGACGGCGCCTTCGGCATCTCCGCCAACGAAATGACCGCCGTCGGCCGCGACGAATGGCCGGCCATCACCATGGTCATCTTCCGCAACTACCAGTGGGGTGCCGAAAAGCGCAACACGACGCTGTGGTACCAGGACAACTTCGTCGGCACGGAACTGGACCTCGACGTTCAGTACGCCAAGATCGCCGATGCCTGCGGCCTTAAGGGCGTGCAGGTCACGACCATGCAGGAACTGACCGAGGCCCTGGACGCCGCCGTCAAGGCGCAGATGGAAAACAAGGAAACGACCTTCATCGAGGTCATCCTGAACCAGGAACTGGGCGAGCCGTTCCGCCGCGACGCCATGAAGGCACCGGTCCAGGTCGCGGGGATCAATCCCGGCGACATGCGCCCGCAAAAAGGGGCCTAAGCGCCCTTGCAAGAGGCCGGGAGGCTGCGGCAACCACCGCCCGCTTCCCGGCCCTCCCCTTTTTCGGGCGCCCCTCTGTTGTGGGCGCCCCTTTTTTTGGGTGTATGCTGAACCATGCTGAGCACCACGCCGTTCGAAGTTCCCCAATACCTGCTTGACCGCGCCCGCGGCCTTGCCCGCGTGCCCATGGCCGTGGCCGGGGCCGACAACATGGTGGTCATGGAAAGCGCCCGCCAGGCGACGGATGCGGGCCTGATCACCCCGGTCCTGGTCGGCAACCGGGACAAGATCGAAAGCCTGGCCGCAACCATGGGCTGGGACATTTCCGGTTTCCGCATCGTCGAAACGGGGGGCGAAGACGAAAGCGCCGCCGCGCGGGCGGCCGTCGCACTCGCCCGGGACGGCGAGGTCAAAGCCCTGATGAAGGGCCATGTCCACACCGACGCCCTGATGGCCGCCGTGGTCGCACGGGAAACCGGGCTGCGCACGGGACGGCGTCTCAGCCATGTGTTCCATATGACCGTGCCGGGATCGGACCGGGTACTGATGATCACCGACGGTGCGGTCAACGTGGCGCCCAACGAAAACACCCTGATGGATATCGTCAACAATGCGGTCGGCCTGGCCCATGCGCTCGGCAATGCGGAACCCAAGGTCGCCATCCTGTCAGGCACGGAAAGCGCCATCCCGGCCATGCCGTCGAGCATGCAGGCCCAGGCGATCGTCGAGCGCGCGCGGGCGGGCGAAGTAACCGGCGCCCTCGTCGACGGCCCCTTCGCCTTCGACAACGCCGTGTCGCCCGAGGCCGCCAAATTCAAGGGCATCACAAGCCCCGTCGCCGGCAACGCCGACATCCTGGTCGTACCCAACATCGAAACGGGCAACGGGCTGTTCAAGATGATGGTCTATTTCATGAGCGGCCTGGCCGCCGGCGTCGTGCTGGGCGCCAAGGTGCCGATCGTGCTGACGTCCCGTGCCGACCCGCCCGAAGCCCGCTTCGCCGCCACCGCCATCGCCGCCATCGCGGCCGCCGGGGAAACTAGCGGTCCAGTTTGAGCCGCCGCACCATGGCCTCCGGCGCCTGAGAGCATTCGTGGCGGGCATAGACGCCCCGACCCGCATCGCGGATCAGCAGCAGGCGCGTGATCAGCGGCTTGCCCAGTTCGCGGTTGATCTGACCCAGCAGGGAACGGCCCATCCGTTCCAGATCGAAATCATCGAATTTCGATCCGCCATTGGATGCATCGGACAGGGCGATGTTGACCAGGTGATAGATCACAGGCGCGATCTCGCAGATGTCCTTGATCGCGCGCCTTTCCGCCGTCACCGCGACCGGCATCACGGAACCCGCCAGACCCCGTGCCGGGATGAAAGGCCGGGGAATGTTCATCGGCCGGAACACGATGGCGGGCGGCGGCTTGTCCTCGTCGTCGGACTGCGCCGATCCCGACGGTCTGCGCGCGGCCAGCATACCGACGGCGCCACCCACCGCCGGCGCGGCCTCTGCGGGGGGCTGTTCAGCGGTGTTGACCGGCGGGCCGGCAGGGGGGATCACCACCACACCATTCGGCGGCGGCGGCGTAATGGGAGCCATCGCGGTCTCCGGCGTTTCGCTGCTCTGGTCGCTACTCAAATCGTTGAGCATGACGAACAGATAGCCCGCGAGCGCCAGCATGGCGACCGTGGCACCGATCAGATACTTGGGGTCCTTGAACGCCAGATAGGCCAGGCGCTTCACGCCGCTGCCGGCTTCCTTGGCGCGGCGGTCGGCGGCATCCGCGTGCTTACGCGCCAAAAACTCCTGCGCCTTGCGGATACGCAGGTCCTTGATGGAACGCAGCAGTGCCACGGCGTCGTCCGTGGGCGTGCCGCCGCCGGCATTGGCGAACATGCGCTCGATCTCGCCCTCGACCCGGGTGATTTCCAACTCGTCCCCCTTGCGGGTGAACAACTGACGGGTCACGGCCTCCAGGCAACTTTTCAGCACCGCCGCGTTGGGCGCGCTGGCGATCACGGCAATCAGACCCTCGTTCGGGTCCTCGAAAACCTTCTCCCAATCGGTCACGCCGGACGGAGTTTGCGGAAACGCGGGTTTGCTCATGCCTGATCCATGCGCTCTAACGCCTCAAACCGCAGTGCGCACGGTCACAATATATACAAAAAAGTGCAGATAAATTTTCCGCCAAAGGCGGAACCGCACGCGGCCTAGCGCAGGGGCGAGAGGGTCGGCGTGGGCGGCTCTTCTTCCGGCTCGCCCAATATCTTCGCAACGTCCTGCTTCATCAGGATGCGCGACCAGGTCCGGATGTCGTGAATTTCAGCCGCCGGAACGATCCAGTCGGCGGGGTCGTTCACCGGCGGCGGCATCAGGCGAAAGGTCTTGCCCTGGCCGCCCGTGCCCTCGACGGGGATCAGCTTGCCGTCCTTGGCCCGCTCCGCCCCCGCCTTGCCGCGCAGACAGGCCTGCAACAGGCCGTCGTCCGTATCCGCATGCAGGTCAAGCCAGGTGAAGGCATGCTTCGCGGCATAACGGGTCATCTCCTCGTGGCGGCCCATTTCCCGGCGCAGATCGGCGAAGGCGCCGTCGGCCCAGATCAGCTGTTCCTTGGCGCTGTCGTCGCGGCAGCGACGCAACTGGCGGATCTGGCGTTCGCGGGCGGCGATGTACCAATAGGCGGCTTTCAGCGCGTCGCCCCCTTGTTCCAGCTTGCGGGCCGAGGCGTAAATCCACAGCGGCGGAAAGTAATGGGCCTGGGGTTCGAACCAGCGGCGGTAATCGTCGATCAGCTGGGCCGGGACCTGGGCGATCCAATGCTCGCCCTCGGACCATTGGCCGGTCTCCCGCGCCTTGTCGATCTGGAAGGTATAGGCGTCGAGCGGATCGGCGATCGCCTTCGCCGACGGATCGGTCACGCGCCGCGCTTCCGTCAACTGCAGACAGCCGGTAAGCAAAACCACGGCGGCGAGCGCCAGAATGGTGCGGATGCGAATCATGGCGGAATGCTAGGGGGTTGCATGAGTCTCGAAAAGGATTTCCTGCGTAAACCACTCTTTAGGGCTTGGGGATTAATTTCTACAATCAAGTGCAATCTTGAGTTTGTTCCTATTTTGTTCTATATTGAGTGAATGATGACCCAGGAATCGCAGATCGAATGGACTAACCTGACGTGGAACCCGGTGACGGGCTGCACGAAGATCAGCGCGGGCTGCGACAATTGCTACGCCGAGCGGTTCGCCGAGCGGTTCCGGAGTGTGCCGGGTCATCCGTATGAGGAAGGCTTCGACCTGACCCTGCGCCCGCATCGCCTGGACCAACCCCTCACCATTCGCACCCCGAAGATGATCTTCGTGAACTCCATGAGCGACCTGTTCCACAAGGACGTGCCATTCGCTTATGTGGACAAGGTTTTCGACACCATGGAGCAGGCGCGCTGGCATACCTTCCAGGTGCTGACCAAGCGATCGTCGCGCATGCGGGATTACGTGAACCGGCGCTATGCCGACGGCGCGGCACCTCTGCACATCTGGCTCGGCACCTCGGTCGAGGACGGGTCCAAGAAATCCCGCATCAAGCATATCCGTGACATGCAGGCCGGCACGCGTTTCCTTTCCGTCGAACCCTTGATCGGAGCCATCGGCAAGGTCGACCTTACCGGCATCCATTGGGTAATCGTCGGCGGCGAAAGCGGCCCCGGTTTCCGCGAGATGAAGGAAGAATGGGCGACCGAAGTCCGCGACCAATGCATCGCCCAGAAAATTCCGTTCTTCTTCAAGCAATGGGGCGGCTTCCGGCCGAAAGCGGGAGGCCGTGAGTTGGAAGGCAAGCTGTGGGATGGGTTTCCAGCGATTGATGCCACACAACCCTCAGGTGTTGCGGCAGAATAATTCCGCCAAATAATTTTCCTCACAATGCTACCATAGGATTAAATTAGAATTGCTTTCCAAGCGATAAAAGGCGGTCGACCAAATGGCGAAGCCGAAGAATTTTTTTTGGGTACCGGGCGACCCTCCTCCTCTTATTGAACCTCACAGTATTGCGAAGCTCGACGTTCTTCACGGGTACCTCTCTCGATATATAGAAACCCTTGGCATGTTGGTGAATATGCCAGTGATGCGCTTCGATATTGTCGACGGGTTTTCTGGAGGTGGCATATTTACAGACAAGCAAGGAGGTCTACGTTTCGGATCCCCCTTAACATTTTTACATTCAATTGAAGCTGCACGGATCGCTGTTGGCGAAAAGCGCGGTAGGCCTCTGGAAATTGAGGCCCGTTATTTTTTTGTAGATTCAGACAAAAACGCTATTGAATACCTAAAACAAACTTTAGTTGAACATGGGTATAGAGACGCGCTCGAAGAGTCTATTTTTTTGATAAATGCCGAGTACACCTCAGTTTACGAAAAAATTGTGGGCAAAATATCGGCAAGAAGCTCCCGCGCCAAAGCCATTTTTCTTCTTGATCAGTTCGGTTACTCGGATGCCCCGCTAGACTCTATTTCATATATACTCCGCAAGCTCCCCCGCGCAGAGATCATATTGAATTTCGCGACAGACTCACTGCTTGCATACCTGAATGACTCTACAGAGTTCAGGCAAGCACTTCGCAAGACTGGCATCTCCGAGTCAATTCTTGAAGACGACCAAATTATAGGAAAACATAAGGGCTGGAGATTCCTCGCGGAACGTGAGCTTTCTGCTGCTATCAAGCAGGCTACGGGCTCAAGATTTTATACGCCCTTCTATATTGTTTCAGAAGAGAGTCACCGTGCGTATTGGCTAGTTCATCTTTGTATGCACCCGAAGGCGCATGATGAGATGATCAAAACACATTGGGATGTCGGAAATTTGTTCAGGCACTACGGCGGTGCCGGCACCGAGATGCATATGTGGGGTTACAACGCTAGAAACGACCCAGGTCTCTCGGGAATTTTAGATTTTGGGTTCGGTGAAATGGACAAAAATGAATGCATTAGAGCGCTTCAATCTGAATTGCCTAACTTGATCTATAGCCAAGCGGACGGCATTTCTTTTGAGGGTTTAGCATCTTCGATCTCAAACAATACCGTTGCATGGCAGGACTTAATTAAAGAACAACTCGGATTTCTCCGATCAGAAGGCGAGATAGAGATTATTACCCCTAATGGAAATCAAAGAGCCGCTGCGGGCCGAATAATTGACGAAGACATTCTCCGCCGTAAGCGCCAATCTGTTTTTCCATTTATAAAAAGATAGAAACCTTACTCCGCCGCGCCCTCCGTCAACAGGGTCTCACCCGGTTTCACACGGGTGAATTTCACCGGTTCCGTCGTCATGTTGATCTGGCCGTGACCGTCGAGCGTCACGCGGGTGAACCGGGAATTTTCCACGTCGCGCACATCCGGATAGTCGGCGCGGTAGTGCGCCCCCCGGGAATCATCGCGCGCCGTGGCGGCCGCGGTGATCGCCTTGGACACCAGGATCAGGTTCTTCAGGTTCAGCCAGTCATGCCAGGTCAGGTTGTAGGCGAGGTCCGTGCCGGTGACGCCGGTCCGGTCCAGGTCGTGTTCTAGCACGTCGAGCCCTTCCGCGGCCCGCTTCAGGCTGTCGAGATCACGAATGATCCCCGCGTCTTCCCACATCAGGTCGTAGAGCCGCTTGCGGATGCCGTCGATGCCGCCGGCCGAATTGTCGGCAGGTTGGGTCAATGGCCGTCCGGCGCGCATCACGGCGTCTTCCAGCGATGCCGGGTCCGGTTCGGCGAATTGGCCGTGCTCGGGTGTCCAGGCCGCGATGGTGTCGCCGGCGATGCCGCCGAACACGGTGGAATTGGCGACCCCGTTCCCACCTAATCGATTCGCGCCGTGGACGCCGCCCGT
>Ga0207899_1000706_pt1 | contig 11672 bp, 12 predicted proteins | sample MalvirmetaMSP134_FD_184235 | JGI IMG/M metagenome (GOLD analysis project Ga0207899, IMG submission 184235) | Marine viral communities from the Deep Pacific Ocean - MSP-134 (SPAdes) | ecosystem: Environmental > Aquatic > Marine > Oceanic | place: Pacific Ocean | collected 2011-06-28
GGTTCATGCGGTCGATAGCGACGCGGCGCTGATGCGCGCCCTCAGCACCGGCGCCGGGCGGTCGGGCCTGGGTGGCCGGGTGACCACGGAAACGCGGGACCTGGCGGGGCGGCCGCTGCTGCCCGGCGAATTGAAGGACATGGATACGGTGATTCTGGACCCGCCCCGGGCGGGGGCGTTGCGCCAGGTCGAACAGATCGTCCTGGCCCCCGGCGTGCGCCGAGTGGTCATGGTGTCGTGCAACCCGCAGACCTTTGCGCGGGATGTCCGGGTGCTGGTCGACGGCGGGTTTGTGCCGGGGCCGGTCCTGCCTGTGGACCAGTTCCCCTATTCCCACCATCTGGAATGCGTGGCGGTGCTGACGCGGGGCGGCTGAGACGTCCCTGGTTGCTACATGCCGACGGCGCGCATGTAGATGGTCAGGATTTCTTCCATCTCGTTGCGGTCGCTTTCATCCATTTTGCGCAGGCGGATGAGTTGGCGCATCACCTTGACGTCGAACCCGGCGGACTTGGCTTCGGAATAGACTTCCTTGATATCTTCCGTAAGGGCCTTTTTTTCCTCTTCCAGACGTTCGATTCGGTCGATAAGGGCTTTCAGGCGCTCGCTGGCGGCGCCGCCGATTTCGCTTTCGCTCATGCTTGGATGTCCTTGGGCTGTCCTGGGTATTCAAAGATCGTCGGGTGAGCGCGCACCATAAGTACCCGGCTTCGCCCCGGCAAGCGGTTGAAAAGCGGGGATAAAGGGCATGCGTTTTTTTGCACCAGATATGTTCAATCTTGCCTATACAGATGTATGATTACGGGAACGTCCGAGTAAGGGGATAAAAAAGTGGCGGTTTATAAATTCGACCGCGTATCGGTAATGGTGTGCGAGGACAATGCCTTTGTCCGGCGCACGCTTGAGGATGTCCTGCGGCAATTCGGTTTCGAGCGCATCACGCTCCTGAAAAACGGTCAGGAAGCGATCGAAAGCCTGAAGTTGCTGAAGCAGGCGAAAAACCCCGGTCCGGACCTGATCATCGCCGATCTGGTGATGGCCCCGATCAACGGGCTGTTGCTGTGCCGCTGGTGCCGCTCTGCCAAGGAAACGCCCAATCGCATGGTTCCCTTCATCATGCTGTCGGGGGCGGCCGACCAGGATTATGTGGGCTCGGCCCGCGATCTGGGGGCGACGGAATTCCTCGCCAAGCCGTTCTCCGGCGAGACCATCTATAAAAAGCTGCTGGAGGTCATCGACTTCCCGCGCCAGTTCGTCATGACCCAGAACTATTTCGGCCCCGACCGGCGGCGCAAGAAGGAACCGCCCGAGAACGACCGCCGGGAAAAGACCGAAGAGGACTGCACGGTCGTCTATTCGGCGGAAAAGATGACCAAGCCGAAAACCGACAGCGACGTGTTCCTGTTCAAGCCGACCAACTACCTGCGGGAGAAATGCGCCGGCGGCAAGATCAATCCGATGGAGCGCGGCGAGATGCCGACGGCGATGATCGAAGAGGCGGAACAGAAGCTGGAGCGGGCGACCCTCGACTTCACCAAATGGGCGCAGGATTACTTGGGCCGTCTGTCCGATTTGTGCACGCAGGCCCTGCTGGAGCCCGGTCGGCGGACCCAGCAGTTCGTCGAAATCAATCAGGTCGCCCTGGAACTGCGCGGCCAGGGCGGCACCTTCGGCTATCCGCTGATTTCGATCTTCGGCAAGATGCTGTTCGATTCGACCCGCGACGGCTGCCGGGAGGACGACGCCCAGGTGGAAATCGTCAAGGCCCATGTCGACGCCATGCGGGCCGTGCTGCGCGAAAAGATTTCGGGCGACGGCGGCGAAATCGGCAAGCAGTTGATCGCGGCGCTGCGCGAAGGCATCGCGAAGCAGGAAAAAGCCCGCAAGGCCGCCCTTGATGAACTGAAGCAGCAGGCCGGCGGCTGACGCTTGGGCTTGCCGCCGATCACTCCGGTCCGTCGGGTGGTCCGCCGAGCCCCGCCAGCAAGCGGATCGCGTCCTGCACCGCCGTTTCCGTGATCCGCGACAGGGCGTCCTCCGCGCCGACCCATTCGCGCGTGCGGAAGTGCTTTTCGTCCCATTCATCAAGCTGTTTGGTGACGCGAAAGGGAAAAATCTCGACCCGGTAGACCCGCCCGAACTTGGAATAGAAATATTCGCCGATGGGCTGGGGGTCCGTTTCGCCCAGCAGCCCCGCTTCCTCAAGCGCTTCCTTGGCCGCCGATGCAGCGGACGTCATGTTCGGCTCCACCGTGCCCTTGGGCACGATCCAGCGTCCCGTGTTGCGCGACGTGATGAGGGCGAATTCCACCCCCGTTTCCGCGGTCCGGTAGGGAATGACGCAGGATTGTTCGACGGGCCGTGGTCTCATCATGGTCGGGGTTCCGGCATTTGGGTGGTTTCCGCGATCAGGCGGTCGACCACGGCGACCAGGGCCGCCTCATGGTCGGCGCCGGCCGCAACAGCCTCGGCATGGGTGGCAAGCTGGCGATGGGCGCCTGTACCCCGCGCTTGGATGGTTTTCAGATGGGCGATCTCGGCGGTGCAGCCCAGGGCCTCGGCATCCTCGGCGATCAGGCCCGTGATCTCGTCAAGCAGCCGGCCGAAGGGCACGACTTCGCCCTTGCCGAAATCGACCAGCCCCTCGTCCAGGCCGTAGCGCTGGGCACGCCAGCGGTTTTCCTCCAGCAGCATGGGCGAATAGATGCGCCAACGCTGATTTCGGAGCTTCAGGCGGTACAGCATGCGCAGGATGCAGGCGAACAGGGCGGCGACGGTCAGGGCATCTTCCATCAGCGGGCAGACGTCGGCGATGCGCATTTCCAGGGTTGGGAACCGCGCACTCGGCCGCACGTCCCACCACAGCTTGGTCGCGTCCTCGATCAGGCCCGCCTTGACCAGAACGTCGACGTGCCGCTGATATTCGCTGAACGACTGGAACTGGTTCGGCACACCCGTGCGCGGCATTTCGTCGAACACGCTGAGACGGTAGGACTTCAGCCCCGTATCCAGCCCCCGCCAGAACGGTGACGAGGTCGATAACGCCAAGAGATGCGGCAGGAAATAGCTGACCTGGTTCAGAAGGTCGATGCGCAGTTCGTCGTCGTTGCCCAGGCCGACATGGACATGCATCCCGCAGATCATCAGCCGGCGCACGGGGGCCTGAATGTCGCGGGCGATCTCGTTGTAACGCTCGCGGTCTGTATGGTGCTGGGATTCCCACAGCGAGAACGGATGGGTCGAGGCGGCGATCGGCGCCAGGCCGAAGCCGTTCGCGACCTCTGCGATGGTCGTGCGCAATTCCGCCAACTCCGCCCGTGCCTGGCCGATATCGGCGCAGACGCTGGTGCTGACCTCGATCTGCGACGACAGGAATTCGTGGGCGACACGGCCTTTCAGGCGCTTTTCGCATTCCTCGAACAGGGCTTCCGGGGCATCCTCGGTGACGGCCCGCGTCGCCTTGTCGACGAGAAGGTATTCCTCCTCGAGGCCCAGGGTGAAGGGCGGGGCGTCGGGCGCCACCTCAGAAGTTCTCCACCTTGTACAGGCCGTCATCGCGCAGGATGTCGGCCATGACCTCGGTGAGAATCTCGCCCCAGCGGCGGATGCCGGCGTCGTCGGCGATCTGGTCCTGGTTGATCTCAAGCACGCAGTTGGCCAGCCCGCAGGCCCCGGCATGGGCGTCGATGGTATAGGCCACGTCCTTGCCCGAATAAGGCAGGTTGTCGCCGACATCCAGGCCCCGGTCATGCAGGGCCTTGATCAGCGGCTTGGCGAGGCGGGCATCGCGGTTCCACAAAACACCCACGTCCCAGGGCCGGGGGCTGCCGCCGAACCGGGGCGAAAAACTGTGCACGGAAAACAGCACCGGCGGCCGGCGGTGCAGCCAGACGTCGGTCATCGCGCGCCGCAGCATCCGGTGATAGGGCTCGAACAGGGCATCCAGGCGCGCCGTCACCTGGGCCGGGGTCAGCGCCTGATTGCCGGGGATCAGGGTTTCGTCGGAAACCTCGGGCATGCTGGTCGGGTGGCCCGGCGGGCGGTTCAGGTCGACCACCAGGCGCGAATAGCCCGCCAGCACGGCGGTCGCGTCCAGGGTGTCCGCCAGGATGCGGGTCACGCCCTCGGCGCCGATGTCATAGGCGATGTGGCGATCGAAATGCTCGGGGTTGAGGCCCAGGCGGTCCAGCCCCCGGGGCACCTGGCGGCTGGCGTGGTCGCAGGCCAGGACCAGGGCGGATCCGGCGCCGGCGTTGATCCGCAGGGCGGCGGGGGCTTCGTCGGCGGCCAGCAGGGGCTGGCCTGCGTCGCTGGGTTGGGGGGCATCCATGTCCCCAATATAACGTTCTGCCCCGGCGGGGGGAGTCCCTTGTGCGGCCGGCGCGGCATCCCTGGACAGACCGTGCCGTCGCGGCAATAGTGCGGGCACCCCGCCTGCGACCTCGAAGGATAAACCCGCGTGACCGATTCCCGGCAAACCTTGAAACCCAACGCCGGTTGGATCCTGGCGGCGCTGGTCATGGGCGCCCTGTTCGCCGGATCGTCGACCCTGTTCGTGCGTTTGAACGAACTCGGCCCCGTGTCCTCGGCTTTCTACCGGGCGTTCCTGGCGCTGCCGGTGCTGTGGCTGGCCATGGGCTGGGAAACCCGCGCCGCCGCCGCCGTGCCGCCACGCGCCCTGGCGCCGCGCGATTACGGCTTGCTCGCTCTGGCCGGACTGTTTTTCGCGGGCGACCTGTTCTTCTGGCACCTGGCGATCATGAACACGGCGGTCGCCAACGCGACCCTGCTGGCGACCCTGTCACCGGTCTACGTCACGGCGATCCTGTTCGTGCTGTTCGGCGAACGGGTGCGGTCCCTGTTTCTGGGTGGCACGGCCCTGGCGGTGGCGGGGGCGGCTTTGCTGATGGGCGACAGTTTCGCGTTCCGGCCCGACCGCCTGCTGGGCGATGTATACGGCTTGATCACCGGCCTGTTCCTGGCCGGCTACATGGTGACCGTGGGGCGGCTGCGGCGCACGGCTGGGATCGGCACGGGTACCCTGATGTTCTGGTCGACCCTGGCGACGGCGGCGGCGTTGCTGCCGCTTGCCCTGGTGCTGGAAGACCGCATGCTGGCGGTGACGGTGTTCGGTTGGGTGATGCTGGTGGCCCTGGCCCTGGTCAGCCATGTCGCGGGCCAGGGGCTGGTCGCCATGGCCATGGCCCATCTGCCGACGGCCTTCGCCGCGGTCGGCCTGATCATGGAGGTCGTGGCCGCCGCCGTGCTCGGCTGGGTGTTCCTGAACGAGCCCCTTGCCCCCCTGCAATGGCTGGGGGCGGCGGTGGTTGTCGCGGGGGTCGTCGTCGCCCGGGGCGGCAGCCGCGATTGACGGCGCCCTTGACGGTCCCCGGGGGCGATGTGCAAGAAAGAGAACGCAGGAGACAGAATTTTGCCCGAAGCCCCTATCGATAAAGCCCTATTGGAACAGTTGGTCTGTTCCCCCTGCATCAGTGTCTGCGTGCTGGATGAGCCCACGGGCTTCTGCAAGGGCTGCTGGCGGACGGTCGACGAGATCGCCCAATGGCCCCGGCTGATGCGCCATCAGCGCCTGGAAATCCTCGGCCGCCTGGCCGAGCGGCGCGGCGCCACCTCGCTGACCGACCGGGGCCGGGGGCCGATGCTGGCGGCGGACTGAACCGCCGGTCCGGCGCATCGGCCGTGTTCCAGTTTCACGCAAATCGTCGTCGCGAACCGGCTGGTTCGCTTGGGATTTGCGGCTACCAGCTTCCCGTATTCGCCATGGACGCCCAGGGTTCGGCCGGGGCCAGGGCCTCGCCTTCCTGCAGCAGTTCGATGGAGATGCCGTCCGGCGAGCGGACGAAGGCCATGCGGCCGTCGCGCGGCGGGCGGTTAATGGTCACGCCGCCGTCCTGGAGGCGTTGGCAGGTCTCGTAGATGTTGCTCACGTTGAAGGCGAGGTGGCCGAAATTGCGCCCGCCCGTGTACTCCTCGGGATCATAGTTGTAGGTCAGCTCGATCTGCGAGTCGGGGTTTTCCTCGGCGGCGACGAAAACCAGCATATAGCCGTGTTCCGGCCGGTCCGACCGGCGCACTTCCTTGAGGCCGAGCAGGTCGCAATAGAAATGCAAGCTGGCGTCCACGTCCGATATCCGCACCATCGTATGCAGGTATCTCATTTGCCTGTTTCTCCCTGAATGTCCTGGCGGTGTACACTCGGTCTAACAGATTCCCGCAGGCTTTTCCAAGAGCGCCGACCGTGACCTCACCGGATTCCGATCCGCCCCATCCGATGCTTCGCATTCTGCCCTGGCTGATCTGGGGTCTGGGCACCTTCCTGTTCAGCTTCGTGCATTTCCAGCGGGTGGCACCCGGCGTGATGGTCGATACCCTGATGCGGGAATTCGCCGTGGGCGGCGCCCTGTTGGGCAACCTGTCGGCGATCTATTTCTATTCCTATGCCATCTTCCAGGTGCCGGCGGGGTTGATCGTCGACGCCTATGGCTCGCGCCGGATCATGGTGCTGTCGGCCCTGCTGATCGCTGTCGGCTGCTTCGTGTTCTCTCTGGCGGAAACGGTGCCCGGCGCCTTCGCGGGCCGGCTGCTGATCGGCATCGGCGGCGGGGCGACCTTCGTCGTTGCGCTCAATCTGGCGGCCGTGTGGTTTCCGCCAAGCCGGTTCGCTTTTCTCAGCGGTCTGACCGTGGGGGCAGGGGTCGCGGGCGCCGTCGTCGGCCAGGTGCCCCTGGCCTGGGCGGTCGAAGCCGCCGGCTGGCGGCCCGCCATGCTGGTGACCGGGGTGGTGGCGCTGGCGGCGGGGATCGGTGCCATGCTGGCCTTGCGTCTGCCTCGGCCGCGAATCTCGGGCGCGCGGCCGGTCAGCCCCGGGCGGGGCGGCCTGCTTGTCGGGTTCCGCACGGTGCTGGCGCAACGCGACCTTTGGATACTGACCGGCGCGGGATCGGGAAACATGTCGGTGATGCTGGCGTTCGGCGGCCTGTGGGCGGTGCCCTGGCTGGTCCAGGTCCATGGCATGACCCGTGGACAGGCGGCGGTGGCGGTGTCCCTCAACGCCGTCGGCTGGGTTGTCGGCTCGCCGCTTCTGGGTTGGATCGGTCAGCGCCTGGGCGGGCGGAGGGTGCCCTTCGTCTGCGCCAATCTGGTGTCGCTCGCCTGCTATGCCATCCTCATTCTCGTCCCCGGCCATGGTCCGGCGGCGCTGCACGGCCTGCTGTTTCTCCAGGGGCTTGCTACGGGGGCCGTGGTGCTGGTGTTCACCACCACCCACGAACGGTTCGCGGGTCAGGAAAGCGTGACCCTCGGCATCGTCAACACGGGCATCATGTTCGCCATCGCCGTGTTCCAGCCCCTGGTCGGCTGGGTGCTGGATATCAACTGGCATGGCGACATGGTGGAGGGGGCTCGGATCTACGACGCCACCGCCTATCAAAGCGGGCTCAGCCTGTTATTGTTCGGAGGCGTCGTCGCCGTGTTGTCGGGATTGATGCTGCCGGAGACGTCGAAGGTACGGGCACGCGGCGTCGCGGATTAGGTGGCCTATTCGGCGGGGACGATCTTGGGTGCCCGGCCGCCGACGATGCGGGTCTTGATGTGATGGCCGATGGCGCCGCCGGTGACGATCGACGCCAGGGCGATCAGGCTGCCGAGGGACAGGGTGCTCATCCCCGACAGACCGGCGCCGATGGTGCAGCCGAGTGCCAGCACGCCGCCGAACCCCATCATCACGGCGCCCAGGGCATAGCGCGCCATATGGCCGGGGGAATCGAAGCCCTCGGCCTTCAGGGTCCGGGTCGCCGCGGCCCAGGCGAACGCCCCGGCCAGGGTGCCGCCGATGGTGGTGACGCCGAAATCGGCGGCGGTGCCCGTATAGGTCATGAGAAACTGCAGGGCGTTGCCCATGGGCGTGGTGAAGGTCAGGCTGACCGGGCGTGTCGGATTGAACTCGTCGAAGCCGAGCACGCCGGAAACGTACCATCCGACGGAGATCAGCAGGCCGACGACCAGACCGGCGGCGATCCCGCCGGCCGCACCCGGCTGGGTGCGCAGACGGAGCGCGGCGACGGCGCCCAAGATCATCAGGGCCCCGGCGATCACCAGGGCCGTCGTGCCTGCCCCTTCCGGGCCGGCGATCAGCAGCGGCAGGGCCTGGGGCGTATCGCCGAGCGAGAGCGTGCCCGCACCTTCGATCCAGGTGCGGGGCAGGGCGAGGATGCCGCGGTTGGTGGCATAGGCGCTGAGCGCCATGACGACAATCACCAGCCAGGCCCGCAGGTTGCCGCCCGCCGCGAGGACAAGATGGCGGCCGCCGCAGCCGCGGGTGATGACCATGCCGAATCCGAACAGCAGGCCGCCGACGATCAGCGCCAGCCACATTACGGAACTGCCGAGGTAGATGCTGTCCTTAAGGTCGATGACGCCGAGATAAGAAAGGATCTGTGTGCCCAGGATGGCCAGCGGCAGGGCGATGGCCCAGGCGGCGGCCTGGCGCGCCGGGCGGCGGTCGATGACTTCGATCACGGCCGAGCGCAGGCAGAACCCGGAGGCCCGCGCCACGGTGCCGTAAATGAAGCCGACGGCAAGCGCGCCGGCGAGAAGAAGAAACCTGGGTTCGAGCGAGTCCATGTTGTGTCGGTCCTGCATGATCCCGGGGAATTCGCATTCCCAGGGGTGTTCGGTCCCAGTATCTAAACAGCGATTATGGGGGAATCAATAATTATATTCACAAAAATATATGTGATTTAATTATATTTCACACAATTTGTGTACAATAGGCGGATCGCACCGGTCCCGGGAATCCGGGCTTTTCCCCTGGGCACATCATGGTACAACCGCCGTTCGCCGGATTTCAGGTTCGGCAGGCCGATCCAGGGGACGCCGATGACCGCCTTTGCCTTTACCGCCGCCGTGTTCCTGACCGCCGCCGGGGCGCTTGTTCTGGAGATCGTGGCCGCGCGCCTGATTGCCCCCTATGTGGGCATGTCGCTGTACACCTGGACCGCGATCATCGCCATCGTCCTGGCCGGTCTTTCGATCGGGCATTGGCTGGGCGGCCGCCTGGCCGGGCCTGCCGTCAGCCGTGCCGAGGGCGTGCGCCGCACGGCCCTGGCCCTGGCCGCCGCCGCCGTCGCCACCCTGGCGTCGCTGCCGTTGCTGCGATTGGTGTCGGGGCCGCTGTTGTCGGGCGGGCTGGGGGCGGTAACCGCGGTGGTGGTGCTGACGGCGGTCCTGTTCCTGCTGCCGTCCCTGTTCGTCGGCATCGTCTCTCCCCTGGTCACCAAACTGGCGATCGACGCCGAGCCCGATCAGGCCGGGCGGGTGTTGGGCCGCATGTTCGCCGCCGGTGCCGGCGGCAGCATCTTCGGTACCCTGGCCGCCGGCTATCTGTTCATTTCCTGGGTCGGGGCGACGGGGACGGTGATTGCCGTCGCCGTGCTGTATGCGGTTCTGGCGGTCGGCTTCGGCCTGTGGTCGCGGCGCTGGGCGGCGGTCCTGATGCTGCTCGTGCTGCCGGGCGCCGGTCTTGCGGCCTGGGGCAACGCGCTCGCGGCCTACCGTTCGCCCTGTCAGGTGGAAAGCGATTATTTCTGCATCCGCTTCGACGACTTCTCGGCCATGAGCGGGCGACCCAGCCGCCTGATGGTGCTCGACCATCTGGTCCATTCGATCAACGACCGTGACGACCCGGCGCTGTTGTACAGCCCCTATGTCCATTTCGTGGACGAGGTCGCGGACCTGCGCCTTGCGGGAAGCGGAAACCCGCGGGCCTATTTCATCGGCGGCGGCGGCTATACCCTGCCACGCGCCTGGGCGCGCCTTCATCCGGGCATGAAGATGACGGTGGCCGAACTGGACCCGGCGGTGACACGGGCGGCGGCGGACCGGATGTGGCTCGACCCCGCGGCCCCGAACCTGCGCATTCTGCACCAGGACGCGCGCCGGGCGCTCACGGCTCTGGACCCGTCGGAGCGTTTCGACGTGGTGTTCGGCGATGCCTTTCACGACATCGCCGTGCCGGCCCATCTGGTGACCCGGGAATTTCATAGCGAGTTGGCGGCACGCCTGGCCGAAGGGGGCTTTTATGCGGTCAATGTGGTCGATCTGGGCATCGACCCGCGTTTTCTGTTCGCCCTGGTCAAGACATTGCGCCTGGATTTCCCCGCCGTCGAGGTGTGGAAGTCGCTTGATGAAATGGACGAGACCGGCCGTGTCACCTTCATCGTCCTGGCTTCGGCGCGGCCGACCCCGGAAACCCGCCTGACGTCCCTGCGCGGCTTGGCGCGGACCTGGGTGCGCTGGCCGGACGGCGATCTGGACCGCCGCCTTGCGGCCGCCCGCCCGCCGATCCTGACCGACGACCACGCGCCGGTCGAACGGCTGCTGTCGCGGCTGCTCCGCGCCCCGGATATCTGATTTCTCCCCGTTGCCGTAAAAAAGGGGCCGCACCGGATCGGCGCGGCCCCTGTTCAGGCCTTGGGGGAAGGAGAGACTTCAAGAACAGCCGGTTTTACGGCTTGATATAGGTGAAGCCCATCTGCTGCAGGCGGGAAAGTTCGGCCACGCCCGACGGCACGATGTCTTCCGGGAAGACTTCCAGAAGGTCCTTTTCGTAGTCGATCTTACGGCCCTTCAGGGTGTTGTTGCAGACGTTGAATTTCACGTTCTGCGCCTTCAGGCTGACGACCTGGCCCTTCAGCTTTTCGTTCGCCTTGGCGTTCTTCAGCACGCCCAGGCCGTTGCCGTGAAGGACGACCATGATTTCCATGTTCTCCGCCCCGACGGCGTTGATGTGGTTTTGAATGTTACGCAGGGCGCCGCGGTATTTCTTGTCCGCTTCGCCGCCGTCGTAATTGATGTGATAGACGACCTTCTGCTTGCCGTAGCGTTCGGCGGCATCCGCCTTGATGGATCCGGCAAGAACGACCCCGAAGACGGCGAGCGCCGTTAATACGCTGGTGAGTACCTTCATTATTTCCTCCATGTTTTTGTAGTTTATGGCGCAACCCTATTCTGGGCGTCGACAAGGGAAGGATTCCACACCTTTCATTCATATTCAATAAAACATATGTGTAATCGGGTCGCCGTGCCGGAATCAGCGGTTGCCGCCCGGGTCAGCCCCAGACCTGCCCCATGATCCCACGCAGCCAGATTTCAGCCTTGTCGGCGCCGGCCTGCAGGTCCTCGGCCGACGCCCCCTCGGGCGTGCGCCGAAGGGTCGCTTCGTCGACGGCGACCTGCCCGTTCACCAGATGAAAATCAGTACTGGCCTCGAACCCGTGGCGGGGGGCGGCCAGGGAAAAACAGCCCGCGTGCCAGCGCGGTTCGGCCATGTCGGCCTGGGTCAGGTCGCGGACGATCGCCCGGGCGCAGGTTTCCGCGACGCTGACCGCCGATGCGGCGGCCTTGGGCAGGGGCGGGGCGAAGGCGGCATCGCCGATGACATGGACATCGGGGACAAGGGTCGAGGCGAAGGTCGCCGGGTCGACCGGACACCAGCCCGTTTCATCGGCGGCCCCGGCGGCCAACGCGATGTCGCCGGCGCGCTGGCGCGGAATGAAATTGACCACGTCGGCGGTCACGTCGGCGAAATCCGTGGACACGGTCCGCGTTTCCGGGTCGATGGCGCGCACGATGCCGTCGTTTTCGGCCAGCCG
>Ga0207899_1000709_pt1 | contig 11627 bp, 21 predicted proteins | sample MalvirmetaMSP134_FD_184235 | JGI IMG/M metagenome (GOLD analysis project Ga0207899, IMG submission 184235) | Marine viral communities from the Deep Pacific Ocean - MSP-134 (SPAdes) | ecosystem: Environmental > Aquatic > Marine > Oceanic | place: Pacific Ocean | collected 2011-06-28
AGGGCGGCGGGCAGTCAGGGTGCACCGGTGCACCCTCATCGTCACCCGAACAGGTCGGGCTGATCCTTGGCCACGCCACCCCTGCCGGGGCCACCGCGCAGCTCGTCCTTGACATAGAACACATGACGGCGCGAGACGCCAACCCGGCGACAGATCTTCGCCACGCTGACGTTGGCCTGCAGCAGCTGAACGATCTGGGCCCGCTTGCCGAGGGTCATGGGCACGTCGATCGAGGTGCCGGCGAACTCGGCCACGATTACCGCCGCCGCATTCGACCCCACGGCCTCGGTGATCGGATGGTGTGGTCCGCAGAATTTCGGCACGGCGATCCGGCCGCCGCCATAGACGGTCGAGAGGGCGGCGGCATTGTCCTCGCCAATCAGCCGCACCAGCTTCTGCCATTCCGGAAGGTCGTTCAGCCGCACCGCTTCACGCCCCCCGCATCAGGGCGGCCAGCGCCAGCTCGGCCTGCAGAGACCCCTGAACGGCCTCTTGAAGGGCCCTCAGACGCGCCTGACGCTCGCCATGCGGCGACAGCCGATAGCGCCGCTCGGCCTCGGCCTGCCGGCCATGACGGTCGGCGACGACGGCCCGGGCCGCGTCCACCTCTGGCCATGTCAGAAGGTCCAGCGGCATGGATCACCTGGCGGCCTCGGCGGCGGTGCGGATGGCTTTGCCGAGGCTGGCAATCTGCTCGTCCAGCTTGCGCTCGGTGAAACCGGGCAGACCATCGGGGTCCGGCAGGTGCAGGCGGCGGTGCTGGGCAACCAGCAAGCGACGCTTCAGTGTCCGAATCTGTCCGGGCCCGGCAACCCCGCTCAGGTCCTGCGACCACCCGGCCCGCTCGGCCATGGCCTTCAGGGCCTCGATCAGCTTATAGACCAGCGCCTGGTCGGCCCACTGCAGGCGCTCGACCTTCAGCTGGCGGCGGGCGAACGATTCCAGCGCCGCCTCGGACGGGTCGCGGACCTCGCCCAGGTTCCACAGCGACAGCCACAGGGCGCGGGCCTTCTTGGCCGAGGGGTGATCGGCCGGGTGGTGGCGATACGGCGACAGCGGGTCATCCATGACGACCGTGCCTTTCCGGCCGCGCAGCTTTCCGCCAGCCACGACCTTCGGCGTCCAGCCCAGCGCCTTGAACTCCTCCAGCACCTGGCCCAGCTGCGCATCGCTACAGTCGGCCGACGACGTCCGGCCCGTCACCCGGGCCAGCACATCGCGATAGGTGTCCTCGTCCAGGCCCAGCTCCTTGCGGGCAATATGGACTTTGGCCATTGCGGCGCGGCGGCTCATCGCGTCACCTCGACCACATCGACGTCGACGAGCATGCCGTGTCGGGCCACGTCTGCCTTGAACTGGGCAGCGGCAACGACCGCGTCGGCCGCGCCGGGGGAAAGCGGAGGACGGACAGGGCCCACTCCTCGAAATAGTCGCCCTTGTTCAGCCAGGCGAAGGTGAAGCTGCGGCTCATCGGGCTGCCCCCGAGAGATAGAGCACATCGGCCTCGGTCCGGACGGGCACCACGCGGACGTAGCGGCGCTCCCGTTGCAAGCCGGGCTCCCGGATGTCTCGCGAGCCGAACGCGATCATCGACGGCTTCCCGCAGGAAGGGCACGTCGTGACGAGAGCCGACCCCGGCGCGCCTTCGCGGGTGCGCTCAGGCCACTCCGTCTCGAAGTCCTGCCAGGCCGCATTCAGATCGCCGACCTTGACCGTCGCATCTTCCATCGAACCCCGACACCAGGGGCAACAGGTCTCCGATCCGTCATTGGTCGAGGTGGCCTTGGGAAGCCTGTTGTCAGCACCGCACGGCACAACATCTGGCGGCGTTGCGGCGCTGACCGTGCCCTTAAGAGAGGGATTCCCTTCAACACACCGGGAATCCGAAATGACTCCTGAAGACCTGATCTCGTTCGCCATCGACGCGCTCATTCGCCTCGCCCTCCGTCAATGCGTCCGAGCGGGATGGACAGCTCTTCGCCGACGCAATCCCAGCTGTCGGCATGGGCATCCCGGGCCAGACGAATCCGGGCCGTCATGACCTGACCGTCCTGATCGACGAACCGGGCCGACAGGGTCCGGCGCGACTGTCCGGCCGTCAGGCGCGCCTGCGCCGGCGGCGTCCAGCCGGCCATGGCGCTGGTCAGACGGAACAGCTCGGCCAGCCCCGGCGTCCAGGGCAGCCAGCGGGACTTGGAGCGGGTGCGACGGCGGGCCATCAGCGAGCCTCGTCCAGGTCGCGGATCTGATAGGGGCGTGCCACCCTGCCGCCCATGGTGCGCATCGGCTTGGGTGCGACGCGCATCCCAGCGTCCCGGAGGTGCCGGGCGCAATACATCCTGCCGGAAACGACCGCGCACCCGCAGGCCCTCAGCGTCCCCTCGGCCCGGTCACCGAGCGGCCAGGCGCAGGCCTTGCGTCCGCGCGGAGGCAGCAGATCATGGTCGCGCTCGACACCCGCCACGGTGAAATGCAGCTGCTGTCTGCGGGCCAGCGCTTCGCGGATCGCCGGGCGATGGTCGATGCCGGGCTTGTCGGGGCGCGGCCTCCGGGCAGCTGGCGGCGGCGGCGGCGGAACCGCCCCGGCATCCGGGGCAAAGGACCGGGGGGTGCCGATCGAAGTCCGGCCCAGCCCCATACGGTTGACCTTGCCGATCACCTGATTGCGGGTCATGCCCAGGGCCCCGGCGATGCGGCTGGCTGACCAGCCCTCGACCCAGCGCTCGCCTGCCCACTTTGCCAGTTCGGGCGTCCAGCTGGTGGTGGTCACGATGCCGCCTCCACCTGCCAGTCGACCTCGCCCAGCGCGCGGGCGATCATCAGGCCCCAGTCTTGCCGGACCTTGCAAAGGGCTAGCGCGCCGGGCGCGATGATCCTCGCCCGGCCCTGATCATCGACCTCGACCTTCAGCGGCGCGATCCATGTGTCCCAGCCCTGCCGGGTCATCTGCCCCTGCAGGAAGGCCAGCGGATGCGGCGGCTGATCGCCCCGGGCCTCCACCTCCGCCTTGGCCTTGTCCATCGCCATCAGGGCGTCGGCCAGCACCAGCCGCTCGTTCGCGGTCAGCGACATGGCCGCGCCCCTGGTCCGGAACCGGTCCACACACTCCTCGACCAGCTCGGCCTCGAACGGCGCCAGCGCGTCGCGGTGGCGACCGATCAGGCTGGCCATCCGGCTGATGGCCAGCTGCTCGTCATTCGGCAGGGTCATGACCGCCCCCTGAAGGTCGGCCGACCCAGCATCAGCCACATCCCGCCGCCGATCAGGGCGGCGCTGAAGCCGAACGCCAGACACCACGCGAGGGCCTGGACGAACAGCTGCAGGAACAGGTCGATCCAGATCCACATCACGCGTCGGCCACGTCGATCGTGACGGCCTCCCAACGGGCGCGCGGGTTGGGGCGCTGATGGAAGCGGACGTACTCCTTGGAGCCCTCGACCCGGATCGAATCCTTGATCGCCTTCATCGCCCGCTGCCAGCGGTCGTCGGCGATCTCATAGCGCAGCAGGCGGAACAGCTCGGCCCGGTTGATCAGCCCGGCGTTGTCGGTGCGAAAGGCGTGCTGCACCAGGCCGCGCAGGACCGGGTCACTGTCGGCAGACAGCTCGGTCAGATATTCGTCCACCAGCGCCTTGGCCGCCTGCAGCTCAGGGCCAAAGGTGAACCGCTCCTGGACCTGCAGACTGACGCGCAGCAGCCCATCGAAGGAGGTCAGGCTGACATTGCCCTTCGCCCCGCCGATCTTGGTCCCATAGTCCTGCAGCAGCAGGTCCATCAGGGCGGTCACATCGTCCAGGGTGTGCTGTTTGAACCGGGCGATCTGGGCATTCAGTTCGTGGGCATGGCCCATGATTTTGCGGACCTGCTCGTCCATCAGCTTGTCGGCCGGCTTGACCAACTCCTCGGGCACCAGGGCACCCTTGGCATCGGTCCAGTAATTCTTGCCGTTCACCACCTCCCGACCCTTGGGCAGGGCGGCGGCTTCGGCGGGAATCGTCATCGTCTCGGTCATGGTTCAGTCCTTCGGTTGGGAGTGGATTCGGGGGGCGGTACGGCGGCTGCGGATCTCCGCCTCGCGGGGCCACCAGGCCAGCTGCAGGAAGCGCAGCCAGCGGGTGATGGGGCCGGGCCTCATGACCGGCCCCCGTCGATCACGCGCAGACCCCGCGACAGGTCGCGGCCAAGGTCGCTGGCGCGCCTCAGGCCGGGCACGCGGGACAGCAGATCAGCAAGGCCCAACGACTGCCCCGGGCGGGCCTTCAGGGTGCGCTTCACGTTCTCGGCCTGGGTCAGCGCCAGGCCGAGGTCGGTCAGCACCAGGGTGCCGCCTTCTTCGTCCTCCAGCTGCTGGCGAAGGGCGCGCAGATTGTCCCGCATCCGGCGGGTCAGCGTGCGAAAGTCACCCTCGGTCAGGGTCTCGTTTCCGGCGCGGCGATGCAGGGTGCCGAGGTCGGCCAGCGTAGCCTCGACCAGGTCCAGCGGGTGGGTCAGGGGATGGGTCATGCGGCCACCACGGACAGCGGCTGCTGGCGGGTCGCCTGCCAGGCCTGGGTCATATGGCTGAGGGTGCGATCCTCGTGTCCGGACAGGGCCTGCAGGGTGGCCATCTTCAGCACCTGGCTCATGCCGCGCAGGGCCCCGGGCTGCTGGGCCACCTTGTGAAGGAACTCGCGCTCCCGGGCGTGTTCGACGCCCCAGGCGGCGCACAGGGTTTCCACGTCCTCGCGGTCCGGCTTCAGATAGGTCTGGGGCCAGCTGACCCGGCTGGCCAGCTGGGCGAAGTCCGCCGAGTGGGCCCCCAGCTGAACCCGGTTCAGAACCTTGGCATTGCCCGCCAGCACGATCCCGATACCCAGCAGATCATGCAGCGACCGAAGCTGGTCGAGCGCGGCGTCCCTCAGGTGCTGGGCCTCGTCGATGATCAGGACGGCGCGGACGCCCTCCAGCTTGATGCGAAGCGCAGCGGTCAGGATGGTCGCGGTCGAGGAGCGGGTGGCTGCCCCGACCGCGCGACAGATCTCCAGCAGCATCGGCTGAACCGACCGCGTCGCCGGCTGCATCGTCGCCTTGAAGGCATTGGGGGTCGCCCCGACGTACTGGTCGAAGGTCGCCGTCTTGCCCATGCCGGGGTTGCCCACGATGGCCACCATCTCGCCTTCATGGGCCCAGCGCAGCTGCGCCATCATCATCCGCGAGGTCCGGGTCTGGACATAGCCGGGCACGATCGGGCGGCTCAGCTGCAGGTCCCGGCGGTGCTCTTCGGCCAGGAAATAGCGCTGGACCTTCCAGGCGATGACCTCGTTACGGCCCGAATATGTCCCCAGCGCCCAGGCGTTCAGGGTGCTGCTGCCGACGTCGCCGACGCGTTCGGCAAGCGCGGGCCACGACAGCGACCGCTCTTCCCGGTGCGTCAGCAGCCGTTGGCGGAGGTCTTCGATCTCCTCCGGGCTGAAGCTCTCTTTGCCCTTGTCAATGTTCATGCTAATTCTCTCTCTTCTCGACTGGGCCGGTGGCCCCGTTTTCCGGGCGCGAGGGGATTGCCGCCCCTCGCGCCCGATCTCATTTCAGGCCGCTCATTCGACGACCCGCAGGTGGCTTGGGGTGGACAGGGGACCGGGCCGTTCCATCCGCTCGACGGCCTCCATCCAGCGTTCCGAGGTGGCCATGGCGGTGTCGGCCTGCAGCGCCGCCGCGTTGCCGCGCATCCGCACCGGGCGGACGACGGTCGGGCTGGGCACGGGGTCCGGGGCGCTGTCGATCGAGGCGACCAGGGCGGCCAGATCCTCGGCATTGTGCAGCTGCTGCAGATCGACGGCCCGACGGGTGGCCTTGCGCAGCTCGCCCTCCTGTTTCGCCCGGCGCTTTGCGCCCTCGGCATCGAGGAAGCCGGTGGCCTCGACCAGCCCGGCCTCGGCCAGGAACCGGCCGTCCAGCCCATAGACAAACATCGACTGGTGCAGGTGATCGGGGTCGAACCGCACCACCACCTTGCGCCCGGCCAGGGCACTCATCGCGGGCGACCAGTAGCGATTGCCGAACAGTTTGATCTCGCCCGACTTGCGATCGGTCGATACCTGATCGGCGGCCAGCAGGGCCAGGCGCAGCTGCTCGGGCGTCGCCTTGCCGATCGGGGCCACCGCATAGGAGGCGGCGAACGCCTCCTCGAAACTCAGCCGCCCGTGGCAGGCCTCGGTGCGGCGACCGGTGCGGGCGTTGTGGGCGTCGATCCCGGCCGTGGCGATGGCCCGGAAGGTCTCCAGCGGCACCGCCTTTGACCCGTAGTTTTCGGGCTTGGCGTCGGGGCGGTTGCCGGTATAGGCGCCAGCGAAGGCGGGGTGTTTGGCGACCGTGTCGCACAGGTCCCTGAACGCCCGTTCAATCGGCTTTGAGGAGCCCCTGAACGGCAGGGCCCAGCGCACCTGCACACCCAGGGCGGTCAGAATGCCGGTCGGCTCTTCCTCGCGGATCTTGAAGCGGAAGCGGTTGGCCGTGCCGCCCGTGATCCATTTCGAGGCGAAGGCCCGGCCGTTGTCCAGCAGGCAGGTCTTGGGGATGCCATAGGCCTTGAACAGGTCAGCGAAGGCCAGCCGGGTCAGCACCGCCGACTCCGTCTCCCCGATCCGCCACGCCAGAATCTTCCGCGAATAGACGTCCTGGATGGCGACCATCATCGGGCGGGCGATGTGGCCGTCCGGCCATTTCACGAACACATCCCAGCGGTGGCCGTCGATGTTGACGCACTCCAGGGCATGCAGATCGGCGACCGACCTGCTCTGGTGCGGCAGGGTGGCGCGGAGCGCATCGGCCCCCTCCCGGCGCGAGATCACCACCCGGGGATCGACCTCGCGCTCCAGCTTGCGCTGCAGCGTCTTGGGGTGGGGCAGTTCCAGGCCGAGCGGGGCGCAGTATTCGCGCTGGACCCGGTGATAGCAGGACGCCAGCGTCGGCCGTTCGGGCCGCAGATAGTCCGACAGGAAGACCCGCCAGGCTTCCGCATCCACCTCGGCTTCGCGGCCTCCGCCCTTGCGGCGCGGGGCCAGCACCGGCAGGCGGTCGGCGACGTCCACCCCGGAGACCAGCTTCAGCCAGGCCCAGAGGGTCGAGGGCTTGGCATCGACCTGGACCCCCATCGCGTTGACGGCGGCTGTCCGGGTCAGGCCAGTGGCCTCCAGCGCTTCTATCCCACCGATGGTCTTCAGCCGGGCCTGGGCCTCGGCCTTCACCGTATCGGACTGCTGGTCATACCAGTCCCACAGCCGGGCGCGCTCGCTGCTGATCGCCTCATCATTGGCGGCGGTCGGCGTGTCGCGGCTTGCGGGGGGCATCACATCCCCGCGCTCTGTCAGCCCGCGCCGCACCAGCTCGGCCGAGGCCGAGGGCGGCAGCACCGACAGATGATATTCCAGGGCCCTGCCGCCGCGTCCGATGCGGGGACGCGCCAGCGGCAGGCCCGCGGCGTCGGTGCGCAGGGCCCACCGCTCGCTCTGGGCCAGCTCATTGATCTTGCGTTTGGCGGTCGACAGCCCGGGCAGCTTCTGCTCGGCCAGCTCGGCGGCGGTCCACCAGGTCTTTCCCCCCACGGCCGTCATCGTGTGTCTCTCCGCATGGGGCTGGCTTCGGATTTCAGGCCCTTCAGGCGAAGGTCGATCCTGCGCTTTTCGGCTTCCAGGTGACCGATCTCGGCCAGGCGGATTTCCTCGCCACACAGCAGCGAGGCCCCGATCGGGCGCACCAAGGCGTCCAGCACGTCATAGCGCTGGGTCACCACCACCAGACCCAGCAGCCGCTCGAACGGCACATAGTGGCCGTCCTTGGATTCGGCGGTGTAGGCATCCAGGGTGGTCTTCAGGATCTGGGTGTCCATCAGGGCACTCAGCTGGCCGGCGATCTCATAGCGGCTGCGCGGATCGTCCCGCAGCATGGTGGCCACCGCCGAGGCGGCCTTGCGGCCCAGATCGGCCAGAGCGCCCTCGGTCACATCCTGACGCGGCGCGTCAAAGGTGAACGTCATCTGATCGGGAGCGAGGGCAGGCTTACGCTTGGGCATGCCGCGCCTCCCTCAGGCGGTAGGCAGGCAGGCCCCGGCTGTCGACGTGGTCCATGGTCCCCGGCGGAATTCCATGAGCCGTGGCGAAGGCCTTCAGGTTCTCGAACCCCTTGGCGCGGGCGATCGCCTTGACCTCGTCGCCGCTCAGGCGGCGGGTGGTGATCGGCACCGCATAGCCCAGCGCACGGATCACCCGGATGCGGTGACGAACGCCGTCAATGCCGGTCAAGGCGTCGATCTCGGCCGGGGCGTAGCCGACGGCCAGCAGGGCCATGATCTGGCGCTGCCGGTCATTCAGTCGGGGCAGAGCGATGGTCCGCTCCACATCGACCACGGAACGGTTCGACCAGGCCGCCACCTCTTCATAGGTGTCGCCCGCCGTCAGGCATTCGACGGCCCATGCGCGCTCTTCATCGGTCCAGGGAAGGCGGCTCAATGGATCGCTCCCGATGGGGCCGATGACCCCCCGTTGAGGATGTCGCGAGCCAACTGGATCTGGCCGATCAGCAATGTGGCGCTGTCCGGTGACATGCGAGCCACGGCAATCAGGGCGTTCTCGCTGTCGCGCAGCTCGACGAACACGTGTCCGGGCTGGCTAGCGGTGACGGTGATACCGGCGGCGAACAGCGGCTTAGGCATCCACCGCCTCCCCATCGATCATCAGGGTGACGCCCTTGGGCATCGACAGGGTTCGCAGCAGCGCCTTCTGCTGGGCGGGCGATATCCGCGCCCAGTTCCCCAGCACTGCCGAGACGGCCTTCTGTTCGGCGCTCTTGACCGGGGCCTGCCGCAGGATCGCCTGGGCCTCCGTCACGCCGCTCGCCTGACCCTCGACGATCAGGCCCGCGACCTGTCGCTGGTCGCCCTCGGGCATCTTCGCCAGGGCGCGCAGCTGGCTGGCGTTCTTGCCGACCGGCAGGCTGCGCAGCGCCTCGGCCACTTCCGGCTTCAGGCCCCGGTGGAGTTCAAGGTCAAGCCGGATGGCCCTCGGGGAAAGCCCGACGATCTCCGCGACCGCCGCCGTCCAGCCGTATGCGGCGGCAAAGATTTCCGTCGCATCGTCGGCCTCCGCCTGGACGCGATCCGACCAGCGGGCCTGGGCCGCAACCGACTGCGGCGTGGCGTTCGGATCGATGCCCGCCCGTGCCTTCTCGATGGCGATCTGCTCGGCCACAAAAGCCGCCCGGTCCAGCGGGCTCAGGCCCATGCGGAACAGATTCTCGGCCACCTCACCCGCGCGTCGGGCCAGTTCGCCCGCTGACTGAAGATCGGCCTCAATGGTCGGAAGGCCTAGCGACCTGACCGCTGCCAGCCGGTGGCGGCCGGCGATGACGCCATAGCCGCCACCGGGCTTTGCATAGATCTCGATCGGATGCTTCTGGCCGTCCCGGCTGATCAGGATGGCAAGGGCTTCGACCCATGCCGGATCCAGTGGCCGCAGCCCGCCGCTCCCATCGATGTCGGCGACCGGCACCTCATAGATCGGATGGGCGATCTTCAGCGCAGGCTGTTCAGGCTTACCCATGACGGGCCTCCACCGGCATGGGGCTTACGGTTTCGTCGCGGACCACCCGCATTCCACCCGCCACCAGCGACAGCGCCAGCCGGTCAGCCTGTTCATCGGGCAGCAGGGCCAGCGCCTCGCGCGCCTCGACCAGCCGCTGCAGGGTGACGCACGCCCGGGCCAGGGTGTCGCGATAGGTCTCGGCCCGCGTCGGCAGAGCGATGTTCGGGCGGGCCTGGGGCGGCGGGCATTGCAGCGCCGCCTCTCCGCAGGCGCGGCGAACCGCCACCAGCTGGGCCTGCAGGCTGACCTTGATCGGGGGGGTGCGGGCCATGTCTATGCGGCCTGCTTCGATAGACAGTGCGTATTCGCGCGAAGGTGGGTATTATTCACTTTCGTGAACTGGCGATTCCCCGCGCGGTCGTAGCGGTCTGGCCAGATTTTATGGAGCGGCTTGCCTATGCATTCGGATATCGCCCGGTCGGCCCGGGGACACGGAACCGAGAGCGCCTTGCGGCAGGCGGACGGGCTCAGCCCGTTTGCCAGCGCGAGGGCTGTCAGTGTTGTGCCCGTTTTCCGGACCGAGGCTTTGATATCCTCAGGGTGCAAGCGACGACTCCATGGTGTCGTTTAGTTCACGATAGTGAATGTTTCGCCTGCTGGGGGATTCGTGTCAAGCGCCCAAGTAAATGAGCCTACTCTGGCGAGCGGTTTCGCCGACCGGCTTCACTCTGCCATCGGCGCGACGTCACAAGCGGTCGTAGCCAAGAGGGCGGGTGTGTCGGTCGGAGCGTTGAACAAATATCTGAACGGCAGTGAGCCCGGAGCCTTCAAGGCCGCGCGGCTGGCGGTCGCGCTCGGCGTCGATCTGAACTGGCTGGTGACCGGTACCGGCAGCGCCAATGCGGCGGCGCGCGGCCTGGTCGGGGTGCCGATCTATGATGTCCGGCTCGCGGCCGGCGCTGCGACCTTTGCCGAGGGGGCCGAACAGATCGGGGAGATGCCCTTCGACCTGGAATTCCTGCGCGAGCTGGGGCGGCCCAACGCCGACGGCTTGGCCGTCTTCTCGGCCTCGGGCGATTCCATGTATCCGACCGTGGCCGATGGGGCCCGCGTCCTCACGGATCTGCGCGACACCCGCCTGCGCGAAGGCGTCTTCGCCTTCCGGTCCGGCGACGAGCTGCGGATCAAACGGCTGCGCCGGCTGGTCGATGGCATCGAGATCATTTCGGACAACAAGACCTATTCGCCCGAGCTGGTTTCGGGCGATGCCGCCGACGAACTGACCATCATCGGGAGCGTCCTATGGACCGGAAACTTCGTCTAGCCGCCCTGGTGGCGGTCCTCGCGGTCGCCGGCTGCGACCGGCAGCCCGTCGATCAGCCGGCCGTGGCCGCCACGCCGCCCGCGCCGACCTCGGCCTATGCCTTCACCTTCGATTACATGCACGCGCGCCAGGACGTCGGCGACCCGGGCAAGGTCCGCGCCGCCGCCGAGGGCGCCTTCTATGTCGTCGTCCACTACGCCATTCAGAACACAGGCTCCGCCCCGGTCCCGGTACCGGACATGATCCCGCTCGTCCTGCGCGACGGCCAGGGCCGGACCTACAGCGCCGATCCCGACGCCACCGCCCTCCTGCTGACCGAGGCCAATATCGAGGTGGACCCGGTCCGCACGGGCGACCTCAATCCCGGCGTCAGCCACAAGACCGCCGCCGTCTTCGAGATCGACCGCACCGCCTGGCAGTTCCGCCCCTGGCACGTCCAACCGATCGGCCTGCCCAACGCCAGCGTCGAACTCCCGGCCCTGGACCTGCCGTGAACGGCACGCCCGCCGATCTCTGCCGCGCCGCCCTCGACCTGACGCTGGCTCGGCTGCCCGAGGGTTTCATCGACCGCGCCCCGTTCGAGGACGCTTGGATCGAGAGGCTGCAGGACGGAACCTACGGCACGCGACCGGCCCAGCTCCAGCTCCTGGCCCTGCTGCCTGCCGAGGATGCTTGGCCCCAACTGTCGCCGGTGTGCGATCAGCGCCCGTCGTCGGCGCCGGTCACCTTCCTTCTGACGCTCGATCACA
>Ga0207899_1000712_pt1 | contig 11615 bp, 8 predicted proteins | sample MalvirmetaMSP134_FD_184235 | JGI IMG/M metagenome (GOLD analysis project Ga0207899, IMG submission 184235) | Marine viral communities from the Deep Pacific Ocean - MSP-134 (SPAdes) | ecosystem: Environmental > Aquatic > Marine > Oceanic | place: Pacific Ocean | collected 2011-06-28
CTCACCGCCCGCCTGAACGCTGCCAACCCCGCCTGGGCGATCAGCCCCGGCAGCATCGGCTGCTTCACGCGCGTCGGTCAGACGGTCGCCGGCCTGAACAACTGTCTGACGACGGGCGGCGCGGTGAACGGCGGCGGCATCGGCTTCACGGTCGGTGCCGGCTATGCCGATACCTACGAGCAGGAATCGACCTCGATCGCCCTGTTCACCAACAACACCTTCCGCGTGACCGACCAGTTCGATATCACCCTGGGCCTGCGCTATACGATGGACGAGAAGTCCGTCGACGGTCAGCAGATGAACGTCAACGGCAATGGCAACACCTGTAACGCCGCTTTGGCCAATGCCGCCGCTATCGGGGGCCTGCTCGGTGCCAGCGCGCCGACCATTCTTGGCAACTTCTGCCTGCCCTGGTCGAACTCCGCCTTCAACAACCGTTCGGTGTCGGAGTCCTTCGATGACAGCGAGCTGAGCGGCACGATCAAGGCCTCTTACCGCCTGAACGACTCGGTCATGACCTATGTGTCGTACGCCCGGGGCTACAAGAGCTTCGGCTACAACCTGGACCGCGTGCAGTCGGGCATCACCCCGACGGCCAGCCTGCTGTTCCCGTCGGAAGTGGTCGACAGCTATGAAGCGGGCGTCAAGATGACCCTGCTGAACCGCACCCTGCTGCTGAACGCCACCTACTTCGATCAGACGTTCGAGGACTTCCAGCTCAACACCTTCCTCGGCACCGCCTTCGTGGTGGAATCGATCCCCGAGCTGACCTCGCGCGGCGTCGATGCCGACTTCCTGTGGTTCACCCCCGTCGACGGCCTCAGCCTGTCGGGCGGCCTGACCTACACCGAAGCCCAGTATGGCAACTTCGTCGCCGCCGATCTGGCCAACCCCGGCAACTTCCCGCAGCTGTCGCTGCTGCCGGGTGCCACGGCCTCGTTCGCTCCGGAATGGTCCGGTTCGGCCTCGCTGAACTTTGACCGTAGCCTCGGCAATGGTCTGCGCGGCGGCTTCGCCCTCTCGGCCAAATATATGAGCGAGTACAACACCGGTTCGGATCTGCTGCCGACCAAGAGCCAGGACGCCTTCACCATGGTGAACGGTCGGATCTCGATCGGTACGGAAGACGAGCGCTGGATGCTGGACATCTGGGCCCAGAACCTCACCGACGAGGAATACATCCAGGTCGCCTATAACGCCCCGCTGCAAGGCTCGGCGTTCCAGACGACCGTCCAGCCGAACGGGACCTTCTACAACCCCGCCCTGGACACCCAGACCATTGATGCCTTCCTGGGTGCACCGCGCACCTATGGCCTGACCCTGCGCGTCCGCTATTGATCCTGAAGGGGCCTCTCACGAGGCCCCCGAAGATCCCTTGCGGGGGTCACAATAAAGAACCGGCCGGAGAGCTATCTCCGGCCGGTTTTCTTATGCAGGAATGTTGACCCGATCAGTCGACGCAGATGGCCGCCGTCGCCCGTCCGTTCTCAACCCGGGTGTAGCAGCCAAAACGGTTGGAATCGGCCGTGCACTGGCCTTCGACCGCGCGACCGTCCTCGACGATGACGCTGCCAGGCACACGGCACTCGCCCTGACACTGGGCCGCATCCGTGCAGGTCTGGCCCGCGTCGGAATACTGGATCACGCATTGCAGGCTCTGCATCCGCCCGACCCGCTGCATCTTGCCGCCCTGAGCCGAGCAGTCCGCTTCCGCCCGCTGTTCGGGCGTAGCCCCGCCGCCGAAACAGGACGACAGTCCCATCCCCAGCACCAGCGCTCCCATCATCGATGCCACGCGGATCATGCTCGCTCTCCCTCGGTGTCAGACCCGGCCCTTGTCGAAGCCGGACCAGCAATCATCATAGTCAAGCTGCATCAAAGGCGTGGTTTGAGCCCATTTCGTGACCCTGATGGGGGCGCGGGTCTCGAACATGAAGGCCAGGGTGCCCTCGATCTTGTGGGGCTTAAGCTCGGCCTTGATCGCCGCGTCATAGGTGGCCTGATCCGGGCCGTGACCGCTCATCCGGTTGTGCAGGGACGCCCCACCGGGCGCAAAGCCGTCGGCCTTGGCGTCATAGGCGCCGGTCACCAGCCCCATGAACTCGCTCATGACGTTCCGGTGGAACCACGGCGGGCGGAAGGTGTCCTCGGCCACCATCCAGCGCGGCGGGAAGATGACGAAATCACAGTTGGCCACACCCGGCGTATCTGACGGACTGGTCAGGACCGTGAAGATCGACGGGTCCGGGTGGTCGAAGCTGACCGTGTTGATGGCGTTGAACCGGGCCGTGTCATAGCGACAGGGGGCATAGTTGCCATGCCAGGCCACCACATCCAGCGGGCTGTGATCAAAGGTCGTGGTCCACAGCTGGCCGCCGTATTTCTGGATGCATTCGGTCGGGCGATCGACGTCCTCGAAGGCCGCCACCGGCGCCTCGAAGTCACGCGGATTGGCCAGGCCATTGGCCCCGATCGGTCCCAGGTCCGGAATGCGGAAAGCCGCACCATAGTTCTCGCAGACATAGCCGCGTGAGGGCCCGTCCAGCTCGACCCGGAACCGCACCCCACGCGGAATCAGCACCACATGGCCGGGCTGGGCCTCGATCACGCCGAACTCGGTGACGAAGCGGTGCGCCCCCTGCTGCGGAACGATCAGCAGCTCGCCATCAGCGGAATAGAAGACCCGGTCGGTCATCGAGCGGTTGGCGGCATACATGTGAATGCCGACCCCGGCATCCGCATCGGCCTCGCCATTGCCGCCATAGGTCACCAGCCCCTCGACCCAGTCGGTCGGCGCCTCCGGCACCGGCAGGGGGTTCCAGCGCATACGATTGGGATTGGGCGGCACCTCATCGAACGGTCCGGACCGCATCAGGCCGCGGTCGATCTTCTGATAGGCCGGATGCTGGGCCGAAGGCCGCAGGCGATACAGCCAGCTCCGGCGGTTCTCGGTGCGCGGCGCGGTGAACGCCGTGCCCGACAGCTGCTCGGCATACAGGCCCAGCGGCGTCTTCTGGGGCGAGTTCTGCCCGACCGGCAGGGCGCCGGCCACCGCCTCGGTCGAGAAGTGATTGCCAAAGCCCGGCATATAGGTGGGCGCGTTGAATCGCGTCATGGTGCGTGTCTCCCTTGCCGGGAGATTTAGCCTCGCGGGGGCGGCCCCGCCACCCCGTGCGGCAATCCGGTCAGAACCCCTGGCTGCGCGCCACCGCTTCCTGGTGGAAGCCGGTATCGCCGAGCAGTTCGTTCAGCACCCGCACCCGCTTCACAAACAGGCCGACGTCGAACTCGTCGGTCATGCCGACGCCGCCGTGCATTTGCACCGCCTCCTGCACCGCCAGCTCGGCGACGCGTCCCGCCTTGGCCTTGGCGACGGCGACCGCCAGCGGCGCGGCCTCATCGCCGGCATCCAGCTTCTGCAGGGCACCCAGCGTCGCCGCCCGGGCGATTTCGATCTCGCTGAACAGATGGGCGGCGCGGTGCTGCAGGGCCTGGAACTCGCCGATGGCCCGGCCGAACTGTTTGCGGGTCTTCAGATACTCCATGGTGATCCGGAAGGCCTGATCCCCGGCCCCTGTCAGGCTGGACGCCGCGCAGGCCCGGCCGAGGTTGAGCGCCCCCTCCAGCAGACCCTCGCCGCCATCGACCTCGCCGATCACCGCATCGGCATCGACCTCGACATCCGTCAGCGTCAGGCGCGCGGCATTGTGGGCATCGACCATAACGGTCCGCTCAACCTCGAGCCCCGCGGCCTTCGGATCGACGAGAAACAGGGTCAGACCGTTTTCGGTCAGGGCCGCGACGATCAGGGCGTCGGCGACGTGGCCGTCCAGCACCATGGCCTTGGCGCCATTCAGGCGGAAGCCATTGCCCGAGCGCTCGGCCGTGGTGGTGATCCGCGAGGGCGCATGCTTGGCACCCTCGTCGACGGCCAGCGAAACGATCGCCTCGCCCGCCGCTATCCGGGGCAGCCAGGCGGCCTGCTGGGCGTCCGATGCACCGTCGACCAGCACGCTCGCCGACAGAACGGCCGAGCCCATGAAGGGCGAAGGTGTCAGGGTACGCCCCAGGCTTTCGGCCACCACGCCCGCCTCGACGGCGCCAAGGCCTGCACCGCCATGCGCCTCGGGAATGATCACGCCTGCCAGACCCATTTCGCCAAAGGCGCGCCACAGCTCGCGCGATACCCCGTCGGCATCGCGGCTGTCGCGCAGCTTCCGCAGGTGGGCCAGCGGCGCATTCTCGCCGAGGAAGCCGTCGGCGGCCTCCTTCAGCATGGTTTGTTCTTCGGTCAGGATCAGCGGCATGGCTCAGGCTCCCGGCAGCTGAAGCAGGTGTTTGGCGATGATGTTCAGCTGGATCTCGCTGGTGCCGCCTTCGATGGAATTGGCCTTGGTGCGAAGCCAATCGCGGGCCATGGCGCCGTCGTGCGAGCGCTCTCCCTCCCACTCCAGTGCGTCGATCCCGCCCGCCGCCATCAGCAGCTCGTGGCGGCGCTTGTTCAGTTCGGACCCATAGTATTTCAGCATGGAGGCGATGGCCGGATGGGCCTGACCCGCCTTCATCTGATCGCCGGTCCGCTCCAGCGCGAGGCGGAAGGCGGCGGCGTCGGTTTCCAGTTCCGCAATCCGTGCCCGCAGCATGGGATCGTCCAGCCGGCCTTCGTCGTCGGTGCCGATCGAGCCGGTCGCCACCTGGCCCAGCGGACGTCCGCCGCCGACCTCGCCCATGGCGCCGATCATGGTGCGCTCGTGGGCCAGCAGATATTTGGCCACGTCCCAGCCGCGGTTCAGCGTGCCGACCAGATTCTCCTTCTCGACCCGCACATCGTCAAAGAAGGTCTCGCAGAAGGGGCTCTTGCCGGAAATCAGGGTGATCGGCCGGGTCGAGACGCCGGGCGTCTCCATGTCGAACAGGACAAAGGAAATGCCGAGATGCTTGGGCGCATCCGGATCGGTCCTCACCAGGCAGAAGATCCAGTCGGCCTTGTCGGCGTAGGAGGTCCAGACCTTCTGGCCATTGACGATCCAGTGGTCGCCTTGATCCACCGCCCGTGTCTGCAAGCCCGCCAGGTCCGATCCCGCGCCCGGCTCGGAATAGCCCTGACACCAGCGGATTTCGCCGCGGACGATCTCGGGCAGAAAGCGCTTCTTCTGTTCCTCCGTGCCGAACTTCAGCAGGGCCGGGCCCAGCATCCAGATGCCAAAGCTCAGCAGGGCCGGCTGGGCGTCGATGCGGCGCAGTTCCGAAGCCAACACCTTGGCCTCCTCGCGGGTCAGCCCTCCGCCGCCGTATTCGCTCGGCCATTCGGGGGCCGTCCAGCCCTTCGCCCCCATGGCCTCCATCCACGCCCTGTGGGCCGGCGTGGCGAAAGTGGCCTTTCGCCCGCCCCAGATGGAGGCGTCTTCGCTTGCCGCCGGTCCCCGGACCTCGGGCGGACAATGGGTCTCAAGCCAGTCCCTGACCTCGGCCCGAAAATCTTCCAGATCGCGCATCGGCTCCCCGCTTCGCTTCATTTTGCTGAAACCTAGCAGGCTTCCGCGGATGACGCTGCGTCAGCCCGGACGCGATTTTCGTCGCAGACAGACAAACGCCCGACCCGCGTTCAGCGGGCCGGGCGTCGATCCGGTCAGTCCTGTAACAGTCAGGCGTTGGCGGCGGCCGGCTGGGCGGCAGCACGCTGGAAGGTCAGGGCGATCAGACGGTCCCAACCCAGCAGCGACGTCAGGTGGCTGTAGATCTGGCCCAGAGCGCCATTGTCGCGCAGCTCGACCAGCTTGTCGGCGGGCAGGGCCTTCAGCTTGTCTTCCGACACGGCATAATATTCGGCGATCTTCTGCGGCTCGCCGGCTTCACCGTTCGGGCCACGCGGGGTGAAGACGGCCTCGCGCACGTCCAGCAGGTCCAGGTCCTGGATCAGCTTGACGAACGATTCGGTGCGCAGGCGCTCCTGTTCGAAATTGTTGCAGAACTCCATGGCCTGCTGGGTAAACTCACTGGGTTGGCCGTCCTTGAACAAGGGCTGCTGGCCACCTTCGACCAGGAACGGTGCCTGACGGTCCACGCACATGATCAGACGCTTCTGCGCCTCGTCATTGGCGAACACGAACGGATAGCGGCGAACATAGGCCGGGATATAGGCGTCGGAACGGAAGACACCGTCATCGACAAACAGATTGTCGCCCTGGCGGAGGCCCAGCACTGCGACGGGCTGGCGGTTGTCGCCGACGAAGATGACCGGGAACGACAGGGCCGCCGGAGCGAACTCCGTAACCGTCAGCGGCACGATGTTCGACTGGGCGACAAACGCATAGGGCTTGTCCGACGGGTTGATACCCAGGTTGCCGTGGTTCTCGAGCGAAAGGGGTTCGGGCTTGCCGTAGAACAGAACGGTGCCGGCGAGTTGGCCGGACATGTCGCCGGTTTGCATGGAGGTCGTGTCGGTCATGAAGGCTCGGGGACTGAAAGAGTGAAACAGAGGTCGCGCCTTCTAGCCCATGCCGGGGCGGGCGGCAAACCGCCCCGCCCCCTGCGGGAATTCAGAACCGCCAGGCCATGCCCGCGCGCAGGTTACGGCCAGGCAAGGGCGTCAGATCCTTGAGGAATGAGGTATGCTCGCGCACCTCCTCGTCCGTCAGATTTTGGCCTTCGACATAGAGTGTCAGGCCCGAGGTGCGTTCCGGGCTCCATCCCAGATAGAGATCAGCGGTCGTATAGCCGTCCGTCGGCAGTTCGAAGTCGGTGACCCGGTCCTGTTCGCCGACCCGACGCACGGTCAGGCGGGTGGTCCAGGGGCCGAGGTCCAGTTCGGCACGGGCGTTCAGCGACCACGGCGGGATACGGGCGGGCGGCCCCAGATCGGTGTCACCACGCACATAGTCATAGCCCAGCCCCAGCGTCAGGCCGTCCTCGCCCGACTGCCACGCCTGATAGTCCAGCCGGGCTTCCAGGCCGTGGAACTCCGCATCCGTCTGGACATAGGCGAAGACCGGCAGTTCATCCTCCTCGGCGCCGGTCGGGCGCAGGTCGATGAAGCCGTCATAGTCGGCCCGGAACAGGTGCATGTCGGCGGTCCAGGGGCCTTGCTCCCAGTGCAGGGTCGCTTCGATCGAGGTCACCGTCTCGGAGTCCAGATCGGCATTGCCGACCTCGAAGGCGCGCGTGGCGATGTGCGGCCCCTCGGCGAACAGTTCCGCTTCAGTGGGGGCGCGGCCGTTCCGCGAGATGGACAGGCCGAGGAAAAGGGGCTCGACCGGCTTGAAATAAACGCCCGCCGACGCCGAGACATTCGAGAAGTCACGCTGGCCGCCGACGGGACTGTCCAGATCGCGCGTGTCGAACCGCAATCCGCCTTCGAGACCCCAGGTGTCCATGTCGTAGCGGTGCAGGGTGTAGACGCCCAGTTCGGTGATTTCGACCGGGGGCACATAGGCCTCGTCGCCGACCGCATCGAAGTCGCGGCTCAGGCCCTGCAAACCATAGGCCGAGTTCCAGCCGCCCCGGCGCGGCATGACGACCTCAAGGCGCCCTTCCAGACCCTCCGAGTTGAAGACCGTGCCGACTTCGTCGCCCTCGAGCTCGGTGTGGGTATAGTCGGCATAGCCGACCGAAAGGCGAACACGGTCGATCGGCGTTCCGGCGAAGCGCCACTCCCCGCGCAGGTCATAGCGGGTCTGCTCCAGCCCGATGGTGACCTGTTCTTCCTCTTCCTCGTGATCGTGATCCTCGTCGTCGTGGTCCTCGTCATCATGATCCTCTTCCTCATGATGGTGGGCGTGGCCCGGCACGCCGTAGTCACTCTCGACCCGCTTGACCGACACCCCCAGGAAACCCTGGCCGCCGATGAAGGTCAGACCACCGCCGAACGTGCGAACGCGGGAGGCGCTATTCTCGACCGTCGAGCTGCCGGTGTCCTCATATTCTTCGCCTTCGTCCTCGACCTGACGACGGGACTCTGCCGGCACCGGAATGTCATAGTCTGAACTGCGATGGTCGAGCGCATCCAGCGTCATGACCCACGGCCCCTGACCGATGGTCAGACCGGCGCCGATCGACCGGCCATCGTCCACGCTGGAGGCCTGGGCCGTGACCCGCCCGTCAAAGCCGTCATACGGCGCCTCTTCCGGAATCCGGTCGTCGATCACATTGACCACACCACCGATGGCCGACCCGCCATAGGCCAGGGTTTGCGGCCCGCGCAGAACCTCGATCCGCACAGCCTCGCCCGGATCGGCCGCCACCTGGTGGTCGGGCGACAGCGAACTGGCGTCGATGAGCCCCATGCCGTTGGTGAGCACCTGCACCCGCGGCCCGGCCAGACCGCGGATCACGGGGCGGCTGGCGCCCGGCGAAAAGGCGGTCGAGCGCACACCCGGCAGGCCGCTCAGCACATCACCCAGCGTGCCCGAGGGCGCGGTCGACAGGGCTTCCTGATCCAGCACATCGACAGCAATCAGGCTGGCCTCGGCGCTGATGCCAAAGGGGGCGCCGGTGACGATGATGTCATCCAGCTGGGTCGTACGAGGAGCTTCCTCCGGCTCCTGTCCCGCCACCTGGGCCAGCACCGGCGTCGCCACCGGCAGGATCAGGGCGCTGAGCAAGGCCACACGGGCAGCACCGGCAAGGCGGGACGAGCGATGGGACATAAAAACCTCGGGGGGACGACGGGAAGCGATACAGGCGCATGTGTTATGAGATAACATCACATACAGTCAAGCGCAGTTGCGGTGCGGCCCCCGCATCGCTAGCTGTTGAGGGCCATGGGACACGCCTGCGACCACGATCACGACACGACCGCGCCGGACACCGTTTCGGTGCAACAGCGTGTCATTGAGGCAGAGGCCCGCTGCCAGGCCGATGGCGAACGCCTGACCGCGCCGCGCCGGCGGGTGCTGGAACTGCTGATCGAGGCTGGCGAGCCGATGAAGGCCTACGATCTGATTGCCCGCTTTGGCGAGGACGGACAGGCTGCCAAACCGCCCACCGTCTACCGCGCCCTCGAGTTCCTTGAGCGCCGGGGCCTGGCGCACCGCATCGCCTCGATCAGCGCCTATGTCGCCTGCGCCGAGCCTGAGGCGGACGGAGACCCCCTGCATGCTGCCGCCTTTCTGATCTGCGACTGTTGCGGGGCGACGCAGGAGGTGACGGGCGAACAGGCCATCAGCCTCAACCGGGCCGCCACCGCCGCCGGCTATGTCATCAGCCACACGACCATCGAGGCCCACGGCCGCTGCCCCGCCTGCCCCGCGTGACACCCCCCGAACGCCGCCTCTCCGTCCCGGTCGGGCCGGATGGCTCCCTGTCCGTACTTGAACTGGGTCGGGCGGATGGACCGGTCGATCTCGTCTTCCTGCACGCCAACGGGTTCAACGCCACCACCTATCAGCCCCTGCTGGCCTCCCTGGCCGGGGGCCGACGCATCTGGGCCATCGACCAGCGCGGCCACGGCCTGACCAACTTGCCTGCCGACCTCGACGGCCGTCGCGGCTGGCAGGATTTGCGGGAAGATCTGCTGGTGCTCCTCGATACGCCTGAGGGCCGCCCTGTACTGGCCGGTCATTCCATGGGCGGTACCGTCAGTCTGCTGGCCGCCGCCAAACGTCCCGACCGGGTGCGCGGTCTGGTGCTGCTGGACCCGGTCATCTGGCCGCCCCTCACCACCCTGGCTTTCAACCTGCCGGGCATGTCGCGCTTTGCCGAGCGCATCCCGCTGGTCCGCAATGCCCGAAAGCGCCGGGCCGACTTCCCCGATCTGGAAGCCGCGCGAAAGGCTTATCGGGGGCGCGGTGCCTTTGCCGGCTGGCCCGACGACGTGCTCGACGCCTTTCTGGAAACCGGTCTGAAGCCCGCTGGCGACGGTCTGACCCTCGCCTGTCGCCCGGACTGGGAAGCCTCCGGCTATGCCGCCCAGGCGCACAATCCGTGGGGCGCCATGACCCGCTTCCGGGGCCCCATTCAAATTCTCCGGGCTCAGACCGGCTCCACCTGCTACGTTCCCGACCGGCCACCCGGCCTGTCCCATGTACGCAGCCGAAGGGTGCCGGGCTCAACCCATTTCCTGCCGATGCTGAACCCTGATGCCGTGCGGCATACCCTTATGGCGGCACTCGACACCGATGGGGTGGCCTCGCCCGGTTCCGCACGGTAAACCGCCCGCAATCACAAAGACCGCCCCTTCCAGGAGAGAGACGTCCATGCGCGACATCCACCACTTCATCAACGGTCAGAGCGTCACCGGCACCTCGGGCCGGTTCGGCGACGTCTTCAATCCGAACACCGGAGAGGTGCAGGCCCGCGTGCAGCTGGCCACCGAAGCCGAGATGGATCGCGCGGTGCAGGCCGCCCAGGCCGCCTTTGAGGGCTGGTCCAGCGTCAACCCGCAGCGTCGCGCCCGCGTCATGTTCGAGTTCAAGCGGCTGGTCGAGGCGCGTATGGACGAACTGGCCGAGCTGCTGTCCAGCGAGCACGGCAAGGTGATCGCCGACTCGAAGGGCGACGTTCAGCGCGGGCTTGAGGTCATCGAATTCGCCTGCGGCATCCCCCATGCGGTCAAGGGTGAATACACCTGGGGCGCGGGCCCCGGCATCGACGTCTATTCCATGCGTCAGCCGCTGGGCGTGGTCGCAGGCATCACCCCGTTCAACTTCCCGGCCATGATCCCGATGTGGATGTTCGGCGTCGCCATAGCCGTCGGCAACACCTTTATCCTCAAGCCCTCGGAGCGCGATCCCTCTGTTCCGGTCCGTCTGGCCGAGCTGATGATGGAGGCGGGCGCTCCCGCCGGTGTGCTGAATGTGGTGCACGGGGACAAGACCGCGGTCGACGCCATCCTGACCCACCCCCAGGTCCACGCCGTCAGTTTCGTCGGCTCGTCCGACATCGCCAACTACGTCTATGAAACCGGTGCGCGCCACGGCAAGCGCGTCCAGGCCATGGGCGGCGCCAAGAACCACGGCATCGTCCTGCCCGACGCCGACATGGATCAGGTGGTCAAGGACCTGTCCGGGGCCGCCTTCGGCTCGGCCGGGGAACGCTGCATGGCCCTGCCGGTCGTCGTCCCGGTCGGCGACAAGACCGCCGACATCCTGCGCGAACGCATGGTCGCCGAGATCGAAAGCCTGCGCGTCGGTATCTCGACCGATGCCGGCGCCCACTACGGTCCGGTCGTCACCGGCGCCCACAAGGCCCGCGTAGAGGGCTGGATCGACCAGGGCGTCAAGGACGGCGCCGAACTGGTCGTCGACGGTCGCGGCTTCTCCCTGCAGGGGCACGAGGATGGCTATTTCGTCGGCCCGTCGCTGTTCGACCACGTCACGCCGGACATGGAATCCTACAAGGAAGAGATCTTCGGCCCGGTGCTGCAGATCGTCCGCGCCCAGAATTTCGAGGAGGCTTTGGCCCTGCCGTCGAAGCACCAGTACGGCAACGGCGTCGCCATCTTTACCCAGAACGGCCGCGCCGCGCGTGACTTTGCCGCCCGTGTCAATGTCGGCATGGTCGGGATCAATGTGCCGATCCCGGTGCCGGTCGCCTATCACACCTTCGGCGGCTGGAAGCGCTCGGCCTTCGGCGACACCAACCAGCACGGCATGGAAGGCGTGAAGTTCTGGACCAAG
>Ga0207899_1000714_pt1 | contig 11602 bp, 8 predicted proteins | sample MalvirmetaMSP134_FD_184235 | JGI IMG/M metagenome (GOLD analysis project Ga0207899, IMG submission 184235) | Marine viral communities from the Deep Pacific Ocean - MSP-134 (SPAdes) | ecosystem: Environmental > Aquatic > Marine > Oceanic | place: Pacific Ocean | collected 2011-06-28
CCGCGTGCCGGAACCAGACTGTCGATCTCGTCGATGAACACGACGCAGGGCGCGACAGCCCTGGCCCGTTTGAACATCCGTGCGATCTGCTGTTCGCTTTCGCCATACCATTTGGATAGCAAGTCCGAGCTTTTCATCGAAATGAAGTTCGCCTTCGCCTCTTTGGCAACGGCCTTTGCCAGCAAGGTCTTCCCTGTACCGGGAGGTCCATAAAGTAAAAAGCCCTGAGCGGGCCGGATACCGAGACGATGAAACGCCTCGGGGTTTTTCATTGGCAGCTCGATGCCTTCCTTGAGCTTGCCGATAGCATCGCCGACCCCGCCAATATCGGACCATGCGACATTGGGCACCTGAACCATGACTTCGCGCATGGCGCTTGGTTGGATACGCTTCAGCGCAGAGAGGAAATCCTCGCGGCCTACATATAGGTCGTCGAGCACTTCAGGCGGAATGGTGCGTTCGTCCAGATCGATGCGCGGCATGATGCGCCTCACCGCGTCGATCGCTGCTTCTCGCGCAAGCGCCGCAATATCTGCCCCGACGAAACCATAAGTCGCCTTGGCCAGTTCGTTCAGGTCGACCCTGTCGCCCAGCGGCATGCCGCGTGTGTGAATGCCAAGAATTTCCCGGCGCCCGCTTTCGTCGGGCACACCGATCACGATCTCGCGGTCGAAGCGTCCTGGCCTGCGCAATGCCTCGTCAATCGCTTCAGGTCGGTTGGTCGCAGCAATCACGACCAGGTTCGAGCGGGCTTCCAGCCCGTCCATCAGGGTCAGAAGCTGCGCAACAAGCCGTTTTTCCGCTTCGCCTGGAACGCGATCTCTCTTCGGCGCGATCGAATCGATCTCGTCTATGAAGATGATGGCCGGTGCTGCCTTCGTCGCCTGCTCAAAAACTTCACGCAGCGCTTTTTCGCTATCGCCATAGCCCGACCCCATGATCTCGGGACCGTTGATGGTAAAGAAGTTGGCATCGCTTTCATTGGCGACGGCCTGAGCAAGCCGGGTCTTGCCCGTTCCCGGCGGGCCGTGCAGCAAAACGCCCTTGGGCGGATCGACACCCAAGCGAGTGAACAATTCTGGGTAACGCAAGGGTAACTCGACCATCTCGCGCAATTGCTGGATGGTTTCACCCATGCCGCCGACATCGTCATAATTGACGACCGCACGCGCATCGCGCGGCGGCTCGAACTCGGCGCGCAGCTCAACCTCTGTATTCTCGTCGATATGGACGATGCCCTTGGGCGTCGTCGCGACCACGCTCAGGCGAATCTGCGTGAGGGCATAGGCCGGTGCGTTGAACATGCGGCGCACTTCCGGTGGCATGTTCTGAACCGGCTGCTGTCCGGTCGTTGCAACAAGGTCACCCGCGACAAGAGGTTTCCTGAAGAAGTTGCGCTTCAGCGCCTGCGCCGGGCCCTGCAAACGCATTTCCCGCTGCGCCGGCGCAAACACGACCCGGGTCGCAGGGCGCGATTCGGCGACGACCACGTTCACATGTTCGCCCGACCCGACCTGCGCATTCCCGCGCTGGAGACCGTCGAGCCGCACCACATCGAGACTTTGATCTTCGTCATAAGCGGCCATGGCGATGGCAGCAGTTGCGCGCTTTCCGGTAATCTCGACGACATCGCCCTCGGTGATCCCCAACGCCTGGAACGCAGAACGCGGCATGCGCGCGATACCCTGACCACTTTCTTCCTGTCGCGCTGCTGCGACCTGCAATCTCACTGTCTTTTCTTCTACCGCTGTCGCAGCATCCGCATCGGCCATTGGGTCGTATTCCCGTTCCTGTTCGTCTTGCCGGTTCACTTGGGGGTGGCCCCTGTGAGATACAATGAAGGAAGACGCCGCGCGGGTCCGCTCAGGCCAGAAAAAAGCCCGGCTGGAAAACCAACCGGGCTTAAAAGTCTTGGGAGAGGATGCCTAAAAGGCACGAGGAGATATGCGCGCCGGGCGGTTTTTGTGCAAGTGCGAAAAGGACAATTTTGATTGCATATTGCGCAACAAACATCGCAGCCTTGTCATTAACGCAATGATTTCCCTTAACTTGCGTGAGCGGGCTTCGGCGCGCCTTCCTGCTGCGTTGCACAATTATTGTAGTGTTGTGAATGTTATCAATTTTTAGGGGCAAAAGGTCGATTTCGACGCGAGTTTCTTGGCCGGACGAGGCTGTGACGCGTACATGGTCAACCGTTCCCGGTCATTGATACAGTCGATTGCGTTTCCATGGCTTGCTGTGGCAAATCCCGCGACCTGCATTCTCTTAATCGTTCTGGACCTTTTAAATGAAACAAATTTTGACCCTCGCCGCCAGCGCAGTGGCCCTAGCCGGTTGCGCGACCATGAATTCGGGCCCTGTCACTGACCCCGCGACGGTGGCGAAAGAGAAAGCGGCGCCGGACACCATGCGCTGGCTCTACGGTTCGGGCGAAGCTGCAGCGGCGTCTATCCAGACCTGGCGTCAGATCGCCGATTATTCGATCGCCGTGGTCCACCAGCGAAAGGCTCCGCAATCAGTTCCCATGGGTCTGCCAGACGGGACCACTGGCGGGATCGGAACGCCGTCCTGCATCAAGGCCGACGGCACAGCTAAACCATTTGCAGCAGTGTTCGACGTCGATGAGACGGTGCTGCTTAATACAGGCTATGAATACTGGCAGGCACTGACGGGTAAGCCGTTCGATGCCGACGAATGGGCACAATGGGCCAATAACGGTGCCGGGATCGCGCAACCGGTTCCTGGTGCAGTGACCGGCCTGCGCCGCCTTCGTGAAGCCGGAATTACGGTCATTTTCAACACCAACCGCGATTCGGACACCGCTGCTGGTGCCGTGGCAGCGATCGAAGCAGCGGGGACCGGGCCGGCTGTACACGGGCAAACCCTGTTTCTGCGCGGCGACGACGATATGGGAAGCCGCAAGGATGGGCGCCGGGCGAAGATAGCCGAGAATTACTGCGTGATCGCCATGGCAGGCGACAATCTCGGCGATTTTGCCGACGTATTCAACGCGGATGAAAGTGCGATTGCTGCGCGGCGGACAATGGTCGCGCGCGGCGAATACGCACAGCTTTGGGGCAATGGCTGGTTTCTCGTACCGAACCCCGTTTACGGGGCCTGGCAAAAGGGTACTCTTGACGAGGTATTTCCGCCTGAAACCCGATGGAAGCCATCCCCGGGCGACGCTCCGGTTACGATGACCCGCCCGTAATGGCGGCTTGCACAGCCGAGTGCGCGGGATAGGGTGTCTCCCAGGAGGACATGCCCATGCCGATGAACCGCATATGTGAACTGACCGGGGCGGAGTTTCCACTCTTCGCATTCAGCCACTGTCGCGACGTTGTGGCTGCCGTCAGCAAGGCGGGCGGGTTCGGGGTGCTGGGCGCTACGCGCTTCAGTCCCGAGCAGCTCGAGGAAGAGCTTGCCTGGATCGATTCGCATGTGGACGGGGCACCTTACGGCGTGGATGTTCTCGTTCCCGAAGTGATCGATCCTCGCGTCAGCGAATTGTCCGACAACAAGAGCCGGGCTGCGGCTATCGATCCCGCCTATCAAGGCTTCGTCAATTCCGTTCTCGGCCAATATGGAATTGCACCCGAAGCCGAGATGCCGATCCTTCGCGAACGCATGGGTATCACCCCCGAGAACGGCCTTGCCCTGATGGAAGTCGCATTCCGACATCCCATCCGGCTGATTGCCAACGCATTGGGCATTGCCCCGCCCGCGATGATAAAGGAAGGCAAGCAGCGCGGCGTGCCGGTAGCTGCGCTGGTCGGGGCCAAGGAACATGCCATCCGCCAGGCCGAAGCGGGTGTCGACATCATCGTTGCGCAGGGCACGGAAGCGGGCGGCCACTGCGGCGAAGTATCGACGCTGGTGCTCGTCCCCGAGGTCGTGCGCGAACTCGCCCACCACGGTTACGATATCCCGGTGCTCGCTGCCGGGGGCATCATGACCGGGGGTCAGATGGCCGGAATGATGGCGGCGGGTGCACAGGGAGCATGGACGGGATCGGTCTGGCTCGCCACACCCGAAGCGGAGACGAGCGAGGCTTTCCGCGCCAAGATGGTCGCAGCGCGCAGTCGCGATACGGTCCGCTCGCGCAGCCGGACTGGCAAGCCCGCTCGCCAACTCAAGACAGCATGGCACGATGCCTGGGATGCGCCGGGCGGTCCGGGAACCCTCCCCATGCCGCTGATGGGGATGGTCTCCGAACCCGCTTTCGCCCGGATCGAACGGGAGGCTGCGTCGGGCAATAAGGGTGCGAACGAGCTGGTAAGTTATTTCGTGGGTCAGGGCGTGGGGTTGATCGAACAGGTTCGTTCCAGCCGACAGGTGGTTCAGGATTTCCGCGAAGAATTCCTCGATGCCATCGGCAGCCTCGCCGCATCCGTCGGCATGGAGTGACTTGACCGGCGCGAAGCTGCCGCGCAAGCCGCACGCCATGTGGCTCGATACCCCTCGCAATCCGAACGCTCCCCTTGCCGGGCTGAAAGTCCTCGAACTTGCGCGCGTCCTGGCAGGCCCGTGGGCTGGCCAGATCCTCGCCGACCTTGGTGCCGACGTGATCAAGGTGGAAAGCCCCGATGGCGATGGGACCCGCAAATGGGGCCCACCCTGGATTGAGCGCGACCATGGAGAACGTGAAGCCGCCTATTACCACGCCGCCAATCGGGGGAAGCGTTCGATTATCGCCGATTTCAGGGACGAGGATGATCTGGCTCGTATCCATGATCTGGCATCCTCAGCCGACGTAGTGCTCGAAAACTTCAAAACCGGGACACTGACGAAATTCGGCCTCGACTATAAACGCCTCGCTCAGGTCAACGCCCGGCTCGTTTATTGCTCGATTACGGGGTTCGGGCAGACGGGACCGCGTGCGCACGAAGCAGGCTACGATTTCGTTATCCAGGCGATGAGCGGTTTTATGGCCCTGACGGGTGAGCCGCAGGGACAGCCGATGAAGATGGGCATTTCCATATCGGACCTCACCTGCGGACTGTACTCCGTTATCGGCATTCAGGCCGCGCTCGCTATGCGCGCGCGGACAGGTCGCGGACAGCATGTCGATATGGCACTGCTGGACTGTTCGGTAGGTTTGCTTGCCAGCCAGGCGATGCATTTTCTCACTACCGGCGAAAATCCACCCCGAATGGGTAACGAGCACGCACAGGTCAGCGCCTATGGCGTATTCCCCGTCGCCGATGGCAAGGTCGTGCTCGCACCTGCCAACGACGGCCTGTTCCGCCGCCTCCTGACCCTACTCGGTCGTAACGATTTGCTGGCCGACGAACGCTTTGCCACCAACGAGGGACGCCTGGCCAATCGCGAAGAGCTCGATGCGATTATCGCAGGTGAAACGTCCAAGTGGCAGATGGACGAATTGCTTGCCGATTGCGCGGCGGCTGGGATTCCGGCCGGCCGCGTCAACGCCGTGGATGCCGTGTTCGACGACCCTCAGGTGAAGGCCCGCAGCATGCGTCTCGATCTCGATGGAATTCCCGGCGTACGCACGCCCCTTACCTTCTCCGATGCGGAGCTGGCACTCGATCGCCCCAGCCCGCGTAAGGGAGAACACGGCTGACCGTTAGTTTAGCGCAGCCTTCAGATCGTCGACCAGATCGGTGCGCTCCCAGGGGAAGTGCTCGCCATCGGCCTGACGACCGAAATGGCCATAGGCCGCGCTCTGGCGATAGATCGGCTTGTTCAGCCCAAGATGCATGCGGATACCCCGCGGGGTAAGACCACCCAGTTTCTCGATCCCGCGGATCGCGTCCTCGAGTGCCTCATCGGTGACGCCATCGGCACTGGTGCCGTGCGTATCAACATACAGCGAGAGAGGCTTGGATACGCCGATCGCATAGGACAGCTGGATGGTGCAGCGCTTGGCAAGTCCGGCCGCCACGATGTTCTTCGCCAGATAGCGGGTGATATAGGCAGCTGAACGGTCGACCTTGGTCGGGTCCTTTCCGCTGAATGCGCCGCCGCCATGCGGGGCTGCACCGCCATAAGTATCGACGATGATCTTGCGGCCGGTAAGGCCGGCATCACCATCGGGTCCGCCGATTTCGAACGCCCCGGTGGGATTGATATGCCATTCGGTATCGTCGGTCAGCCAGCCGTCGGGCATGATGTCGCCGACCACCTTTTTCACATAGGCCTTGAGTTCGGCTTCCTTTTCGCCCTCATGATAGCCTTTGCCATGCTGGGTCGAAACGACCACTGCGGTGCAGGCCACCGGCTTGCCGTTTTCATAGCGCAGCGTAACCTGGCTCTTTGCGTCGGGCTCGAGGAAGGGTGCAGTGCCGCTCTTGCGGTCAGCGGCCAGCTGTTCGAGGATCTTGTGGCTGTAGTCGAGGGTCGCCGGCATGAGATCGGGCGTCTCGTCGCATGCGAATCCGAACATGATGCCCTGATCGCCTGCACCCTCGTCCTTGTTGCCGCTTGCATCCACGCCTTGGGCGATCTCGGATGACTGGCCGTGAAGGTGGTTTTCGAAGGTCAGCGTCTTCCAGTGAAAACCGTCCTGCTCATAGCCGATATCGCGCACGGTCTGGCGAACGGCGCGCTCGATCTCTTCCTTTGCACCGGGAGCCCATCCCCCGTTGACGGCCCAGTCGGTATTATTCGCGTCGTACATCGGGGCGCAGCGAATTTCGCCCGACAGGATGACACGCTGGGTGGTCGTCATGGTTTCGCAAGCCACGCGCGCTTCAGCATCCTTGGCCAGCATCAGATCGACAATGGCGTCGGAAATCTGATCCGAAACCTTATCGGGGTGCCCTTCCGAAACGCTCTCGGATGTGAACAGGAAACTGGTGCGCATAGAGATCGAAATCCTGATATAAAGAAGTCTTTATGTGTCTTCCCCGCGGTAGCCTTCCGTGCGCCGTATGGCAACCAGCGAAAGCGCAAGCAGAGCGACGCCCCAAAGCAGCGTGAGCCAGTGGCCAAGTCGGGCAAAGGGCGTGGCAGCATGCGGCGGAGGTACGAGCGTATCGATCCGCCCTGCAACATTGCGCCCGATATGCTCGCGAACAACGCCGCGAGCATCGATCACGGCGCTGATCCCGGTGGTAGTGGATCGCAGCACCGGTAGTCCTTCTTCCGCAGCACGCATTCGCGCCTGCGCAAGGTGCTGTGGCGGTCCCCAGAGGCCGAACCAGCCATCGTTCGACGGGTTGAAGATATAATCGGGGCGGTTGGCCCGATCCACCACTTCGCCGGAGAACACGATTTCGTAGCAGATCTGCATGCCCGCGCGCCCATAGTCGCCCAGGTCCTGGGTCTGCGGGCCCGGTCCCGGAATGAAATCGATTGTCCCGGCAACGAGCCGCGAAAGGCCCAGCGGCTCGAGCAGGCCGCGCATCGGCAGGTATTCGCCGTACGGCACCAGATGCGCCTTGGCGTATCTCTCGCCCAACTGACCCTGCGGATCGACCGAGGTGACCGTGTTATACGCCCCCACCGCTTTTTCGCGCCCGTCGACCATTCCGATCTCGAGATCCACGACACCGGTCAGCAACAGGCTGTCCGGACCGATGGCCTGCCCCACGCGTGCGCGGGCGAAGGCGGGATCGCCCGCCGCCGTCATCTGGGTGTAGTACCGCTGCGGATAGCCATCGCGCAGGTAGTCGGGGATGCCGCTTTCCGGCCACAGTACTAGGCGCCGGCTTTGCGGCCCTTCGGCACGGCTCAGCCCGGCAATGCGTTGGAATTGTTCCTCGAACTTCGAAGCATCGTCGATCTCGTCCTGCCTTAGATTGGGCTGCACCAGTGTGAGCGGCAAACTTCCGTCGCGGCCCTTCCCAGCGGGGAAATAGACCATGGCAACCACGAAACAGACAAGCCCTATGCCTACGAACCGTTTCGCCTGCCCGAGCCAGACAAGTGCGACGGCGAGGGCGACCGTTATCCCCGACAGGGCATAACTGCCGGCATAAGGCAGCAGGGCGGCAAAGCCCGGTCGATCCCACGGGCCCAGCATCATCATGGAGAACGGCCCCCAGCTGTAACCGCTGAAAACCCAGCTACGCAGCCATTCGGCTGCGATCCACATGGCACCTAAGGCAAGGGCAAAGGCGAAGAGGTTTGCCCGGCGCGCGATCAGCCAGGCCGCGCAGGTGGCAAAGGCGGGCCACACGGCGAGATACAGGGCCAGCAGCGGAACGGCAGCCCAACCGAGGATCGCGGGCATTTCCGCCTGATAGGTAAAGGCTGTGGCGATCCAGTTGTCGGTAACGGTGAAATGGGCAACGCCGAACAGCCACCCGGCCAGAAGCGCGCGCTTCCAGCTTGGCGAATGAAAGGCCAGCCAGCCGAAAGCCCCCATCGCCGCCAGGCCGAGCGGCCACAGGTGAAGGGGCTGGAAACCGAAAGCGGATGCCGCGCCCAGCAAGAGCGCGGCAATATTCGGGTGCGATCGGGCCAAGCCGGGGATTTTCTCCATCGGCCTGTCCCTTAAATCGTCAGGTCAGCACTGCAAGCGCGATCAACCGACAGCGCTTACTTCGCTATCGTCTTCCTGCTTGCGCCGACGGCGGCGCGGTGCGGGCTTTTCATCGGAATCGTTCGCGCCGATCGATGGCGGCAGCACGGTGGCATCGATACCGCCATCGCTTCCCGCCGAGCTATCGCTCGTCTTCGGCTTGCGCGGTGCGCGACGCTTCTTGGGTGCTTCGCCCTCTTCGTCGCGGCGTGTGAACGGATTTTCGGAAGGCTCGAACTCGCTTTCGCCATCACCGCCATCGTCGTTGCGCGGTTTGCGACCGCGCGGCTTGCGAGCACCGTCATCTTCGTTCTCGGAACGGCGAGCGCGCGGCTGGCGCACCTCGTCTTCATCGTCATCCCGATCGTCGCGGCGAGCGCGTGGCTTGCGATTGTCGTCGTCCTGATCGTCGCGGCGACCGCGCGGGCGACGATTGTTGCGGCGATCATCACCGTCGTCATCATCGTCGTCATCGTCTGACTGGTTGTGTCCGCGCTCGTCGTGGCGTTTCGCCTTGGCTTCGTCCTGACGGGCCTTGTTGTCGGCGATGACACGGAAATAATGGTCGGCGAACTGCAGATAATATTCGGCCTGCACGCGGTCGCCATTATGCTGGGCGTCCTGGGCAAGCTTCTTGTACTTGTCGAGCAGTTGCGGGGCATTGCCGCGAGCGCGGCTGTCGATCCGGTTGCCCGAATTGGCGCCGCCCTGATTGCGATTATTCCCGCGTCCGCGACGGCGGTTATTATTGCGATTGTTGTTCAAGGGTAGCTGGTCCTCATTAAATGCGCGGCGTAGACCATAAAACCGGTCCACAACTGGCCGCGTGACCCCTTGCGCGCCTGCGCCTGTCGCAGTTCGCGTGCCCCGGTTTGTGCATGGTATGCGGGGCCGGAGCCTCGCACCAAAACTGCAATGTCGGAGCTGGAACCGGTGGGGAGGCGTTAGCCGCGCACCACTGGCCTGGGGCCAGAGTTAAGCGTTCGAATCGCCTTTGCCAAGTCTTTTATCTCAGGATCAGTGCGCGCGGTCGATCGGCAAGGTCGCGGCGCGTCTCCGCGGCGAAGCCCGATTCGCTCGCGATGGCTCCGACGGCTTCGGCCTGCCCTGCCCCGATTTCGAATATCGCCACGCCACCGGGCACAAGCAGCTTGCCAAGCTGTGGGACTATGGCCCGATAGTCGTCAAGCCCTTCCGGTCCGGCAAACAGCGCCGTCGCCGGTTCGAATTCGCGCACGTCGGGATCGAGGTTGGCATCGCTTTCGACATAGGGGGGATTGCACAGCACCAGGTCGAAACGGCCCAGATCGTGCTCCCAGCCCGCCTCCAGCCAGTTCGCTTGTACAAATTGCGCGCGCTTCGCCAGCCCCAGCCGCTGGCCATTGGCGCGGGCCACGGCAAGAGCAGCCGCAGAGGCGTCGATGCCCACCCCCTTTGCATCGGGCCGCTCGTGCAGGAAAGCCAGCAGCAGCGCGCCCGACCCTGTCCCCATATCGAGCACGCGGGCATCGTGCCGGGCATAATCGAGCGCTGCCTGGACGATCGTTTCGCTGTCGCCGCGCGGGATCAGCGTATCGGGGGTCACGGCGAATTCGAGCCCGAAGAATTCCTGTACGCCCAGCAGATGCGCCACAGGCTCGTGGGCCGCGCGTCGCTCAACCAGCCGATCGAAACCGGCCGCATGCGGCGCAACCTCGTCGCGCATTCGCAACAGCAGCAGTTGGGAACGTGAGACGCCCAGCACATGCGCCATCAGCAATTCGGCATCGAGCCGGGCGGTATCGCTGGTGGCACTAAGCCGCCCCGCTGCCGCGCGGATCGCGTCGGCAATGGTCATGCGGCCATCCATCGGGTCACGCAGACCACGGCGTTATTCGGCCATTGCGGCAAGCCGCTTTGCCTCATCCTCGGCGATCAAAGCATCGACCAGTTCGCCAAGGCCCGGCCCGGCAATGATCTGCGGCAGTTTCTGCAACGTCAGACCGATCCGGTGGTCGGTCACCCGGCCCTGCGGGTAATTGTAGGTGCGGATGCGCTCGGACCGGTCGCCGCTGCCTACCATGGCCTTGCGCGCTTCTGCTTCGGCCCCCTGCGTCGCCTCGCGCTGCGCATCGTAGAGCCGCGTGCGCAGCACCTGCATCGCCTTTTCGCGGTTCTTGTGCTGGCTGCGGCCGTCCTGGCAGGTGACGACGGTATTCGTGGGCAGGTGCGTGATGCGGATCGCGCTGTCGGTGGTGTTGACGTGCTGCCCGCCCGCGCCGCTGGCGCGATAGGTGTCGATCTTGAGGTCGGTCGGATCGATCTGCACGTCGACCTCGTCCGGCTCGGGCAGGACGGCCACGGTCGCGGCAGAGGTATGGATGCGTCCGCCGCTTTCGGTTTCGGGCACGCGCTGCACACGGTGCACACCGCTTTCGAACTTCAATTTCGCGAAAACGCCGGTGCCGGTCACATTGGCGACGATTTCCTTGAAGCCGCCGACCTCGCTCGCGCTCATGCTGACCGGCTCGACCTTCCAGCCCTGCTCGGCCGCGAAACGCTCGTACATGCGATAAAGATCGCCCGCGAAAAGCGCTGCCTCGTCGCCGCCCGTCCCCGCGCGGATTTCGAGCATGGCGGGTTTGGCATCGGCGCTGTCGCGCGGCAGCATGGCGACGGCCAGCGAATGCTCGGCCTCGGGCAGGCGCTTCTTCAGCGCAGCGATTTCCTCTTCGGCCATCGCTTTCATTTCCGGATCGGCGAGCATTTCCTCCAGCTCGACAAGCTCCGCCCGCATCGCCTGAACCTCGGCAGCGACCTTTGCCACCGGTTCGAGTTCGGCATAATCGCGGCTCGCCTGAACGAAGTCATCGCCTTCAAGCTGGCCAGACGCCATCCGCGCCTCGAGCTCGGCGAAGCGGTGAGTGATCTGGTCGAGGCGTTCGGCTGGAATTTGCATGGTCAGCCGAGGATCTTCTCGATTGCTACGCGTGCTTCGTCGTCGGCCTTGATCCGCATGTTTTCCGCGCCATCGCGCAGGTCGAAGGCAACGATAGTTTCCGCGCCGGCCTTGACCGCCTTGTCGAACCGCTTGCGCGCACTGCCCGATGCCATGAGATCGGCAGAGTGCCCTGC
>Ga0207899_1000716_pt1 | contig 11581 bp, 8 predicted proteins | sample MalvirmetaMSP134_FD_184235 | JGI IMG/M metagenome (GOLD analysis project Ga0207899, IMG submission 184235) | Marine viral communities from the Deep Pacific Ocean - MSP-134 (SPAdes) | ecosystem: Environmental > Aquatic > Marine > Oceanic | place: Pacific Ocean | collected 2011-06-28
CGGTCGTGGAGCGAGCGCAGGCCCTTTTTCCGGCGAGCGGCGACATTGAGGTGACTCTGGAGGCCAATCCCACCGATGCCGAGGCGGAGCGGTTTTCAGCGCTGGCCGGGGCCGGGGTCACGCGCCTGTCGCTGGGGGTCCAGTCACTGGACGATGCAGCGCTGAAATTCCTCGGCCGCAATCACTCGGGGGCGGAAGCCCGGCGGGCCGTGGCGCTTGCCGCCCGCCATTTCGCGCGGCTGTCCATCGACCTGATCTATGCCCGGCCGGGCCAGACCGTCAGCGACTGGACCGGCGAACTGGTCTGGGCGCTCGAAAGCGGGTTCGAGCACATTTCGCCCTACCAGCTGACCATAGAGCCCGGCACTGCCTTTGGTCGGGCGGTGGCACGCGGCGTCTGGACCCCGCCCGACGACGATCTGGCGGCCGATCTCTATGAGGCGACCCAGTCCGTCCTGGGCCAGGCCGGGTTCGAGGCCTATGAGGTGTCCAACCATGCGCGAGGTGTGGCAGCGCGATCCCGGCACAATCTGCATGTCTGGCGGGGCGGCGGTTATCTCGGCATCGGGCCGGGGGCGCACGGGCGGCTGACGCTGGGCGGGGTGCGGACGGCGACGGTCGCTCACCGGGGGGTTACGGATTATATAGCCGGGGTCGGAGCGGGCAGGCCCTGGGCCGAACGGACTGCCCTGTCACCGGTGGAGGCGGCCGAGGAAAAGGTGCTGCTGGGCCTGCGCACTGTCGAGGGCGTGCGGCTGGCCGTGCTGGCTGAGCTGCAAATGAGCCCTGCCGGGGGTCGACTGGCCGACCTGATCGCGGATGATTTTCTGACCCTGTCAGATCGGCGGGTGGCGGCGACCGCGCGGGGCCGCCCGGTGTTGGACGGGGTGTTGAAGGCCCTGCTGACCTGATCAGTGCTTGAGGGGCGCGCCGGGGGCTGGCACGGTCTTTTGATGACTGACCCCGACGCTCCCCCGCTCTGGACGGGCACCGCCCCGCCGCCCCGCCGCGTCGACCCCGGCCTCTATGTCGTGTCGACCCCGATCGGCAATCTGCGCGACATCACGCTCCGGGCGCTGGATGTGCTGGCGGCCGCCGATCTGGTGCTGGCCGAGGATACACGGGTCAGCGCGCGGCTGCTGACCGCCTATGGGCTCCGGGCCAAGCTGGAACGCTGCGACGACCACGCCGCAGTCCGGGCGATCCCCGAAGTGCTGGAACGGCTGGAGGCCGGGCAGGTGGTGGCGCTTGTGTCTGACGCCGGCACGCCGCTGGTCAGCGATCCGGGCTATCCGGTGGTGCGGGCCGCGGTGGCGGCGGGCCTGCCGGTCTTCCCCATTCCCGGGGCGTCCAGCCTGCTGGCGGCCCTGACCGGGGCCGGTCTGCCCAGCGACCGGGTGTTGTTCGCGGGATTCCTGCCGGCCAAATCGGGTGCGCGGCGTACGGCGCTGGAGAGCCTGAAGGCCCCCGGCCAGACGGTGGTGGTGTTCGAAAGCGGCCCGCGGCTGGCGGCCTCGCTCGCCGATATGGCCGAGGTGCTGGGCCCGCGCGAGGCCGTTGTCGCCCGCGAGCTGACCAAGTTGCACGAGACCTGGGTGCGGGGCCCGCTCGACCAGCTGACCGGCGACCCGCGTTGCCAGTCGCCCAAGGGCGAAATGGTGATCGTCATCGGGCCCGCCGCCGAGGCGCCGGCCGACGCCGCGACCCTCGATCAGGCGCTGACCGCAGAACTGGCCGACCGTTCGGTGTCCGAGGCCGCCGCCCGCGTGGCTGATAGCCTCGGCCTGCCCCGGAAGCAGGTCTATCGCCGCGCGCTGGAGCTGTCGGGCCGGTGACGCCGACCGTCCCCGACCGGCGCGAGGGACGGACCCGCAAGGGCCGGCTGGCCCACTCCGAAGGTCACGCCGCCGAATGGACCGCCGCGCTGTGGCTGATGGTGAAGGGCTATCAGATCCTCGGCTTCCGGCTGAAGACCCGCCACGGCGAACTGGACATCCTCGCCCGCAAAGGCCGGGTACTGGCCGCGGTCGAGGTCAAGCGCCGCGCCACGCGAGAGGCCGCGCTCGACGCTCTGGGCCCCGTCCAGCACGGCCGGCTGGTGCGCGCCGCCGCCGCCGTGCGCAAGTCGCGGCCGGGTCTGCGCGCCCTGACCCTGCGGCTGGACCTGATCGCACTGGCGCCGGGGCGCCTGCCGCGCCATATCCGGGGTCTGGCCGCCGAGACCGACCTCGACGGCCGCTATCGTCTCTGATCCGAAAGGTCCGCCATGCTCAAGGTCGCCATCCAGATGGACCCGATGGAAGCGGTCGACATCGCCTCGGACACCACCTTCCTGATGGCCCTGACCGGACAGGCACGCGGGCACCGGCTGTGGGTCTATGACGTCCGGACCCTGGCGCTGGAGGACGGGCGGCTCTTTTGCCGGGCGCGTCCCGTCACGGTTCAGGAGAAACAGGGCGATCACGCCACCTTCGGCGACTGGGTGCGGCTGGATCTGGGCGCGGACGTCGACGTCGTCCTGATGCGGCAGGATCCGCCGTTCGACATGGCCTATGTGACCGCGACCTATCTGCTCGAGACGATCCATCCGCACACTCTGGTGGTGAACGACCCGGCCGAGGTCCGCTCGGCGCCCGAGAAGCTGCTGGTCGCGCAGTTCCAGGGCCTGACGCCGCCGACCCTGATCACCGGCGATGTGGTCCAGCTGTCCGACTTCCATGCGCGCCACGGTGATGTGGTGCTGAAGCCCCTGCACGGTGCCGCAGGTTCCGGCGTGGTGCGGCTCAAGGCCGGCGATCCCAATCTGGCGGCGCTGGTCGAGATCCACGCCATGGGCTCGCGCGATCCCCTCGTCATCCAGAAATTCCTGCCCGCCGTCTCGGCCGGAGACAAACGGATCCTGATCGTCGATGGCGAGCCTGTCGGGGCCATCAACCGCGTGCCGCTCAAGGATCAGGTGCGCTCCAACCTGCGCGTCGGCGGCACGGCCCAGCCGGTCGAGCTGACGGCCCGCGACAAGGAAATCTGCTCCGCCATCGGCCCGACGCTGAAAGAACGCGGCCTGATCTTCGTCGGCATTGATGTGATCGGGGACTGGATGACCGAGATCAATGTCACCTCCCCGACCGGTGCCCAGCAGCTCAAGCGTTTCACCGGCATCGACGCCACCGCCCGCATGTGGGACGTGATCGAGGCGAAGCGCGCGGCGGGTTGAGGTCCGCTCATTTGACAACCGACGTTCGTTCGTGATTTGTTCCGCTCTGCGGGAGCGGAGGGACGGCCATGGTCGCGCGGGTGGTGACGGTTGCGTTCGACGGGGTGGATGCCCGGCGCGTCGATGCCGAGGTCCAGATTCTGGGCGGTGAGGGCACCCAGGCCAGCTTCACGCTCGTCGGACTGCCCGACAAGGCGGTGGCCGAGAGCCGCGAACGGGTCCGCGGGGCTTTTTCGGGCATTGGCCTCGCCCTGCCGTCGCGGCGGATCATCGCCAATCTGGCCCCCGCTGACCTGCCCAAGGAGGGCAGCCATTTCGACCTGCCGATCGCCCTGGCCCTGCTGGCGGCCATGGGGGTGATCGCGCCCGATGCACTGGACGGCTGGGCGGCGCTGGGTGAACTGAGTCTGGACGGGCGGATCGTGCCGGTCAGCGGCGCCCTGCCCGCAGCGGTGGCGGCCAATGGCATGGGGCTGGGCCTGATCTGTGCCGAGGCCAATGGTCCCGAGGCCGCCTGGGCCGGGCCCGAGGTTGCGGTCCTGGCCCCGCGCTCGCTGATCGGCTTGATCAACCATTTCAAGGGCAGTCAGGTGCTGAGCGCGCCCCGGCCCGGCCCGCTGAAATCAAACGGCCCGGTGCCAGACCTGAACGAGGTGCGGGGTCAGGAAGGCGCCAAGCGCGCACTCGAGATCGCGGCGGCCGGCGGGCACAATCTGCTGTTCATCGGCCCGCCCGGCTCGGGCAAGTCGATGCTGGCCCAGCGCCTGCCGGGCCTGCTGCCGCCCCTGACTCCGCGCGAACTGCTGGAAACCTCCATGGTCTGGTCGATGGCCGGGCTGATCGAGCGCGGGGGCCTGACGCGCGAGCGGCCCTTTCGAGCGCCTCACCATTCGGCGTCCATGGCGGCCCTGACGGGCGGCGGGCACCGGGCCAAGCCGGGCGAGGTGTCACTGGCCCACAACGGCGTGCTGTTTCTGGATGAACTGCCGGAATATTCGCCCCAGGCGCTGGATTCCCTGCGCCAGCCGCTGGAGACGGGCGAGGTGATCGTGGCGCGCGCCAATGCCCATGTGCGCTATCCGGCGCGCGTCCAGCTGGTGGCCGCCATGAACCCCTGCCGCTGCGGTCTGGGCGGAGCGGGAAAGGGGGCGTGCGGCAAGGCCCCCCGCTGCCAGAGGGACTACCAGAACCGCATTTCCGGCCCCCTGTTCGACCGCATCGACCTGACCGTCGAAGTCCCGCCGGTGACCGCCGCCGACATGAGCCTGCCGGCCCCCGTCGAGGGCACGGCCGAGGCCGCCGCCCGGGTGACCCGTGCGCGAGAGGTTCAGGCCGCCCGCCTGGCCGACCTCAGCCCCGAGGAGGGCAGCGCCACGATCAATGCGCATCTGGGTGGTGCCCTGCTGGACCGTCATGCCCGGCCCGATGCCGACGGCCGGGCCCTGCTGATGCGGGCGGGCGAGGCCGGGGGGCTGACCGCCCGGGGCTGGACCCGGACGCTGCGGCTGGCGCGGACCATCGCCGATCTGGACGGGTCCGAGAGCATATTGCGTCGCCATGTGGCCGAGGCCCTGATCTATCGCCACAACCGCATGGACGCCGAAGCCCAATTCAACCGCGCGACGGCCGTGGCCCACGGCCGGGTTTGAGCGGGCGTTAAGAGGTCAGCGCTAGGCTTGCCGCCATGACGTCGCCTGCCGCCCCGCCCGATCTGCCCGAGACGGATCCCGCCGTCCGCTTTCTGCGGCTGATGAGCCATGAGATGCGCACGCCCCTCAACGGGGTGATCGGCATGCTGGGCCTGTTGTCCGACAGTGGACTGGCCCCGGCGCAGAAGGCCTATCTGGAGGCGGCCCGGACCTCGGCCGACCATCTGCTGGGCCTCGTCAACGACCTGCTCGACTATGCCCGTCTGGATGCCGGCAGTCTGGAGTTCGATCTGGCCCCGGTGGCCATAGACGATCTGGTGCGGGGCGTGGCCGAACTGCTGAGCCCGCGTGCCCACGACAGGGGGCTTGAGATCGCCTGGAGCGTCGCGGCCGATGTGCCAGTGGTCCGCGCCGACGAGGGCCGCCTGCGGCAGATCCTGTTCAACCTGGCGGGCAATGCGGTGAAATTCACCCCGGACGGCGGGGTGGCGATCTCGGTCACGCGCTCCGGAGATGCCCTGGCCTTCGTCGTGGAAGACACCGGACCCGGCGTGCCCGAGGCAGCCCGCGCTCGCATCTTCGAGGAATTCGGCCACGCCGATAGCACCGATGCCACACGGCATGACGGCGCCGGACTGGGGCTGGCGGTGGCGCGCCGACTGGCCGAGGCCATGGGCGGCAGCCTGTCGGTCGGCGATCGTCCCGGCGGCGGCGCCCGCTTCGTGTTCGACGCCCGTTTCGATCCGGTCGCCAGTGAAGCCAGACCGGCGGCAGCCTCCCTCAAGGGTCTCAAGATCGCGGTCGCGGGCGCCCATCCCTTCACGACGACGTCCGCTTCGGCCATGGCTGAGGCTGCGGGGGCCACACCGGTCAATCCGGCGCAGGCCGATCTGGTGCTGGTCGATGACGACGGCCGGGCGGAAGACCAGACTCTGGCCCCGCGTCCGGACCGACCCCATGCCGTGGTCCTGCTTCGACCCGGACGGCGCGACCGCATCGCTGACTACCGGGCCGCCGGCTTCGACGGCTATCTGATCAAGCCCCTGCGCCCGGCCTCGCTGATCGAGCGCGCCCGGGCGCTGGGCGCCGGTCCTTCGGCCGCCGGCCAGCCGCCCGCCGTGCCGGAGGATGACCGCCTCGTCCGCCCGGCCTTCCCCGGCGTGCGGGTGTTGCTGGTCGAGGACAATCCGGTGGGCGCCCTTCTGGCCACGACCCTGCTCAAGCGTCAGGGCTGTGTGGTCGAGACGGCCGTCGGCGGTGAGGAGGCGCTGCGGGCGATGGAGCGGGCGCGCTTCGATCTGGTGCTGATGGACATGCGCATGCCCGGCATGGACGGCCTGACCGCCACCCGAACCCTGCGCGCGCGCGGCGACACCACCCCGGTGCTGGCCCTGACCGCCAATGCCTTTGCCGACGATCGCCGCGCCTGTCTGGAGGCCGGCATGGACGACCATCTGACCAAGCCTCTGGGCGTCGAGGCCCTGACCGCCGCCCTGACCCGCTGGACGAACCCGCCGGAGCGCGCCAAGGTCGCCTCCGCATAGGGACGGTTGTCGCGTCCCCGCAGAGGACGTGCCGCATGACCGAGACCACTTCATCCAGCCCCGAACCTGATGCCCGCCGGTTTGGCGGTCTGGCGGTCTATGGCGAGCGGCGGACCTTCACCATGCTGTTGCTGGGCTTTGCCTCGGGCCTGCCCAATCTGCTCATCTTTGACACGCTGACGGCGTGGCTGCGGGATGACGGCATCTCGCTGGAAGTCATCGGCTTTTTCGCGCTGGCGACCCTGACCTATGCGCTGAAATTTGTCTGGGCACCCCTGCTGGACCGGACCAACGTCCCGGTGCTGACCAAATGGCTGGGCCACCGGCGGTCGTGGATGCTGCTCACCCAGGCCATGATCATCATCGGCCTGTGGGCCATGTCGACCCTGACGCCCCAGACGCAGCTGGCCGGTATCGCCTTCTTTGCTGTGGCCGTGGGCTTCTTTGGCGCGACGCAGGACATCGCCATCGACGCCTGGCGGATTGAGGCCGCCGATGACACGCGGCAGGGAGCAATGGCCGCCGCCTATCAGCTGGGGTGGCGCGTGGCTCAGATCGCTGCCGGCTTCATCCCGCTGGTGCTTGCGCAATATTATAACTGGAATCTGTCCTACGCCGTGATGGCGGGCCTGATGGCCTTCGGCGTGCTGGGTGTCATGATGGCCCCGCGCGAGAAGACGCACATCATCCGGCCGATCCCGGTCGAGGATATTCCGTCGCGTCCCGGTCTGGAAAAGGTCGAATGGGTCGTGCGGCTCGGTCTGATCGTCCTCGCCGCCTTCATCATCGGGACCGGTTTGACGGACAAGCCGGACGCCCTGCTGTGGGGCGGCGGGCTTGTGCTCAGCGACGGAGCGAGGGTGGTCATCACGGCCACGGTCGAACAGGGCGGTCTGGTCGGCGTGTTGAACCAGCTCGGCTACGTGACCGGCGGCTTCGGCGTTCTCGCGCTCGCGTGCTGGCCCATCCCGCGCTTCAAAACCCGCCCGGGGGCCTATCTGGCGGGCTCGTTCGGCGCGCCGCTGATGGACTTCTTCGTGCGCTTCGGAAAGCTGGCCGGTCCCATTCTGGCGCTGATCTGCCTGTACCGGCTGGCCGATTTCGTCCTGAACATCATGAACCCGTTTTACATCGATCTCGGATTCAGCCTGATCGAGATCGGAGAAGTGCGGAAACTGTTCGGAGTGATCGCCCTGTCGGCCGGCGTGTTCGCCGGGGGATGGGCCGTGGCGCGGTTCGGCCTGATCCGCACCATGGTCATCGGGGCCTTCATGAGCCCGGTGTCAAACCTCGTCTTCGCCTGGCTGGCGGCGCAGGGCCATGATCTGGGCGCCCTGTTCATCGCTATCGGCGTGGACAATGTGGCGTCCGGTTTCGCCGGCACGGCCCTGATCGCCTATATGTCGAGCCTGACGTCCATCGGCTTTACGGCCACCCAGTATGCCCTGTTCAGCTCGCTCTATGCGCTGCCCGGCAAGATCATCGCCTCCCAGTCCGGCAAGATCGTCGAAGCGTCCGCCCGGGCGGCCGACGCCGGAGGGCCGCTGTCAGGACTGAAAGGGCTGTTCGCCAATGTTCCCCCGGGAACCCTGGTCGAGGGTGCGGTCAAGAGTGGGGTAACGCCCGCAGGCCTCGGGGCGGGCTATATCACCTTTTTCCTCTATTCGACGGTCATCGGCGTGTTCGCCGTGCTTCTGGCCTTCTATGTGGCTGCGCGTCAGCCCCGGGTTGAGGCTGAGTACGCCGCTCGCGAACAGGAGCCGGCCCCCTAGGGCTCCGACTCAGTCCGGGTCGCCGACAGCTTCGTCGTAGGCGGCGAAGGTGGCCGAGGCGATGATCTCGCTGACCGAGGCGCCGAGGCTGACGATCTGGACCGACTTCTCGAGGCCGACCAAAAGCGGGCCGATGACGGTCGCCCCGCCGAGCGCCTGCACCAGTCGCGCCGAGATCGAGGCCGAGTGGATGCCCGGCATGACCAGCACATTGGCATCGCCGGTCAGGCGCATGAACGGATAGGACGAGCGGGCCTCGGGATCGAGCGCCAGCTCGGCCGGCATTTCACCCTCATATTCGAAATCGACACCGGTCTGGTCGAGGATGCGGATGGCCTCGCGCACCTGTTCGCTGCGGTCCCCCGGAGGGTTGCCGAAGGTCGAATAGCTGAGGAAGGCGACGCGGGGCGTGCGGCCCAGCTTGCGCACGGTGGCGGCGGCCTGGATGGCGATTTCGGCCAGTTCGCGGGCGTCGGGCAGTTCATGGATCGAGGTATCGGCCACGAACAGGGTGCGTCCGCGCGCCAGCAGCACCGACAGGCCGATCAGTCGGTCACGGACATCCAGCACGCGCCGGACTTCCTTCAGCACCATGTTGAAGTTGCGGGTCGTGCCGGTAACGACCGCATCGGCATCGCCGCGCGCGACCATGGTGGCGGCGAAATAGTTGCGGTCCTGGTTGATCATCCGCTGGACGTCACGACGCAGATAGCCGCGCCGCTGCAGTCGCTCGTACAGCCAGTCGGTATAGGCGTCGTTCTTTTCTGAAATGCGGGCGTTGACGATCTCGATGTCCAGATCGTCGAAATTCAGCCCGGCTTCGGCGGCGTTCTTGCGGATCAGGTCCTCGCGGCCCAGCAGGATGGGGGTGCCCAGTTCGGCCTGTTTGAAGCCCCAGGCGGCGCGGATGACGGTGGTTTCCTCGCCCTCGGCGAACACCACCCGCTTGTTGGGAGCGGCGCGCACGGCCGAGGCGATCTTCTGCATCAGGGCGGCGGACGGATCGACCCGCTGGCGCAGGGCGATGCGGTACGCCTCCATGTCCTCGATCGGCTGGCGGGCCACGCCGGTGTCCATGGCCGCCTGGGCGACGAAGGGCGGAATGTACCAGATCAGGCGCGGGTCGAACGGTGTCGGAATGATGTAGTCGGGACCGAACTTCAGCTTGCGGCCTGAATAGGCGGCGGCCACCTCATCGGGCACGTCCTCGCGCGCCAGCATGGCCAGGGCCCGGGCGCAGGCGATCTTCATCTCGTGATTGACCGTGCGGGCCCGGACGTCCAGCGCCCCCCGGAAGATGTAGGGAAAGCCCAGCACATTGTTGACCTGGTTCACATAGTCCGACCGGCCGGTGGCCATGATGGCGTCCGAGCGGACACTCATCACATCCTCGGGCGTGATCTCCGGGTCGGGATTGGCCATGGCGAAGATGATGGGATTGGCGGCCATCGAGGCCACCATTTCCTTGGTGATCGCGCCCTTGGCCGACAGGCCCAGCACCACATCGGCGCCGACCATGGCCTCGGCCAGCGTCCGGTGCGGGGTGTCGGTGGCGTGCGCCGCCTTCCACTGGTCGACGTTGTCGCGGCCCTTGTAGACCACCCCGTCGCGGTCGACGATCACCGTGTTCTCGGCCTTCACTCCGACGGCCTTCATCAGGCCGATGGACGACAGGCCCGCCGCTCCCGCGCCGGCCAGCACCACCTTGATCTCGTCCAGCTTCTTGCCCGTGATGTGACAGGCGTTGATCAGGCCGGCAGTCGAGATGATAGCCGTGCCGTGCTGGTCATCATGAAACACCGGAATGTCCAGCAGGTCCTGAAGCTGGCTCTCGATCACGAAGCATTCCGGGGAGCGTATATCCTCCAGATTGATGCCGCCCCAGGTGTCGCCGATGTTCTTGACCACGGTGACGAACTCGTCCGGATCGGTGGTCTTCACCTCGACGTCAAAGCTGTCGACGTCGGCGAACCGTTTGAACAGGACCGACTTGCCCTCCATCACCGGCTTGGACGCCATGTGGCCGAGGTTGCCCAGCCCCAGAATGGCCGTCCCGTTCGAGATGACGGCGACCAGATTGCCCTTGGACGTATAGTCATAGGCCCGGTCGGCATCGTCGGCGATGGCCAGCACCGGCACGGCGACCCCCGGCGAATAGGCCAGCGACAGGTCGCGCTGGGTGGCCATGGGCTTGGTCGGCGCCATGGAAATCTTGCCCGGCGTCGGCTCGCGGTGAAAGTCCAGCGCATCAGTGTCGGAAAAGGTCTTCTTGTCGGTCAGGTCGGGCATGGGGTCGTTTCAGTGCGAGAGGAAGGCGGCGATCCTAGAGGGCAGGTGCCGCGCAAACAACGGCAGCGAGGCCGGATTTGACGCCACGTCAGGCGACGGGGGTCACAAGGGGAGCGTCCCGGTTCCCTCGAGCTCGACCGGCCCGGTCATGAAGACATGGTCGCTGTCGGCGTCCCAGCGGATGTCGAGGTCGCCCCCGTCCAGCGTCAGGGTGGCGGACCGCCCGGTCAGGCCGCGCCGGTGGGCCGCCACCAGGGCGGCACAGGCCCCGGTGCCACAGGCCAGAGTCAGGCCCGCCCCGCGCTCCCAGACCCTCAGGCGAATGTGGTCAGGTGCCAGCACATGGGCAAAGCCGACATTCACGCCCTCGGGGAACAGGGGATGGTGCTCGATCAACGACCCGGCGCCCCTCACGAAATCGCCGTCCTGCCGGTCGGTGAAGAACACCACATGCGGGTTGCCCATCGACACCGCACCGGGCGTGTGGACCACGGGCGCATCGACCGGTCCGACCTGAAGCTCGATGCCGCGCGTGTCCATCTCCTCGGCCAGCGGGATCTGTTGCCAGTCCAGCCGGGGCGCGCCCATATCGACCTCGATCCGCGCGCCGTCGGCCCGGCGCGCGACCGTGGGACCGCCCAGGGTGCCGATCACGGCGCTCTCCTGTCCCGAGGCCTCCAGCAGCAGCCAGCCGACGCAGCGCAGGGCGTTGCCGCAGGTCTCGACCTTGCCGCCGTCGGCATTCCACACCCGCATGAAGGCGGTCTCGCCCGGGCTGGACGGCGGCTCGATGACAATCAACTGGTCGCAGCCCGGTCCGGTGGCCGGATCGGACAGGCGCCGCACCGTATCGTCGTCGAGATCAAACCCCGGCGCATCGGCGCGCAGGACGATGAAGGCGTTTCCCGCCCCGTTCATCTTCAGATACGGCATCCCGCGCGCGCTCATGCCCTGCCTATAGGCCAGCCGTCGTCCCTGCGCGAGCGACCGGACGATCACGAACGGTTTGCATGGGCGACCATCCGCGCTATCGCAGGGCATGGCCTCACAGACGAGCCCGAAAGACGACGCGCGCGGCTGGCGCATCCGGGCCCGGCTGAGGGCGCTGTATCA
>Ga0207899_1000728_pt1 | contig 11500 bp, 6 predicted proteins | sample MalvirmetaMSP134_FD_184235 | JGI IMG/M metagenome (GOLD analysis project Ga0207899, IMG submission 184235) | Marine viral communities from the Deep Pacific Ocean - MSP-134 (SPAdes) | ecosystem: Environmental > Aquatic > Marine > Oceanic | place: Pacific Ocean | collected 2011-06-28
CTCAGCCACGGAAGAGAAATGCAGCGACCCGGCTCCCGAACCGGGAACGCGCACCATCAATGTCACCTATCATTGGGATGCTGGTCAGCAGCGCTACGTTCCCGATTCCGATGCCTTTGACGTGCTGTCGCGCGACAACGAGGGCCGTTTCTGACCTGCTCAAGCAGCCAGCGGTTGCACGTCGTCAACAGGGCCGCCGCCATTGCCGGCCAAGCTTCTGGACAGAGATAGCAGCGCAAGATTACGCTTGTCTTTCATCGGGGGAGGATAGGCTTTGAAGTCCAATGTCGGAGCGGTTGTTTTTCGGGTTTGAAGAAGACGGCGACACTCGAATTGCCGATCTACGAGGTTCGATTCTTTCGGTAGACTGGAACACGTCGCCTGCCGGCTCGGTAGCGCACTGGCCTGCTGAAGTCCGCTCGACGATCCGGACTGCCCTGCACGCCATCTCGCCGATGGCGGTGCTGATCGGGCGGGAAGGGATAGTCGTGTGCAACGAAGCCGCCCGCGAGATGTTCGGCGACGCCTTCGATGCCGCGCAGGGGAAGTCGATCTTCGACATCCTGCCGATCGCGGAGCGCTTCTACCGCAAGGTGATCGACGAAAGCTATTCGAGACGCAGCAGCCGGTTTCGTGACGAGCCGATAAAATTGCTGCGCAATGGCGCCTGGGAAACCTGCTGGTTCAACCTCGGCATCTCACCGATTGTCGACGAGAGCGGTGTAACGGTCGGGACTTTGCTTGTCGGCAGCGAAACCAGCGATCACATGCGCACCAGAAGAGCGCTCAATCTCGCGCATCAGCGGATGGAAACCGCGCTGGACGCCGGCGGCATCGTCGGTGTCTGGGACTTCGACGTCGCCAGCCGCAAGATCATGATCGATGGCAGCCTCGCGGCGCAATACGGGATCGTGGAAGCGGACGCCCGCGACGGCGTACCGATCGAGTTTATGTTCGAGAACATCCATGCAGAGGATCGCGTTCGCGTCCTTGCAGCGGTCGACGAGGCCGTTGCTTCAGGCCAGGCTTTCCGACAGCGCTTCCGCACAATAACCAAGACCGGCCAACTGCTCTGGTATGTCGCCTCCGGCAGGCCGGTGCGCGATGACAGTCAGCGGGTTACGGGCTTCGCCGGCATCGTCGTCGATGTGACAGGTGAAACCGAGGCTGTCAGCGCGCTCGAACAGAGCAATCTGCGCTTCGCAACCCTTGTCGAAGCCATTCCCCAGATCGTCTGGAGCACTGACAGGGACGGCAACCACGACTACTTCAATCGTCGCTGGACCGACTTCACCGGCATTGTCCAGGAAGACATAAAGCCTGAGACGTGGATGGAACTCGTCCATCCAGATGACTGGGGACGGGTGACAGAAACCTGGCAGGAATGCCTCGCGACCGGAAAGCCCTACGATATCGACTATCGTTTTCGCTACCGGGACGGAAGCTATCGATGGCTATGGGTTGTCGCGCTTCCGATGAGGGACGAGAAGGGCAACATCCTGCGATGGTACGGCACGTCCAGCGATATTGAGGACGCCAAGCAGCTGGAGGCGCAGAAGGAGCTGCTGACCGGTGAGCTCGACCACCGCATCAAGAATCTCTTTGCACTCGTCAGCGGACTGGTCGCACTGTCGGCCCGCGAGGAACCTGAACTCGCCCCGTTAGCCGATACGCTCCGGTCAAGGCTTAACGCGCTGCACAAGGCGCACGAAATCATAAGAGTGAACGACAGGCGAGACGGAGGCTCATTCACACGATTGCTGCGGGAATTGCTGGCTCCGTACCTGTCGGATGGAAAAGATACCGTCCAGTTCGAGGGTCAGGACTGGCAGGTCAGGCAGGATGCGGTCACGTCGGTCGCGCTGGTGTTTCATGAGCTCGCGACTAACGCTGCGAAATACGGCGCGCTGAGTAGCGACGATGGCCGAATTCGGATCACTCTCCAAAGGGATGAAACGTGGCACGTCATCACCTGGATCGAGCTTTCCGACACCATGACCCCGTCCAGGTCAGGCGCCCAGGGGTTCGGATCACGGCTTCTGGAATCGGTGGTCGAAAAGCAGTTTAGGGGATCGCTGACGCGGAGCCATCACGGCGATACATTCGTGATCGAGGTCCGGCTGCCGGCGTCGCTGTTCCAAGACAGCATCGCTTGATCCCGTCCGGACCCGGATCGGCTGATCAGCATGGACGACGGTTGCGTCGCGTTCTGCTGGCGGGATTATCGGTATGGCGGCAGCACGAAGGTCATAACGCTCAATGCTGACGAGTTCATCCGTCGCTTCCTCCTGCACACGTTGCCCGACGGCTTCCATCGCATCCGCCATTATGGCTTTCTCGCCAACGGCCATCGTGCCGCCAGACTCGACCTGTGCCGGAAGCTGCTGAGCGAACCACAACAGGAAAAAAGCGTCGCTGTCGCCGCCGAGCCGTTGAACCTGCTGGCGTGTCGCGCAAGTTTTGGTTTTACTTCGCACCCTGTTGTCATCGACAATGGGCCATGGCTTTTCGATTCATTCACACGGCCGACCTTCATCTCGATTCTCCATTGCGCTCGCTGGCGATGCGCAACAGCGATCTCGCCGAGCTGATTGGCGACGCGACGCGCCAGGCACTGATCGCCATTGTCGATCTCTGCATCGATGAGCAGGTCGACGCGCTGATCATCGCAGGCGATCTGTACGACGGCGATCAAACGTCGATGAAGACCGCCCGGTTTCTTGCAGGCCAGATGCAGCGGCTCCATGAGGCGGGTATCGGGACCTTCATCATACGCGGCAATCACGATGCCCTGTCGCGGATCACACAGGAACTGATCCTGCCGCCGACGGTGACGGTGTTCGGCGGACGTTCGCACGCCGTCGACCTCGCACATGGCGATCTCGCTCTTTCGATTCACGGCCTGAGCTTTGCCAAGCCCCATGCGCCAGAGAGCCTGCTGGAAAAGTATCGCCGCCCTGCCCCCGACACGGTCAATATCGGCATCATGCATACTAGCCTGGCCGGCGCGCCGGGTCACGATCGTTACGCACCCTGCAAGGCGTCAGATCTGCATGGCTGGGGCTTCGATTACTGGGCGCTAGGACACGTCCATCTTCGTGCCCGACATGCTGGCGACCGCATGGTGATCATGCCCGGCATGCCGCAAGGCCGCGACATCAACGAAGCCGGCGAGAAGACCATCACCCTCGTCACGGTTAATGACGATCGCAGCCTCACCATTGAGGAGCGCGCCACGAGCGTTGCCCAGTTCGAACGGGTCCCGGTCGATCTGTCATCCGCCGCAACCTGGCGAGAGGCGGCTGAACTCATTGAGCAGAGCATCGGTACCGCTCGCGACCGGACACGCTCCCCCCATCTCGTCGGCCGCCTTCGCTTGACGGGTGCGACGCCTTTGTCATGGCAGTTGCGCCGCGATCGCGATCTGCTGCTTGCAGAGACTGAGCAGCGCGCACAAGGGCTCGGCAAGACCTGGATCGAGAAGATCGAGATCGCGACCACGGCACCCGTCAACACTCCCGTTGCAGGTGCTCCCTCCGACCCGATCTTGGAACTCGGCGAGTTGATGCGCCGTGACATCATTCATCAGCATGGCGTTCGCGAGGTCGTGCGTGAACTTGTGCAGGAACTTCGCGATGATTTGCCACCTGAAGCACGCGGTTTCAGCGGCGATGACGAAGCCGCGTTCGAAGCCCTGGTCGACCAGCTGCTGGCGGAAGGCAGCGAGGACATGCTGGCCAGGCTGAAGCCGGAAGCATCGGAGATCACCTGATGCGCTTGCGCCGGCTCGATCTCACCCGCTACGGCAAGTTCACCGATTATTCCATCGACTTCGGGGAGCACGTCGCCGGCAGGCCGGACCTGCACATCGTCTACGGGCTGAACGAGGCAGGAAAATCCACGTCGCTGTCAGCCTATCTCGACCTGCTGTTCGGGATCGAGGAACGGACAAAGTTCGGCTTCCTGCACCAGGGCAAGGCGATGGAAATCGGCGCCGGCCTTGAGTTTGACGGGCAGGTGCAAGAATTCAAGCGCGTCAAGCAGCGCAGCAATTCCCTGCTGAACGATCAAGGTCAGCCGGTGAACGAGGCCTTGCTGAGCGTCCCGCTCGCCGGGCTGACGCGGGACGCGTATCGGATGATGTTCTCACTCGATGACCAGACGCTGGAAGATGGTGGCAACGCCATTCTGGAAAGCAAGGGCGATCTTGGGGAGTTGCTGTTCTCGGCGAGCGCAGGCCTTGCCGGTACCAGGTCCATTCTTGAGGCCGCAATTGCTGAGGCCGATGGCATTTTCCGCAAGCGTGCCAGCTCCACAAAGATCGCCGGCCTCAAACGCCAGATCGCCGATCTCAAATCGCAGCGCGATGAGATCGACATCCAGGCCTCGGCCTACAGGACGCTGACGACAGCACTCGAGCAGGCTGAAGCCGCCTATGACGCCGTCATGAAGGAGATCGGGACGACAAAGGCCCGCCATGACGAGATCGCGCGCGTCCTGCGGGCTCACCCGCTGGTGGCTGAGTACCGTCGGGGCGAGGAGCAACTTTGGGAATACGCGGACCTGCCCCATCCGCCTGCCGAGTGGGCATCCACACTTCCAGACCTGATTGTCGAAGAGACGCGCCTTCAAACTGAGCTGACCGGCATCAAGCAGCGCGAGCAGAAGATCCGTGAGGAACTCGAAGGGCTCGTGGTCGAGAACTCTCTGCTTGAGATGACGGATCAGCTCGATCAGCTGTCGGATGCAGCCGCACGCTACACGACCGCCCAGGAGGACCTGCCGAAGCGAAAGCAGGCGCTGTCGGAATCGAACCGCAAGGTCGATCTCATCCTGGCAACCCTTGGTCAGAACGACATCGAGGATCCGAAATCACTGCTGATACCGGCGGCGACGATCGGGGCGCTGCGAGATATGATCAGCGCGAAGTCCGGCATCGATGTCGCACGGCAGTCTGCTGAAAAAGAGTATGAGACAGCCCGACAGGCTGTCGAAAAAGAGCAACGTGACCGGCAGGCACTCGATGGCCATTCTGCCCCGATCGATGCTGGCAAGATCGCTCTGCTTCAGTCGGTGCTACACCGCTTGCGCGACGGCAACCTTGTCGCAGAACTCAGACTTGCCGAGCGCGCTGTCCCCACCAAACGCCAGGCCTTCGACGATGCCGCGATCGAGCTCCACCCATGGGCAGGTGACGGTGACGCTCTGCGACGCATATCACCGCCTGCGGCAGATCGCGTCGACTCCTGGAAGTCGACTCACAGAGAATTGGAGAAGCGTCGCTCGCAGATAGTTGAGCGCGAACGAGAGCTCTCGACGAAGCAGGAGGAAGATTCCGCACGTCTGGCAGCACTCCGCGACGCAATCGACATCATGGATGATGAGGAGGCCAAGGCAGCCCTTCTGAAACGGGATGAAGCCTGGGCGCAGCATCTGTCGGCCCTAGACCGGGAAACGGCCGGCCGCTTCGAAACCCGCATGCGAGCGACCGATGCAGCCGCGGCCGCACGTCTGAACAGCGCCAGACAACTCGAGGAGTTGCGCTCCCTGACCACCGGGATGGCGGTAAACAGCGCAAGTGTGGACCGGCAACGCCAGTTGCTGCGGGATACAGATGACGAACTGCAGAAATTTCGAAGCGAGATCAGGACCGAAACGCCGGCGGAAATCGATCTCGATGATAATGCGCCCGTCGCGTCATGGCTGACAAGGATCGTTCGTTGGGCTGAAATCCGCACTTTAGCGCTGACCGCATGGGATGATCTGCGCCGTGCCTTGAGTGACGCCGAAGACACCAAAGCTACGCTCGAAAAGGAGCAGGATAAGCTAGCAACGACCCTGATCGGCGTCGGGATCGATGTCGATGGGCTGGAAATCGCGGCCCTGATGCAGGCTGCCGACACCATCCTCGCGGATCATGCTGCGATGCAGACCAAGCGGCACGACGCCCAGAAGCGCGTCGGTGAGTTGGAAGCGGCGGCGGATCGACGGAAAGCGGAGCTCGACGAAGCCATCTTTGCATCCGATGCGTGGCAGACAGATTGGTCGTCCTCCCTCGAAGGCATCTGGTTCAACGGGGACGGAAAAGTCGGCGCTGTCCGTGAGCTTCTCGACGCACTCGCCGGCCTGCCGGAAGTCCTGCGTGAGAAGGATGATCTGTTTCATCGCATTCACTCCATGGAGGTGGATCAAAAGTCGTTCATCGACGCGGTTGCCCAGGTGCATGATGCCCTCGCCGAGACATTCGATGGCAGCGCTCCACTTGATGCCGCCAAGGCTCTGCTCCGGCGGCGCGAGGAAGCCAGACAGGTCGAGGCGAAGCGACAGGAACGGGAGCAATCCCTTGTCGATCTCGCGACTGAACGCGAACGCCTCGACGGCGAGATCGTCGTCCATGCGGCGCGCAAGAAGGAACTGATCGATTTCTTTCAGACCGGGACCCTTGCAGATGTGCGGAAAGCTCTCGAACGTTGCCGGAAAAGGGATGAGCTGGTCGAGCAACAAAGGAAGCTGGTACGGCAGATCATCGGCGACTTGCAGCTGCCATCGCTGGAGGCTGCCATGGCCAGTCTTGCCAATACCGACCTGGCAGAGCTGCAGCGCGAGCAAGCCGAACTCGTCACCCGGCTTGAAAATCTCGACAGCCGGTCAAAGAACCTGTTCGCGGACAAGGCGCGGGCTACCGATCACCTGACCGCCATCGGCGGCGATGATGCCGCTGCCCGCGTTGAGGCGAGCCGGCGCACTTTGCTACTGGAAATCGAGGAGCTGGCGCTGCGCTATCTTCGCCTCAGAAGCGGAAGCCTGATCGCAGAGCACGGCATCCGCGCCTATCGCGACAAACACCGCAGCGCAATGATGAACCGGGCATCCGAAGCTTTTCGGCTGATCACGCGCGACGAGTACACCGGCCTGGCCACGCGGCCCGACAAGGATCGTGAAGCGCTGATCGGCCTTTCGCGGCATGGCGGCTCCAAACTTGCAGTCGAGATGTCCAAGGGCACGCAGTTCCAGTTGTACCTGGCGCTTCGCCTGGCCGGCTACGAAGAGTTCGCAACGGCCCGGCCTTCAGTCCCCTTCATCGCCGACGACATCATGGAGACCTTCGATGAGCCGCGCTCCGAAGAGGTGTTCCGGCTATTCGGGCAGATGGCTCAGGTCGGACAGGTGATCTACCTGACCCATCATCGGCACCTTTGCGAGATTGCCACGCAGGTTGTGCCGACGGTGAAAGTTCATGAGATAGCTTAGGATGTTGTTCAAGCTCTCATCGCGGCTTCTGATCGACATGTTTGGGGCCGTTTCCGGACAGTCGGGTTTCGGTCGCAGAAGATCAGTTAGCTGCCGCGGGCGCTAGGATACGTTAGCAACCACTTCCGGGCGGTGGATAATCCAAAGATCTGCTGTACCTGCCCTTGGGGAATCGGAACAAAGTGGGTACATTCTCGCTTTCGGAGTCTCTCATGGGCAACAACAGACAGGCAATTTCTATTCTGGCTCCTCTGTTCCGCACGACGGAGGAGCGCTGCCCGGTCCTGCTTCTGGGCGCTGGCGCTTCTTTTCGCTCCGGCGTCCCCACAGCCGCGGAATCCGTGAAGCAGATCGCGCGCCGGGTCTTTTCCGAGCGCGAGCTTGCGGGAGCCCGGCCGCCCGAACGGGTCAAGCCGACCGAATGGGAGCCCTGGCTGCAAAACTTCCCTTGGTTCATTCACGGCGCGGATCGTCTCGCGGAAAACTTTCCGCTGGTTGTGGAGCATCTCCTGACGCCGGCAGAGTTCCGCAAGCGGGTCCTGCTCGAGCTCATGCAGCCCACCAACGGCATCAGCACCGGCTACAGGACGATCGCCGAATTTGTCATGCGCGGCTTGGTCAGCACGATCATGACGACCAATTTCGATCCCTGCCTTCCCGACGCGCTCAGAGAGCGCCAGCCGCATATCCGCCAAATCAACGAGGTCAACCGCAGCCCCGGCGACACGGCGCAGTTCGACATCTTCAACAAATGCCAGGTCGTCTGGCTGCACGGCCGCGCGGAGCACTATTCGGACAAGAATGTGGCCGGCGAAGTCGGCGCCGCCGATCCCGCCCTTGTCTCGCTGCTTCGCCCCTTGCTCGATGCCTCGCCGATCATCGTCGTCGGCTATCGCGGGGCCGAACTCTCGATCATGGAAGGCATCTTCGGGCAGCTGAAACAGGGCCGGCTGGATTTTCCGAGGGGCATTTACTGGTGCCTGCGCCACGGGGACACCCCGCATCCGCATGTGGAGGCGCTGGCCCGCCGCCTCGGCTCGAATCTCACCTTCGTATCGGTCGACGGATTCGACGAGCTGTTCGGCGAACTTGCCCAGGAACTGGCCGACTACGACCATTATCGCGAGGCCGGTATGCGGCAGCCGGCCGTTCCGACGCTCCGCTCGTTTGATGAGCGGATCATCGAAGATGCGTCGCTCGACAATCTCGACCTTGATCTCGCGCTCTCCGTTCTGACCGAATACTGCAAGAAGCTCAAACGCGCGCCCGTTACGCGCGAGACGCTGTTCAGCCTGATGCGCGAGCAGGGACTGCTCGTGCCACAGGACGGCGCCGACAAGGTGACCGCCGGGGCTCTGTTGCTGTTCGGAAAAGCCCCGCACGAATTCTTTCCGCACGCCGTCGTCACACTCACCGAGGGCGGAAAGAAGCGCGAGCTTTATGAGGGCAACCTGATCAGCCAGCATCGCCGCCTGCTGGAGCGCTTCGATGCCGAGGACGTCAATCCGCTGCTCAAGGTGAAAGGCCGGCGGCAGCACGGCGAACAGCGGGCCTATCCTCCGCGTGCGCTCGTCGAGCTGCTGGTCAACATGCTTGTCCACCGCGACTATGCGCTCCCCGAGCCGGCGACCATTGATGTGCGCCCCGGCGCGGAGATCGTGTTCGCCAATCCGGGCGCCCTGCCGCACAGGATCGCCGGCCGGGTGGCGCTCGAAACGGACGGCCGCTTCGTGCTCTCGGAGAGCATTACCGAACAGCGCAACCCCGCCCTTTGCGACATCTTCTTCGGCATCAGCGCGATGGAGCGGGCCGGCACGGGGCTTATCGACGTCGGCCAGATGATGACCGAGTCCGGCGGCGCGTCGACATTCTATCATTACGCCCGGTCGGCCAGGTTCGAAGCCCGCATCGTGCCGCCGCTGGCGTCCGCAGGCTCGCAGACCATCGCCCGGCACAATATCCCGATCGGCGTCTATGTGCTCAATTCACTGCCATTCACGGTGATCCCCGACACTATATCGATCGTCCAGCTCACCATGCCGTGGCGCGAGCGTCCGCGTGATCTGGATATCTCCGAGTGCGGAACCTTCATTGTCCGGGGCTCCGAACTATGGAGCTTCGCGCCGCTACCGATCCTGACCACCCTCATGGCCCCGATTGTCGACCGAGAGGCGTGCGTCAGTGTGGACCGTGAGACCATTGAAGAAAGCCCCGACGCCAAGCGTGTGTTGTCCTGGCTGCTACGCAAGCACTGGGAGCGCTACCTCAGGGGATTTGCGGCCGATGGCCTGATCCTCGAAGATGGGCGCAGGCACCGGGCGTTTTTCCACGCACTCGACGGAGAGAACCGCACGATCGTCTGGAACGGCCCGCAGCGTAAGGGAAACCGCCGCGACGTTGCCAAGAAGCGCGGAGAGGGGCCGCGGACCTGGTTTGAAAACGAGGGGATCGGCTACGAGATAGTCGATCTTGGCGGGCTCTGGAGCGTGCGCATCAAACCATTTTATATGTTCACCGGCCGCAACGGCAAAACGCCGCTGCCCTCTTTTACCCGCACCTCCAAGGCGACAAGCCGGATCAAGTTCGACCGCAACAAGAATGTCGAGGCCGATCTTGCCTTCTGGGAAAGCTTCCTCGGCCGTGGCAGCGAGACGATCAATATCGGCGACCGGCAGGTCGGCAATTTGCTGCTGGCAGCTTCCTTCCTGAAGGTGGAAGTGCCGGAGATAGGATTGATGGACGATGATACCGACGATCAAGATCGAATGTCTGCGTGAGCCGCAATTGCTCTTCGGCGACGGCCAGACGGGGGTTGAGCCCCGCAGCGTGTTGGCGAAGGCAGGCGCGATGCATTCCTCGGCGATCAAGGATATCCGCATCGGGCTCGCCGGCGCGCCGGAAGACGTGGCGCTGGCAAAACGCTGGCTTCCGAAACTGAACGGCGTCGCCATCGCACGGGAAAAGAGCGCGCACCGCTATCGCAACTGGCCGGGCGCGGAAAAGGCGTTCGGCGCCAAGTTCATTATTGAAGATCGTTTCGTGCGGCCGCTCGATGCGGAGCGTCTCGCGCTGGCGCTCAATCAATCTTCGATCGCGACCAAGTTCGAGGAACTGCTCGACCTCTTCGATGCCCGCATCCAAAGCCTTTTCGGAGACGTGCGGCCCGATTGCATCATCGTGTGCCTGCCCGACGAGGCGGCCGATCTGCGCATGTCGAACCCGAAGCTTTCCGCGCAGGAGCGCGAAGCGCTGGAGCGGCTGCAGCGCGAGGAGGAGCAGGACCAGCTATCGCTCTTCCAGCCGACGCCCGAAGAGCTCAAGGCGGCCGAGGATCTGCGCACCCAGGCCGAGGATCTGCTCTTTCGCTCCTTCTACCGCGCGCTCAAAGCGCGCATCATGACGCATCAAAATCCGGTCCCCGTGCAGATCATGCGGCGGGAGACCTTCATCCGTCCCGACAATGAGGGGCAAAGCACGGCGACGCGGGCATGGAACCTGGCGACCTCGCTCTTCTACAAAGCTGGCCACGAGCCGTGGCGCCCTGCCTCGCTGCCCTCCAACACCTGCTTCATCGGCGTCTCCTTTCACCATCTCAAGCGCCGCGAAGGTGACGTGGTCTATGCCAGCGTGGCGCAGGCCTTTTCCAATGAGATAGAGCCCTTCGCGCTGAAGGGTGCGACGCTACCGCACGAGCAGCGCCGCAACCGACAGCCCTATCTCAATCAGGCCCAAGCCGCCGCCCTGATGAATGACGTACTCGACAAGTACGAAGCGCAGGCGGGGGTCAAACCGGCGCGTGTCGTCGTTCACAAGACGAGCCTTTATGAGCCTGAAGAAGAGGATGGTTTTAGGGGCGCGGCGGAATCGCGCGTGCCGGTCTGCGATCTTGTCTGGATGCGCAGCACCGCCTTCCGGCTGATCCGAAAAGGGATGCAGGAGCCCTGGCGCGGAACGATGTGCACGGTCGGTGACGAGACGTATCTTTTCACCAGCGGCTATGTGCCATGGTGGGACGAATATCCCGGACCGCACATCCCGGCGCCGTTGCAGATCGGCTCGTGCGGCGTCACCGATATGCGCCAGCGGGCGAAGGAGATACTCGCCCTCACCAAAATGAACTGGAATTCGAGCGAGGGCATCGGCCGTCATCCGATCACAGTTTCCTTTGCCCGAAAGGTCGGGATGCTGATGACGGAACTGTCCGATAATCAGGCGCCCAATCCATCCTATCGCTTCTATATGTGAGAGG
>Ga0207899_1000730_pt1 | contig 11484 bp, 10 predicted proteins | sample MalvirmetaMSP134_FD_184235 | JGI IMG/M metagenome (GOLD analysis project Ga0207899, IMG submission 184235) | Marine viral communities from the Deep Pacific Ocean - MSP-134 (SPAdes) | ecosystem: Environmental > Aquatic > Marine > Oceanic | place: Pacific Ocean | collected 2011-06-28
CGATGGCGAGCAGCAGACCGTCGGCCGTCGACATGGCAGCAGCCATACCGCCGGCGGCGACCAGACCCGAGATCACGTAGGGCAGACCGGCAATTTCCGGCGTCGCGAGGACGACGATGTCCGGCCGCATGAAGAACTCGTTGATCTGCAGGATACCGTCGGCGTTGCTGTCCTTGATGGCCAGCATGCCGATGGCGCTCCATTTCTGGATCCATTCGAGCGCATTCACGTCGGCGATGGACTTGCCGATGATCGAGGTCGCCAGGTTGGGGTCGAGAATCTGCAGCTTCGTCAGCGTGGCCAGGGCCGGCGCCGTGAAGTACAGCAGGAAGATGAAGAGCAGCGACCAAGCCACAGACTTGCGCGCGTCACGCACGGACGGCGTGGTGAAGTAGCGCATAAGAATGTGGGGCAGAGACGCCGTTCCCGCCATCATGCAGAAGGCAAGCGTAACGAACTGCCAGCTGTAGACGGAGCTGTCGGCCGGAGCGTTGTGCAACTTGGTCAGCACCGCGACGCCGGCGACTTTTTCCACCGCCGCCGTTCCAACACCCACGGCCTTTTCGAGTTCGGCGATCCGCTGGATCGCGTCCCCGTAGCCGAATTGCGGGATAAGGCCGAAATTCTGCTTGTTGGACATCCAGATGACCGGCAGCAGGTAAGCGATGATCAGCACGATGTACTGCGCCACCTGGGTCCAGGTAACCGCCCGCATACCGCCGAGCATGGAGCACAGCAGAATGCCGAGAAGCCCGAACCACACACCGACTTCGAAAGGAATCTGCAGCGCGCGGGCGGCGATAGTGCCGGTGGCGTTGATCTGCGCCGTCACATAAGTGAAGGACGCAACCACCAGAACAACGACGGCACAGAACCGCGCGATGTTGCCGCCATAGCGAGTGCCGATGAAGTCAGGCACCGTGTAACAACCGAACTTACGCAAATAGGGAGCCATCAGCGAGTTGACCAGCACGTAGCCGCCGGTCCAACCGACGACGAAGGCCAGGTAGCCGTGTCCGTTGAAGTAGATGCCCCCCGCCATGGCGACGAACGAAGCGCCGGACATCCAGTCCGCCGCCGTGGCCATGCCGTTGAACACCGGTGGAACCTGGCGCCCGGCGACGTAGTAGGCGCCGATTTCCATGGTCCGCGACAGCCAGCCGATGCCGGCATAAATAACGATGGTGAACGCGACGAACAGGATGCCGATGGTGTCGGCCCCCATCCCAAACTGCTCGCAGACCGCCATCAGGATGATGAAGGCGACGAAGCCCCCGGTGTATAGCCCATAAATTTTGGGCAGGTTTTCGATGAAACCGCCTTTACCTGTCATGGTCGTCCCCCCTTAACTGTGTTCGGCGCCGCTAACTCCGGCTTCTTCATCGATCTTATCCTGCAGCCAGTTGTGCACGAAGATCAGGACGACGAAGATGGCCAGCGAGCCTTGGGCGGCGAAGTAATAGCCCAACGGGAAATCCAAGAAGGTGATCTGGTTAAGATCGACGGCGAACCAGTGGACTACGAACGAAAAGATGAACCACAGGATTAGGATGACGAAACTGGTGTTCCGCGTCCTCTCCCAATGGCGTTTCATTGCAGGTGATAATTCTGACATCAAACCCTCCCATCAGTTTACCCCTCGGCCATGCCGAAGCATGTCAGCCATACTTAATGCACACGCTTTTGCATCAGTGATACATTCGTGCGATTAAGCATTTCCTTATATCAAGAAAATATAGGAGCCCAAAGGCTTTATGGAGAACAATGCGAAGTCCTTGCTGTCCGAAATGGCGGAATGGCTGCCCGGTCCTTTCCGAACTATTGTGAAATCATTTGCTGTTCGGCTCGATAAATCACCGATCGACAGCATCGAAAAGACCGTCGATTTCACACACTCGCGGGCATCCTATATCGCGCAGACCGCTTTGTTCGGGTACCTAAAGGCCCGGATGGGAACGCGATACAGGGTGCTTTTCGAAGACGATGTGTTTTCACAGGCCATCCGGAAGTCCGCGATCCTGGTTTTCACATCCTGCCTCTCGGATTTCACAATATACATAACATCGTATGTATCTCGGGACGGCGGCCTGACCCCGGAAGAGGCGACGATTCTTGCCCGCCAGATCTATGCCGAAGGCCTGGAAAGGGGACTTCGTTCGGTCGATTCGGCAGAACATCCCGATGGTGCATTGCAGCAATTTGAGGCACGCACCGACCGGGTCATCTGGCCCAACGTCGTCACCTCCCTTGAGGTCTTCGAGCAGAGCGCTTCTGACCTGATCGAATTCGCGCCGGTGATCGAAGAATTCAAGGCCCTGGACCGCGAGATCGTCACGAACTCCATCCGTTTCCGCTGGACCAACGTCCGCCAGCAATTCCAGAAGCGCCTGGACGCGCCCGCCGTGGTGAGTGATTGGCGGATGCATGACCGTGTCGCGCCCACCGCCGGCGCGGCTGAAAGTTCGCCATCGCCCCTCTAGTACGGGGGCTAGGAGAGGCCCGAAAGACGATGACCGACACGCTGCCCCTTTCCCCGGAGATCGTCAGGCCAGCCCAGGAAGCCGGGCGGCTCGAGCCCAGGACCGCCGTGTTCCGCATGCGTGTCGGGCAGGCCATGACGGTAGCGCCGCTGGCGGCGCGGACATCGGACACCCTGGAAGCCGTCGTCCGCATGATGGACGGCGCCGACACCTCGAGCGTGGTTCTGACCGACACCGACGACCGGCCGGCGGGCATCGTGACGGAACAGGACATCGCCCGCCGCGCGGCCTTTCGTCTGTCGGGCGACACCGTGGCGGCGGAGTTCATGTCGCGCCCCGTGAAATCGATCGAAGCGGGGGAGTACCTGTATCGCGCGATCGCCATGATGCGGCGCGCCGGCCTCAGGCACATGCCGGTGGTGGACAGCAGCGGCGTTCTGGTCGGCATGCTCGACCTGCATGCGGCTCTCGGCTTCGCCTCGCGCACCCTGATGGACCAAATCGACAGCCTGACCCAGGACACGGACGTGGCGGGCATGGCCCGCGTCAAATCCGCCCAGGTCGATCTGGCGGATCAATTGTTCCGCGACAACATTCCCGCGACGGACATTCAGGCCCTGCTCAGCGGCATCAACCTGGATATCTACCGTCGCGTGGTCGACCGCAACATCGCCGCCATGGCCGAGGGCGGCCTGGGGCCGCCGCCGGCTGAGTTCACGGTTATCGTCATGGGATCGGGCGGGCGCGGCGAAAGCTTTTTGTTTCCGGACCAGGACAACGGATTCATCATCGACGACTATCCCGATGACCGGCATACCGAGATCGACGGCTGGTTCATCAATCTGGCAGAACGCATGGTCATGGACCTGGACCGCATCGGCCTGCCCCTGTGCATGGGCTTCGTGATGGCGACCAACCCCCTGTGGCGCAAGACCCAGAGCCAATGGCGCCACCAGGTTTCGTTATGGAGCAACAAAAAAAGTTCCACCGTCCTGCGCCACTGCGACATCTTCTTCGATTTTCGTGCCGCCTGGGGCCCCGCCGAGAAAGCCCGCGCCCTGCGCGCGCACGTGACCAAGACCGCCAAGGGCAACGCCCTGCTGCTGAACCAGATGTTCCAGTCCGAACTGGACCACGAACCGGCCCTCGGCTGGTTCCGCCGTTTCAAGACGATGTCCAAGACGGACGCCCCCGGTTTCAAGGGCTACCTGAACCTGAAACACACGGGGACCATGCCCCTGGTCGAGGGCGTGCGCCTGTTGACCCTGCGCGAAGGCATCCAGGCGAACCCCACCTTGGAGCGCATACCGGCCCTGCATGCGGCGGACGTCCTGAGCACGGACGAGGCCGACGAACTGACCGGCGCCTACCGCCACATCTCGCACCTTCTGCTGCGTCAGCAGATCGCCGACTTCAAGGCCGGCAAGCTCGTCACCAACTACGTCCACCCAAGCGTCCTGACCCGCCGCGAGGCCCACGTGTTGAAGGATTCCTTCGAAGCCATCCGCAATTTCCAGATCCGCATCCGGGGCGATTTCACCGGTACCGTGCTATGATCTGGACATGCTGACCCGTCGTGCGTTCCTCGCCGCCGCCGGGGCCGCCACCGCGGCCCTGCCTTTCGCCGCGCATGCCGCCGTGGGGCCCGGCGCCGCGGTCAAGAAAATCCCGGGCACCGGCAAGGCCGTCCCCGTCATCGGCATGGGCAGTTGGATCACCTTCGATGTCGGCGCCGACGCGGGCGGGCGCGCCCGGCGCACCGCGGTTCTGAAAGAATTCTTCGCCAGGGGCGGGGGCATGATCGATTCCTCGCCCATGTACGGCTCATCGGAAGCGGTGATCGGCCATGCCCTTGCCGCCTTGGGATATCCCAAAGGTCTGTTCGCCGCGACCAAGGTCTGGACGCCCGGCAAGGATCACGGCGTCCGTCAGATGGCGGAATCGGAACGGCTGTGGGGCGTGCCGCGCTTTGACTTGATGCAGGTTCATAATCTGCTCGGCTGGGAAGGCCATCTGGAAACGCTCCTGGATTGGAAGGCACAGGGCCGCGTGCGCCATATCGGCGTCACCACATCCCACGGACGCCGCCATGATGAACTTGAGGCCATCATGACGTCGCAGCCTATCGACTTCGTGCAGCTGACCTACAACATCGAAGACCGCGACGCCGAACAGCGCCTGCTGCCGCTGGCCGCCGAAAAGGGTATCGCCGTGATCGCCAACCGGCCGTTCCAGCGGGGGGCTCTGATCGACCGCCTGCAGGGCCGCCCCCTGCCGCCTTGGGCCGAGGAGATGCAGGCCCGAAGTTGGCCGCAGTTCCTGCTTAAGTTCGTGGTCACGCATCCCGCCGTGACCTGCGCCATTCCGGCGACCTCGCGCGTCGACCACATGCGCGAGAACATGGCGGCCGCATGGGGCCCCATGCCCGGCGGCAAGATCCGCGAGCGCATGGCGGCTTACGTGAATCGTCTCTAGAGTCCGGACAACGTCGGTGGCGCGGCGGTCAGTTCGCCGCGACGGCGCAGGATTTTTCGACCGCAAGCTGACGCAGAACGTCGTTGCGCGCACGCAGCGCCTTCATTTCGTCGGCCTCCGTGCTCGACAGGTCCAGGAACAACGGACCGGCCAGCAACAGTCCGGCGTTGTTTCCGCCCTGCATGGTCTTTTCCGCCGACAGGTCGTCGATCCGCGCCAGGTTGACCTTCGCTTCGGCCTGAATATGGGTGCAGGTCAACTGTGCGTCCAAGGGCGACGTCACCTGGACCGGCCGTGACACCCGGCCGCCACAAGCGGCCAGCAGCACGGACATCACAACCACAACGGCCGCGGCGGCAGTTTGCCGGGGACGGCATCCGGTCATTGTGCCGCGCCTTTCGTCCCGTCCATGATGACGGCCAGGACGATCCCGCCCCTAAGGGCGCCAAGCTTGTCCTGGCGCGCGACGATTTCCTTGAGGAACGCGGCAATGTTCACCCGCATCGCCCCTTCATTGGCAAGCCGCAACCGTTCGACACCAAGGAACGCATCGCTGAAGTTGGCCGTATAGGGCAGGCTGATCAGGTCCTCGTACACCGGCGCGTCGGTCTTCAGATCAATCAGCCGATAGCGCACGGATGCGGTAACGGTGAAACTGGCGCCGAATATCGGCTGGTCCAGCTTGCTCAACGTCACCTCAAACCGATACCGCCCGGCGCCGTCGGCCAACATGGCGTGATTGGCCAGGGAGTTTTCCAGGGCCTGCTTGAACTCAGGGTTGCCGACTTCCGACATCCACATGGGGTTCGTTTCCGTCCCACCGTCGACCGTGCCGACAGAAATCGCCTTCGCCAGCGGCGATGATTCCGTGATCAGCGTTTCCGCCGTGCGGTCCGGAATCATTGCGTTCATGCGTGCCGGCGAGGCGCAGGCCGCGACGGACATGAGTATCGCCGCGCTGAGCGCGGCCTGGATGAATCTGGTCACGTTTTCCCCCCTAGAGCAGTCCGCGCGGAGATTCCACGCTGCATCCTTCGATATCGGAAGTGTGAAAAAAATCTAGGAAAACGACAACAAAAAAAGCCCCGTCAGAACCGTTTTTGCACCGCCCGCACATGTTCCATCTTGATCGAGGCGTCGATCGCCTGGCGCAGGGTAGTGATGCCGCGGGCTTCCAGCATGTCGAGCATGCGCAGAAACACCTTGGCCGTTGCGATGCTGTCGCCGAGCGCCGTGTGACGGCCCTCGATGCCGATGGCCAGACGCTGGGCGATGGCGTCGAGCGAATGATCGCGGTTCTCCGCATCCAGGAAGACCGACAGCAGAAGCGTATCGAGCACCAGGTTGTCGAATCGCACGCCCGTCGCCGCCTCCTGCAATTTCAGGAAGCGCATGTCGAAGGCGGCGTTATGGGCGACCAGCACGGCCTCGCCCACGAAGGCCTTGAATGCGGGCAGCACCTGGGCGATGCCCGGCTGATCGGCGACCATGTCGTCGGTGATGCCGTGGAACCGGATCGACTCCCTGGGGATCGTCCTGCCCGGATTGACCAAGCGGTCGAACGGCGCCTCCTCGCACAGGCGGTTGTCCCGCACCTTGACCCCCGCAACCTGGATGATCAGGTCGCCGTCCGAAGGCCTGAGCCCCGTGGTCTCCGTATCGAACACCACGAAAGTCAGGTCCTTCAGGCGCTTGCCGCCCATTTCCTCGAGATGCATGGGCGGGTTGAGCCGATCGAAGTCGTAAAGCTCCGGCCGCGCCGGCAGGGCGCCCTTGTTGTAGGCCCGGGCACAGAGCAGGCGGTCGATCTGAAACCACACCAGGGCGTCGATGACGATCAGGACCACGGCGCCGGGGGCGGCGGCCCACAGGGCGGCCGTGAAGGCCCCGGCCTTGAGCAGCCAGACCGTGACGACCAGCACGCCGAGCGCCGCCAGGGTCAAGGCCGCGAAGGCCAGACCCGCCAGGCGCCGCACGCTCATGGCGCGGATGAACTTGAAATGGTCCACGGGAACGGAGTCTCCCAACCCTGTTGCGGAAAAAACTTTACCACGCCAGGGCCGAATGGGGATTGCGTTACGTCATGCCGCTCCCCAAGTCTTGTTGTCAGGTCCCGCGCGATCCGCTAAACAGCGCGCCGGAACCGTTCCCCCTCGCTTCGTTGAAAGCCCCCGAATATGGCCAGTTATCAGTATTCCTATGTCATGAAAGACGTCCGCAAGGTTTATCCCGGCGGGCGCGAGATCCTCAAAGGCCTGACCCTGTCGTTCCTGCCGACCGCCAAGATCGGCGTGCTGGGCGCCAACGGCGCCGGGAAATCGACCCTGTTGAAGATCATGGCCGGCAAGGACAAGGACTATTCGGGCGAGGCCTGGGCCGCCGAGGGGGCCCGCGTCGGCTATCTGGAGCAGGAGCCGGAACTCGACCCCAAGCTGACGGTCGAGGAAAACGTTATGTCCGGGCTGGGCGAGGTCAAGGACCTGGTCGACCGCTTCAACGAGCTGTCCGCCAAGTTCGCCGAGCCCATGGACGACGACGAGATGAACGCCCTGCTCGCCGAACAGGGCGAATTGCAGGAAAAGATCGACGCCGTGAACGGCTGGGAGCTGGAACGCACCATCGAAATCGCCATGGACGCGCTGCGCTGCCCGCCGGGCGACGCCGACGTAACCAAGCTGTCGGGCGGCGAGCGGCGCCGCGTGGCGCTGTGCCGCCTGTTGCTGCAGAAGCCGGAAATCCTGCTTCTGGATGAGCCGACCAACCACCTGGACGCCGAAAGCGTGGCCTGGCTGGAACGCTTCCTCGCCGATTACGACGGCACGGTCATGATTGTCACCCACGACCGCTACTTCCTGGATAACGTCACCGGCTGGATTCTCGAAATCGACCGCGGCCAGGGCATCCCCTACGAAGGCAACTATTCCAGCTGGCTGGAACAGAAGCAGAAGCGTCTGGCCCAGGAAGAGCGCGAAGAATCGGCCCGCCAGCGCACCCTGAAGCAGGAACTGGAATGGATCCGCCAGTCGCCGCGCGCCCGCCAGGACAAGTCCAAGGCCCGTATCCAACGCTATGACGACCTGGTCGCCAAGTCCGAGGAAAAGGTCATGGGCACGGCGTCGATCATCATCCCGCCGGCCCCGCGCCTGGGCGACCTGGTGATCCAGGCCGAACACCTGCGCAAGGGCTACGGCAACCGCATGCTGGTCGAGGACGTGTCGTTCAAGATTCCGCCGGGTGCCATCGTCGGCATCATCGGCCCCAACGGGGCGGGCAAGACCACCCTGTTCCGCATGATCACCCAACAGGAAACGCCCGACGGCGGCGACATCCGCGTCGGCGACACGGTGGTGCTCGGCTACGTCGACCAAAGCCGCGACGCCCTCGGCGCCGACAAGACCGTGTGGCAGGAAATCTCCGGCGGCAATGACGAGATCATGCTCGGCAAGCGGGCCATGCAGTCCCGCGCCTATGTCGCGCAGTTCAACTTCAAGGGCGGCGACCAGCAGAAGAAGGTCGGCCAGCTGTCGGGCGGGGAGCGCAACCGCGTGCACCTGGCCAAGATGCTGCTGTCCGGCGCCAACGTGCTGCTGCTTGACGAGCCGACCAACGATCTGGACGTCGACACCCTGATGGCGCTCGAAGAATCCTTGGGCGATTTCGCCGGCTGCGTGCTCATCACCTCGCACGACCGCTGGTTCCTCGATCGCCTGGCGACCCATATCATCGCCTTCGAAGGCAACAGCCAGGTGGTGTGGTTCGAAGGCAACTACCAAGCCTACGAGGACGACAAGAAACGCCGCCTCGGCGACGCCGCCCTGGAACCCCACCGCATCAAGTACAAGCCGCTGACGCGGTGATTACAATTAGTGAATACATCTTGCGTTCGGTTTCGGGAAAATATCAACTAACGCACATGCTCAAATTAAAGCATTAATCGTACGTATTAAGGTGACATGTGCATAGGATGCACATATCTTCCTGTCGTGTCTTCAAAATGCAGTTAGGTGAACGTATTCAATATGCAGCGCTTCGATCCTAGCCGACCATACAACACCTTGCATGATCTACCTCCACAAGTAGATGTGGAAACGCACCGCATCCTAAAACAGTGCATCGAGGCACGCACAGCATTAGCTGAGCTCAAACAAGCTGGTCGCCTTATCCCGGACCAAGGCGTATTGATAAACTCAATTCCTTACAGAGAAGCGCGCGACAGCTCAGAAATAGAGAATATCGTCACAACCACAGACCGCTTGTTCCGATATGCGGCAACCAACGACGCAACTGCTGATGCCGCCACTAAAGAAACACTTCGCTACAGAACAGCTTTGTACGAAGGCTACATCAGCCTAGCAGAACGTCCGCTATCAACGGCAACAGCGATTGCCGTATGCCAGACAATTAAGGGCACAGCGATGGGGATTCGCCGTACGCCTGGCACAGCACTCAAAAACGAAGCAACTGGGGAAATAATTTATACTCCACCTGAAGGTGAGCCTCTTCTCAGAGACAAGCTTTCAAACTGGGAACGGTTTATGCACGAGAATGTGGAAATTGATCCACTGATACGCATGGCTATGGCGCATTATCAATTCGAAGCCATTCACCCATTCACCGACGGAAACGGACGAACCGGTAGAATTTTGAATATTCTATATTTGATTAGTGAAGATCTGCTCGACATTCCTGTTTTGTATATGAGTCGATACATTGTTCAGCATAAAGATGAGTACTATGATCACCTTCTTAAGGTAACCACAGAAGGCGCATGGGAAGAATGGATTATATATATGCTAAACGCAATTGAGGTTACATCCCATTGGACTAGGGAAAAAATTCTAGCAATTGCCAAGCTGATCGAGCATGCGTGTGAGTATACAGCTCGCGAAAAACCAAACCTCTATCGCAAAGAAGTTATTGAGACCGTTTACCAGCAGCCCTATTGCCGAATTTCTTATCTTGTTGAAGCGGGAATAGCGAAACGCGCAACAGCGTCAAGATATCTCAAGGAACTGGCAGAAATCGGCATCCTTCAAGAGGTCCAAGAAGGCCGTGAAAAGATTTTCATCAATCCTAAGTTTATGGACCTACTAATGCATGACGAGCACGAATTCCAGCCATACGGCTAGTTCGAAAAGGTTAAGATCACTTAAGATTAGACCGGTCGAGCAGCCCCATCTCTAAGTTCGCCTCGCTTTCTGCGCCAGAACGACGGCCACACCGCCCAGCATGGCCGCCGAAGTGACGATCAGACGCAGCGTCAGGTCCTCGCCCAGCAGCACCACCCCGCCGAGCGCCGCCACGGCGGGGGCCGAGAGCTGTGTCGCCGAGGCGCGGGCCGCCGGCAGGTAGCGCAACACCCAGTACCAGATGACGTAGCCGCAGCCCGACGCCAGGCCGCCCGATAGCACCGCAAGGGCCAGACCCGGCGTCGTGGCGTCCAGGTCGGCCCAGAACAGCGCGCTGACGACCAGGGTCAGCGGCACGCAGATCAGGAAATTGGCGGCGTTGGATTCTACGGGGTGCTTGGCCCCCCGGATCAGCAGCGAGAACACCCCCCAGGCCGCCCCCGAAATGGTGTGAAACAGCGCGCCTAAGGGATCGGGCGCTTCCAGGCCCGGCAGCACCAGCCAGACCAGCCCGCCCGCCGCCAGCGCCAGCCCGCCCCAGGCGAAGGCGGTGAACCGTTCGCCCTCGTAAAACGCCCAGGCGAACATGGTCAGCTGCACCGAGCCGAACAGGATCAGCGCCCCCGTGCCCGTGGTCAGCAGGACATAGCCGAAGGAAAAGAACACCGCGTAGGCGAACAGGGCCCCCGCCGCGCGCCAGTCGCCGAAGGCGAGTTGCGGCAGATGGCCACGCCGGACGAATACGACCACGGCCAGAACCGCCGCCGCCGAAACCAGACGCACGGTGGTGAAGGTCGCGGGATCGATCAATCCCGGCCCCAGGGCCGCCCGGCAGATCAGCGAATTCGACGCGAAGGCGGTGATGGCCAGCGCCGTCATCAGCACGATGCGCAGCGGCGACGGAAGGGTTTCTGGCTTAGGAATGACTTACTCCCGGGAACCGGCCGCGGCATGGATCCGCCGCGGCCTCCCGATTATCAATCGCGCCAAACTGCGCCCGACACAAGGACGAAACCGATCAGGTCAGGCCGTCGACGTACATTCGGAACGTGTCCGTCTGATCCTCATCCAATTCGAGACGCGCATGGGTCCGGTCATCGGTCTTGGCGACGATCGCCGCCTTGACCGCGCCCACGCCCGGCAGTTCGATGGTGAACATCTCGCCCTCGGCGACCTGAAGACCGCGGTCGATCACGATTCCGCCGCCCTTCGACAGGCTGTGCAGGGTCGTCTCCCTGTCCACGCCGCCGGCCACCACCTTGACCTTGTTGCCGACGGGATGGCGGTCCGCCCATTCCGGGTCCTGGCTGTCGCGGATGATTTCCAGCAGACGGTCGTTCATGTGGTCGATGCCGGATTTGACCTGGGCCGCCGCCTCCAACTGCTGCGCGGCGGCGTCG
>Ga0207899_1000732_pt1 | contig 11469 bp, 10 predicted proteins | sample MalvirmetaMSP134_FD_184235 | JGI IMG/M metagenome (GOLD analysis project Ga0207899, IMG submission 184235) | Marine viral communities from the Deep Pacific Ocean - MSP-134 (SPAdes) | ecosystem: Environmental > Aquatic > Marine > Oceanic | place: Pacific Ocean | collected 2011-06-28
AATGGCTCCGCTCTCGGGCCTGTTGATCACCGAGCCCAAACAGGGCAAAACCAGAACGGACTCTACTTACGAGTGGGGGAATAACGGGGGCAAGGTCAGGAACAACCTGTGTTTCCGGCAAAAAGGTTTCTTGACGCGGAGCAATTGAAACATCCGGAGGTTCAAGATTTCGAAGTGCGAATTCCAGCCGGGTTTGATGCTCTTTTCGATACCAATACCATGCACTTTGATAACTATTGATTGGTATAACGGCGCGCTTCTCAGCAATGTATGACGGCATCGAGCGAACAACGGTCCGGTAGCGATGCAAAAGGTCGTGATCCGCTAATCCGCTCAGATACCTGTAAGTTACATACTCAAGTTCCCACAACTCCGGTTCATAACTTACTTCGTTTTGCCCCCATGACTTCATGGCCTCTTCGGTTGGCATTGACACAGGAAGGGGCCATCGTTGAATTTTTGGTATTCGAGTTGACTTGTTTTCGTCTGGCATCCCACAACGCTTTACGCCGCACTCCGGCGAAAAGAATTCCTTTCACGCTCCTGCGATAAATCCATCACATGAAACTCCGAAAATCATAGACGCTATCAACCATGTTGGGGTTTTGTTGGATGATGTCCACAAATGCCTTGGAATACACAAGTGTCACCGGCAATTTCTTGTAGAGGGTGTTGTTATTCCAATCCATCTTGGTCAGCCCCAGAATGCCGGAACAGGTATCGTGCCAACCCCCTGCTCCGGAGTGCCGACGGATTAGCACGGGAGAGGGTGTCGGTTTGAGCGCGCCTTCTTTGTAGACATTGTAGTTGGGATTCTTGAGATTAACACCTAGAACGCTACCTTGAGTCCAAAAGAGCGCTTCATTTTGATCGACAGGTAAGATTGTTCCCCTCTCAACGGGAAAGCCATGCGCCTTGGGTGGCTGCGCACTGTCAAATCGAATCCCCTTCCAGTTCACGTTACGAACAATCTGCACAAGCTCCACTTCTGTTCCATCGCGGAAGCTATCGAGCGCGCCGAGAACTTCCTGCTCCTGAAATGGCGTGTTCTTGTGAATAGTGATCTTCTTCGGCACTCTCCCGAAGTGTCCTGTTTGGTAGATTTCGAGACTGCGGGATAGAACGGATTGCATTTCATAATACGAGAGATATGGGTTCTTCCGGCTACCGTCCACAAACGGCCGCACCGTAATCTCCGCGTTGCGTTCGTCGGTGCCCATAATGATGTGTTTCCAGGCGTCCAGTATCTCGTTGTATTTAGCATTGAGCCTGTCTTTACGTCGGACATCCAAAAATTCGCGGGCTGATTCACGCGTGCGAGGTGGCCAGATCCAGATATCAGGATCAATCAGCACCCACAGGCGACCGTCTTTCCGGTCCAACGACACTCTCAGAGCTTCAGCCCACCGCACCTGTCCGGCCTCCGGATGCTCCGGCGTTGGGCTTGTAAACAGTCCAGGGACATTGCCTGAAGTCTTCCCAACAACCTGAAACAAAGGATCGAGCGCACCGACATCCTCAGCATGGGGATCGACAATCAGTATCCCATTGTTGCGACGCATCCGCGCGAGTAACGGGCGATCACGGATCAGGGAAAATGTAAGGGCTTCCTCGATGAAGCCTTTGACGTGAAGGTTCTCCGGCAGGCGAAAGTCTGCCGGTACTTCGCGGGCCGCAACGTGACCAAGTCGCTTGCCAAAGCCCTGCCGTGCGCTTTCCTCTGTACCCCAACACCAGACAGAGTCCGATTTGCTCAGGATCAAAGTTCCGTGGGACTCTCGTGCGACCGAACGCATCTCATCCCACTCAATCGGCTTGGCGAATGAGAGAGAGAGAGGCACTGCTCGGGAAGATCGAGAAGCGGCAGTGCATTCAGGCGTATAAGGGGTTTTCTGTTTCCCTGTGCTGGAATCGGGATACTGACTTCTGTCAGATGCGTTTTCTTGACTTTGGCGTCGAGTTCGGTCAGCTTACTCTCGATGTTGCGCCACAGGCGAAGCATCAGCGCATCGAACGTCTCGATTTCGACATAGGCTGCGGTGACACCTTTCCTTAACGCGTCGTCGATCAGCGCCGCAACAGCCGGGTGTACGGAAGCACCTTTTATACCAGTCCAATAGAGGCCATGTGGAAACGGGTTCTGTGATTCAAGAACTTGGCGGAAAAGCGCCATCACGCTTTCATCACGGCCACTATAACCAGTGACAACAAAGCCGAAACGGTTGGCCGCATTCACAAGACAGGCGGATAACTCGCGGTTCTGTTGCTTAAGATCGGCACTCAGATTCTTGATGCTGTCATAGCGAAAATCACCATGCAGCTTGCAGTAGATCGGAAACTCTTCGTTATTGAGCGCATTGTTCGCCGCATCGGAGCCTTCTATGTGGAACGCCGAAAGGGATTGGCCCGCGACCTCGGCTACGGCTTTTTCAACGATGCTGTCAAAGTTAGTTGTGAAAACCGCACGGCACATCCCACTGGCGACTAATGCGCCGAGAACACGATTACCAACAGATAGCGATACCTTGTCCTCGGACAATATTGCCTTCATGTAGCGTCGCTGACGCTCCTTATCTTCGCCAAATATCTTATCGAAATAGGTGGTGTATTCGTCATCGGTCCATAGTGCTGGGAAACCGTTCGCATCCATGAATGACTGAATTTGCGCTTTTACGGCTTCGTTCTGGATATCCTGCCGCGAAATATCCTGATTCTCTTCCCGGCAGTAATGCCGACGCTTTAAGTCCCAAATGATATCGGTGGCCGTTGGCAACCCGGCGCTACGAGATGATCCCGCGCCGAGAAACCAGGCGAAGTTCTGCGGTCGGCTTGTGTATATCCCGGTAAGCTGTGCCTGGCTTATCGAGGCTGTTTCATTCTGCCCCGTCATAGTCTCCCCTCACGCGAGATTCCCGAATTCGTGTATTTTCAATCAAAGGGTGCATGGAAGCGAGGGTTAATGCCTTGCCGTCAGTTACCTGAGACAAATGCCGCATCTCCACAATATAGCGGGAAACATCGGCGGCAAGACGGTCGGGCTGCGCGCTCATTCATTCCTCCCCTCGCGATCCCGACGCGACGCGCCGTCGGATGCCGGGGTATGGCGCACACGGGCTTGAGTCTCGCTCGGCACTTTCGCAACCGGCCTGCCCCTCAGCCCATCTTCGACAAGTCCAGCCAGAAAGTCCGTAAAGGCACCGATATCCTGGCCGGCACTGGCCTGTTCAAGCGCAGCCATGTACTCGTCGCGCTTTTCTAGGGGAACTACCGTCCAAGGATAGCCTCCTGCAGCCAGCATGACGTTCATCAGAAATCGGCCAATGCGACCGTTACCGTCCATATAAGGGTGAACGTAAACAAAGATAAAATGTCCAAGCACGACGCGAACGGCGGGCTCGTCCTCTTCGCTTAGCAATTCGAAAAAAGTAGGCATCAGATCGCGCACGGCATTCCATTCTGGCGGAACATGCATGGAGCGGCGGATGTAAACCTGATTACTGCGGTAGCCGGCAAGCTCGGCCGGCCGCAACAGACCTGCGGTCACACTGGGCGCAAACATTTCCCGGTACCAAGTGCCGTGATCGTCATCGGCGACGGCTCCGGGATTTTCGTGCCTGAGTACCCTACTCACGCTTTCGCGGACTGCTTGATAGGCTTGCCAATAGCCTCTGGCTGCAAGCGTATTACGATGTTCACGATCTTCATCATCGCCGTCAGAGTTCCAATTCCCGCTGCGAACGCGATCGATCAATTCAGGGCTGACGCGATAACCCTCAATCGAAAGCGAGTGATAGGCATCGGTAACGTAAATCTCCTCGACCTGTTTGAGATAGCTGTCGATATCGTTTGGCCTGCCCGGCGCTTCGGGAAAGCGCGCCAAGATCGGTTCGCGCATACTGTGCCAGAGGAGCCGGATTCGATTAACGTGCGGCGAAACCTCGCGCATAGGCAGAGAAAAATCCGTCTTGGACTCGAAGGGATCTGTTTCCCGCACGGTGTAGTCGGCGGCGCGCATCGTTTTGAGGATGTCACCGGCAATGCGCGTACGCCCGATATTTCGAAATGCGCCGGCGAGCCGACCAGCCACTGTGCTGTGACCACCCTCCAGCAGCCGTGCCAATACATCTGACGCATCACGGATCATGGATAGAACCGCCCGCGCATCCGTGGGATTATAGGCAAAGAAATTTGCCGAACAGGCCACAAGCCCGGCGGGAACCGAATATAGGCGCAGGTCGTCCTGTTTCACGATATCTTTTTTGTCCGGCAGGGCTGTCCGCATATCGAGAATGGACGTGCCGTGGGGTAGATCGACAGGCTTATTGCCGCCTTTGGGGCTGCGAACGAGAAGCTGGGGTGGAACGGTCCGGTTTCCGACATGCAATAGCAGGGATTGCTCGGGTGACAGGCACCAATCCTGTCCGAAGCGCTCGTTAAAATAGGCGGCGCAGAACCCCCAAAACGAGGCGTACCAGACTGTGCTCTCGCCAGTTACCTCATCAGGCCGCGATGGGATATACCAGCCCTTCATTACCTCTAACAGGAAGCCGTTCTTGACCAGGCGTTCGCGGTGAATGCGGGCCAGGTCAGCCGAGCGTATGGCCACAGTACCGCTCTCCTGGAGGGTTTGGAGCACTTCAAGGGACTGGGCCAGTTTTTCGGAGGGGGTTGCCATCGCTTCCGTATTGTCTTTCGGTTATCGCGTTGCGCGATTTACAGGTTTTTCTGCTGCGCTATTTTTAGGCTATTAAGATGTATCAAAATTCTGTTTTCATGTCGAGCGAAAAGCAGGTTATTATGTAAAGCATAAAAAAACGGCTCAATTAAAGGGCTTTTCGCAAACCTATATGTCTCTTTCACCCGGAACGATCTCCGGCTTCCCGTGCTTTTGAAACAGGTCGTTCAACGCCTCGCCTAATAAGTTTTGCACGGTCGTTCGGCACTCCAGGGCCAACTCTCGAAGCTGCCACGATACTTCCGCCGGAAAATGGCCGGCGATCTGCTTTGTGCCGGCAGGCCGGGTGCTCGTGCGCCGCTCGCTTTTCGGTTGCCTCTCACCCTGCTCCGCAGAAACCGGTTCGGCTTGTGGCTGTGTGCGTGTACTGCCGGCGGCGGCCGCGACTTCAGCCAGATTGGGCCGCTGTTTCTTCATAGTCCCTCCCCTTCTGTTTTGATTGTCGTTTTGTAGATGTGTCGAGGATTCGACGGATCGATCTGTAGACTTGTCGGACTTCCGCATCGGCCTTACCGCCCGGCTCGTATTCGGACGCGGATAATCCGAGTTGTGCGGCATATTCGAAAGCCACACGCTGACCGATTGTCGCAGGACAGACCGCGATGCCCATGGCGCGGATAGCCTCTGTTGCCTGCTCGTGCCGCGACCCTTGAGCGGCGACGGCATTCAGCACCACGACTGGCGGGCGATGCGCCCTGTTTCGAACAAGCTCGAAGGTCGTGTGCAAGGTTTCCAGATCGTAAATGGACGGCTTGCACGGCACGATAACAAGATCGGCCACCTTGGCCGCCTCGGCTGCCGCTTGTTCGACGCGGGCGGGCGTATCGACGACAACCAGGTCGACTCCGGCATCTTCCGCGCGCTGAAGCGCACTTGTCAGTCGCGCCGGTTGCGCGTCAATTACGGTGGGACCGTCAGCTTCGCGCCGGTCGCCCCATTTGCAGGCGGATGCCTGCGGATCAAGGTCGATGATCAGCGTCGCCATGCCGGCGGCTTCAGCCGCGACGGCAAGGGAGAGTGCAAGGGTGGTTTTTCCGGTGCCGCCTTTTTGGGCGATGAGCGTGATTGTCTGCATGTCGAATTGTCGCTTTGTCGATTGTTGTACCTGTAGACGGCTCAACTTGCCGACCTGTAGACACATCGAAAGCTCGACCCATCAATTTTCAGGCGCGGCGAAGTGCCGATAACTCGACAGTACATATATAATATTAATTAGTGAATATTATTGTATTTACTTATCCACTATTTTTACCCGCTCGGGAAGATGACTTGTTTTAAATACAATCATCGTGCAAACTGGAATCGACTCGATTCCGAGTCAGCCAATATTCTGTCAAATTGTCAGGGAGAAATTGATGATGTAAAAATAGAAAACCCGCCGAAGCGAGCATTCATATTCGTTCTATAATTCGTCTTTATTCAACTTCAGGATTACATATTTTATTTTAACTTGCAAGTCATTCTTGCAAATTAATTTGTATTGTCTCAATTTTTGCGGGTTTTCTCCAATAAAGAAGGAGAAAATACTATGCTCGATTACCGACTACCAACCGAATCAGAACTGATGGCGGGGGCGAAACGGGCGCTCGCGCGTCGTCCGAAGCAATATCGTACCTGGATCGCGGAAGGAGCACCGCCGGAACATCCATCCGACGAGCGGCGGATGCGATCACTGCGTTCCTGTCATCGGCCGTCACACGATATCCGGCATCAATATGAACCGCCGGCGGATACAGGCGCTTATGTGCCGGAGCTTTCGGCGCGGCTCGATAACGACCGTAACCTGACGGACGGGGCGCGACGTTGCGCCCGGAAAATTGCCGAACTAACCTACCGGTCGAACCGGGCGGGGCGCGCGCTCGATGTCACCGTGAGCTATCTCGTGAAAGCGCTCGGACGATGCCGGCGCTCCGTGCAGCGCTATCTCAGACAGTTGGAAGAGGGAGAGTATATTCGCGCCGATGTCGTCGCGGGGTCGCGCTCGCGCATGTGCGTGGGCTTGCTCATTACGCTCTGCACTCCGTTGTTTCCGCGCCATCACAAAAAGAAATGGCCCGGAAGGCTAACAAATCCAGGGGCGGCACAAGAGTCACAGAATCAGAGATTCATAGATTCATAGATTCAATTAAAGGAAAACCACGCCTGATTTCCCGAAACGATTGGACAAAGCGATGCATGGACGGGGTGTTCCGAGCACTTATGAAAACCCTGCCGCAGTTTGACCTGGCTGTTGCCGTGCCGCGATAGCGTGCTGATTTCCGTATTGCACATAAACCCACCGCCAACGCGCTTCGGCGAAGCCGGTATTTGTCTGGCAAGGGGAGCGTATTTCCAAGGCATCGCATTATCGTAGTTCTACACCGATTGGATGGGCCGAAAGAAGGTTCATCGCGCCTTCAAGCAAGCGACAACAAAGTCGGCGAGCGAATCCCACATGGATTTCAGGTGGTGATCGGACGGAAAGAAATTTTTGTGGTGCACATAGGCATGCAGGATGTTGGCGGATAACAGAGCCTCCTGGTGCTCGAACTTTTTGAGGTTCTGAAGGTACTTTTTATCGAATGCCTCTTTGGCTTCCATATCATCAATTACCTTTCGGAAGCGCCTAGCCAACTTGTCATTGGCGTGAACCGTCGAAAGCGACTTCCGGTCAATGTAATTCTCGATGGCAAATTCCAAGAGTACCCGGAAGAGGACGGCGATGGCATTGTCGTGCTCGCCGAATTTCAGCCGGTGCTGCAACTCATTCCAAACATCGGTAGCGCGTTGGAGGTGGGCTTGCGGGACGAGGCCGTAGTCAATGTTGCGGATCAGCGTGTGCCGGGCTTCGGGCTTCGGCGCAGGCCGCGTCGGAGGATCGTCATCAACCGGTTCTTTTGGAGTCGGTTTTGAACCCTTGAAGTCTTTGCTTTGGGACAGGGCGTCTGTCGCCGTCGGCAATGCACCTTCCTTCTCAAGCCTATCGAGATAAGTGCGCTTGTCCGCATTGCTCCAGATTTGGTCGAGCACGACACGACCGGCGATCAAATCGTCAGCGATCCGCGCAAGCGCCGTGAGGACCACTTCTTCCTCATGGGTATATTCGACGTGATTCTTGACCACGGAAATACCGACCCGATTGCGAAACCCCTCCGCAGATAACAGGCGATTGAGGTTCGAGCGCGGGAGCCGTTTCCCACCTTTAAGGCGGCCGGCTTCGCGCAGTTTGTTTTCAATTTCCTCGGCGACGTTGACGCGAGTCTTCTTTCCCGTTCGCCGCACGAAATTTGACTTCGCTTCGGGGTCCCACTGGCTTTGGCCGATGCCGCTCTGCCCGCCGGTATGTCGGCGATAAAGAATCTCGTCGAGGCGGTCGCGGTCAGGCTCGACCTGGCACTGGATTTTCTCAGGAAACTTCCCCTTCCAGGCATCCTTCTGTGTCTTGAAAAAATCGGCCCAATCCTTCGATGGGGCCTTATGTGGTGCATGCAACAGCTTGAGGCAGGTCACGCGGCGATTCCCGTCATACACGACATATTTTCCCTCGTCGTCGTGCACGAGTGGTGGCTCGTAGATTCCACATTCCATCACGATATCCTTGGCGAGGTTACGCATGTGATTGCCGCGATGCGTCAACAGCCAGTCGATAGCCGCGTCTTCGCTGACCAGCTCACCATGACGGTCATTGGCCGCATTAATTAACAGCTCTCCGAGCGAAATATTTTGAAGTTTCATTCGGCCCCCGCTTCTTTTTCGTATGCAACGGGCACAGAATATCGAAATCTCAACCGAGAAGGGAGCGCCGTTTTACTTTCGATGCCAAACCCCGTTTGGTGCGAAAATAACAAACTGTCGGTTCTCACAGTTGGTTGTTCACGTATGATAAAATGACAAATTTAGAGATGACCGCCCCGCATGCTGCTGTATAAATTTTTGCCAAACGGGAAAATAGCCGAACAAGTTTCAAACGGTGTTTTTCGTTTCTATGAACTGACAAAATATATCGGCATAGAAGATAATGTTGGGCGTTCAGACGCAGCAGAAGGCTCGATCACATTTCCAGATGATGAGTGGAAAGCGTTTCCATACGAAACACCTATAGGAAGCTACAATGGTGTGGAATTCAGATGCATTAGCATTAATCCGAGCAAAGAGTATCTTCGACAGTATTTTGTATTTTGCATTAGTACAGAAAAAACCGTGAGCGCTATTGGGGGTTCTAAATATGCTGTAGAGCTAAATTCAGATATTTTTGAATTTTTTGAGATGCTGTTACGCGATTCATCTCACGAAGAAAATCCTGACGGTCTTAAGTTCTTCAGCCACGGGAAGGTAGAATATTACGACATACACGATCATCCAGAAAACATCCGCCAAAAGAGGTGGAGAGAAGTATATTCAAAGCACAAAAAATTTTCTCATCAGCGCGAATATCGAGCAGCGCTTTTTGTGCATAACCATTTTTTCGCGGAAATTCGCGAAGAGCCGTTGCTGATAGAGAAGGAAGTTTACAGCCCGAACGGCCGCAAAATGGATTTCAATCTTAAACTCAATTTACGCGCCGGAATTGACGATGGTGGCTGGCGCTTTATCGAGTTTGATGTGACTGAATTTTCAAGGAATTTGGTTGGTAAACCGAGCATTGTATACGCAGTAAATCAGTAGTGAACCGCGTGCCGTGTTTTTCACTTTAGAGAAATTTCTTGTTTATTGTGAGAAAAGACACAACCGATACATTAGTGGTGCGGGCGGGGGGACTCGAACCCCCACGGGCAAAAGCCCAACGGATTTTCATACCATCTACGGTTTTCACCGCCCCGCCTTGGCCTCGAAAGGCTTCGGCGTGGTTTGTGGTCTGGACTATCCCTTCGCCGTACCCCGGCAATCGTTCCGGGGGTTAGGCGCTGCCCGTCTAGTCTCTACACCTTCCCGTCAGAAGCTCTCCTTCCGGGCTTGGCTCGGGATCGCCATTTCACAGGGTTCCCCGAATTTGAGCAGTTCTACGTCCCGCATTTCCACGGGCGCACTCAAAGCATGGCTTAAGTCCGTTGCGTCTACCGGTTCCGCCACGCCCGCACAGTTATCTTGTATAACCGCCGCCGGGCAGGGGCGCAAAAACTTAACGTTCGGCCGGTTGATGGCTCTGGGTGCGGTTGGATTTCGGAGTTTTGTGCTTCGCGGGCTTCTTGGGCGGCTTCGGGCGTTCGCGCCGCACATTGACAGCGGCGATATCGATCGATATCCGGAGATGGATGGCGTAGTGCTTTTCGATCATCTCGACGGATGTGCGGCAGTTCTTTGCGACCTGATAAATATCGGCGCCCTCCATCAGGCGGAGGCAGATATAGGTATGGCGTAGGCTGTAAGCGGTGCGCCGATTGCCCTCACGGTCGAACTTCAAGCCTTCCTCGTCGAGGATCGTGTTTAAGAGTTGGCGGTGGTGCTTCGGAAATAGCAACGCGCTCTGGTCCTTGGGTTTGTTGCGTTTTTCCAGCCGTTGGAAGGGACGAACCGCACCCGGCATGCTCATGCAATAGCCAACGCCGCGCTTGCCGCGCACGACGATTTCGAGAATCTGATCGCCGGTCGCCTCGTCATCGACGATGGTCACATCCCGATATTGCAGGCGGGCCGCTTCGTCGGGCCGCAGACCGGTATTGACCATGAACAGCACGTAATCGTGCAACTGCTCGCTTTCCCATTTGTATCGACGGCGCTTGGGTGCGCGGGCGCGGCTACGCGTGGCCTCGTAAAGCTGTTTGTATTCCTCTGGCGAAAACCATGCCCGGTGGGCGATCTTGCCGGACTTTCCGTAAGGCTCGGACAGGTCGGGCATAAATTGCAGCCAGCCGTGACGCACGGCTGTTTTCAGAGTCTGACGAAGGCAGACGATTTCCTGATGCATGGTGCTACGGGCAGGGGGCTTGCCATGTTCCCTCATCGCCTTTTCCCGGCGGTGAATCCGGTACTCCTGCACCTGGCCGGGCGTGATCTCGGAGAGGCCCATATCACCGAAGAACGGAATCAGGTGTATCCGGAGACGGCGCTTGTGGCCCTCGACATAAACGGGGCTGCGCTGGCCTTCGGTGATGATTTCGTATTCGCGTTCGAATTGGGCAGCGGCGTCCTTGAAGGTCTTTTCGGTCTTAATCTCGCCACTGCGGAGCTTGCCGCGCAATCCGAGGTACCAGTCCTCGGCGACTCCCTTGGCGTGACTAAGGCTTTCTTCCTTGGTGGTGGCGCGCCGGTTCTTGCCGGCTTCATAGGCGGAACACTGCCAGAAGCGGCTGCCGGGGCGCTTGTAGACATGGAGTTTGCCGCCCATGAGGGAGTGGGTGGATGTGGATTCAGACATGGTGCGTCTCCCGTGCTGAACAGCCCGTTTTGTGTAAGGACTGTGTAAGGCTTATCGGACGAGAGATATTCTACTAACTAACTGTTTTATGTAAATATTTTTGTTTCTTTATATCAAACTAACCTGCTTTTAAGTCCCTTGTGTTTACCAATTTCACCACGCCCGCGCGCGGCCGCCGTTGCGGCATGCCTCTGGTAATCCTACGGGCTTTCCATCGCAAGGGCCAAGGACGGTTGCCCGCCTTCGCGGCAGGGGCTACACCTCGACCCCATGAGTGAGCGCCCCGACCCAGGCCCCGGCACGCAGCCGCCGGATTTCGACGCGGCCTTCCGTGACAAGCTGCGCGACCTGTTGCTGTGGCGGCGCGACGTGCGGCGGTTCCTGGCCACCCCCCTGCCCG
>Ga0207899_1000737_pt1 | contig 11377 bp, 9 predicted proteins | sample MalvirmetaMSP134_FD_184235 | JGI IMG/M metagenome (GOLD analysis project Ga0207899, IMG submission 184235) | Marine viral communities from the Deep Pacific Ocean - MSP-134 (SPAdes) | ecosystem: Environmental > Aquatic > Marine > Oceanic | place: Pacific Ocean | collected 2011-06-28
GACGGTGAGGATCCCCGTCCCTGCGTGGCGGGGATCCTTGAGGTGATGGGACGTCGCAGCTCCGGGCGCCTCGATGCAGCCCGTTTGCAGACTTTGATATCTGCGGCCTTGGGGGGGCGCGGTCACGAGGTTACGATGCTTGTGGCAGAAACCATCGGGGACATCCGCAAACCATGACGCGTTCGTCCAGGACGATCCCGACCGGGGATGGTCGCCCGTGAAGGTCAGAATTTTCGACATCCAGAATCTGGCGGTCGCCTATATCTGCCTGTGGGCGACCTCGCCCATGCTGGCGTTCGGCACGGTGTACCGCCTGGCCGCGGTCGCAGCGGTCGGCGTGTGGGCCATCCTGGAGATGTTTCGTCCCGGTGGCATTTTCACCCGTCCGACCCTGCCCGTGCTGCTGACGGGCTTCTTCATTCTCTACACTGCCGCGACCGAGGCCCTGCTGGGCGCCGACCAGAATTTCGGCTGGCATATCCAGATCTGGATCATGCTGTTCTTCCTGGTTTTCTACGAAAGCAGAAGGGATGACGTGCGCAGCATGTCGTCTATGTTCTGGTTCCTGCTGGCGACCTTGCCGATCTGGTATTTCCTGACCTACACGGCGTTCGACCAGTACGGGACGCACACTGCGCGCTTGCTGACCCGGACTTCCGACTTTGCACGCGAGGTCTCATCGGACGGTGTGGGCGGGTATTCTCTGGTCTACAGTATTGTCGCGGTGCTGCCGGCGGTGGCCCTGTTGCTGCTGAATTACCGACGGTTCGTGCCTCTGGAGCAGCCGCGCTGGCTGACGCCGATAAGCCGGATACCTCTTATCGTTCCGGCGCTGATCACGGCCAATCTGGTGCTGGGCTTTGCCCTGGTGGTGCGGGCCGGCTTCTCGATCGCCATCATCCTGATGATCTTCTCGCTGGCGCTGTCGCTGATCTTCAAGCGACGCAGCCCGTTGATGCTTATGATGTTGCCGCTGTTCATGATGTTGGCATGGCTGGCGTTCCAGATTGCGCTGGTCCCCTTCCTGCAGATGATCGCCCCCCTTACCGAGGGCACGCCCTATTATCGCAAGGTTCTGGACGTCATCGAGACGCTTCAGAACGATCAGAGTCAGGGCACGCTGGATGATCGGGTGGAGCGCTATATGCGAAGTCTGGCCCTGTTCGTCCAAAACCCGATCTTCGGGGTGATCAGCGACCGCGACGTTGGCAAGCACTCGGCCTATCTGGACACCTATGCGCGATACGGGGTGCTGGTAGGGTCTGTGTTCGTCTACCTTCTGACCTATCTGCCCGTGCGGATGATGCGCGGCATGAAGGACAACTTCGGTCTGGCTTTTTCGATCCTGTCGATCATGGTCCTGTTGCCGCTGCTCAATGACGTTTTCGCCAGCCTGGGCGTGATGCTGTTCATCATGGTGCCGGTGGCCTGCGACCTCGTGGAGCGGGCGCGGGTGCGCGGACCGACAGCGCCGCGCCGACGGCTGGCGGTCCGCTGGGGCCCCCGCGTCCGGCCGGCCGGCGCACGCGCCGCCCGCATGTCGGGCCCGGAGAGCGGGCGTGCCTGACACCCTGATCCTTGTCGGCGGATACGGCCTGCCGGACCGGACCGCCTCGGCCACGCGCGCCATTGGTCTGGCCAGGCTGTTCCGCTCGATCGGGATGAATGTGATCGTCATGGGCAAGATCACGCCCGAGACGCCGCCGATCGACGGGCCGACCGAGATCGAGGTTGAGGGCATTCGCTGCGTGGATATACGCCGACCGTTCCCCGGCCGCGACTACGCCCGCTACGACCTGTCAGGCGAGAGCGTCATGGCGCTGGTCGACAGTCTGCCCGAAGGCTCCGTGCGCGCGGTGAGCGCCTATAACCATGCCGGGCAGGCGACCTGGTCGATCCTCAGGGGCTGCAAGGCCCGCGGCATCCCCGCCATTCTCGACTGCACCGAGTGGTATGGCTGGGAAGGCAAGAAGGTCCTGCGCAACATCCAGCGCATCGCCTGGACCGAGTTCCGCCTGCGGGTGCTGACGCGCAAGGCCGGCAATGTGATTGCGGCGTCGCGTTGGTTTGCAAACACCCTGCCGGGCCTGAACCGGGTGCTGCTGCCCTTTGTCACCGACGCTTCGGATTCAAAGTGGAAGCCCGAGCCGCCCCATATCGCCCTGCCAGACGGACGCCGCCGGTTTCTGTATTCCGGCAGTCCCGGCTTGGGCATGGTCAAGGACCGGCTGCCGGTCGCCATCGAAGGTTTCGGCGCGCTGGCGGCCGAGGGCCTGTCTTTCGAATTTCGTATCGCCGGCATGACCCGCGACCAGTATCTGGCGGATCGTCCGGACGACACGGCCCTGGTCAACCGGCTGGGGGACGGCCTGAAATTCCTGGGGCGCGTTCCGCATGCCGAGGCGCTTCGCGAGCTGAGAGCGACCGATTACGCCCTGTTCTTTCGCCGCAACGACCGCGTCGCCAATACGGGCTTTGCTACCAAATATGTCGAGGCGGCCAGTCTGGGCATTCCAGTGGTGACCAACCCCACCAGCGACATTGACCGATATCTGACCGATGGCCACAACGGCTTCCTGGCCCCGGACCTGTCGGCGTCGGCCATTGCCGAGGTCTTGCGCCGCGCGGCTAGTCTCGACGATGCCGACCTGCTGGCGATGAAATCGGTGTGCGCGGCCTCGAACCCGTTCGACATTCCCCATTGGCAGGCTCCGGCCAGGGCCTTCCTTGATGCGCTGAGGCCGGTCCGATGAGTTCTCCGATTCGGGTCCTCTGGATCGTCAATATCGTCCTGCCCGCCGTGGCCACGGAACTGGGGCTGAGCAAGACGCCCTTCGGTGGCTGGTTGACGCTGATGACCGACCGGCTGGCGATGCGGGATGACTTCCGCATCGGCGTGGCCATGCGGGCGCCGGTCAAGACCCTGACCCGGATCGAGAAGAACGGCATCGTCTATTACGCCATGCCCCAGTCGGCCTCGGACGCCTTTGACGTCGACGACGGCACGGTGGCCGAGGTTCTGGCCGACTTCGTGCCGGATATCCTGCACGCCGAGGGGTCAGAGATGGCCTATACACGGCGCTTCCTGAAGGCCTGGGCCGGGCCCAAACTGCTGTCGCTGCAGGGCGTGATCAACGGCAATCGGAACTACGACCTGGGCCGACTTCCCCTGCTGTCGATGCTCAATCCGCTCCGGCCGAAGACAGCCCTGACGGCCGTGGCGCTGATGGCGAATTTCGCCCTCCGGTTCTTGCCGCGCCTCAAGGCCGAGCGCGAAACGATTCAGCTGGCGGACCACATTATGGGACGGACCACATGGGACCGTGCCCAGGCTTGGTCGATCAACCCCGATGCCACCTATCACCATTGCAGCCGCATCCTGCGCGATGGCTTCTACGGCGCCAGCTGGGACAGCGAGGGCCATGAGCCCCACAGCATTTTCGTCGGCAATGCGGCCTCGCCGCGCAAGGGCACGCACGTGGTGATCGAGGCTGTGCGACTGCTGCGGCGGGCCTATCCGGATGTCCGACTGTATGTCGCCGGCGAGAGCCCGATGGAGGGGGGCTCCTCGTTCAAGCGGCAGGTCGGCTATCCCGCCTATGTCTGTGACCTGATCGATCGATATGGTCTCAAGGATCGGGTGACCTTCACCGGATTGCTGGATGAGCCGGGCATGGTCCGCCGCATGGAGCAGTCCCACGTCTTCGTCATGTCCTCGATCATCGAAAACAGCCCGAACACGCTTGGTGAGGCGATGATGGTCGGTACGCCGTCGGTCAGTTCCTTTACGGGCGGGGTGCCCTCAATGGCGTCGGACGAGGTCGATGTGCTGATGTACCGGGCCGACGATCCGGCCATGCTGGCCATGCAGATCAAGCGATTGTTCGACGATCCGGCGCTGTGTGCGCGTCTGTCCGCGTCCGCTCGCGAAAGAGCCCGTAAAACGCATGACCCCGAGGTCAATGTGCAGGCTCTGGTCACCGCCTACGATCGGATTTCGGCATCTGCACCGGGGGCACCCGCATGAGCCATACCTACGCGCCGGTCGTCGTGTTTGCCTATAATCGGCCGGACCATTTGCGCCAGACGCTGACGGCTCTGGCCGAAGCCGACCTGGCCGGCGACAGCCGCGTGCGGGTCTATGCCGACGGCGCGCGCAATGACGCTGCCCGCGAGGCTGTCGCTGCGGTGAGGGCCGTGCTGGACGCTCCGGCGTGGCGTGACCGGTTTGCCGCCTTCGAGGTCGTGGCATCCGACGAGAACAAGGGTTTGGCCAAGGCCATCATCGGCGGCGTGACTGACGTCGTGGAGGAGGCAGGCCGGGTGATCGTGCTCGAGGATGATCTGATCGTCTCGCGCGACTTCCTGCGGTTCATGAATGATGCGCTCGACTTCTATCAGTCGGACCAGACGATCGGATCCATCTCGGGCTTCTGCCCGCTTAAGGCGCCGCCGCCCGGCTACACGCACGACGTCATGCGGGTTCCGCGCAACTGCAGTCACGGCTGGGCCACATGGGCGGATCGCTGGCGCCAGGTGGACTGGACAGCCGCCGATGCGCACAGGCTGCGGTCGGATCGGGCGATGAGGCGTCGCTTAAATAGCGCCGGCAGTGATCGATTTGATCGGCTGCAACGTCAATTGGCAGGCAAGATCAACTCCTGGTCGATCCGCTTCGGACTTTGGCAAGTTCTGGATGGGCGTGACACCATATACCCGGTCACCAACCGCGTCCGAAATATCGGATTCGACAACAGCGGTGTCCATACTCGGCTTGGGCAGGAAGTAAACGCCGTCATTGTGAGCGAGGGCGCGCCCTATGTGCTGAGCGATCCCCCGGAGATGCCGATGATTCTTAAGGGGTTTTCAAGAGCCTATTCCGGGCCGCCGATGCGAGCCATCGTGTACAGGCTGCGCAGTTGGATAGGCCGCTAATCGAAACGGAGAATAGTCGGATGAGTCACTGGAATAGGGACGACACAACCTATGAGTCGGCCGGAGAGCACTATGATCAAGAGTATTTCCGGCACCAGTCGCGGGACGGCGAGCTGCGCGGCAAGCTGAACGCTTGGAAATTCGAGGAATACCTGAATGGCCGGTCGAGAATCCTCGATTTCGGCTGCGGCGACGGCTCCCTGCTGAAGGTGCTCGGCGGCTCGCACGGCGTGGAGATCAATCCCCATGCCGCTGCAGCGGCACGCGCCAAGGGGCTCGACGTTCGGTCGGACGTGGACGAACTGCCCGAGAAATCTTTCGATCTGATCGTCTCAAACCATTGCATCGAGCACGTAGAGCATCCGCTGGCCGTGATCCGTGGCTTGCGCAAGGCGATTAAGGACGACGGCATGCTGGTGGTCTGTGTGCCCTGTCACAGACCGGGCTTTGCGTTCCGCGAGAAGGACCGTGACTTCCATCTCTATTCCTGGAGTGCGGCGAACCTCGGAAACATGATCAAGGTGGGGGGGTTCGACGTCATTCACGCCCGAGAATTATTGCATCGATGGCCGCCGAAATGGCGACACATCATTAAATATTTCGGCTTCGGGACCTTCCATTTCTGCGCCAGAATTTGGGCCATGATTGATCGGAGTTCTTCCCAGGTTATATGCGTCGCCGTTCCAAGGAAGCCGTGAGCCGCCTCCTGCTCCATTATCCGGTCTTGAACACCGGCGGCGCGGAGATGTCTTCGCTGCGCCTGATGAAGGCCTTGGCTGACAGGGGGTGGGATATCACCCTCGTTGTGACGACAGGCGGTGGCAGCCTGGAGCCGGCGCTGGATGCTCGCGTGCGGCTTTTCCGGCTGCGGCCGCGGGCCTTGGGGCGCCGTTTCATCAATGCGCGGGGAATCTGGCAAAAACTGGCGGCCGGACCGGACCTGATCGGCTACTTTGGGATGGTAGCAGTGGGCGAGATCAGGGCGCTCAAGTTTCTTGTCCAGCGCTATGACGCTGCCGGGACTCTGCTCCAAGGGACATCAAGCGCGTTTATTCGCAAGCGCGTCCGGGCACCACGCAGGCTGCACTTCATCCGCACGGACCTTCGCGGTGTTGATCCGGACGGCGTGCTTGCCGATGTCATCAGCGCTGCAGACAAGGACATAGACGCCTACGTCTGCGTGTCCGAAGTCGCCCGGCGGTCTCTGGTCGAGGCGGTGCCCCAAACGTCCCTGAAGGCCCATGTAATTCACAACATCCTCGACCCGGAAACTATGCAGCGGCGCATTGCTGAGGGCGATTCCCCGTTCCGCGTTGACGACGGAACTACAGTGCGCCTGCTTACAGTCTGCCGTCTGACGGAACACGCCAAGGCCTTGGGGCGAATGGCGCGGGTGGCGCGACGCCTGATGGATCGGGGGCATGGTTTCCGCTGGTATGTGGTAGGTGACGGACCTGATCGGGCGAAATTCGAGGCGGCCATCGCCGCCGAGGGGGTAGGGGACCGTTTGATCCTCCTCGGCCGGATGAGTAACCCCTTTTCTGCCTATCGCGACGCCGACGTCGTAGTCATGGCCTCCCGGTTCGAGGGTCTGAGTGGCATGGTCAATGAGGCCAAGGTCGCCGGGCGTCCGGTCGTGGCCACCCGGGTCTCGGGCGTCGATGAGCAACTGGTCGATGGCAAGAACGGCCTGATCGTCGACAATGACGAGGACGCGCTGGTCGAGGGCCTCGACCGCATCCTGTCCGACCCGGCCTTGCGGGCGCGGTTGACCAATGACTGGCTGCCCCCGGCCCTGCTCGACGACAGCGCCAAGCTGGACCGGCTTGAAGCTCTGCTGCTGGGAGAGGCAGGATGAGCCAGCGCCTGAACGCGGCCATGCTGTCCTACACCCAGGTGGCGGTGCGGATCGCCACGACGCTGGTGTACACGCCGATCCTGGTGGGGGCCCTGGGGCAGGAGGGCTATGGCCTGTTTAGCATCGTCGGCGCGCTGGCGGCCTATTTCTACATGATCGACTTCGGGATGAACGACGGCGTGATGCGCTTCTTCGTCCGACACGAGAAGACGCCGGACGAGCGCCGCACCTTCCTCAAACAGATGCTCGGCTTCTATGCCGGGCTGGGCCTGCTGGTCGTCGGGGCGACCTTTGCCGCGCACGAGCTGGCCCCCACGCTGTTCGGGGCCAGCCTGACCGCACCCCAGCTGGCCCTGCTGCAGGACATGATCCTTGTGGTGGGCGCGGGCGCGGCGGTGATGGTCGCGTTCAACCCGTTGGGCGCGCTGCTGTCGGCCATGGAGCGGTTCGTCTTCCTGCGCTCGCTCGAGATTTTCACGGCGCTGGCCTCGACCGTGCTGACCGTGATCCTGCTGTGGCAAGGTTTCGGCGCCCTCATGGTGGTGATGGTCATGTCGGGTGCGCTGGTGTTCCAGGTCGTTGTGCGGATGGGGTACATTGTCCTGAAGCTGAAGATCCCGGTCGGCTGGTCATGGCCGGGCTGGTCGCGGCTCAAGCCTGTCGCCCTCTATGCGGCCCCGATCTTCGTCTCGATCCTGGTCGAGCAGATCTACTGGAAGCTGGACAATCTGATCATCGGTGCCGTGCTGGGCGCGGCTCCCGTGGCCCTCTATGCGCTGGGCACCACCTTCAACAAGCATCTGATGAGTTTTGGCACGGCCATCTCGCGTATCATGGCCCCCGAGATCATCCGCCAGGCCGATGCCGGGGCGGACGCGGCGGCGCTGAACGGATTGCTGATCCGGGTGTCCCGCCTGCAGGCGCTGTTCCTGCTGTTGGTCATTTCGGGGCTGGCCCTGTTCGGAGCGCGTTTCATCGACCTGTGGCTGGGGCCCGACTATGGCCTCGCCTACACCATCCTGCTGGTCGTGCTGATCCCCTATACGCTGGAGCTGATCGGCAATGCGCGGAACATCCTGTTGCAGGTCAAGAACCTGTACTGGCACCGCTCGCTGATGATCCTGGGTATCGCCTGTCTCAATATCCCGCTGACGATTGTGCTGCTCAATCTGTGGGGCGTGATTGGTGCGGCGATCAGCACCGGGATCGGCCTGCTGGTCGGCTATATCGCCGTCGCCTTTCTGCTCCAGCTCAAGCTGGGGCTCGACATGGGGCGCTATTTCCGGGAACTGGCCCGGGGTCTGGTGCCGGTTCTGGCCCTGTGCGTGCCGGTGGGCCTGGCGCTGAACCACTGGATGATCGGCGGCTGGACGGGCCTGTTCCTGTGCATCGCCCTTTATACGCCGGTCTACCTCGGCCTGATGCTGGTGCTCGGCATGAACGCCTATGAGCGCGGTCTGGTCCGGCGGGTGCTGACCCGGCTGGCGCCCGGGCTGGCGGCGAGGTGGACATGATCGCACCCAGAGCCTTTGACGCTTCGCGGCCTTTCGTCGTCTATGTCGGCCCGTTCGCCTTTCCCGAGGGCGGGGCTGCCGCGCGGCGTATCCTCGGCAATGCGCAGAGTCTGGTCGCGGCCGGCTATCAGGTGCTGGTCCTGTCTGGACAGCAGGCCCCGGACGATGAGGTTCACAGCCTCGGCGACGGCGTCTTTCTGGCCTCGACGTCGGAGCGCGACGCCGAGCACCTGCCCAACCTTCTGCGCCTGACCCGCTATGTCACCATGGGCGCGAAAAGCCGCGACTGGCTGGATCGCCTTGGTGCCGCGCCGTCCGCTGTCATCCTCTACAGCGGCTATACCCCCTACATCCTGCAACTGCGTGGCTGGTGCCGCAGGGCCGGGGTGCCGCTGATTTTCGATGCCGTGGAATGGTATACGGCGGCCTCGCCGCTGGGCTTCGCCACCTCGCCCTATCTCTGGCAGACCGAGTTGGCCATGCGGATCCTGATCCCGCGTCTGGACGGGGTGATCGCCATCAGTCGCTGGCTGGAGGGCCATTACAGCCGGGCCGGCCTGCCGGTGGTGCGCGTGCCGCCAACGTTGGACGTCAAGGCGACGCCGGTGGGGAAGGGGGGCGCCGACGACCGGCTGACGCTGGTCTACGCCGGAACGCCCGGCCGCAAGGACCTGCTGGGCGTGCTGCTCAAGGCGGTCGCGACCGTCGATCCGAACGGGGAACGCCTGCGTCTCGACATCTATGGTCCGCGCCCGGACGATCTGAAGGCTTACGGCCTCCCGACGATCCCGCCGTCGGTTACCGCCCATGGTCCGGTGGCGCAGGCGACCGCCATGGCGGGCGTGGCGGGCGCCGACTTCTCCGTGCTGCTGCGGCGTCCTGACAAGGTCGCTACGGCGGGCTTTCCGACCAAATTCGTCGAGAGCCTCGCGGTCGGCACGCCGGTCATCGCCACCCTGACCAGCGATCTGGCGGATCATCTGGTCGATGGCGAAAACGGCCTGATCTGCGGTGATGCTTCGTCCGAGACCGTGGCCCGGGTGCTGGAACGCGCCCTCGTCCTGTCCGGACGTGAGAAATCGGCCCTGCGAAAGGCCGCCCGTCACACGGCTGAGACGGGATTCGACTATCGGCGGCACACTGACGGGTTGCGGCGGCTGGTCGAGGCTGTGACCTGTGCTAAGGACGCCCGCACAAAGAGGACGGGGATATGAAGGCTTTAGTCACCGGGGGCGCCGGCTTCATCGGTTCGAACATCTGCGCGGCCCTGCTGCGCGATGGCGATCAGGTGCGCGTAGTCGATGATCTCAGCTCGGGCTACCGCAGCAATCTGACCCCGCTGGATGGCGTGGAGCTGATCGAGGGCGATATCCGCGACGCCGAGCTGATGATGCGCGCGGCCGAGGGCTGCGAGGTGGTCTTCCACCTGGCCGCCTCGGTCGGCAACAAGCGTTCGATCGACAATCCGGTCGAGGACGCCCAGATCAATGCCCTCGGCACCGTCCGTGTGCTGGAAGCCGCCCGCGCGGCCGGCGCCCGCAAGGTCGTGGTCTCCTCCTCGGCCGGCATCTACGGCGAGCTGAAGACCCTGCCGATCGCCGAGGATCACCCGCTGGAGCCGCTGACGCCCTACGGCGTGTCCAAGCTGTTCTCGGAGAAACAGGCGCTGGCCTATGCCCATGTCTACGGGATGGAGGCGATCTGCCTGCGCTATTTCAATGTCTATGGTCCGAACCAGCGCTTCGACGCCTATGGCAATGTGATCCCGATCTTTGCCTTCAACGCCCTCGGCGGGCGCCCCATCCACATCTTCGGCGACGGCCACCAGACGCGCGACTTCGTCAATGTCGCCGATGTGGTCCAGGCGAATCTGGCGGCGGCCCGCAATGTCGGCACCTCGGGCGCCTTCAACATTGCCAGCGGCACCCAGATCGAGATCGGTGACCTGGCCCGGCGCGTGGCTGGCTATGTCTCGGATGAGGTCGTGATCGAGCATGTCGGCACCCGCCCCGGCGATGTGGCCCACAGCCTGGCCGATATTTCGGCGGCGAAGGCGGCCTTTGGCTATGCCCCGACCGTCGGCATTGAGGACGGGCTCGACACCTATATGGCCTGGGCGAAGGGCGAAGCCGCCGCGCCCGCCACGCAGAACTGAGGAGGGCTGGGCCCGTGCTTGACGACGTTTGCCTGATGATTACCGGCGGCACCGGCTCCTTCGGGAATGCCGTGCTGCGCCGCTTCCTCCAGACCAATGTGCGCGAGATCCGCATCTTCAGTCGCGACGAGAAGAAGCAGGACGACATGCGCAAGCAGTATGGCCAGGAGAAGCTGAAATTCTTCCTGGGCGATGTGCGCGACAAGGACAGCCTGCGGACCGCCATGGTCGGCGTCGACTATGTGTTCCACGCGGCGGCCCTCAAACAGGTGCCGTCCTGCGAATTCTTTCCGATGGAAGCGGTCAAGACCAATGTCATCGGCACGGCCAATGTCATTGATGCCGCGGCCGAGGCCGGCGTGCGCCGCATGATCGGCCTCAGCACCGACAAGGCCTGTCACCCCGTCAATGCCATGGGCATCTCCAAGGCCATGATGGAAAAGGTGCTGGTGGCCCGCTCGCGCACGCTGGACCCCGACAAGATGACGCTGTGCGCCACCCGCTACGGCAACGTCATGGCCTCGCGCGGCTCGGTCATTCCGCTGTTCGTCCGCCAGATCGCGGCCGGTCAGCCGATCACCGTCACCGACCCCGACATGACCCGCTTCATGATGACGCTGGATCACGCGGTCGATCTGGTGCTGTTCGGCTATGACAAGGGCCAGAACGGCGATATCCTGGTGCAGAAGGCCCCGGCGGCGACGCTGACGGTACTGGCCCAGGCGCTCGTCGAACTGATGGGCAAGCCCGACCACCCGATCCACGTCATGGGCACCCGCCACGGCGAGAAGAAGCACGAGACCCTGCTGTCGCGTGAGGAAATGGTCCACGCCGAGGAGATCGGCGAATACTACCGCGTCCCGGCCGACATGCGCGATCTGAACTATGGAGCCTACGTCGAGGAGGGCGAGGCCC
>Ga0207899_1000742_pt1 | contig 11355 bp, 7 predicted proteins | sample MalvirmetaMSP134_FD_184235 | JGI IMG/M metagenome (GOLD analysis project Ga0207899, IMG submission 184235) | Marine viral communities from the Deep Pacific Ocean - MSP-134 (SPAdes) | ecosystem: Environmental > Aquatic > Marine > Oceanic | place: Pacific Ocean | collected 2011-06-28
GCCAGGGACAGGCCGTCGAAGGTGCTGGTGCCGCGACCCACCTCGTCCATCAGCACCAGGCTGTATTCCGTGGCGTTGTGGAGGATATTGGCGGTCTCAGTCATTTCCACCATAAAGGTTGAGCGGCCGCCGGCGATGTCGTCTGACGACCCCATGCGGGTGAAAATACGATCCAGTGGCCCGATGACCACACGGTTGGCGGGCACATAGCTGCCGGTGTAAGCCAGCAGGGCAATCAGTGCTGCCTGCCGCATGTAGGTGGACTTACCGCCCATGTTGGGGCCGGTGATCACCAGCATGCGCCGTTGCTGGTCCATCAGCAGATCATTGGGCACGTAGGGATCGCTCAGCAGCTGTTCCACCACCGGGTGGCGGCCTTCCTCGATATCGAAGCCGGGCGTGTCACTGAATTCCGGGGCATTGAAGCGCAGGCTGGTGGCTCGCTCGGCAAAGTTGCTGAGCACATCCAGCTCCGCCAGGGCCTGGGCAGCGTCCTGCAGCGGCGCCAGTTCTGCGGCGACGGTTTCCAGCACCTCGTCGTACAGGGCTTTCTCCCGTGCCAGCGAGCGGCTCTTGGCGCTCAGGGCCTTGTCTTCGAATTCTTTCAGTTCCGGGGTGATAAAGCGTTCTGCGTTTTTCAGGGTCTGGCGGCGGATGTAATCCACTGGCGCCTGCCCGGACTGGGCGCGGGTGATCTCAATGTAGTAGCCGTGCACCCGGTTGTAACCCACTTTCAACGTGCTGATCCCGGTGCGCTCGCGTTCGCGAGTCTCAACGTCCAGCAGGAACTGGCCTGCGTTCTCGCTGATATTGCGCAGTTCGTCCAGTTCTTCGTCAAAACCTTCGCGGATAACACCGCCATCCCGGATAACCACCGGCGGGTTGTCGATGATGGCTCGTTCCAGCAGGTCCGATAGTTCGGGGTACTCGCTGATCGTTGTGGCGAGTCTGACGACGTGGTGGGAATTGACCGGTGTCAGTGCCTTCTGTAAATCCGGCAGGCTTAGAAAAGCATCCCGCAGCCGTGCCAGATCCCTTGGGCGCGCTGAACGCAGCGCCACGCGGGCCAAGATCCGCTCGATATCACCGATGCTTTTCAACAGGTCATGAACCGGCTCATAGTGAAAGCCGTCCAGAAGTGCTGAAACCGCCTGCTGGCGTTGTTCCACCACGGTAATGTCCCGTAAGGGCCGGTTAAGCCATCGTCTTAGCTGGCGCCCACCCATGGCGGTCGCCGTCCGGTCCATCACCCAGGCCAGGGTGTGCTGGGTGCCGCCCATGAGGTTAGTGTCGATTTCCAGGTTACGGCGGCTGGTGGCATCCAGAATCACCGCTTCCTCGCGCCGTTCACGGCTGAGTTTGCGAATGTGGGGCAGGGCGGTGCGCTGGGTTTCTTTGGCGTACTGCAGCAGGCATCCGGCGGCACAGATGGCCAGCGTGAGGTCTTCGCAGCCAAAACCGGTCAGGTCGCGGACCTGCAGTTGCTGGGTAATCACGCGGCGGGCGGTGTCGGACTCAAACAGCCATGGGCCCTGGCGACGGATACCGGTATAGCCGTCCAGTACGTCCTGATAAGGGAAGTCCTCGCTGATCAGGATTTCCGCTGGGCGCAGGCGCTGGAGCTCCCCCTGCAGGCCCTCGAGATCGTCCAGTTCAGACACGGTAAACCGTCCGCTGGAGATGTCGAGTGAGGCAAAACCAAACTGCTCCCGGTGGCTGTAGATGGCGACCAGGAGGTTATCCCGGCGGTCCTCAAGGAACGCATCGTCGCTCAGCGTGCCCGGCGTCACAATGCGAACCACCTTGCGCTCTACCGGCCCCTTGCTGGTCGCCGGGTCGCCAATCTGTTCGCAAATGGCGATGGATTGACCAGCACGAACCAGACGTGCAATGTAGCCTTCAGCGGAATGGTAAGGAATGCCCGCCATGGGAATCGGGCTGCCCCCCGACTGCCCCCGGGCTGTCAGGGTGATATCCATCAGCTCGGCGGCTTTCTTGGCATCCTCGTAGAACAGCTCGTAAAAGTCCCCCATGCGGTAGAACACCAGTTCATTGGGGTGTTCACCCTTGATCTTGAGGTATTGCCTCATCATCGGGGTGTGGTGGGACAGATCGGTCTGGGCTGCTGACATGAACGGTTCCGGATCCATTGGCTTTATGTGAAGGCAGGGATTGTAAGAAAATAACCGCCATGATGAAACGAAGGAGATCATTATGCCACTGACTGACGAGGCATTGGCGGAAGCCGGCACGCAATTGGCTGACGTATTAATGCAACGCGAGCTTACGATAGCCACTGCCGAAAGTTGCACTGGCGGCTGGGTTGCCAAGGTGCTGACCGACCGCGCGGGCTCTTCTTCCTACGTTCTGGCGGGACTGGTGACCTACAGCAACGATGCAAAAAGGGGCTTGCTGGGTGTGACTGAACCGTCGCTGGGGGAGCACGGCGCAGTTAGCGAACCGGTGGTACGGGAAATGGTTGCTGGTGCCCTGGCGGCCACGGGTGCGGATGTGGCTGTTGCGATCAGTGGCGTGGCGGGCCCTGGTGGCGGCAGTGACGACAAGCCGGTAGGCACGGTGTGGTTTGCCTGGGGGCGCTCTCCGGCTGACACCGAAGCGGTGGTTGAGCAGTTCCAGGGCGACCGTGATCAGGTTCGGCGCCAGGCGGTTCTTTATGTGTTACAGGGAGTTAGGGGCTTTCTGGAAAAGGCCTGAAACGGAGGGGTTGGTCTTACCCTCGTGTTGTGTTTTAATACTGTTCAAATATACAGGAGTCCGGTTTTTTCCGGGTTCCGCAGTCCATGATTTTGGCCGCCGGGCTCCCGTCCCGATAACGGCATTGGCGACAGAGGGTTTGCAACGATGGAAGACAACCGCAAGAAAGCACTGGGTGCAGCACTGAGCCAGATCGAACGCCAGTTCGGCAAGGGCGCCGTCATGAAGATGGGCGACCAGCCCAGGGAAGCGATCCCTGCGGTATCCACCGGTTCCCTGGGCCTGGATGTGGCGCTGGGAATAGGCGGTCTGCCTTATGGTCGTATCTGTGAGATCTACGGCCCGGAAAGCTCTGGTAAAACCACGCTGACCCTGCAGGTGATTGCCGAGGCCCAGAAGGCCGGAAAAACCTGTGCGTTTGTGGATGCGGAGCATGCCCTGGACCCGGTCTATGCCGAAAAACTGGGCGTGAACGTGGATGAACTCCTGGTATCCCAGCCGGACACCGGTGAGCAGGCGCTGGAAATCTCTGACATGCTGGTACGCTCCAACGCTGTTGACGTCATCATCGTGGACTCCGTGGCAGCGCTGACGCCCAAGGCCGAAATTGAAGGTGAGATGGGGGACAGCCATGTTGGTCTCCAGGCCCGCCTGATGTCCCAGGCGCTGCGTAAGCTGACGGGTAACGTCAAGCATGCCAACTGCCTGCTGATCTTTATCAACCAGATCCGCATGAAAATTGGTGTGATGTTCGGCAGCCCCAAATGTGCACTTCAAAAAATGTATGAGTGTGTCGAAAGCAGTAATGACGGCCTTCCAGCAGCGGCCTAACCCTTTCATACAAAAATTCTTGCAGTTTTCAGGTCCCTGCATTATACCCTCTGTTGTTAACTGGACTCCTGAAGGCTGAAACCGGACAAAAATTTGAGGTGGAAATGATGGAAGATAATCGTAAAAAAGCACTGGCTTCAGCCCTGAGTCAAATTGAACGTCAATTTGGCAAAGGTTCGGTAATGAAAATGGGCGATCAGCCCCGTGAAGTAATGCCTGCGGTTTCCACTGGCTCTCTTGGCCTTGATGTTGCCCTAGGTATCGGTGGACTGCCTTATGGCCGCATTTGTGAGATCTATGGCCCCGAATCAAGCGGTAAGACCACTCTGACTCTTCAGGTGATCGCAGAAGCTCAAAAGAAAGGTAAGACATGTGCATTTATTGACGCAGAGCACGCACTAGACCCTATTTATGCCGAAAAGCTGGGTGTAAATGTGGACGATCTTTTGGTATCACAGCCAGACACCGGCGAGCAGGCTCTTGAAATTACAGACATGCTCACCCGCTCTGGAGCTGTAGATGTAGTAATTATTGACTCGGTGGCTGCTTTGGTGCCCAAAGCTGAGATTGAGGGAGAGATGGGTGACAGTCATGTTGGTCTTCAAGCACGTCTCATGTCTCAGGCACTGCGTAAACTGACAGGCAACGTGAAGAACAATAATGTGCTGATAGTTTTCATCAACCAAATCCGCATGAAGATCGGTGTAATGTTTGGGTCGCCAGAAACCACCAGTGGCGGTAACTCTTTGAAATTCTACGCTTCTGTGCGTTTAGATATCCGTCGTATCGGCGCAGTGAAAGACGGTGATGAAGTCATTGGTAACGAAACTCGCGTGAAAGTGGTTAAGAACAAGGTGTCTCCACCGTTCAAACAGGCCGAGTTCCAGATCATGTACGGCAAGGGTATTTATCACATGGCTGAAGTGCTGGACATGGCTGTCAAAGAGGGTTTTGTGGATAAGTCCGGTGCCTGGTACGCGTACAAGGGGGACAAGATCGGACAGGGCAAGGCGAATGCCTGCAAGTTTTTGGAAGAAAACCTGGAACTTGCTAATGAGATCGAGGCCAGCGTGCGCGATAAACTGATGCCGAAACCAGTGAAAAAAGAAGAAAAGGACCTTCTGGAAAAAGTAGAAGATTAACAGCTCAGTTGAAAAGTTAGGTGGCTATCATTGAGGCGATAATTCGGCATAAAGAGAAGGATTTTCACATTGCCGAATTAGAGCCAGTATTGGCGGCTGATTTTCTAAAATCGATCGTCAAGATTGGTAACCATTTGGCGTTGGACTATAAGAAAGCGACGATGGAAGATGTGGTCAAGACCATTAGAATGTTTGGTCTTTTCCTTGCTGAGCCGTTTCATTCTTCGAGAGTTCCTAAAGATCTCAAAGACGGCATAGCTCCTTTGCACTCTAAGGGTGATTGGCTTCATTTCTTGAATGAATTTAGTCACCATATTCAGAAAAACAATCCGCAACGTCAAGTTGGAAAGTGGATTTCCCTCATGGACACCTGGCTTAGGCACATGGCCGGGGAAATGATATGCCCTGCTCGGTTAAGTGTACCCAATCATCTGCCGATATCTCCCAGAAACTCAGAATCCAAGAAGGGCTCCATTCTTCGAGCAAAATTGTCAGATGATGCAGAATCTGCACTGAACTCTGTGGCTGAAGAGTTAGGTTTGAATGCATCGGATGGACTAGATCAGGGCTTGGCCGCTGTCGCCAAAGGTGTTTTTTATGACTTGATCGAACAGTACAGCGATCTCCAAGAACTTTCCTCTGAAAATTTTTTGCTGCTCATTCAATCAACGCTTGAGAAACGCCTGGAGCGTATTTACACAGGTTCTGTTGATCGGTTCAAGAGCGCGCTCGCCAAGAGAGAAGAAGGCAAGAGACTGGTTGAGAAGGGTTTGCCGTACATGGAAGTGATTAACGACTGGCTGACGCACGATGGTAGCTTCAAATATAAGGAGGCCAAGCCGATTTTGGCAAAAGTTCGGGTACTAACTGATGACCAGTTTGAGTCCGGAGTTCACGCATGGTGTGCTCACTATCATCATCTCCCAGGCCTTCACCCTTACGAAGGGCGAACAGATAAACGTATTCTGGTTCGGTATCTAAACGAACTTTCCGAGAAAAGGCGTTCGGTAGATTGTTCTAGCGACACGATGATTAAGTACCAGGGTGCGAGTCGGGATCTTATTACTTCTGCCTACCTAATCATCATTTTCGAGACATGGGCTAATGCAGGCTCCGTCCAAAAGCTTACAGTAGACTCTAAAAAGAATATTACGTCTGCGTTAGCTGTGGTTGATTGGGTAAAAGATCGCGCAAGATCCACGCTGAGCAAATTCGATATTCGGCGAGAATTTGGGCTGAGTTCCGTTATTGACACTATTGTTGAGGCGACGGAAAACTACCGCCCACTTGCCATCCGGGGTGACGGTAACTCTCTTTTTCTGCATGCTTATCCGGCAGATGCGAGTGCGAAAAATAGGCAGAAAGCACCGACTCGGTTTCTTGTAAGGCCGAGTGGAGACTGGTTTAACAACCATGCGAAATCGATGATAAGAGATATCAATGGCGGCGATTGGACGGCGACTGCCAAAGACCTTCGAGCTTCCCTCATTCTTGCTCATGCCTTGAGATTTGGCACTGTGTCTGCCCAACATTCAGCTCAACACGCTTCTGCAAGAACTACTGTTGGTTATGTCACTTCTCCCGAGATGAGGTTAAAGCACGAAGAAAAAATTCGCGCATTTCAAGAGTGGCTTCAGGTTCTGGTGACGATTAACGTAGAGGATATTCCCAGTAAGCTTGGTCTCGCAGAGGAAGCGTATGAAGAAATCAAGCTGCGGATTTTCAACAGTCGGTTTGGAGGGATTCAGTGCTCAGACCCGTTGTCCGGTTATCAGCCAGGCAGTGAGGTAGGTAAACCGTGTACTCAAATCATGATGTGCATGACATGCGAAAAGCGTATGAACTTGTTTGTTGCGTCAGAAGAGAATGTTGTTCATCTCCTCAACTGGCGTGATGCGCTTAAAGAGGCTTTCGAGAGCGGAAAAATTGACAAGAACAACGTAAACTGGACTCTCTGGAGTGTCTTTATAGACACAATGCACGACCGCATGGCTAACTCCCCCAAACATAAGGGTCTTCTGGCTGACGTCCAGATCCGGATTCAGGGGAATGTAAATCCGTATCATCGTATTTTCGCAAGAATCCTCTGACAGGGTAGGTAATGCAGACATCCAAGAGGTTTTTTCCCAGCATCCACGAACCTGATGGGACTTTTCGTACATCTGGCTATCGTTGGCTCGCATCAGATTGGGATAGCCCAACCTGGAAGATTCTGGACACAGAGAATCCCGGTCTTATAACTCAATCGATCAATTTTGCCGTTCCGGCCATGCCTGGGCATACGTTCATGGACCTGCCAGACATCCTCGAAGATATCAGGCGTTCGATCGTTATCGCGGTAGAGCTTCGAAAAGTCCTTGATGGGCAGGGCGTCTACTGTGGTTCCAGATCAACTATCCGACGGTTTGGACAATGCAATCTGAGAATTTATAGAGAAATCTTGGATATGGGATTTCGAAGTCCGTCTGATCTCGATGAAGCCCATATCTCAGAGTTACGTGACCGTCTTCTCTTTCCGGAGAGGATCTCCAGGGCGTACCCGGAAAAGTTGCTACAAGTGATTGAGGAATTGGGAACTGTTGCTGTGCCGGTTAAGATTATTAGAAGCCGGAAATGGCCATGCCACGTCGATCAAGACCGGTTGCAGTTAATGGCCGGGATAGGTGATTTTAGAAGCAGCGGTGAATGCAAGCAAATCATAAACGACCTTACACAAGAGTTGGCCGAGCAACACCCGGAATATCGATGGGTGGAGCCGAAGACCTTTGATCAAAAGGACTACATCAGTAAAGTTCAAGCGATGAACCACTCAAAGGCACTTAATTTTCTGTACGCACAGTGCCTGCTGCTACCCAATGATTACGCGTATCCACTGCGCCATAACCCATTCCCTGGCGAGCAAGAGATCCCAGCGACTTTTGTGGAAAAGTCATTCGCCGATAATGAATACCCCATACGCCCTTGTCGCGGACGGACTCGTAATATGCCGGTTCCGGTCTTTTTGAGACTAATGGATGCATCTGTAAGGTGGGTGGTTGATTACGCAGAGCCGCTGTTGCGCCTTGAAGAGCAAATTGTCACCGAATGCAATGAGTTTGAAGTAGACCGTGGAAGTGATCGAGTCCGTAGGCTCGTAAATATGCGAGTGCGAGAGCTTTCAACTGAATCTGAGTGGGTAGGTAAGCCTGCGAGTCCCTTTCCATTGGCTAGCTTTAGACATAATCGCAGTGCGACCGAATCTAAGTATGACGAAGACTTTATAGCTGAAGTTCAGACACTTCTCGATCAGGGATTGGTCGCCGCTGATGCTGGTGATCGCTTGGGGATTACGAAGTCGAGTATCGAGTATATTCAGTATCGATTTATCGAGGACAAATACGGTCATGATCTTCCAACGACGGGCGTGTCTCTCAACTATGCGCTGTACGGGTATTTGCCATTCTGTTGTGCTGTGATACTTCTCGCGTTCACGGCGGGTCGTGAGTCTTCGATCGGTGATATTAGGTCGGGTTGTATTAAGTGGGTAGCGGGCCTTCGGTATATTAATTTGTACATTCCGAAAACGTTGCGTCGTTATGACGATCTGCCAACAGTTGCCCTGGTTGAAAAGGCTGTAGCAGTGCTGGAGCGATTAAGTGCGACAGGTAGAAGAAAGACCGGATCGGATCGCCTATTCCAATTTGACGACTTGGTCGGAGACCGCGTGAAGGGTGTTTGGTTTGACAATGTATATCCGAATTTTTTTGATCTAATCGGTATGCCGAGAGATGACAATGGAGCTTATTGGAAGCTCAGTGAGCACCAGTTCAGACGCTTTTTCGCGGTTATGTTCTTCTATCGTTATAGTAAAGAAAACGATAGCGATTATGAGTCACTGATGGATTACTTTCGCCATAATGATTGGACGACTATGGATCGCTATCTTACAGAGAGGGAGCAAGGGAGAATTTTTCGTGAAGTGGAAGAGGAATGGCTTTCTCATATCATCATTACCGGTAAACCCGCTGATCCGTCACTTCAAAACCTTTTGAAAGAAATCGATGATGTAAAAAGTTCAGTGATCAATAAAACAAAAATTGTCCGTGAAAAGGACTCGGAGCGCGCATTGAAGCGGGTTCAAGATGAGGGCTTGGTTTTTGAGCTTCTTCATTTTGGTGCCGTTTGCCTCGGATTGAGTCCCGGTCGATCAAGAGTGGCAAAATGCGCCATTGAAAACGATGGTGAATTCGTTACTTGCGTCCACAAGGCGTCTGAGAGCGTCTGTCGGGGCTGTCTAAACCTAGTCGAGTGCGATTCGTTGATTTCGTCAAAAAGACTTTATGAACCGTCTTTGACAAACCTGGCATGTGAATCCCCATTGCTTGACGCAGTTTTGTTTGAAGGGGAGCCTGTTGATGGCTGAAGAAAAGGGGCTGCCCCCCGCCGAGCGGAAAGAACAGACTACCAATAGAATCAACAAAAAAATCACAGCCCTTAGTCAAGCGCTCACAAACCGGCGTAAAGATCGGTTTCATGGATTACCTAAAACGTTCGCGGCATTTCATGTTTGGCGCGGAGAGGGTAATGAGGAATCGCTTAGTGAAATACATCGGCAGACCCTCAATTCTAGAGAAGATCTCAAGGATGAGGTTCGAACGCTGATTGCAGAGAGAAAGAATGTCCCTGAAGAAGAATCTTCCGCGAAAGACCAGCACATCAAAGAGTTGGAAAAGTGTATAGAAGGTTTGGCGGGCGAGAATCATGAGATGAAGTTGGAAATTGATCGTTTGAGAGATGACTTATCGCTTCGAGAGAGTAGGATCAATAAGCTTGAGTCAAATATGACAAAGACCAAATCAACGGTTAGCAAAATCAGAGATTAGCGATGAATGGCAGCGCCTACATTAAGGTTACCTGTGAAGTGCGCTGGCTCGGTAGTGTTCTCAAAACAGTCCCATTTGTTTTTGATTGTGATGGTGTTTCCTTCGAGCCCCTAAACGTTTGGGTTCGGGAAAACTTTCCTAAGTGGTCGAAAGTTGGTCAGGCTGTTAATCAAAAAGTGAGCCGAGTTGTTCATTTTCTTAACTTTTTGGTGGAAAACAATCGTAGTTGGGATGAGCCAACCCAGTATTATCTGCTTCTATACGTGCGAGTGATCGAAAAAGGAGGAATTACGGCGGAAACACTGAACGCTCATACGAATGCGATTTTCGAATTTTTTTGGCGGTGCGAAAAAAGAGGGTTCTGTACTAAGGTCATAGGTATTAACGATTCAGATCAAGATGATTACCGCTATCCTCTTCACGTGCTTTCTTCCCGGAGCCCAAAGCGTGATTTCGACAATCCGCTGGCAAGGAGAGGGAAAAATCGGACACTCCGATCATCAATTACCCAGAATTCTGAATGGGAAATTGCATACGAAAGAGCGCTTGATTTTGGAACCGCTGCCTGCGCCCGAGATGCTGTTTTTATAAGTTTCATTCTTCAAACGGGAGCACGCCGAAAGGAAGCTACAAGTCTCAAAACCTCGGATTTTGAAAAACAAGTAAGTCCTAATGCGAAAGAAGTGATAATTAGTGTTGACACCAAATACTACGAGAGTCGCGATTTGGTCGTACCCCTTGAGGCATATTTAGAAATACAAGAATTCATCCGAGACGAGCGCCCAGCGTTGATCGCAAATCGCCGGAAAGACCAAGGATATGTTTTTTGTGGCGAGCGAGGAAACGGGAAGGCTCTGACTAAGACTTATGTCTCCCGCAGAATGAGAGATACCTATCAGATCGCACCGCATGATGGCCGAAGCACTTTTGCTACGAATCAAATGATCGAACATTATCGGAATGGTTTAAGTTTAGAAAGCGCGATGCTGTTAGTTAGACAGCGTATGGGGCACTCTGCGACTGACGAAACAGCTCGAACTTTACGGCAACACTATCTCCAAGCCAAAGCTATTGTAGAAGCGCAAGAGTCGGGTTCGAAACTTGATCAGGCACGAGAAGAAATCGCTCAGCTGAAAGCGAAAATGGCTAATAAAGACCTAGAGATTGAAGATTTAAGACGCCAAGTTGCACTAACTAGCGGGGTGCCGACCTCCGGTCGAAATACCCAAAATTCCCATTAGCCCTTGGCTCTTCTCAGGCGTTCGAGATCGCCGAGCAGGACGGCGGATTGTGATTGTTGGGAAGACAGGTTTGCAATCAAATGACCTTTGGGCCAACCATGCGATGCTCCTTTCAGTAAACTCTGGGACCGACCATATTGACTCCTGATCTTATATGACCCTGGGACCGACCATAGCGGACTCCAATCTGTGATTATGGCTACCAATATACGCGTAAACTTGCAATCTGTCATGAACGAGGTCGGCTCGTTCGCCTGGGTTCTCGGATCATCTGAGTCTAACTGACCCTACTCTGGAAATTTTAACTGTTTTGATCTGGAAAACCCGACGTGATAGAGCCCCCAACAGGCTCCCGCGCCCTAAAGGCTAGGTCGATGGCGACATTTAAGAAACCGAACAGCAAAGGTCAGGCGCTGGACGCGCAGCGCCAATCATACTGAACTGTTGGGTCACTTGCTTGTTCAACGTAAGCGCCCTTAAATCGACCCACTTGCGCCACCCGCACTGAGGTGTCAGGCCCGAACCAGCTCCACGTTCCAGGGCAGCAATGCTTCCAGTTTCTCC
>Ga0207899_1000761_pt1 | contig 11238 bp, 11 predicted proteins | sample MalvirmetaMSP134_FD_184235 | JGI IMG/M metagenome (GOLD analysis project Ga0207899, IMG submission 184235) | Marine viral communities from the Deep Pacific Ocean - MSP-134 (SPAdes) | ecosystem: Environmental > Aquatic > Marine > Oceanic | place: Pacific Ocean | collected 2011-06-28
ATGCGCGACGTGCTGGGTCTTTCCTAAGCCCGGGCTAGCCTGTCAGCGCCGAAGCGGCGACGGCCATCCCGGCGGGAACCAGGGCCGGGTTGCGCAGGCCGGCCAGCACCTGTTTCAGGCGCTTGGCCACGCCGGTCTTTTCTTCCAGCGTGAGAAACCGGCCGATCGCCAGCGAGCGCCCGTGGGAGCGCAGCAGCAGATCCGCCCGCCGCCCCCGGGTTTCGTCGATCAGCACCTGCAGCCATTGCGGCTGAAAGGTCCAGCGGTGGGATTTGCCCCAATGGCTGATGCGTTCAACGCGAAATTCCCGCGCCGTGACGGCGATGGTTTCGACCTCGCGTCCGCGCCGCAGGTTCAGGCGCAGCAGGCCGTACAGCAACAGTACCTCGCCGCCCATCAGCGGCAGAACCGGCCAGGCGCCGACGACGGCGAACAGGCCGGCGACCGGCACCCAGATGACCGCCAGAATCCACATCAGCGTGTTGACGCTTTTCTGGGTGTTGGAGCGGTGCGGGCGCAGTTCCGTGCGGAAGATCAGGGGCTCGCTGTCCCGTGTGTCGGGTGACGGTGCGTTCATGGCCGCAATGATCGCGTCCCTGCTTTACTTGGACAAGAAATTTCCTACTCTGGGCGGATCATGAAAAAAGCCGACGTCGAAGAATTCTACCGCCGCCTGCAGGCCCAGAATCCGGAGCCCAAGGGCGAGCTGGACTGGGTCAACCCGTTCACCCTGCTGGTTGCGGTGGTGCTGTCGGCCCAGGCCACGGACGTCGGCGTCAACAAGGCGACGGACCCCCTGTTCAAGATCGCCGACACGCCGGAAAAGATGGCGGCCTTGGGCGAGGCGACAATCCGCGATTACGTGAAGACCATCGGCCTGTACCGCACCAAGGCGGCCAATGTGTTCAAGCTGTGCAACATCCTGATCGCGGAACACGGCTCCGTCGTGCCTAACGATCAGGAGGCCCTGGAAGCCCTGCCGGGCGTCGGGCGCAAGACCGCCAACGTGGTGCGCAACATCGCCTTCGGCGAGCCGACCATCGCCGTCGACACCCATCTGTTCCGCATCGGTAACCGCACGGGCATCGCGCCCGGCAAGACGCCGCTCGCCGTGGAAAAGAAACTGCTGAAGGCGACGCCCGCGGTCTATCTGCGCCATGCCCATCACTGGCTGATCCTGCACGGGCGCTACGTGTGCAAGGCGCGCAAGCCCGACTGCGCGGTCTGCGTCGTCGCCGACCTGTGCCGCTTCAAGGGCAAAACAATCTAGGGAAGTCGCCTACCCTCGCGCGCGCGGCGTGGCGTTGACGCAGGTCTGGCGGTCCGTCGCCTTGCCGGCGTCGTCACGGGCCTCGACATGGGCGACCCGGGCGGCGGCGTCCTTGGCATCCTTGTACAGGAACACGTCGAGCACGCAGCCTTCGCCCCGGAAGCGCAGGATTTCCGCCCCCTTGTCGACGCGGCTGAAGGCGGGGGCGCCGAACGCGGCGACCAGGTCCGGGCGGGAATAGCCCAGAACCGCCTGGACCGCGAGGCGGGGCAGGGGCGGCAGGGTGGCGATCTCGGGTTCGGCCGGGCCAGTATCCGCTTCTGACGCCGCGGGTAGCACGGAAGGCGGCGGCGTCATGCCGTCGCCGGCGCAACCGGCCAGCGCGAGGCCGAGGATCAGGGGAACAAAGAGGAAGCGGCGCGGGTCAGGCACCGGGCTTATTCGCCCTCGTCGAGGGTCTGCATGTCGCCGGAAATCTCGCCACCCTGTTCGATGACGATCCGGCCATAGCGGATCTTGCCCTGCACCCGGCCGCCGGCGCGCACGACCAGACGCCCGCGGGCGATCAGCTCACCCTCGAAACGGCCGGAGATATCGGCTTCCTCGACGTCGGCGTTGCCCTTGAACACGCCCGTCGGCGCAACCTCGATCAGGCGCGCGGCGGGCAGGGTGACCTCGACCTGACCCTCGACGACCAAGCGGTCGCAGGAGGTGATCTCGCCGGTCAGGGAAATGTCGCGGCCGACGATCAGGCGCTTCTGGTCCGAGCCGGCGTCGAGCGAGCGCGCGCGGTCGATGCGCCGGGCCGTGGTCGCAACCTCCGGCGGGCGGCGGTGCATCTCGGACGTCATGCCCGACGACGTGGGCGGCTTGGGCGCGTGGGAGCCCTTGCGGGAAAATGGTTTCAGGGGCGGCGCGGAGAGGTCCCCGCCGTCGTCTTTCGTTTCGTCGCTCACGTCAGCTTCCTTCTGGGTGGCCGGTGCCGATGCGGTCGGGCCACCCTTTTTCTTCCCAAACATAGCCAATTACTTACGCCCTGGGCCCTGATCCGTCCAGCACCGAATTGGCGCCCGGGCGGGTCAGATGGGTGCCTTGCGGCGTGCCGCTCTCAGGCCCCCCCGATTGTCCCCGGGTACCCCGCCGCCGCCACTTTTCGAACTGGTGGACCATGGCGGCGGTGGCGATCACCGGGGTCAGGAGATTGACCACGGGGATTGTCAAAAGAAAGGCGATGGCGACCCCGGTCAGGAACAGGCGGCCGCCGTGGGCCTGGCGCAGGCGGACCGTGCCCGCCAGATCGATGCGGCGGGCGGCGACCATCTCGAAATACTCGCGGCCCAGAAGATAGCCGTTCACGCAATAGAACAGCACCGGATAGACCGGGCCCATCAGCATGGTCGGCAGGATCAGAAGATTGAGCGAAACCATGACGCCGAGGAACCGCAGCGCCGTCATGACCTGTTCGCCCGCGGGCTGACCTTGGGCGGGGCCCAGGTCCGGATAATGCCGGGCCTCGACCGATTCGGCGATCTGGTCGAGGAACAACGCCACCACCGCCGACACCACGCCGGGGAACAGAGCCCAGGTCAGCACCAGCACCAGCACCCAGCCAAGCCCATCGGCGATGGTTTCCAGCCAGTCCAGGTCGAACACGGCCGTGTATTTGATAAGCGCGCCCGAGGACGTCCACAGCAGGGCGAACACGCCGAGCGCCACGGCGATGGAAATCCACAGCGGTTTCTGGGTCTTCTTGTCGCCCAGCTGCTGGACGCCTTTGACGAGGGCATCGATCATGGGGATGAGTTGTCCTGTTTCCGGCCGGGATCAAGGGGACGCAGCGCGGCGCCGCGGATGACGTCCGGTTTTACGCCGCCCCGCCCCCGGCCTGCAAGACCCCCAAGCCCAAGCCCCGCAAGACCCATGCGCCAAGCCCATGGCTGATACCTATCCATGAGGGTGGGGTAGACGCCGTGGACGCCATCGCTATACTCCGCGCCCAACCAGCGCCCCGGGTTCCGGTCCGCCGCGATTGCGGCGCCGCCCGGGCGGAATGAGTTGAAAGAGGCTTTCATGACCAATCCCCGTTTCGACGTTGTCGGCATCGGCAACGCCATTGTCGATGTTTTGACCCAGACCGATGACGCCTTTCTGGAAAGCGAGGGCCTGGCCAAGGGTGCGATGACCCTGGTCGACGAGGCCCAGTCCGCGGCGGTCTATGACAAGGCCGGCCCGGCCATGGAGTGCTCCGGCGGGTCCGCCGCCAACACCATCGCTGTAATGGCGGGCCTGGGCGCCAAATGCGCCTTCGCCGGCAAGGTCAAGAACGATGCCTTCGGGCGCATCTTCACCCACGACATCCGGTCCTTGGGCGTGCATTTCGATACGGCCCCCGCCGAAGACGGCCCGGCCACGGCCAATTGCCTGGTTCTGGTCACGCCGGACGCCCAGCGCACCATGCTGACCTATCTGGGCGCCAGCATCCATCTGAAGCCCGCCGATGTGGACCTGGACGTCATCAAGGACGCCCGGGTGACCTATCTGGAAGGCTATCTGTGGGATCCGGAAGACGCCAAAGAGGCCTTCCGCGCCGCCGCCCAGGCCGCCCGCGCCGCCGGCCGCGAGGTCGCGCTGTCGCTGTCGGACCCGTTCTGCGTCGACCGTCACCGCGCCGATTTCCTGGACCTGATCGAAGGCCATGTCGACATCCTGTTCGCCAACGAGGCCGAGATCCTGGCCCTTTATCAGGCCGACGATTTCGACGCCGCCGTGGAAAAGGTCAAGGGCCACTGCAAGGTCGCGGCCCTGACGCGGTCCGAAAAGGGCTCCGTCGTGGTCAGCGCCGCGGGTGTCGAGACGGTCAAGGCGGCCCCGGTTGCCCAGGTCATCGACACCACCGGCGCCGGCGATGCCTATGCGGCCGGGTTCCTCTACGGCTATACCCGGGGTGATGATCTTGCGACCTGCGCCCGCATGGGCGGCATCGCCGCCGCCGAGGTGATCGCCCAGATCGGCGCCCGCCCGGAAACGGACCTCAAGGCCGCCCTGGCGCTCAAGCTGCGTAGCTGGAACGCTGCCGGCTAAGAATGCAGTGCAGCATTTTCTGGCGTATTGCGGCCGCTGGCCTTATATAGCGGCCAGCGCGACGCTGCGTACCCCCTCACCTTATTAGAAGCGACCCGATCCCATGACCCGGACCCTGCTCCGAAACATCGCCATCATCGCCCACGTCGACCATGGCAAAACCACCCTCGTCGACGGGCTTTTGCGCCAATCCGGCGCCTTCCGCGCCAATCAGGCGGTGGCCGAGCGCGCCCTCGATTCCGGCGATCTGGAACGCGAGCGCGGCATCACCATCCTGGCGAAATGCACGTCGGTGGAATGGGATACCTTCCGCATCAACATCGTCGACACGCCGGGCCACGCCGATTTCGGCGGCGAGGTGGAGCGTATCCTCGGCATGGTCGACGGCGTGGTGCTGCTGGTCGACGCCGCCGAAGGCCCGATGCCGCAGACCAAGTTCGTGCTCGGCAAGGCGCTGAAGCTCGGCCTGCGCCCGATCGTCGTCATTAACAAGGTCGACCGCCCCGACGCCCGCATCGACGAAGTGCATGAAGAGGTGTTCGACCTGTTCGCGGCGCTGGACGCCAACGACGCGCAGCTTGATTTCCCGCTGCTCTACGCCTCGGGCCGCAATGGCTGGGCCGGGCTCAGCCCCGATGCCCGCGACGACGGCCTGACGCCCCTGTTCAAGGTCATTACCGACCATGTGCCGGCCCCTGACGTGGGTCCGGTCGACGCCCCCTTCACCATTCTGGCGACGACCCTGGAGGCCGACCCCTATCTGGGCCGCATCCTGACCGGGCGCATCCAGTCCGGCGTGATCGAGGCCAACATGCCGATCAAGGCGCTCAACCGTCACGGCAAGCTGGTCGAACAGGGCCGGGTGTCCAAGATTCTGGTGTTCCGCGACTTGAAGCGTCAGCCCGTGGACCGCGCCGAGGCGGGCGACATCGTCGCCATCGCCGGCCTGGCCAAGGCGACCGTCGCCGATACCCTCTGCGATCCCGAGGTGACGGAACCGCTGGAAGCCCAGCCGGTCGATCCGCCGACCCTGTCGGTGACCTTCTCGATCAACGATTCCCCGCTTGCCGGCAAGGACGGCGACAAGGTGCAGTCGCGGGTGATCCGCAACCGCCTTGACCGCGAGGCCGAGGGGAACGTCGCCATCCGCATCACCGAAACGCCCGACGACAATGCCTTCGACGTGGCCGGGCGCGGTGAACTGCAGCTTGGCGTGCTGATCGAGCAGATGCGCCGCGAGGGCTTCGAACTGTCGATCTCGCGCCCCCGCGTGCTCTACCGCAACAACCCGGAAACCGGCCAGCGCGAAGAGCCGATCGAGGAAGTGGTGGTCGACGTGGACGAGGAATTTTCCGGCACGGTCGTGGAATCCTTAAGCCTGCGCAAGGGCGAATTGCTGGCCATGCGGCCCAGTGGCGGCGGCAAGGTGCGCCTTGAATTCCTGGTCCCGACCCGGGGCCTGATCGGCTATCACGGCGACTTCATGACGGAAACCCGCGGCACCGGCGTGATGAGCCGCCTGTTCCATGCCTACGGTCCCTTCCGCGGCAACGTGCCGGGCCGGCGCAGCGGCGTGCTGATCTCCAACGCGGGCGGCCAGAGTGTGGCCTTCGCCCTGGCGAACCTGGAGGAACGCGGCTTCATGTTCATCGGCTCGGGCGAAGCCGTCTACGAAGGCATGATCATCGGCGAGAACGCGCGGCCCAACGACCTCGAGGTCAACCCGATGAAATCCAAGCAGCTGACCAACATGCGGGCCTCCGGCAAGGACGACGCGATCCGCCTGACGCCGCCCCGAAGGTTGACCTTGGAGCAGGCCATCAGTTACATCGACGATGACGAACGGGTCGAGGTGACGCCCAAGTCCATCCGCCTGCGCAAGGCGATCCTGGACCCCAACGAACGCAAGAAGGCGGAAAAGCGCCGCGAGGCCGAATCCGCCTAAGGGCATAAGGATCCCGTCGCAGATGACGACCGGCGTAGACAAACTGCTTGATGGATACCGCCGGTTCCGTACCGGGGCGTTCCAGGAATCGAAACCCCTGATCCAGGAACTGGTGACCAAGGGCCAGCGGCCCCAGGTCGCGGTCATCGCCTGCTCGGACTCCCGGGTCGAACCCGCGACCCTGTTCCAGACCGATCCGGGCGATCTGTTCATGATCCGCAACGTCGCCAATCTGGTGCCGCCGCTGGAAGAAGACGGCAAGTTTCACGGCACCTCGGCGGCCCTGGAATTCGCGGTCAAGGGCCTGAACGTCAAGCATGTGGTCGTTCTGGGCCATGCCCATTGCGGCGGGGTCAAGGCGATGATGAACGCCGACACGGACACCAGCGAATTCACCTTTGTCACCAATTGGGTGTCCATGCTGGCCGCCGCCCACCGCCGCGTGCTGGCGACCATGTCGGGGGCGGACGAAGAAACCCGCACCCGGGCTTGCGAGCAGAACGCGGTTCTGGTCTCTCTCGAAAATCTGACGACGTTTCCCTGGGTGCGTGAACGGGTCGAGGCCGGGGAGCTGCAGCTGCATGGTTGGTACATCGACATCGCCACGGCCGATCTTTCCGTCTACGACGGCGCCCAGGGCAAGTTCGAACCCGTCGGCTGAGCGCCGCCGCGTGCGGGGCGGGGGAATAAGACCATGAACCGGGCCCTGCGCCCTGGCTGGGCGGACGCCCTTAGGGGCCATGTCCGCCGCCCGGCGCTGATCCAGCTGTTCCTGGGGTTTTCCAGCGGCCTGCCCTATCTCCTGGTGTTTTCCACGCTGTCGGCCTGGCTGCGGGAATCGGGGCTCAGCGTCGCCGCCATCGGCTGGTTTGCGCTGGCCGGCTCGGCCTATGTGTTCAAGCCCGTCTGGGCGCCCGTGGTCAACCAGACGTCGATCCCCTATCTCACCCGCCGGTTCGGCCAGCGCCGGTCCTGGCTGCTGCTGTCGCAGGGTGCGGTGGCGCTGGCGATCCTGTTTCTCGGCACCTCCGATCCCGCCGCCAACCTGGCCCTGACCGCCTTCTGGGCCGTGGTTCTGGCGGGGGCGTCCGCGACCCAGGACATCGTCGCCGATGCCTACCGCATCGATTCCCTGGACCGCGCCCTGGAAGGCCCCGGCACGGCCAATTTCGTCAACGGCTACCGGGTCGGGGTGCTGGCGTCCGGGGCCGGGGCGCTGTTGATCGCCGACCAATGGGGCTGGCAGGCGGCGTACTGCGTGATGGCGGCGCTGATGGCCGTGGGCATCGCGGCGACGCTGACCTCGCCCGAACCCAAGCGCCCGCCCGCGCGCTCGGACCAGCCCTTCCGCGCCGCCCTGATCGAGCCGTTCCTGGATTTCATGACCCGGCGCAACTGGGCCATGGTGCTGGTCTTCATTACCCTGTTCCAATACGGCGAGGGACTGTTGGGCGTGATGGCCAATCCGTTCTATCTCGACATCGGCTTCACCAAGACGGACATCGCTCTGGTGACCAAGGTCTGGGGCTTCGCCATGAGCATCACGGGCGCCATCCTGGGCGGCATCCTGGTCGCGCGCTTCGGGTTGCTGCGGGCCCTGTTCGCCTGCGGTGTCATGCAGGCCGGGGCCAATCTCGCCTTCGCCTGGCTGGCGGGGCAGGGGCCGTCGATCCCGGCGCTGACCGTGACCATCGCGCTGGAGAACCTGACCTCGGCCATGGCGACGGCGGCCTTCGTCGCCTATCTGTCCGGGTTCTGCGACCGCGCCTACAGCGCCACGCAATATGCCCTGCTGTCGGCCTTCGCGGCCTTGGGCCGCAAGATCTTCGTGGCCGGCGGCGGCGAGGCGGCGCAGGCCTTGGGCTGGAAGCTCTATTTCGTCGGCACCACCATGGCGGCGGTCCCGGCCCTTTTGGTCCTGCTCTGGCTGATGAATCGGGATCGGCATTTCCGCTGACGGCGGGCCCGGTGCGGGCCATTTTGTATACAAAGTGCGGGACTCTTTCCGCAAAAGCGGCCAAAATCCGGGCAACAAAAAACGCCAATCCAATTCTATCCCGGAGGAACAATCCCTTGCGCGCCACCACCCAGCTTCGCCAGCTTCTCAAATCCAAGGAAACCCTTGTCGTTCCCGGCTGCTACGACGCCATGTCCGCGAAGGTCATGGAACTGGTCGGTTTTCCCGCCGTCTATATGACCGGCTACGGAACCTCCCTCGCCCTGCTCGGCATGCCCGACGCGGGCCTGGCGACGATGACGGAAATGCATCTCAACGCGCGCTACATGGCGAACGCGGTGAAGGTGCCGTTGATCGCCGATGCGGACAACGGCTACGGCAACGCCATCAACGTGATCCGCTGCGTGCGGGAATACATTCAGACGGGGGCGGCGGCGATCCATATCGAGGATCAGGCTATTCCCAAGCGCTGCGGCCATGTCGCCGGGCGGCGGGTGATCCCCATGGCGGAAGCGGTCGGCAAGTACCGCGCGGCCGCCGACGTCCGGGACGAACTTGATCCCGATTTCGTGCTGATCGCGCGCACGGACGCCCGGGGGGCCCATGGCGGCAACCTGGACATCGCCATCGAACGCGCCAACGCCTACCTGGAAGCCGGCGCCGACATCGCCTTCGTCGAAGGCCCGACCACGCGGGACGAGGTCGAGCGCATCTGCAAGGAAGTGAACGGCCCGATCCTCTACAATCAGACCGGCGTGTCGCCGCGCTTCACCTCCGACGAGATGACGGCGCTTGGCATCGCCCTGACCATTCTGCCGGGCGCCGCCCACCGGGCGACCCTGAAGGCCCTCTATACCTTCGCCGCGGACATGAAGGAACGGGGCCCCATGGTGGAGGCCGAACTGTTCGACAGCCTGAAGGGCCACCCGGTCGGCGACTTCCACACCTTCGCCGGCTTCGACCAGATCATGAAATGGGAAGAAGCCTATATGGGCGAAGCGGAACTGGAGAAATACCAGAATTCCGTGGGCTTCCAGCCGGGCAGCAAAACCTGAGCGCCGGTCATCCGGCGCGAAAGTCGTTTTGCGGGTAAAGGTGATAAGCGGCGACTAATCCGCAGCCTGGGCCGCCGCGCCGCGCACCTTGGCGAGCGCCGCGTCGATGGTCGTCTCAAAGGCGACCAGGGGCGGGGTGATCTCGTGCGCGGCCAGATCGCGGCGCACGCTCGCCGACACGCCGGTCAGGATCACCGCGACGCCCTGGCGCTGGGCCTTCCGGGCCAGGCCGTCGATGGTGTTGGCGGCGGTTGAGTCCAGGAACGGCACGGCCGCCAGGTCGATGACCAGGGCCTTGTGGGTGTCGGAAATGCGCTCCAGCACCGCGCCGATGGAGGCCGCCGCGCCGAAAAAGAAGGCGCCGACGATGCGGTAGACGACGACGTCCGGGTCGGCGGCGGCGTCCTCGTCGTAGGGTCTGCGCCCGCCATTCGCATCATCTGCCTTGTCCTCGGCGACGAAGGGCCGGTGGCTTTCCACCGCCGTGGTCTTGGACATGCGGTGGATGAACAGGACCGATCCGAGCGCGAAGCCGACCACGATGGCTTCCGTCAGGTCGCGGAAGATGGTCAGCCCCAGGGTCGCGAGCAGCACCAGGGCGTCACCCCGCGACGCCCGGACCAGGGTCGCGAAGGCGTGCTTTTCGATCATCTTCCAGGCGACGACGGCAAGCACCCCGGCCAGACTGGCGAGCGGGATAAAGGCCGCGAGCGGCGCCGCCACCAGAATGAAGCCCAAAAGGAACAGGGAATGCATGATCCCGGCGACGGGACCGTGGGCACCGGCGCGCACGTTGGTCGCCGTGCGCGCGATGGTGCCGGTGACGCAGATGCCGCCGAACAGCCCCGACGCCACGTTGGCGATGCCCTGGGCGACCAATTCGCAGTTGGACCGGTGGCGCCGCCCGGTCATGCCGTCGGCGACCACGGCGGACAGCAGGGATTCGATGGCGCCCAGCAGGGCGAAGGCGACCGCGTTGGGCAGCACGGCCTGTATCTTGGCGAGGGTCACCGCGGGCAGGGTCGGCACGGGCAGGCTCTGGGGGATGCCGCCGAACCGGCTGCCGATGGTTTCGACCGGCAGATTGAATGCCGCCGCCGCCAGGGCCGCCCCCGCGACGGCGATCAGCATGCCGGGCCAGCGCGGCAGAATCCGCGACATCCCGGCGATGATCAGCACCGTGCCGGCGGACAGCACGAGCGCGGCGCCGTTGACGGTTGAAAGCCCCCGCCACAGCACGGGCAGCTTGTCCAGCAAGGGGCCCGGTTCGGGCACGGCGAGCGTCAGGCCCAACAGGTCGCGGACCTGGCTGGCGAAGATGATGACGGCGATCCCGGCCGTGAAGCCGACGGTCACCGGATAGGGAATGAACTTGATATAGGTGCCGAGGCGAAGGCCCCCCACGGCGGCCAGGATGATGCCCGCCAGGATCGTCGCCAGAATCAGGCCGTCCATGCCGTGCTGATGCACCGTGCCGGCCACCAGCACGATGAAGGCCCCCGCCGGCCCGCCGATCTGAAACCGGCTGCCGCCCAGAAGGGAGACGAAAAAACCGCCGATGATGGCGGTATAAAGGCCCTGCGCCGGGGTGGCGCCCGAGGCGATGGCAATGGCCATGGAGAGCGGCAGGGCGACGATGGCGACGGTCAGCCCGGCCACCGCGTCCGCGCGCAGGTTGGCAGGGCCGTAACCTTCGCGCAGGACCGTCACCAGCTTGGGCGTGAACAACTCGGCGGCGGAGGCGGGTGCCGCCGTCCCGGCGGTTTTCAGGGGCATGGTGATACGGCAATCTTCTGTGCAAAAGCAGTAAAGCACAGTTTTTCGCAGTAAAATATCCGGTGGGTCAAGAGGGCCCTAGAAACTGCGCCCGGCGTTGGCCGTATAGAAGTTTCGCATCAAGTTGAAGGCGACATTGCCGGGGGTGGCCAGG
>Ga0207899_1000763_pt1 | contig 11228 bp, 11 predicted proteins | sample MalvirmetaMSP134_FD_184235 | JGI IMG/M metagenome (GOLD analysis project Ga0207899, IMG submission 184235) | Marine viral communities from the Deep Pacific Ocean - MSP-134 (SPAdes) | ecosystem: Environmental > Aquatic > Marine > Oceanic | place: Pacific Ocean | collected 2011-06-28
GGCGGGCCGCCGTATCACCCTGTTGAAGGGCGAGGCTTTGTTCGAGGTTGCCAAGGACACCGCCCGGCCGTTCGACGTTCTGGCCCTGGGCGGCCGGGCACGGGCTTTGGGTACGGTCTATGCCGTGCGTGACGCCGGCGACGCGGCCGAGGTCACCGTGGCCGAGGGCACGGTCAGGGTGTCCGCCCCGCTTGCGGTCGACGGCGAAAGCGCCGTGACCCTGCGCGCGGGGGACCACGTGTCCTACCGCCCGGGTGGGGCGCCGGGTGCTGTCGGGCATGACGAGGACGGGGCCCGGCAATTGGCTTGGCGGCGGGGCGTGATCGTGCTGGACGGGACGCCTTTCGCCCGCGCCTTGGCTGAAATCGACCGCTATCGCCCGGGGAAAATCCTGTTGCTGGCCGACGCGGCGAAACTGGAGCCGGTGACCGCCCGCCTGTCCCTGACAGCGCTTGACGGCGGTATTCGCGCGCTTGCCGCGACCCACGGGCTCCGCGTGACCCAGGTGACGGATTATCTGCTGATCGTGCGTTGACCGCTATAGGCGGATGCCGCCGAGGCTGCTTCCCGGGGCTGAATAAAAAATCGGCGATCCGGTAAAAAAGGGCACCGGGTTTGTCCGGGCCGCTCGTCCCTCACATAGAAACAAACTAGCGAGTGCGACTTAATTGCATTTCTAAGAATATGCAAAGGCGCGCATTCTGGGAATAGGGGACCGAACATCATGACAAAATCCTGGGCGAGCAAATCCTGGGCGACCTCCTGCCGGGGGCGCAATGGGGCCGCGGACACGGCGGCATTTCTGGCTGTGCTGATGGTGAGCACGGCGTTGACGCTGATGCCGGCGGCGGTGCGCGCCGCCGAGACGGACACGGCGGTGCCTGTTCAGGGCGTCATGGCCCCGGCAATCGACCTAGCCCAGGACGCCAAGGTTAAGGATTTCGACATCCCGGCCCAGGCATTGGCCGATGCCCTGAAGCAATATGCCGAAGCCACGGGCGTTTCCTTCGCCTACAAGACGGGCGATTTTTCCGGCCTGCATTCGCCCGGCGTTTCCGGCGCCATGACGGCGGCCCAGGCGCTCGCACGCCTGCTCGCGGGTTCGGGCATCACCTTTGAATTTACGGGTGCGCGCACGGTGGCGCTGTCCAAGCCGACGGGCGCGAACGGCCCTGCGAAGCTTGGCCCGGTCACGATCACCGCAACCCGGGAAGGTGGTGCTCTGGACACGTTGTCCCGCAACGTCACCATGATTTCGCGGCAGGACATCGAACAGCAGCAGGAAACGGCCCAGGGTGTTGCCGATCTGTTGACGAAATTCGTGCCGGGCATGGCGCCGTCCAGCCAGACTCTGACCAACAGCAGCCAGACCCTGCGGGGCCGTTCTGTCCTGGTGTTGATCGACGGCGTGCCGATGACGACGAACCGCAATATTTCGCGCGATCTGTTCAATATCTCCACTTCGAACATCGAAAGCATCGAGGTCGTGAACGGCGGCAGTTCGGTTTACGGCGGCGGCGCCGCCGGGGGTGTGATCCACATCAATACGCTGAAACCGAAGGACGGTGAGATGTCGTTCGAGACGACGGTCGCCGGAACCAGCAGCCTGACCCATCTGGACCCGGATGCGCTGGGAGGGCGGCTTGAGCAACGCGCCAGCGGCAAACTGGGCGGGGTCGATTACGTGCTGTCCTTTTCGGGCGAACAGGCACAGGGATTTTACGATGCCGACGGCGACCGTATCGCCCCGGAACCCAGCCAGGGTGATCTGGCGGATACGGGGACATACGATGTGTTGGCCAAGGTCGGATATGACCTGGAGGACCAGCGGTTCCAGGCGACATTCAGTTATCTGAATGCAAATCAGGATACCAACTACGCCTCGGACCCCGCCGTCACGGGGTTTGCCACCGGCGCCGTCAAGGCACGCGCCCTGAGCGGCCTCAGCCTCGAAGACCAGACGGCGAACGAAAACCTGCTGCTGAACCTGGATTACAGCCACAAGAACGTCCTCGGCAGCGAGGTGCAGGCGCAAGCCTACTACCGTAATTATCACAGCCGCTTTTCGCCATTCGACGGCAGGAACTTTTCGGCCTGGAACGCGTTGGCGCAGACCTATTTGAATTCGGAAACCTTCGGCGGGCGCTTGACGGTCGATACGCCGGTTCTGCTGGTCGAGGGCCTGGACGCCAAGCTGCTGTGGGGGATCGACGTCAATCACGAGAAGACGGAACAGCCGGCGGATACGTACGATGGCGGCGTCTTCGATGCCTCGGGCGGCACGATATTCGTGAAACAGGGGGTCGGCCGGACGTTCGTGCCGATGATAACGACCAAGACCTATGGCGTTTTCGGCCAGGCCGAGGTCTATCCGTTGGATAACGTTATCTTGCGCGGCGGCGTTCGGCACGAATGGGTGGATGTCAGCTATCCAAGTTACACGACGATGGGGCAGGGCAATGCGATCAATGCCGGCGAACTGTCCTATGCGGAAACCACCTTCAATGCCGGGGCCGTCTATTCGCCGGTCGAGGCGATCGATCTCTACGCCAATTATTCGCAATCGTTCGAATTGCCGGATATCGGCTTGCAGCTGCGCTCCGCGCCGTCCGGATTCGATGGCACCAATTCCAACCTTGCCTCCAGGATCACCGACAACTATGAAGTCGGCGTGCGCGGAAAATGGCGCGGGTTGAACGCGGGTCTCGCGGCATTCGTCAGCCGTTCCGACCTGGGTCAGGTGGCCATCCAGAACTTCTCCCTGGTGCAGCAGCGCACACCCGAAAGAATCTATGGCATCGAGGCGCAGGCCGCTTACCGCATCAACGAGCAGTTGAATGTCGGGGGGACGGTCTCCTGGCTGAAGGGCGAGCAGCGCGTGGCCAACAGCGAGGACGCGCAGGCGCTCAACGGGTTTCGTATCCCGCCGATGAAGATCACCAGCTACATCGATTACAGACCGTACGATTGGTGGCAGTTGCGGTTGCAGGCGATGTTCTCCGGCGAACGTGACGATGCCACGGACGACGGCGTCAGCTTCGGCGGCCGTAAGGTCGAAGACTATACGGTGCTTGATCTCTACAGCGCGTTCGATGTCGGCCGCGGGACATTGAAGGTCGGGTTGGAGAACCTGTTGAACAATCAGTACTACACGGTTTTCGGCCAGTTGCTTCGCAACAGTGCCAACACCAGCCACCTGGCCGCGCGTGGGCTGACCCTTCGCGTCGCCTATTCCGTGGAATGGTAGGAGAGCGATAAATATTTTCCCGCCGGATACGCGGATTTCTCCGGTTCGTTCGTCTTAATGGGTATGAGCACCATAACACGCGCCCGGAAGGGCGCCGCGCCCCTTGAAATCATCCAGCGCACGGCGGCCGCCGTTCTGGGCGGCTACGGCTTGGCCTGGGCGGCCTCGGTCCTCATGGCGCGAGGCCTGCCGCTGAGCCGCTACGAAGCGATGCAATGGGCGGTGCTGGCCAGTTTTCTCATCTACCTCTGCGTGGTTCTTTGGGCCTTTCGCGCCCGGCCGCTGGCCCGCATGTGGGGAGGGATATTGATACCGGCGGCAATCTGCGCCGGTCTGGCCCATTGGTTGGGGCCGGTCGCCGGCCGCCTTGGTTGAGAATAATTCGCAATTCAGGTGCGGTTTTGCTCCCGCCGTTCGTCCTATGTGTATGAGCGCGCATTCGCATAAACACCACCGGAAGCCTCGGCGATGAAGGAAGGTTTCCGCCAATCCATGTCCTGGCTCCATACCTGGGGTGGACTGCTCACGGGCTGGATCCTGTTCTTCGTGTTCCTGACCGGCACGGCGGGCTATGTGGAGGCGGAACTGGACCGCTGGATGCGCCCGGAAAAGCCCCTGGTTGCGGCGGAGGCCGTGCAGGCGGACGCCCTGGCCCTGGGCCTCAGATACGTGCAGGAAAAGATGCCGGACGCCCGGCGCTGGCTGGTGTCCCCGCCGGGCGGGCGTGAACAGCCGGAATTGCGGTATTTCGTCGAAGGTTATCCCGAAACCGAAGGCGCGACCGGCAAACGGCAGAGCGGGTTCCTTAATCCGGCAACCGGGGAAAAGGCGGAATACCGGGCCACAGGCGGGGGCCGGCTGCTGTACCGCATGCATTATCAACTTCACTACATCCCGACGACGGCGGGGGAATGGATCGTCGGGTTCTGCGCCATGGTCATGTTCGCGGCCCTGGTCACCGGGGTCATCATCCATGCCCGCATCTTCAAGGACTTTTTCACCTTCCGGCCCGGTACGGGGCATCGTAACTGGCTCGACGCCCATAACCTGCTTGGCGTGCTGTCCCTGCCGTACTTCCTGATGATCACCTATTCGGGGCTGCTGTTCATTTGCTACCTCTACATGGCGCCGGTGATTGCGTCGGAATACGGCTGGGGCGAGGACAACCGCCGCCAATTCACGGACATGATGTTCATCGGCCGGCCGTTCGACCGGAACACGGAACGGGCGGCCCCGGCGCCGTCGGCGCCGCTCGGCCCCATGCTGGCAACGGCTGACCGTCTTTGGGGGCCGGACAATATCGGTTTCGTCGACGTCACGCGGCCCGGCACGGTCGCGGCCCGGGTGCGCATTATTGAAGGCACGCGCCATGTCACGGGGGAGCGGGCGGAACTGCTGTTCGACGGGGCGACGGGGGACATCATCGACGCGCCGGCCGTCAATCCCGTTCCTCGGGCTGTCAGCGAGACATTGCTGTCCCTGCACGAGGGCCTGTTCGCCGGGCCGGTGCTGCGCTGGCTTTATTTCCTCGCGGGCCTGATGGGCACGGCGATGATCGGCTCTGGATTGATCCTGTGGACCAAGAAGCGGCGGGCGCGGCTGGAAGGGCGCTTCGGCTTCGCCCTGGTCGAACGATTGAACGTGGCGACCGTCGGCGGTCTGCCCACGGCCGTCGCCGCCTATCTTTGGGCCAACCGCCTGCTGCCGGTCGATATCTCTGGGCGCGTGGCCTGGGAAGCGAATGTCATGTTCCTGACCTGGGCGGCCCTGGCCGTTCATGCAGCCCTGCGCCCCGCCGCCCGCGCCTGGGCGGAACAGTGCTGGATTGCCGCCGCCGCGTTCGGCCTGATCCCCCTGGTCAATGCGCTGACGACCGACCGGCACCTGGGGGCAAGCCTGCCCGCCGGGCAGTGGGAACTTGCGGCCGTCGATCTGACCTGTCTTGCCTTCGGGGCCGGTTTCGTCGTGGCGGCGCGTGTCGCCGGCCGCCGGCGGCAAGAGACGGTGCAGGCGAAACGGATGTCCCCCCCGGTAGCGGAGGCCGCGGAATGATCGTTCTCGCCTTCTTTCTGTCCTTCGGCGCCTGGACAGCGTTGGCGTTCGCCATGAACCGTCACCGCCGCGACATGGGCTGGAAACCGGCCGCGCCGGTACTGCGGGTCATACTGCGGAGCGTCGGCGGCGGCCTGCTCGCGGCGTCGCTCTGGGCCTGTGCCGGCCATTGGGGATGGTCCATGGGTACGGTCGCCTGGTTCGGCGTGATGACGGCTTCTGCGCTTGTCCTGGTTGTGGCGCTGGCCTACCGGCCGCCGGCCCGGCGCGCGTCCTAGGCGGCGCGGTCCATTGCCGGGCCGGGGCGCCGTTCCTATATTCAGGAAACGCGTCATTGCCCGTGGGAGGATGTCATGCATGGACCCCGCCAACGCGGTTTCCTATGCGCCCTGCTGGCGGCGGTCCTTGGGCTGGCCGCCTGTGCCGCGCCGACGCCTTACGGCCCCGCGCCCGGCGCCGACGGTGCGCGCGGACACGGCTATTGGGAACAGGGTCTGGAGGATGACCGCATCCGCGTGACCTTTTCCGGCAATACGGTGACGCCGCGGGAAACGGTGGAAAATTATCTGCTTTATCGCGCTGCCGAGGTCACCCTGGCCCGAGGCCGCGATCATTTCATCGTCGCCGTCCGGGGTACGGACAAGACCACGATCTATCACACCAGTTATGACTTCGACGGGCCCTTCGGGTTCGGATTCGGGCCGAGCTTCGGGTTCTATGGCCCCGGGCGGGCCTGGTGCTGCGGTCCTTACGGATACGGCGCGTCTTTCCGGAATTCCTACGGTTATTTCGGCGGCCATGCCGAGGCCACGTCCTGGCCTATCGACCGCTATACGGCCCATGCCGACGTGGTCATGGGCCGTGGACCCAAGCCGGACGGCGCCGACGCCTATGACGCGCGGGCGGTCATCGCCCGGCTGGCGCCCGCGATAACCCGCGATGTGGGCCGGCCATAGGGGCGACGGGGTTACGCGGGTTTGCGCAGCAGCAGGCGCGCGATCCGCGCCTCGCCCCGGTGGCGCTGGCCTTCGTTGACGCGGATACGGCCTTTCAGTGCTTCCATGACCTCAAGCCCCGGCAGGGCGTCCAGCAGGTCGCCCAGTTCATACAACAGGTCCGGGTCTTCTGGACCCAGGCTGCGCCCACCGGCACCCGCCGGGGCGAAACCTTCGGCCACGAACCAGCCGCCGGGGGCAAGCGCCGCCGCTGCCGTTTTGGCCGCATGCAGGCGCACGGCGGCCTCGCATTGCAGGTACATCAGGAACACGGCGTCCCAGGTGCTGCCGGGGGGTGGGGACCATTCGGCCAGGTCGGCCGTGATGCGCTCGACCGTTACGCCGCGTGTATTGTCGTGGGCCTGGGCCAGGTCCGTCGCCACGCTTGAGGCATCGACCGCCGTCACGGCGAGACCTTGTTCCGCCAGCCAGCCGCCGTTGCGGCCGTCGCCGTCGGCCAGGCACAGGGCCGAGCGTGGGCGAAAATCGGAGCGCGCCATGACCGCGCGCAGATACTCGCAGGGCTGGTCGCCGAACAGGCGGCTGTCGGCCTCCGTCCCGGCCTTGGCGTAGCGTGTGTTCCAATCCTTCACGGCGGGCGGCCCTCCCTGGGTTCAGGGATATTCCTACGCGCCCGGGGCGGGTTTTTCCAGCCCGGCCGGCTGTTCAGCCGAGCGAGCGCCGGTCGAAGGTGATGCTTTTGATCAGGGCATGGACGGGCATCCCTTCGGCCAGCTTCAGGTCCGCCACCGCATGGCGGGTGATGCGGGCGCGCAGGCGGCCGCCGCCGATACCGATCAGGGTTTCGGCGAAGGCGGTGTTCGCTTCCTCGCGCACCTCGATGACCGTGCCTTTCAGGATGTTGCGGATGCTGATGCCCGTGGGCGGCTGGGTCGCCAGGGAGACGTCGCGGGCGCGCACGCGCAGACGCAGGGTCTCCCCGACGGCGGCATCGACGGCGGGGATGGTCAGGGTCTGGCCGTGATGATCCAGGAAGGTCAGGTTAAAGACGGCGTCATGTGCCTTGACCGTGGCGGTCAGCATGACCCCGGCTTCGAACCGCCCGGTCATGGGTTGCAGGTCCAGGCGTTCCAACACCTCGCCGACCGACCCCTCGGCGACCTTGCCGCCGCGGGACAGCACGACCAGGCGGTCGGCCAGACGGGTGACCTCGGCGATGTCGTGGCTGACATACAGGATCGGGATGTTCAGTTCCCGATGCAGGACCTCGAAATAGGCAAGGATTTCGTCTTTGGTTGCGCGGTCGAGGGCCGACAGGGGCTCGTCCATCAGCAGCAGGCGCGGCTCCGACAGCAGGGCCCGGCCGACCGCGACGCGCTGCCGTTCGCCGCCGGACAGTTTTGCAGGAGCACGGTCGAGCAGGTGCGTGATGCCGAGCAATTCCACGACCTGATCGAAATGAACGATGGGGACAGTTCCGTTGCCGCGCGGTGCCCGTCGGGCGCCGAAGTTCAGGTTACCCTGCACGGTCAAATGGGCAAATAGCGACGGTTCCTGAAACACATAGCCGACGCGGCGTTTGTGGGGCGGGCGGAACAGGTTTTCCGCGTCGTCCTGCCATGTCCGACCGCCGAGGGCGAGGCGCCCGGGCAGGCGGTGCAGCCCGGCGATGCAGCGCAGGATCGTGGTCTTGCCGCAGCCCGACGCCCCGAACAATGCCGTCACGCCGGCGAGCGGCGCCTTGAACGCCACATCCAGATTGAAATTGCCGACCGGCCCCTTGAAGGCGGCGTCGAGAACCGGGGGGGGCGCGTTCATCGTGCGGCGCGTCCGATGCGCTTTTCCAGGAGCATCATGGACAGGATGACGACGAAGGCGAACGCCAGTAGGCCACCGGCCAGGATATGGGCCTCGGCCCAGCGCAGGGTTTCCACATAGTCGTAGATGGCGACGGACAGCACCTTGGTTTCGCCCGGGATGTTGCCGCCGATCATCAGCACGACGCCGAATTCGCCCACCGTATGGGCGAAGCCCAGGACCGCGCCGGTGAGGAACCCAGGTCGGGCCAGGGGTACGGCGACGGACCAAAAGGCGTCCCAGGGCGAGGCATGTAGGGTCGCCGCGACCTCCAACGGCCGGTCGCCGAAGGCTTCGAAGGCGTTGCGGATGGGCTGCACCACGAAGGGCATGGAATAGAACACGGAGCCGATGACCAAGCCCTGGAAGGTAAAGGCGAGGGAGCGTTCGCCCCACAACCCGGCGATCCAGCCGCCGGGTCCGTCCGGCCCCATGGCGACCAGCAGGTAGAATCCCAGCACCGTCGGCGGCAGCACCAGGGGCAGGGCGACCACGGCGGCGACGGCTTCCTTCCACTTGGCCTTGGAGCGCGCCAGCCACCAGGCGATGGGGGTGCCGATAATAAGAAGAACCACGGTGGTCACCGTAGCCAGTTCCAGGGTCAGGCGGATCGGCGACCACAGCCCGGCGAGATCAAGCCCCTGGTCAGGCATCCGGGCGGATCTTGGCCGGTTCGCCCAGGCCGTAGCCGAATTTGTCCTTCACCCGGTTGGCCTCGGCCCCGCCCAGAAACAGCAGGAACGCCCGGGCCGCCGGGTTGTCCTTGCCGCTGTTCAGAAGAACCGCGTCCTGGGCGATGACGGGGTAAAGAGTTTCCGGCACGGGCCAGCGCGACCCCCGGTCGTTACCGGCGATCTGCGACAGGGCGACGAAGCCCAGTTCTGCATTGCCCGATTCCACGAACTGATGGGTCTGGGCGATGTTGTTACCCTGGACGATCTTCGGTTTGAGGGCGTCATAGAGGCCGAGCGCCTTCATGGCCGCCACGGCGGCGGCGCCATAGGGGGCGGTCATCGGGTTGGCGATGGCGATCTTGGAGAATTTTTCCAGTTTCAGGGTGTGGGGGCCTTCGATCAGCCCGGCGTCACGGCTGTAGAGCACGATCCTGCCCGTGGCGTAGGTGAACCGGGTTTCGGCCACCGCCAGACGGTCGTCGCCGGCTTTCAGGGGATGTTTCCGGTCGGCGGCCAGGAACACCTCGAACGGCGCCCCTTTGGCGATCTGGGTATAGATCTGTCCGGTCGACCCGAAACTGAACACCACCTTGTGGCCGGTCTTTTTTTCGAACAACGCGCCGATGTTCTGGGCGGCCTGGGTGAAATTGGCGGCGACGGCGACCTTGACCTCACCCGCGCGGGCCGGGCCGGGCAGCATCAGCGCGGCGACGGCGGCCAGCAGAAACAGGCGGCGTTTCAAGGTGATGGCGGCGGACAAGCGGCAATGCTCCGATAGGACAAACTGAACATATCGAAAACTATCTTTTGCCGGTGGCGATGGCAAGTCCGCGATGTGGGCTATGCGCCCCCGTTGGGCAGCAGTTTGCGCATGGCGTTCAGATCGCCGGCGATGGCCTTTTCGGTCTTGGCCTCCATCTTGCGGTACTGGTCGAGCACCTTGTGTCCCAGTTCCGTCAACTCGGCCCCCCCGCGCGTACTGCCGCCCCGCGAGGTGGTGACCAGGGGCGTGCCGAACTGCGCGTTCAGGGCCTCGATCAGGCCCCAGGCTTTTTTGTAGCTCATGCCCAGGTCGCGCCCGGCGGCGGCGATGGAGCCGGTTTCGCCAACGCCCTGCAACAGGTCGGCCTTACCCGGCCCGATGGCGACGTCGGGGGCGAGAACGACGCGGAGCCGCGCCCCCGTTTGCTGGTTTCCTGCCTTCATGGCGGTATTCTACTCTGCTTGTCGCCGCCCGGTCAGGCGAAAATGCCCCTCATGGCTGTGCCTTCGGGGCCACCTGGGCTAGGATGCGGTCCGCAGAATTCAGTTGCCATCCAACAATCACGGAACCAAGCCCCATGACCACTCCCGCAGACGACCAAGGTGCAGTGCGCCTGACCCGCAACGGCGCCGTTGCCCATCTGATCTTCGACCGGCCCCAGGCCCGCAACGCCATGACCTGGACCATGTATCAGGGACTGGCCGACGCCTGCGACGAAATCATGGACGACCCTTCCGTGCGGGTCGCCGTGTTCCGGGGGGCGGGGGGCAAGGCCTTCGTCGCCGGCACGGACATCGCCCAGTTCGGGGCCTTCACCTCGGGCGACGACGGCCTGGCCTATGAGGACAAGGTTGAAACCTATATGACCCGCATCGAACGCCTGCCCATGCCGACCCTCTGCGTGGTCGAAGGCTGGGCCGTCGGCGGTGGCATGGCGATCGCCAATGCCTGCGATTTCCGCATCGCCACGGCGGGATCGCGGTTCGGCGTGCCGATCGCGCGCACGCTGGGCAACTGTCTGTCGGCGCAGAACCTGCGGGCGTTGACCGAAACCCTCGGCCTGCCCATGGTCAAGCGCATGCTGATGCTGGCCGAAATGCCGGAGGCAGAGGAGCTTCTGGCCCACGGCTATCTATTGGCTGTCGCGGAGGCCGACGGCATCGACGCCCTGCAGGCGGAACTTGTCGAAAAGCTGCTGGGCCATGCACCGGTGACCATGCGCGTGACCAAGGAAGCCCTGCGCCGCCTGGGCACGAACCTGACCCCCGACGACCGTGACCTGATCCATGCCGCCTACGGCAGCCGCGATTTCAAGCATGGCGTCGAAAGCTTCGTCGCCAAGCAGAAGCCGGAGTGGAAGGGCGTCTGACCGCGGCTACGGCGCCGGGGCGAAGAATTCGAACCGCAGCCCGCCGGGAATGATGCAGATGCAGTGCCGCGCCGGGGATTCCGGGCGTACCGGGCCGGGTGCGTATTCTATCTCGACACCGGGCCAGGCGCGGACCCGTTCGTAAACGGCGTCCAGCGCCGCGAAATCCGCGACCTTCAGTGCCAGGTGATGCAGGCCGATGTTCTTCCGGCGGTCGAAGGGGGTGGCGGTTTCCGGATTTTCCGCCCGCCACAGGGTCAGCATGACCGTGCCGTCCGAAACGAACACCGCCGGATAGTCGGGAACCTCC
>Ga0207899_1000768_pt1 | contig 11188 bp, 6 predicted proteins | sample MalvirmetaMSP134_FD_184235 | JGI IMG/M metagenome (GOLD analysis project Ga0207899, IMG submission 184235) | Marine viral communities from the Deep Pacific Ocean - MSP-134 (SPAdes) | ecosystem: Environmental > Aquatic > Marine > Oceanic | place: Pacific Ocean | collected 2011-06-28
CCGTTGCTCAAGGCCGGGTTCGGGCTGCGCTTCGCCCTGCTGCCGCCGGGCGAGGATCCGGACAGCCTGGTCCAGGGCCAGGGCCGCCAGGCCTTCGACACGCTGCTCAGCGGCGCCACGGCCCTGTCCGAACTGATCTGGCGGGTTGAATCGGGCGGCCGCCTGCCGCCGACGCCGGAAGGCCGGGCGGATTTGAACAAGCGGCTCGACCAGCGCATCCGCGACATTCCCGATCCCACCGTGCGGCGCTATTTCCAGGACTTCTTCAAAAGCCGCCTGTGGCCCGACGGGCCCGGCCGGCAGGGCGGGCGCGGCGGCCAGCGGCAGGGGCGCGGCTTCGGTAAGGGGAAATGGGGCGCCAACGCCTGGACCGGGCCGTCCGAGCGCCTGCGCGCCGACACCGCCGACACCCGGCCGGTGGAGAGCGCGCGCCTGCGCTGGGCCATCCTTTTGGCCACGGCGATCAACCATCCGGAGTTGCTGGCCGAGGTCGAGGAGGAGTTGGGCCATGTCGCCATCAACGACCAGAACCTTGACAATCTACGCCAGGCGATATTAATCACCCACGCGGGTGGTTTACCCCTTGACACGAGGGGGCTTGTAAACCACTTGTCAGAGCAGGGTTATTCCCAGGCGCTGAGCCAGCTATTAAGCGCGCGAACCTACGACCACGCTAGATTCGCGCGACCCAATGCGGGATATGCAGAGGCCAGACAGGGTTGGGAAGCGACCATTAGCCACTTGCGCGGAGAGGACCTGGAGTCCGAGCTCCATGCAGCCCAGGATGCTGTCCGGCGGGACCCGTCGGAAGCAAACATGAACTGGGTTGTTCGGGTTCGGCGGATGATGGACGAAAGCGAACAGCCGGAAGCGGCCTTCGACTAGGAGGCGGTCCGGCGGCGAGTGGCTGAACCAAACAGACGGTTTGACGAGACGAATTTTTCAGACTGGGACACGGCACAGGAACCCCATTGAGGTTTAAACCGGACCGGACGCCAAGGGCGGCAAGGATCGGAGGGGGCGGGGTTCCCCGGACAACGGATTTAGAGGTCGAGCGTGGCAAAAGCACAAGCGAAAGATCAAGACGGCGGCGACACCCAGGAAGAAGGCGGCGACAGCCCCCTTCTCGATACCCTGGGGGCGGCCGTCAAGAAGATGGTCGCCAAAGGCAAGGAGCGCGGGTACGTCACCTATGACGACCTGAACGGCGCCCTGCCCCCGGAAAAGGTGTCCTCGGAACAGATCGAAGACACCATGGCGATGCTGTCCGAAATGGGCATCAACGTGGTCGAAAACGAAGAAACCGACGAGACCCCGGCCGAAAGCGACGGTGACGGCGACGGCGACGACGAGGAAAAGACCACCTCGACCGCCGGCAACGTCGACGAAAACGACCTGGGCCGCACGGACGATCCGGTACGCATGTACCTGCGCGAGATGGGCTCGGTCGAGTTGCTGTCCCGCGAGGGCGAAATCGCCATCGCCAAGCGCATCGAAGCGGGCCGCGAGATGATGATCGGCGGCCTGATGGAAAGCCCGCTGACCATCAAGGCCATCACCGTCTGGCATGACGCGCTGGTCGCAGAAGACATGCTGCTGCGCGACATCATCGACCTGGAAGCCACCCACGGCGGCGGCCCGGGCCAGCCGGGCGCCGTTCCCGCCAACACGAACGGCGGCGAGGACGACGGCGACGGCGACACGGCCGAAACCGCGCCTGCGGAAAACGCCAAGGAAGGTGCCGCCGAGACCGCCAAGGACGCCAAGAAGTCGGCTCCGTCGGATGACGACGCGACCGGATCCTCTGACGCGGACGGCGAAAGCAAGAGCAGCAGCGATGATGACGACGATGACGAGGACGACGGCGAAAACAACCTGTCGCTCGCGGCCCTCGAAGCCAAGCTGAAGCCCGAGGTCATCGAGACCTTCGAGAACATCGCCAAGACCTACAAGAAGCTTCACCGGGTGCAGATGCAGCGCCTCGAGGCCCTGACCTCGGGCGAGCAGCCCAAGCCCAGCCAGGAAAAGCGTTTCCAGAAGCTGCGCAAGGAACTGATCGAGTGGATGGAGGACGTCCACCTGAACAACAACCGGGTCGAGCAACTGCTGGACCAATTGTACGGCCTCAACCGCCGGCTGGTCGGGCTGGAGGGCAAGATCCTGCGTCTCGCCACCACGGCGCGCATCAACCGCGACGAGTTCCTGGAAGCCTACCAGGGCCACGAACTTGATCCGGGCTGGCTGAAGCGGGTCGAAAAGCTGCCTGCCAAGGGCTGGCAGCGGTTCGCCACCCGCTTCAAGGACGATATCGCGGAAATGCGCGGTCAGGTCGCCGAGGTGTCCCAGACGGCGGGCCTGCCGATCCTGGAATTCCGCCGCATCGTCGGCACCGTGCAGAAGGGCGAGCGCGAGGCCGCCAAGGCCAAGAAGGAAATGATCGAGGCCAACCTGCGGCTCGTCATCTCCATCGCCAAGAAGTACACCAACCGCGGCCTGCAGTTCCTCGACCTGATTCAGGAAGGCAACATCGGCCTGATGAAGGCGGTCGACAAGTTCGAATACCGCCGCGGCTATAAGTTCTCGACCTATGCTACCTGGTGGATCAGGCAGGCCATCACCCGGTCCATCGCCGACCAGGCGCGCACCATCCGCATCCCCGTGCACATGATCGAGACGATCAACAAGCTGGTCCGCACCTCGCGCCAGATGCTGCACGAAATCGGCCGCGAGCCGACGCCGGAAGAACTGGCGGCGCGTCTCTCCATGCCCCTGGAAAAGGTGCGCAAGGTGCTGAAGATCGCGAAGGAGCCGATCTCTCTCGAAACGCCCATCGGCGACGAGGAAGACTCGCACCTCGGCGACTTCATCGAGGACAAGAACGCGGTGCAGCCGCTGGACGCCGCCATTCAGGGCAACCTGCGCGAAACCACCACGCGGGTGCTGGCCTCGCTCACGGCCCGCGAGGAGCGCGTGCTGCGCATGCGCTTCGGCATCGGCATGAACACGGACCACACGCTGGAAGAAGTCGGCCAGCAGTTCTCGGTCACCCGCGAGCGAATACGTCAGATCGAAGCCAAGGCGCTCAGGAAGCTGAAACATCCGTCCCGGTCGCGGAAACTCAGAAGCTTCCTGGACTACTAAACGCCAGGGCCAAACGGACCAAACGACAGGCCGGAAGCACCATCGCTTCCGGCCTTTTCGTTAGAGGGGGAATTTCCACGTGATCAAGGGCCAGTAGCTCAACTGGTTAGAGCCGACGGCTCATAACCGTCTGGTTGCAGGTTCGAGTCCTGCCTGGCCCACCATTCCCTTCTGCTCCACTGAACCCTCGACACCCGGTCTGAAGAACGTCACGGTGCGGGATCGCCAGGGGATACGCGGGTCATGACGAATACAACGAAAACGGAGGACAGGGCGCAGCCGTTTTTCGGAACCCTGCCCAGCTTTGACGACTTCATGGCCGTTTTCGAGGCAGCGCACTACACCCCCATCCCCGATGGCTGGACCATCGTCATCACCGACATCAAGGGGTCGACCAAGGCCATTACCGAAGGCCGCTACAAGGACGTCAACATGGTCGGCGCCGCGTCCATTTCGGCGGTCCTGAACGTGACCCGCGCCAACGAGGTGCCGTTTTCGTTCGGCGGCGACGGCGCGACCTTCGTCGCCCCGCAGGAAACCCTGCCCAGGGTCCGCGAAGCCCTGCTGAAAACCCGCAACCTTGCCGCGGGCGGCTTCGGCATGGAACTCCGCGTCGGCGCGGTCCCCATCGCCGCCGTGCGCGCCATGGGCGCCGATGTCCGGGTCGCCAAATACCGCCTCAGCGAAGGCAACTATCTGGCGATGTTCGACGGCGGCGGCCTTGCCCTTGCCGATACCCTGATCAAGGCCGATGACGGCAGCCGGGGTTATCGGATCGACGACGAGATCCCCGATCAGCCGCCCGATCTGGAAGGCTTGTCCTGCCGATGGGAGCCCCTGTCGGCGCGGCGCGGGCGGATGTTGACCATTCTCGTGCAATCCCTGAGCACCGGAGCCGAAGACCAATCGCGCGCCTATCAGACGGTTTTGGCCGAACTCGTCAAAATTCTCGGCCCGAACTTCCAGAACAGCCGGCCGGTCACGGAACAAAACATGCGCTTCCGCTGGCCGCCCCGGGGCCTGCGCGCGGAAGCGATCACGTCATGCGGCGGCCGTCCCTATTTCAGGCATCTCATGTTTCTCTATTGGCAGAGCTTTCTGCAGTTCTTGCTGGAAACCTTCGGTCTCAGCGGCGGCGGCTACAACGCGCCGGAATACCGCCGGGAGCTGCGGGCGAATTCCGACTACCGCCGGTTCGATGACACATTGCGGATGGTCCTGGACTGCACGGTCGAGGAAGTGCGGCAGGTCGAAGCCTGCCTCGACGGTCTGCGGCGGAGAAACATGATCGCCTACGGCACCCATCAAGCGGACAGCGCCCTGATGACCTGCCTGCTGTTCAGCCTTGCAGACAGCAAGCACGTTCACTTCATCGACGGTGGAGACGGCGGGTACGCCATGGCGGCGGCGAACCTGAAACGGCAACTCGCGGCGATCGACCGGACAGCAGGGCCGGCATAGGGTGCTGGAACCGATACCGGAAAGCCATACACAAGAAAAAGGCAGGGCACGGCGCGGCGATACAGCCACACCATTACCCTGCCCGGTTCTCTCCCCCGCCCGCCGCCGAAGCGGCGAATTCTTACGGCGCCCAGGGCCGCCAGATCTGCCGGGGGCGGTTCGCGGCGCACTTCTGCAACAGAACCTCCGCCCCCTTGACCGGCTTGTCGATCACGGTCATGCAGAAATCGGCTTTCAGCATCTTCACGTGACCGTCCGCCTGTAGTTCCCACTGCATGTTGGGAGTGGCCTGGCACCTGGAAATCAGCACCTTCGTGCGGTCGTGGAGCTTGGCGTCACCGACCCCGATGCAATATTTGCTGTTGAATACCAAGGCATTAGGCTTTTCGTTCGGCCTGATCCACAGGGAGTCCTGCTGATTACAGTCGGCCAGGGCCATGGCTTCCGTCGGCCCCTCGCTTTTGCTCAGGCACAGTCCCGGCGCGTTGGTCAACTCGAACCGCAGGGTGCCCGGCGGCTGATTCCGCTGCCGCTTGATCGCCGCGATCAGGGCCTTTTCCGCCGTCGGCGCCGCGGAGTCCTGGTTACCCACGACCACCGAGGTCGACTGGATGGGTTCGATCTTGATCGAATTCGGATCGATGGTGTCCGAGTTCGGCGTGGTCTGGCCCGTGTTGACGTTGCTGTTCAAGTTGATTGTCGGCATGGTCGGTCCGGTCGGCTTGGCGTCCGGGTCCTTGCCGGCCTTGTAGGCGGCCAGGCGGGTTCTGAAATTGGCACTCGGCTGCGTTTTACCACCGATCACCGCCGACCAATGGAACAGGAATTCGTCCGGCCCTTCCTTCATCTGCAGCAAGAGGCCGATGTCGACGGGGCGGTTGGAAATGTCGATCGCCTGGCGAATCTTGCCCTCCATTTCCTCCGTCTTCAATAGCTTGTCCATTTCCATGGTCACGACGATCGGCGCGGCGGCGGCCATGGCGGCGGAAGCCCCCGTCCAGCTCGTGCTGACGGCGGCCGTTTTCGCGACCTCACCGGCCACTTTCGCTGCCCCGGAAGCCGCTTTCGCGGCTTGCAGGGCCCTGTAGGGCAGCAACGCCGCCTGCACCGGTTTGATGAACGTAATCAAGACAGCGCCCACCGGTCCGGCGAACCCGGCACCCATCTGAATGGCCCCGCCGACGATTTCGTTGTAATCGGGCGGCGCGATCACGCCGCCGGCGTAGATCGATGCGGCGCCCATCTTGGATAAGGCGATCTCGTTGGCTTTGTTCGCCGCCACAAAATAGGCGTCGAAGGCCTGCTTGGACTGATAGGCCACGAACTGCCGGTTCCACTGGATCAGCCTGACGACCGTCGCCAGAAGATCCTTTTCCGATGCCGTGCGCTGGGCGGCCGGCTTGAGGGCCGTCTCCATAACGATCTGCGCCAGCAGGGCCGACAGGACGGGACTCTCCGACGGATTGGCGTCGATCACTTTCCAAACATTGGTGATGGCCTCCGCCTCCGACGTGCCGGAAGCCTTCGCGGCGGCCTTGGCCACCTCGTCGATCCGCGTACGCTCGGCAATCAGCTTGGCCAGAATATCCTCGGCGCCAGTGCCCAGGGACAACAGGCTGTACTTGCCGCGTTCCGGCAGCACCCAGCGCATCTTCTTGATGCGGCAAGCCTTGTCGCTCTTGACGCTGGCGGTCGACCGCGTCGTGTCCTGCGGGCAGGACCAGCAGGTGCCGCCGTCGATGAAATCGAAATGCTGGCCGGCCGGACAGGTCAGGGCCGCTTCCTTGACCGCCGGTTCGAAATCCAGATTGGTCTGGCAGGCATTGCCCGCCGTCACGGCGGCCGCCGTGCGCAGGTGGTCTTCCGGGCATTTCCAGCATTCACCGCCGTTGCGGGGATCACGGAAGGCGCCTTCCGCGTTGCAGGCCTTGCCCTTGAATTCGGCGCTGACGGCCTTCTTGCCGACCTTTCCGCAGGCATTCCATTGATTGACCGCCGCCGCCGTACGGCCATAGCCCGAGGGGCATTGCCAACATTCGCCGCCGTTGCGCGGATCAAGAAACGCGCCGGACGGGCAGGAGACCTTGCCCAGGAACACCGCCTTCGTCGTGCTGCCCGGGATGGGTTTGTCGCAGGCCTTCGGGCTGGTCACCGGACGGGCATTGCGGTTGAAGCCCTTGGGGCATGAAAAACAGGACCAGGTGCCGATGTCGAAGAACGATCCCTTGGGGCATTTGCCGACCGCCTTCGATTCGAACTTGGCCCTGTCGAAGCCGCAGGGCTCCTGCAGGTTTCCCCGTTGATCGACGCCGCCGCAGGCGGAATGGCCCCGCAACTGCTTCCAACTCGAATTCGCCTGTGCGGGGCTTGCGTCAAAACCCAGGATGAATAGGCCGAGAAGCAGTATTCCCAGGCATTTCGGGCGAAAAATTCCCATAAACGATGACATGAACCGGTCTCCCCATCGACGCAGGCCGCGCCGGCATTATGAATTTAAATACATGCACCTTTAAATCGCCTTCCCTGCTTCAAATCATGCCTTTCTGGGAAGGCCATAAGGGGGCTTGGGGAAATTCTTGCGTACCTGCGACAGCCATTGCGCAATTGAAGCATTGCACCGCGTGCGGGCACCGACCGGAGAAACGTCAGGCGCGGGACCGCAGGGTCTGCGACGGCAGGACACCGAACTGTTCCATGTAGCATTTGGAGAACCAGCCCATGTGGGCAAACCCCCACTTCATCGCCACATCGCGGACGGAAACCCCGTCGGCGGCCTGGCGCAGGTCATCGTGGGCCAAGGTCAGCCGCACGAATTTGACATAGGCAATGGGCGACATGCCGAAGGCGTCGTTGAAGGCTGTCTGCAGCGTCCGGTAACTGCATCCCGCGTGGTGCGCCAGGGTTTCCAGGGTGATCGCCGTATCCGCATGAGCGTGAATATAGTCCCGGGCCCGTTTGACGTAATAGGGAACGGCGACGGCCTTCGGGCGGTCGCGCAGAAGGCCGCTCGCGGAATTGGGCAGCAGTGACAACACGCTGGTCAACAGAAGTTCCTTGAGGCCCTCCAGCAAGATGGGATTACCGGTCCCATACAGGGGGCCATCCAGGGCCTCGGCGATATAGGCCACCGTATTGCGCAGGTGCTGGCCGCCGGGGGTGCTCAGATCGATCTTGGCATCGAACCGGATGTCCATCAATCCGGCCTTGTCCCCGACAAGTTTGCGGGCATGTTGTTTGAGGTCTTCGAGGGGCAAGGGAATCACGAAGCTTTCGAAGGCCTCCTGGCAGGCCGTCAAGGGCAGGCCGTCAAGGGCAGGCGCTTGTCCCGCATCAGGCCCGTGTGTGTTGAAATTTCGAAATCTTCCCCGTGATGCCTGACCCCGGCCGCGCCGCCGGTCAAGATGAACAGCAGCAACGTGTCCTCATCGTGTTCGTAGGTATGCACGCGGGTCGGCACATCACCGTAGGTAACGTGCATGATGCTCAGACCGCCCAGGTCGGCGCATCTGAGCGAGGCGTCGATTTCATGGCCCTTGCCGATGACGTCGATTTCATCGGTGTTTGTCAGGCGCGTCAGGATATCCCGCATTTCATGCAGGTCCTTGGACGCCAGAATTTGATGATTCTCAAGATATGTCATGTGGGAGGCGCCGTGGTCAATCCGACGAATACCCATGCATTATAACTCACCCGACCCATGTGACCATGGTCACATTGGCCGCTGCCAGCCTTTATTTCTGATAACTTTTCCAGAGAATCAAGGGCCTTGCACCGCCTCGGCCCGGCCTGTTCAGGGCGGTTCAAATCCGCTAAATGGTGACGGTCCTTAGAACAAACCGCAATCAGGAGATCCATCCATGGGGGAACAATGTGTCGCCGTGACCGGCGGCAGCAGCGGCATCGGGCGCGCCTGCGTCGAAGCCGTCGCCGCATCGGGCACCAAGGTCGTCAATCTGGACCGCAACCCGGCCGAACTCATTCCGGGCGAAACCTTCATTGAGATCGATCTCTATGATCACGGCAAGATCCGCGACGTGTTCGGCGACATCGCCCAGACCTTCGACATCGTGGGCCTGGTCAACAACGCGGGCATGTCGCTCGCCAAAACCCTGGCCGAGACCGAGCCTGAGGATTTCGCCAAGGTGGTGCCCCTCAACATGGTTGCCCCCGCCCTCTGCGCGAAATACGCGGCCGAACACATGAAGCGCGTCGGTTGGGGCCGCATCGTCAACATGTCCAGCCGCGTCATCCTGGGCAAGGAACTGCGCACGACCTATGCGGCGACCAAGGGCGGCATCGCCGCCATGGGCAAGGTCTGGGCCCTGGAACTGGCGGCCGACGGCATCACCGTCAACACCATCGCCCCGGGTCCCATCGCCACGCCCCTGTTCAAGGAGGTCAACCCCCCGGGCACCCCCAGAACCCAGAAGATCATCGACGGCGTGCCTGTCAAACGCCTGGGCGAGCCGGAAGACATCGCCAACGCCGTGATGTTCTTTCTGAAAAAGGAAAGCGGCTTCGTCACCGGTCAGACCCTGTTCGTCTGCGGCGGGCTGACCGTCGGCGGCGCCCAGTAACAGAACACCGTGACGCCAGCGAAACATCGCTGGAACCACCCCCCGTAATCCGTCACAAAGAGGAACCGCGGCTTTTCCGGCCGCGGTCCCTCGCACCAGGAGCATTTGCATGACCTCGATCCTCGTTCTCGGCTTCCTGATCGGGATCAGGCATGCCTTCGAGCCCGACCACCTGGCCGCCGTGACCGCCATGGCAACGGGCAAGACGTCGCTGCGCCAAACCCTGCGCCAGGGCGCCGTCTGGGGCCTGGGCCATACCACCACCCTGTTCCTGGTCTGCGGCGCCGTGATCTACATGGAAACGACGATTTCCGACTTTGCCGCGCGCATGATGGAAGCCTGCGTCGGGGTTCTGCTCGCCGGCCTGGGGGTCGAGGTGATCCGTCGTATGATCCGAGACCGCATCCATTTCCATGCCCATCGCCACGCCGACGGGGCAACCCACTTCCACGCCCATTCCCACAAACACGAACCCAGGCAGGCGGTGCATCCGCGGACGCACGATCACGACCACCCGACGGGCTTTCCGATCCGCTTTTTCGTCGTCGGCCTGATGCATGGGATGGCCGGGTCGGCGGCGCTTGCCGTCATGACCGCGCAGACCACGGCGTCACCCTGGCTGGCCCTGGGCTATGTCGCCCTGTTCGGCGTCGGATCGATGGTCGGGATGGCCCTGTTCAGTGCGGCCATTTCCCTGCCGCTTCGGGGCGCGCGTTCTTTGACCTGGGCCCATAACGGCCTGCAGGCGGCGATCGGTTGTCTGACCGTCGGCCTGGGCGCCATGACCGTCGTCTCGTCGGTTTTTCCCTGATCAGGCCTTGATGTTCGTCGGCGCCACGGAAACCGGCGGCGCGGCGGCCACCGTGGGTTCGGCAATGGGCACCACCTGACGCAAACCGGCAAACACTTCGCCGACCCCGATCAGCACCGGTCCCTCGCCCACATCGGGCGTCTGCCCCGCCAGATAACCCAATGTCCGCATGTCGCGGGTTTCGTCCGCGCGGCTGACGTGGGCGACGATCACGGCGGGCGTGCCGGGGGCACGGCCCTGTTCGATCAGCCGCCGGGCAAGGATGCCCGCCGTGCGCCCGCCCATGTAGACCATCAGCGTCGTGCCCGGGTCGGCCAGGCCCCGCCAATCAAGATCGTCCGGCAGGCCGCCCGCCTGGCCGTGACCGGTGACGAAACGGACGGAGCGTGCATGGTCGCGGTGCGTCAGCGATACGCCCAGCGCCGCCGCCGCCCCCAGCGCCGCCGTGATGCCCGGCACCACGTCGACGGCAATGCCCCGGGCCTTGAGCTCTGCGATTTCCTCGCCGGCGCGGCCGAAGATCATGGGATCGCCCGATTTCAGGCGCACCACCTGTTTGCCCTGACCGGCCAGCTTGATCATCAGATCGTTGATCTCATCCTGGCGGCAGGACGGACGGTTGCCCCGCTTGCCGACCAAGAGGCGCTTGGCCTCGCGCCGCGCCAGTTCCAGCACGTCGTCGGACACCAGGTCATCGTAGAGAATCACGTCGGCGGACTGCAACGCGCGCACGGCCTTGAGCGTCAGCAATTCCGCATCGCCCGGCCCGGCGCCGACCAGGGTCACGCGGCCCGTTCCTTCGGCAGCGCGGATTTTCAGGTTCGCCGGGTCCATGAGGGTTTCCGGTGCCGGATGGTCCGGCTCGGCAAAGGCCCGTTCCGCCTGAGCCCGCCAGAAGATGCGCCGTCGCGCCGCCTCGGGCATCAGGGCCTGCACCCGGTCGCGCAACCGGTGGGCGGCGGCGGTCCAGCGGGCGATGCCCGGCGGCAGCAGGGTTTCGATGCGCCGGCGGATGGCCTGGCCCAGCACCGGGGCCGCCCCGCCGGTCGAGATGCCGATCACCACGGGTGAACGGTTGACGATGGCGCCGAAGGAAAAATCGCAATGGGCCGGGCGGTCGATGATGTTGACCGGCACCCCTGCCGCCCGCGCGGCGGCGGCGAGATCAGCGGCCTGGTCGTCGCCCGCCGCATCGGCG
>Ga0207899_1000777_pt1 | contig 11095 bp, 8 predicted proteins | sample MalvirmetaMSP134_FD_184235 | JGI IMG/M metagenome (GOLD analysis project Ga0207899, IMG submission 184235) | Marine viral communities from the Deep Pacific Ocean - MSP-134 (SPAdes) | ecosystem: Environmental > Aquatic > Marine > Oceanic | place: Pacific Ocean | collected 2011-06-28
GGTTCTTTATGGCCGCCATCTGATCTATCCCGATCTTGCAACCCAGCCCTATCAGGAATTCGTGAACAATGAGCAGTACCTGTTTCAGCTCCATGTGATTGGCCAGGGTGAATTCGATCTGGAGCAAGTGCGCATTGAAGACACGCCCATCGCGTCTTTTGAAGAAGTAGAGACGGAGATCGTTGGGCCGGGCGGCAGCGTCACCCTGTTTGAAACTGATGTGGTCACCGCACCCGAGGTCGCAGGGCAGGAATTGCGCAGCACCGGCGATGGCGGCGAGTGGATTGGTCCGTTCACAGCAAACCCCGCAGAGACCTCAGCCGGTCATATTGGGATCGATGTGGTATTCGCCCGGGGTCTCTATTACGCCAATGACAGCGGCGGGCTTGATACACGCAGTGCTCAATGGGAGGTTCAGGCACGCACCATTGATGATGAGGGCCTGCCGATCGGTGAATGGGTAACGCTGGGCACCGAAAGCTATACAGCCTCAACCAATTCTGCGCTCAGGCTCAGCTATAAATACGCCGTTCCTTCTGAGCGCTATGAAGTGCGGATGATCCGCCTTGATACGATTGATACCTCATCGCGTGCTGGGCATGAGTTGCGCTGGGGTGCAGTCCGCTCATATCTGGAGGGCACTCCGGAGTTCGGCAATGTAACTCTGTTGGCGGTCAAGATGCGGGCGACCGATAACCTATCTCAGAGATCGTCTCGCATGATCAACTGTGTGGTCACCCGGAAGCTTTCGATCTGGTCCCCTGAAACCGGGTGGTCATCGCCTGAACCGACACGCTCCATTGCCTGGGCCTTTGCTGACGCTTGTCGGGCGTCTTACGGCGCTGGTTTGGCCGAGGCCAGAATGGACCTTCAGGCATTGACCGCATTGGATCAAACCTGGTCGGCAAGGGACGACACCTTCGATGGTGTTTTCGATAGCACCATGACGGTCTGGGAGGCCCTCATACGTATTGCCCGTTGCGGTCGGGCCGTTCCCGTATTGCAGGGTGGTGTGGTCCGGTTGTTTCGGGATGCGCAGCAGACTTTGCCTGTGGCCATGTTCAGTCCCCGTAATATCGTCAAAGGCTCATTCAAGATCCAATACATCATGCCCGGCGATGATACGGCGGATGCTGTGACCGTGGAGTTTTTCAATTCCCGGACATGGAACCCGGATGAGGTCACGTCCAGTCTTTTGGATAGTGCGGCAGAAAAGCCTGCTAAGGTGATGTTGTTTGGTTGCACCAATGAGCCCCAAGCCAAGCGCGAAGGGCTCTACATGGCGGCGGACAATCGCTACCGTCGAAAGCTCGTCTCCTGGCAGACAGAACTGGATGGTCTGGTCCCGACCTATGGTGACCTGGTGGCTGTCACGCATGATATGCCGCGATGGGGACAGGGTGGTGAAGTGGTTTCGTGGGATCCGGAAACTTCAATTTTGGAAGTGTCAGAGCCGTTGGAATGGTCGGAAGGAGTCGATCACTACATCGCCTTGCGCCGTCGCGATGGCAGCCCAGCCGGGCCGTTCAAGGTTCAGGCGAATGGTGATGACATGAGATCTCTGAGCCTCATGGAAGCGCTGGATTTTGTGCCTTACACCGGCACGGCAGAAGAGCGTAGCCACTTTGCCTTTGGCCCAGGAGAAGCGTGGAGTGCCAAGGCGCGTGTGATTGCTGTCAGGCCCCGTGGCGAGCAGGTCGAGATTACGGCAGTCGGTGAGGATGTTCGTGTCCACGAGGCCGATCTAGCAGCCTGAAATTTCATTTAAGGAGAAAGCCAATGAACTGTCCTTCAACGAAGGACGGGCATGTCGTCATGCCTGAGGAAGAATTTGAGCAACTGCTCGAGCTAGCGGCCCAACGTGGCGCGAAACGGGCGTTGGCCGATGTTGGTCTGGTCGATGAAGAAGCGGCTGGCGATATCCGTGATCTTCGCTCCCTACTCGGCGCTTTGCGTGTCGCCAAGCATACAGCCTGGTCGACCATTGTCCGTCTCGTCACCACAGGGGTGTTGATCGCCCTGATGGCGGGGGTGGCCATCAAACTTAAGCTGTTTGGAGGAGGTCACTGATGCCTGCATTCTCTGAAAAATCCATCGCCAAGCTTTCCACCTGTCACCCGCTCTTGCTGCGGGTTTTTCATGAGGTCGTGCGGGAGTTTGATTGCACCATCCTTGAAGGACATCGAGATAAGGATCGGCAAAACCAGATGGTTGCTGAAGGAAAAAGTCAGGTGCGATGGCCGGGCGGAAAGCACAATACGGTCCCATCTCTAGCCGTGGATGTGACGCCCTATCCCATCAAATGGGACGATCGAGAGCGACAAACGTTGTTCGCGGGCTATGTACTGGCCACAGCCAAATCCATTGGTGTCACGTTGCGCTGGGGCGGCGACTGGGATCGGGACACCGAGGTTCGCGATAACAATTTTGATGATCTCGTTCATTTTGAGATCCTGGAGGATTAAGCCATGTTGGATAAATTGATCGGCGGAGGTCTCGTCACTGCCGCAGAGGGCGTTGCCAACATTATCGATCGTTTTGTTGAAACCGATGAGGAAAAGCAAGCCGCTGAGTTGATAAAGGCCAAGCTGATGATGAAACCCAGTCTGGCCCAGATTGAGCTCAACAAGGTTGAGGCAGGGCACCGTTCCATCTTCGTTGCGGGTTGGCGGCCATTCATCGGCTGGGTCTGTGGCTTAGCGCTTTTGTGGCACTTTATCCTGTTTGACCTGCTGACTTGGGTGACAGTGAATTTCTTCCCCCATGTATCCGAGTTGCCGGAGCTCACTAGGACGGAGACGCTGGTCACCGTTCTGTTGTCGCTGCTTGGCTTGGGTGCCATGCGGACAGTTGAGAAGTTTGGGGGGAGGGCTAAGTAAGCAGGCGCTTTGCCTCGCTGTTTAGCCAGCGTAATTCAATATGGCTTCTCGAATTTTTGTTTTCGTTTCTTCTGTGCACCACTCGGCATTGTCGATGCCAAACAACTCTTCAAACTTCTCAGGGTCAAATTTGTCGAATTCGTAAACCGGATATGCATCAGAGTGCAAAACCAGATTGTTGATGACCACCAGTCCGTCATCGGTGCCAACGACATCCCATCCGTCTATCGTTTCAGGAAGTTCGCCGTCTTCATCCTCATATTCGTGAGATTCACCGACAACTTCAAAGCCACGAATATCCAGTGTCCAATGAGCACCCGGTGATCTATGCAGACAAAGATACTCTGTCCAAGTGCTAGCCATTGTGGATTGTTCAATGCTGTCGACGACCTTAATCCCGCTCATTTCTTAACCTTTCAGCCTTGTTCCTCGTCATCCGGTTGAGAAGAAAACCCAACATAGGATCCAAAAAACGATGGCGGACCGACATATGCGGCAAATTTAACGGCGTCGTCAGCGGCAGCTTGATCAGTAAGGCCATCGATACCCTTTTCTGGAAGCTCAATATCATCGTCGTCTTCAGGCAGACCGAGCTGATTGTTGAAGCGTTCGCTGCGATACTCAAAGCCTTCATCGTGTGCCACGAAAAGTGTGTGAGGGCAGGGGTTCACCCATTCCTCACCGGCCTCTCCGGCTTCAGTATTTGAGACTTTCTGACCACAGTACGGGCAAAATATAGAAGTGCCGTAGTTGGTGTTGATTTCGACCCGCTGGATGGTCTTTTCCATTTTTCTGTCCTTAGTTGCTGACGTTAGGTTAGAGCTATTGTTTCAAGGCCTTCGAACCGGATAAATACGCCGTAGCCACGCCATAGCGGTAGCGCTGGCACGCCGCCAGTTGGGTCAAAGGGGTCTTCTGAGTTCGCGAATGTGACGGATGCAAAGTGCCCGACATTGCTAAGCTTTGCGCAGTTGGCGGCAATGTCAGGTAGGTTTTCAGGGCGTTTAGCATCCTTTGCCGGAAACCGGTCTGATCGGACCACAACCCATTCCGGTCCATTTTCACCTACAAACCAGATCGATGGATCGACGGCTGGGTTGCCTTGCGAAGACATGAGCTGATGGCCGAGCTTGTCGGTTACATAATCCCGCACAACTTGAACGGCAAAGTCATGGACCTCCCAGTCGGTCATTTCAATTTTTTCGTCTGAAATCAGGTCGATTGGATTAATGGGGTTGTCCGTTGTGTCATCGATTAGTCCCCAACCAGGTTCAACTGGCTCCCAGGTGTTGCCATTGAGGCGCATCGGCATTCGGCAGGCATGGCCCTTACAGCCATTGGCGATGGTCCTAAAGCCGTTTGTATTGCCGGGGCCCTGAACCTCTCCGTCAACATCATCAATTCTGACATAGAAAAGTTGGTTCCCCATCCTGAACGATAGGTGCTCAAGAAATGGCGGGTTTAGATTGGCTTTTAACCAGCTCAGCTGGCCATCGTGCGTTTGAGCTTGAAGGTGCCGTCCAGCAGCTTGCCAACATTGGGCAAATTCGTCACTGACTTCATGCATTTCAATATCGTGCATTTCCAACCCCCTACGTCATTTCAGCGCCGATGAAGCGATCTGATATGTCAACCTTGCGCGGAGGCGGGATGTCATCAATTTCACTTGGACGGTCGTAAGTCCCTATATTGAAGCTTTCATGGCTCAGTCCCCAGGCGACAGCGAGCCGGTGGTAGTCTTCGTCGCTGATGTTGGCTTCAAGAGATGTGGGCTTTGGGAGAGGTATGATGCGTATCCCAGGGCAGGAGGGAATGAAGCGATGGACCCATGCCCCAATTCCTTGGATGGCCTGCTCATAGAGATCGATCGCTCGCGCTCCGCCACACACGAAAATCGGAAGGTTCTCTGACCATCTCGGTGAATTGGGATCCCGCTTTTTTCGGGTATGCCATATTGTCTTGTGAACGGCGTTACTGCTGTCCTTCGCAAATGCCTTGTTGGCTTGATTTACGCCCTCTACTACAACCTCTCCATCGGGCACGTAAGTTGTGAGATCGTTGGGAATGAGGCTGAGAGGGTCTCGAGCGTCAAAAAGCTGCGCTGCGCTTTCTGATGTAGCTTTTTGAGCTCCATCGATACGCGCTTGATGGAGTCTTTGCGCCCCAAGAAGAGCAACCTCCGCCGTATAAATAGTGAAGTGGTCGTCGCCTTCGTTGTCCCGAAGGGCGAAAGCGCACACATCCAAAGTGCTCGCACCAACGTCGACGAGGAAATGCAAACCCTCGTTTCTGAATTCTGATCGAGCATAGCCCGTTACTTCCGCGATGACTTCTGGGACGAGTTCAAAGTCCCAAGGAAGGTCGTCTTCCTTAAACCGCGAGTGCCTTATGTCTTCAATGGCACGGTAAGCATCGTTCAATGTAATAGGCCCAGGCTTTCTCGACATCACCCAAGCGGCCTTACCAACCAAGTCAAAGGTTTCTCGAAGTTTTGGGTCGTCGTCGATGGCAGCTGGTAAGCCCAAGTTGACCGCCCAGTTAATTTTAAAATCCTGGAAGATTGATTTCTTATGGGCCAAAAACCAGCTGCGAACATATCTTAGAACCAACGCCAAATAGGCGGTTGTCACTGTCATCGGAGTTGCCGAAGAGGGCGTCTCGCCAAGGACCTCCACCGATCCGTGTGGGGACCTCATCAAGGTGATCTTTATATCGGTTAGGATCGATGAACCGGCTTCAGGTGAAAAGCTACAGCGAGCATCGCTGTTGACGGCGAGCCTTGTGGGTAAAAGATAGTCAAGGCTCTCGTGTGCATACTGGCCGAATGGAATGGCAAAAGCTGGATTGCCCGCATAATTGGGTGCATGAACAACCACTTTTGTCGATGAAGTCCCAAAGTCCAGGCCAATGACGACGTCTAGAATTTGCGACCCGTCGTTTAGGCCAAACTGATGGGCATTTTCGGGAATGCCATCGAAAAAGCGATCCGGATAAGAAGGTGTAGGTTTGCTAGAGCCTCCTGGGGCCGTGTTTTTCGTCTTGGGCCGTTTGTTCTTTTTTGTTGGCTTGCTGACCGGCTTCGGTTTGTTCGATTTTACGCGGACCCTTGGTGTTATAGTTTTCTTTTCCACCACCACATTGGCCATGCGATCAATAGGTTGTTTTTTTGCAGACGGCTTTTTCGTCTCGGCTTCTTCAGGCGCAACTTGCTCCGGAGCCGCATCACGCTGGGGTGTTTCGTTGCTCCGCTTGGCCATGCTCTTTAGTTTATCGGCCATATCAGGTGATTTACTGAGAATGCCCTCAAATAAGGATCCGAACCTACCTTTTCCCACCGTACATATCTCCTTAAACCACTGAAATTACCGAAACGCAGATATCTTCGGGGCGGGAGTTGACGGTTCGTCTGGAATCGATTGCAATTTTTTGCCGTTCATAGCGCTCTTCCAGCGCCTTTAACCGTCCTTCGTTGGCAGGGATTAACTTTGTTTTCCCTGTTCTTTTTAGTTTTTCGATTGTGTTGAGAATGGTTTCTCGTTGTTTTTCGATATGGCGTTCCAGGTTTCGCGTTTGGATGTCCGCTCTATCCTCGTTCTGAGCGCTTTCCTCTTCAACGAAACGATCGAACTGCTCATCAAGCTCGCCTAATAGAACGTCATTTGCCAGTTGATGGGCCTTCTGAAAGTCGCATTCGTTTTTTGCTTCCAGCCATAGTTCCCCATTTGCTGCACCGGCACTTGCAAGCAGCTCTGCCTTGTCTTCACCGAGCAGGTCCTCAGGATTCGCCATGTTGATTGCCTCATATACGAGTTTCTCAACGTCTCGCAGTCCTTGAACGGACCAAAGGGAAACCGCGAGCACGTAGGTGCCAGGGTCAACAGCACCATCCAAGTGGGACGAATCAATTTTGAGGGAAACCGCTGGTCGTATCTGCGTAGCGGTTTCTGAGATTTTGTTGCTGATGAAGCGAACAAGGGGGTGGAATTGCGAAATTGATTCCGTTCTTGCTCGGGCACCGGCGAGAACGCGGTTTTCAAATCGGCATGGGATGGTTGATGTTGCTGCTTGGGTTAGTCGAGTTTGACCAGCGAGGTTATTTACTCTCATAAACTCGTTTAGATCATGTTTGGCATGCGCCGTGAGAGACAATTCAAATTCATAGTTGGTGGCGTCTTTTTCCTTCAGCACGTATCCAGGATAATGAATGTTCAGGAAGTCCGTGACGTAGGTATACAGGTCTCCGCCGTTGATCCAGCGGTTCATGTCTCGGGCAGCCTGAACTTGCTGAAGGATATAGTCCCCATAAGCCACAAGGTGAGCGGCCTCTGATTCGAGCTGTGCCTCTTCCTGCTTTAAGGTTTCGAGGGCCTGTGCCGTTTGATTGATCCTTTCCTCCTGCTGTTCAGCCGTTAAATGGCCGGTCAGAAGGTCATGGGTCAGTTCTTGGATCTTTTCCCCTAAGATGGCCTCAAAGTCGCCCAAGGCGTTCCTGCAGAGGTCCAATTTGTCGTAGAGCTTTTGGTAAATACGGGCATCAACGGTATCGGCGTAGAACAGGTTCCATACCAAAACCTTGTCTGATTCCTGGCCAAGACGATCCACACGACCAATCCGCTGTTCCACGCGCATGGGGTTCCAGGGCAGGTCATAGTTTACAACTACCCAGGAAAACTGAAGGTCGACACCTTCGCCGCCGACTTCCGAAGATAAGAGAACGCTTGGCCCTTGAGGGGACTTAAATTCTTTAATGATGTCGTCTTTGGTTCTGGTTCCACCACCCTGGAGAACGATAGTCGATATGCCGTCGTCATTGAGGCGCTGATCGAGATAGGCAAGGGTCCCACGATATGTGGAGAAGACGATCACTTTGGCTTTTGGGTGTAGCTCAAAATAGGCCTCGAGCATGTCGCAAAGACGATTGTATTTGCTGTCGTTCTCTATGAGTTCATCGAGGTCAACAAATTCAGTTGAACGCTCTACGAGCCTCGTAGTGAGAGGTCCAAGTTTGTTTTTCTTGTTCTCATCAGCGTCTGTCCCAGAAAGTTGGTCTTCCGGGATTTCCATCCGGCGCTGTTTCCAAGATTTCAAAGCCGCAGGCATGCAGCTTGCCATTTGTCGTTGAGGCGTGACGAGGAGAAAGGCTTCGTTGATGTCCCGGTCTAGTGAATAGTCGATGACGATGTCCGTGACGAGGTCATAGAACTCCCGTTCAACCTCCGTCATTTCGATGAACTCTGGCTGCGGGTCACGAACGACGCGCCATTCTTTTACATCGCGCTTGCGGGTCCTTGTGATAGCGTGACCAAGGAGGTTGATGGTTTCCAAGCGGTGAGCGATACGGCTTTTCTCAGTAAATGATTGAAGCGACTTTGGCGTGAGGCCTTTCAAAAGGGTCTCAAGTTGCCTGTTTCCCTTGAGAAGTCGACTGCGGCCAGCCGCCTCTAATATTTCAACCAGCTCCTCCTCAGAGGTTGCGCCTTTAAGCACAAGATCTCGGGCGCGAACCAGGGGCTCATTGGCTGACAGGATCTCGACAAGGTCTTCGTGCCGACTGAATGTATCAGGGTCCAGAAGGTTGAGAAGGGAATATAAGTCGCGATTGTAATTGTGGATTGGAGTTGCCGTGAGTAGAACCAGATATTCGGAAACGGCTCTCATCAGTTGCCCAAGCGAGTTCGTCTGTGCTTCTGGGTTTCGCATGTGGTGTGCTTCATCGACCACAAGCAAATCGAACAAGCGCTCTTCGCTTTCCATGGATCGCAGGAAACGAGCGAGTTGAGCTGCATTCGATGTTTTTTCGTCTTCGTCGTCCCACCCTCTCGGTGGGCGTAGGCCCTGAGTGCTGGCGACGATGGCAAAGCCCTTCGCATGAGCCTGATCGTCCTTCAGGATGCGCAACATTTCTTTGGCATCACAGATTTGCGGCGATAGGCCCATTTTGTTCGTGAGTTCATCCCGCCACTTCTCTCGTAGTGCAGCCGGACATAGGACAACGAGGCGTTTCAGGTTGAAGCGACTTCGAAGCTCAGTCCAGATCAGTCCGGCTTCAATCGTTTTACCCAAGCCAACTTCATCTGCGATCAGAAGTCCGTTCGTGGGTGTCTGAAGAAGTTTCAAAACAGGTTTGAATTGGTAGGCATAGAAATCCGTATTGGTGGCTTCCATGCTGTAAATAATGTCAGCAAGGCGTCCCGTGAGCCTGACATGAGTAAGCGTGCGTCTCAGATCATTTGAGGTGCCGAGTTTGCCGTCGGCGAGAAGATCTAAAGGGTTCATCCGCTCTTCTGGCAGAGGCTCTAGTTGGTCCTCGTAGACGCGATCGACTTGGTCGGGGAAGCGGACTTGGTAGAGCTTGCGGTTCTTTCTGACTCTGGGCTCGGCATCCGTCAGCATCCCAATCCTAAGCGGATTGTGGATAAGGCGGACTTGCATGCCCGGTTGCCAATTTTGATCAGAACCCGTCATTCAATCAGGTATCACTTTTTATCAGTTTCGAAGGACTTCCGGACCATGACACGTAAAGAGCCTTCTTTGCTCTTGTAGCTGCGACGTGGAGCAGCGACTTGTGCTGATCTGTGATGTCATTCAAGTCCGCCTGATCCACAGCGGACTTAATTGCACCGGCAGGAGGAAAGCTGCTTTCGTTCAGAAACGGAATTGCCACAGCGAAGAACTCAAGGCCTTTAGCCCGATGCATTGTAGTGATGCGAACACCAGGTATGTTTCGGTCATCCTCTTTGTTTGGTTGGAGGGTAACCGCTTCGAGCCCTGAGGCGCTCAGCGCGTCTTTAACGCGATCAACGGAAGCACGGGTATTCACAAGAATGCCAATGTCCGAGAGCTGTGTCCCGAGTTCCTCTGATTTTTGCACCCACGAAACCAGCCCTTCCAGTTCATCTTTATCTGATGAGAAACTGGAAAGCTCCGGACGAGGGCCATGGAAGAGGCTGATATAGCCGTCCAGGGTGTCCGTTCCATCATCCAAATCGTCTACTGTGACACCTTCAAGAATGGACACGCCCCAGGCTCTGATTTCATGGGTCGTGCGATAATTTAGCCTCAAGCGTCGTGAGCGTCCTCGGATATTGATGCCGCATGAGGACATGCTGGCACGACGGGCGTAAATTCTCTGGTGCGCATCACCAACAATGAAGATCGAATTTTTATCTCCATCTGAAGCTTCGGGAACGATTGCTCTTATCAGCCGGAATGCTTGCTCTCCCATATCCTGCGCTTCGTCGACGATAACGGCAGCGTAAGACAAGTTTGGTGCTTCGGAAGTTAAAATTTCCGTCGCCTCACGATAGGCGTCGTCAGGTTCAGCTAAGCCTTCGCTAATCATACGGGCCCTGTAGTCGGAGAAAACGTCCCATAGCAGGGAACGTTTTTTCCGATCGAGAGGAGTTCCTCGACCGGTACGGGGCACTTTGAAGTAGCTTCGTTGATCTTGAATGCCCTTCGCTTGGACAATTTGTGACCATTCCGCCTTCACAAAATCTTCAGACAGACCATCTGGAATTTCATGATCTAAGAAGACGTCTCGCCAAATTTCATCAAGGCGATCGCGGTCTTCTCCAAAATAGGCAACAGTTCGATCAAACTTTTTACGTTTGAGGAATTGGCTTACCCAGCGATCCAGGTTGATGACTTCAATCTTTGGCGGCGAAGAAGAGAGGTGTTCTGGGCATAGCGTTCTTAAGTTCGCGAGGATGTCTTGAGCGAGGCTCGTGGTGAAAGTTGTGAACAATACGCGTTCCCCAGCGCGCTGGGGATCCGCTGCAATTTGGTCTGCAATATGTTTGGCTCGGTGCATTGCAACGACCGTTTTTCCCGTTCCAGCACCTCCACGAACCATGGCTGGTCCGTTATAGTCGCGATAAGCAAACTTGCGCTGTTCCGGATGAAGAAAAACACGCCAACCTTCCAGCTCTCCTTCAAAGAAGCGCCGCAGTTCTTCTTCTGTTTCTGGGATGAAGATGGTTTGACGGCTTTCTTCAGTTTCGATCAGGTCTTCAAAAGTAACCTCTGGAGCAGGGTCGTGTGTTTGCGTATCCGTGGTCGCGCTAATACCGGTTAGGGAGTAAACCTCTTCATCACTGTACCCAGCTGCTAGCCCGTAAAGTATTTGAAATGACATGGGGTCAAAGCGTTCTTCATTGATTTCCAGTTCATCCAGGGAATGAACAGAGCGTAAAGCAGGTAGCTCTTCGGATTGA
>Ga0207899_1000778_pt1 | contig 11094 bp, 11 predicted proteins | sample MalvirmetaMSP134_FD_184235 | JGI IMG/M metagenome (GOLD analysis project Ga0207899, IMG submission 184235) | Marine viral communities from the Deep Pacific Ocean - MSP-134 (SPAdes) | ecosystem: Environmental > Aquatic > Marine > Oceanic | place: Pacific Ocean | collected 2011-06-28
TGTCCGAGGGGAAAAGGGAGATAGTGACAAGCCCTGGGGTAGAGTCTGATGTTGTAGATTTCCTTCAAGGTGCTCTCCATGAATTGCGTCCTGCATTTAATACACCCGCAGATTTAGCGACAGCAGACTTGAAAGAAAGTCTTGTCAGAAGGTTGCTTCAAGAACCGGGCTTACGGCGAGTAATTGATGCGATAGATAAAGGGGAAGCGTCTGTGTCAGCCGCAGACAAGGGGAATATCTACAAAGCAACTCTGAAGGCTGCCGACGAAGACTTCCTGCTGTGGGACAAGCCCCTGTCGCAGCAGTCGGAGAAGGTGCAAAAAGCATTGCGCGACGGCGTTGATGGGTGGGGGGGTGAAACATGGGACGCGGTTAAAGACAAACATGGCGGAGACTGGTATCAGTTTGGAACACGAAACCACTTAATGGACTACAAGCGTCGCTCTGAGTTCCTGAAGCAGAAGGGCATCAAGGGCATCAAATACGCCGACCAAGGAAGCCGGGATACACACACGATAGTCATGGATGGCAATAAGTATGCGGCACGAAGCAATCGCACAGAAGACTACGGAAAGGTATCTGAGAGTTTCCAGACCCGCGAAGCCGCAGAGAAGTGGGTCGCCTCACAGGGCACCAGCAACTACGTCGTCTTCGACCCCGCAGACTTGGAGATACTCAGAATCCTCGGCATCACGGGAGCCGTTGCTGGCGGTGCCTCCCAAATACCACAGAGAGCGCAGAATGGCCCTCAGTCCTGAAGAAACCGAACTCGGGAGCAGCTGATGCCTGGAGAAGCTACGTATTATATGCCTGACGAAGCCAAGGCAGCTTCGCGCAAGAAACAGGCAGCACTCAACAAGAGGCTTGAAGCCAGACGCAAGGCCGCCTCCACAAAGGCTGATAGCAAACGCAGAGGTGCGAAGTAGATGCTCTCACCTGAAGAAACCGTACTATGGAAGAAGGAAGCCTACAGGCGCAGGCTGGCCATAGAAGATTTCTCCAGATACCGAGCCTTCATACACGAAGACTACCAGGAGTGGTCCTACGTCACGGTCATCAACAACCTCCTAAAGCGCGTCCTTGCCGGGGAGACCAAGAGGGTCATCATCAACATGCCCCCGCAGCACGGCAAGACCATGTCCGTATCCGAGGACTTCGCCTCCTACTGCATGGGCAAGGACCCCACGCTCAACGTCATAGGCTGTGCCTTCAACAGCGACAGGGCCGATGAATACGGAGAGATGGTGCGCGACAGGGTCAAGTCCCCGGAATTCCAGATGCTCTTCGAGGACATCAACCTCTCTGCCGACTCCCAAGCCAAGAGCAAGTGGTCTATTGAACACAAGGGCAAGAAGAAGGGCACATACTACGCCGCCGGTGTCGGCACGGCACTCACAGGTCGTAAGGGCGACATCATGATTATCGATGACTATTTCAAGGACCGCAAAGAAGCGGACTCAGAGATAGTCAGAAACGACCTCTGGCGATGGTATCACTCCGTATTCAGGGAAAGACTGGCACCGGGAGGGACCATCATCATCCCGTGTACAAGGTGGCACGACGACGGCCTCGTTGGAAGGCTTCTGGAGCAGCAGGGACACTTGTGGGAAGTCCTCATCATCCCCTCCGAAGCAACATCCGACGACGACATCCTCGGACGCAAGAAGGGGGAGTTCCTCTGCGATGCCGTGGGAGGCAGCCGCTACGGAAGAGAAGACTACGAAGAGAAAAGGAAGTACATGCCCCCCTACGACTGGGCGGCCCTACACCAGCAAAACCCCGCACCCGATGAGGGCATAGAATTTCAAAGAGACTGGTTTCAAGAACACAACGGAAGCCCCTGGGGGTCTACGCGGTATCTGACCGCCGACTTCTCATACACCGACAAAAACAACTCCGACTCCTCAGTCATATGCGCCTGGGATGTAGACCACAACAACGACTGGTACCTCGTAGACCGATGGTCGGAAGTATGCACCCCCGACATCTCAGGGCGCGTCTTCTGTGACATGCTCCAAGAACACAAACCCCATGAGGCCCTTGTCGAGAAAATAGACTGGAACTATGCGACTCATATCATACAGCAGATGGACGAGCGCAACATCAACGTCTACGTCGAAACTCTGTCTGCTGCCGGTGACAAGAAGTCCAAGGCCACAGCCTACCGGGCACACTGCGCCCGAGGGAAAGTCCACCTCCCCAAATCTTCATGGACCGAAGACTTCATCCACGAACACCTCCGGTTTCCCAACGGGAAACACGACGACCAGGTAGACAACGGCTCACTCTTGGGACGACGCATGGCCATGGTACGTGCCCCCTCTGTGCAGTCTGCGAAGATGCACTACGGCCCCAACACGGGACAGCACATCATCGACTCCCTGAAACCCAAAGACCACGCAGTTACGAGGCTGGCATGACTGGTCACGAGAAGACGCGCCAAAACATTTTCGGCTCGACATCATTCCTGTCACAGGTGAAGATAAATGGCTGAACAGATCCCCATGTCCGATGCCGAGCAGAACTTCTGGTTCTCCACAATCGAAAACAGAAAGAAGCTCATGGAGCGCCACCACGTAAGGTGGAGGGAGCTGCAGCGGCGCTATGAACTCAAGGGCATAGCGATTGCCGGCCTCGAAGAGAATGAGATTGTGAAAATCTCCAGACTCTACCCCATGGTCCGCAAGATCGTCAATGGCATAGCCCTGAAGTACCCCAAGATATTCATAACCCTGGAAGACGAAGAGCGCGTAGGCCTCGGCCTCGAAGATTCCCTGGAGCTTGCAGGCAACGACGGCATGAAGCGCATGGACATGAAGCCCCACGTACGCCAGGGACTTTTAGATACCATATTCTGCTACAGGCCGTGGTGGAAGATAGAGCTGGCCGCAGACTCCGTATCAGGAGTAATAAGCACCAGAGACATCGAGGGCTTTACGAAGTTCCAGCGCGTAGACCCCACAAAAGTCTTCGTGGAGCCAGGAACCCTGCCCCACGACTACAAGTCTACACCCAACATCATCGAGGAGATGGACGTCCCCCTCGCATACCTCATGGAGTCTCCGAGGTTCAAGCACGCCAAGTCCCTCCTTGCAGCATTCGAGAAAGACAACAAGTCCACCATGTTTGAAGAGACCTTCGGTGGTGAAGACAAAGAAGCTCAACCGGAGATGGAGAAGGCCCGCCAACTCCAGAGACTCACGACGTGCTACGAAATCCACGACCGCATGAAGGGACACCGCAAGTTCCTCATACTCGGCGGTCGCCAGGACGGCAAGACGACGGGATTGGTACTTGAGAACATAAACCACCCCTTCCTTGAAGCCGAAGCCAAGAAGGCAAAGAACCAAAAGGGCGAAGAGAAGGACATAGAATACACAAGACCCTCCGGGGCAAAGTTCATCATAGAAGGGGGTCTTCCCTACTACACGGACTCCTTCGACCTGTCCGACAAGTTTTATGGAGAACCCCTGGCATCCTATGAGGAGGAAGTCGAGAAGCTGACGATGGAAAGCCAAAGTCGTCGCGCCGACAACCTCCAACGCCTCAAGCGCATCACTCTCATCGACAATGACGCCAAGGAAAACAACCCGCAGTTCCCCCAGGATCTCAAGATGTCCGGTGACGGCTCCATGCTCCCCGTAACGGTACCACAAGGCAAGAGCATCCGCGACGTCGTCGTAGGCGTAGACTGGGGAAGCCCACAGCCCGACCAGATACTCCTGGAGCGCGATGCCAAGGCCGACGAGGAGCACCTCATAAACGTAGATGCCCCCGGAGGACGTACAGCCACGGAGTCCGCAATCTCCGCAGGACCCGCAGAACTCAACAGAGCCTCCATGCAGACAGTACCCCAAGACGCCTACGCATGGGGCATAGGAGCCATGCTCGACATACAGGCCGACCCCCGCTATGAAAACAAAGCGTGGCTGGATACCCTGTCGCGCAAGGGCAACGTCTCCCCCGATATCGCCGTGGGCGAGGGATGGCTGCGAGTAAAGCGGCAGATCCACATCATAGCCGAGAGCATGACACCCCTGTCGGAGCAGAAGAAGAGGGACACCAACCTGGCATTCGTAGACAGGTTTATAAACAACCCCCTCATAGACCAGCGCAAGCTCCTCCTCAGAGCCGCCGAGTCTCTGGATATCTCCGACCCCGAAGGCCTCATGCGCGACGACTACAACACCGACGCCACGCGCTCGGCACAATTTGAACTCATCAACTACGCCTTTATCGGCCAGCCTATACCCGATTCCGTCAGGGGCGAAGACCACCAGACACACATGCAGGTCCAGGACCCCGAGGCTGTGCAGGGGATGCCCGAATTCAGGAATCTACAGCCACAGCTACAGCAGATAGCCATGCAGTCCTTGCAGGCGCACCTGCAGACACACCAGCAACGCATAGACGAAGAGTCTGCGGGCACCGGCGGCCCCGTGGCTGTATCCAAACCCGACAAGATGACCCCCACGGACATCACCTCCAAAGTCAGGTCTGACGCCCAGACGACCGCCAACCTCATACAGTCGCAAGACAAAGACACGGGGGTCATCTGATGTTCGCAGCAGCCATACAATCCAAAGTAAAAGCGAAGCTCAAGGAGAAGAAGAATGGCAAAGGCTAAGAAGGCAGCAGTGGCTCCGAAGTCGAACACGGAGACCTTCACGGTCCACAACGTCACCAGAGATGTCAATGAGAACGGCAACAGGGTATGGGTGAAGGCCCCTGCGGGGTCTTTTACCGCCGACCTCTCAACCCTCACCGCCGACAAGGCATCAGCCGTCAGGAAGGCCCTGGGAGACCTGTAGTGCCACTTCACACCTTTGAATGCGTATGCGGCGAAAAGATGGAGAACCTCTTCTACAGGGCCGCAGACGTCCCCAGATACAAGGTCTGCAAAGCCTGTGGCAAGCACATGCATCAGACGTGGCGCAAGGCCTTCAACAAGAAGCGCAGCCTAACGGAGATTCTGGGGAATGCCAGTGCCAGCCACCACCCCCAGTTCGGCACGGACATAAAGATAGAGTCCGCAGACCACTACCGTCAGCTTTGCAAGGAATACGACATGGAGGAAGCCGACGACCCCGTAGGGGGGAACAGGCAGTGGCGCAAAGACCAACTTGAGAACAACAAAGCCGCAGCAGGACGCAAGCGGCAACTCGCAGACATAGCAACGGACGAGCAAGTACGGGAAGCGTTCTTATAAACAAAAAGGGGAGCAACAGATGGCAGAAGAAAACGGAACCGCAGACGTGCAGGAGCCACAACTCGATGATTTCGACAGGACCTTGGGTGGTACACCTGACGAAGGACCCGAGAGCGTGGGCACACCGGCACCCGGCGACACACCCGCTTTCGACCCAGAAACATGGAACGGAGAGACGGGAGACTTGGCTCTCGTTCCAGAAGCAATGCGCCCAGCAGCAGCAATATTTCAGAGGCGCTCACGGGAGATGTCCAGTGGAGTATCCGATAAAATCGGGGAGGTCAACACCTACGAGACCGAGCTTCTGAATGCACAAGCACGCATCGCAGAGCTTGAATCCGCACCATCGCCAACGGCCATATCGGGACAAAACGCAGCAGCAGTGGCGCATTCACTGGGGGTAGACAATACCAACAGCACGCCACAGGCACTGCAAAGTCTCAATACCGTCGTGGAGGTCATCGACAACCACCCTTTGGCAAGACAGGTGCAGGCCCTCACTTCCGAAATCCAGGCTTTGAAGTGGCAGACGGGAGCCTCCACGGAGTACGTTGAAGGCCAGCAGTCTACGGTCTACAACAACGAATACGATGCCGCCGTAACGGCCCATGGCAAGGATAACACGGATAAAGCCATAGAGAATTTTGGTGATATGCGTGGTCGCACGCGCCTGGACGGCAATCCACACACTGTAGACAGCCTCACCGCCCTGTATACGGGCAAGGCTGCCGCAGACGGTGCCGCCGTAGATGCTCAGGCAGCAGCAGCACGGGCCGATGCTCTTGGTACAGCCGGAGGCATTCGGGCTACTTCAGGACTTACACCCGACAACAGATCAACACCCACGGACGCAGACATAGAGAAACTTTTCAACACCTAATCAGCTTTGCAAGCAAACGGGGGGTAGGCGTAACCTGACAGGAATACAGGATGCCTTATCCATCAGCAACTACGGAAACATGGGATGCGGCGTGGACACTCTCGATGCGAAAAAATCGAGGCCGCTTCTCGGACATCATCTTTGATGAATACCCCTTCCTCGCGGCACTCAAGAAGCGCGGCAAGGTAGAAATTGAAGACGGCGGAAAAGAGTTTCAGGAAGATGTGATGTACGCCAAGAACAGCGGCACTTGGTTCTCGGGCTACGACACCGTGAATCAGGCCGCAGTAAGCGGCATCACGGCAGCCTTCTTTCCCCCACGCTACTTCTCAACACCCGTCACGATTTCCCTGACGGAAGAGACAGAGAGCAACGCCGTAGGCAGCAGGAAGCTCCTGGCGGCCAAGCAGGAGCAGTCCATGCTCACCGTCAGGGACTCCGTCTCTGCGGGCATGTTCGGATCTGCAGGCTCCAAGGAAATTCTGGGCCTCCAGGACATCGTCGCTGACGCCCCCACGTCGGGAACCCTAGGTGGTATCAACAGGGCCAACGTCACGGGATGGCGCAACCAGGTAGACACCACGGCAACCGTTTTCCTGACGCAGACGACGGCGAACGTCTTCAATGGCTGGGACCTCGTCACGCAGGTTTACAACAACTGCTCCTCCGGCGCGGACCAGCCCGACATGATCGTATGCCCCCTCGACATCATTAGCGACGTCGAGTCCTCACGCATGTCCCAGGGTTATACGAACCTCGTAGATGGATCTTCAAAGTCAGATGTTCTTGGTGAGCCTGGTGACCCCCGTTTCAAGAAGGCCGTCATCTTCTCGGATCGGGACACCCTCGCTGACCACATGTATCTGCTCAACACGAAGTGGCTGAAGCTCAAGATCATGAGCAACCTCAACTTCGCGAAGACGCCCTTTGTGCAGAACACCTTCCAGCACGCCAAAGTCGGACACGTAGTCTTCGGTGGGCAGATGACAACCTCCAACCCTCGTCGCCTCGGTGTTATCACCGCGATGACCTAAGTCGCATAGGGAAAATAACCATGCCAGGTATAGATCAGATTACCGCATCCCTTACCGCTACATACACATCTACGACGTACCTGCCTGTTGCAACGCTGGGTGACGTGGTTGTGGATGCCGGTAAGTTCTACAAGTTCGTGCTGATCGTGGACGCCGACATTGCCATCAACGAATGTCTTTATCCCGCAGCCACGAATGGCAACAGCTACACCAACGACTTCACGGGAGGCTCGGGCCTCGGGTCTTCGGTGGGAGCCATCGCTATCGGCACCGTGGACATCTCGGCGGCACCTTACGCCTGGGTGCAACTGTGCGTCCCCGGCACCTCCGGCACCGTCCGTTCTGACGGCTCCGTGGCGGAAGGGGAGAGCATCATCGGACACTCCGTGAACGGTGAGGCCGATACGATGGCCGCAGGCGAGGAAGACCTCGTCTTCGCAAAGGCACTGGCGGCAGACTCTGGGAGTCCCGTGACCTGTCCGGTAGTCTTCATCTAATAGTCCCTACACCCGTTAGGGAGGGGACAAACGGTGCTGGGGGGAGGACTTGCATTAATACCTCCCGCCTTCCCCCAGCACTAAAACCAAAGGGAGTTTTATGAGCACAGAAACTCAAGACTACGACAGCGCAGTAGACACCCCGAAGAAGAAGGGGCCACCCACACACGACGAGGTGCGGGCTGACGAGCGGGCAAAGGTCGAAACTGAGATGCAGGAGCAGGTAGACCGCCGCTTTGCAGAGGTGGACCAGAAGATGGCCGCCATGGCACAGAACCACAACGCCGGTATGGCCAATGTCACGGCTGTCGCCAAGGCAGGGAACGCCATTCCGAGCCTCAAGCGCACCAAGATCAACGTCAGCAACGACATTGTCAGAGGTCTCGCGCACGCCACGGGGGGAGCCTCACACTCAGACGTCATAGACCCCATTACAGGAGAGTTCGTGCCGTGGACGCCGGGGTGCCCCGACTGGGTGTACGCCAACTACGGCGGCACGGGTGGCGGCGAGGCACACATCGGGAAGGAGACATACGGCAGGCCCCTGACGGACGATGGACGGATTGCCGAATTTCTCTTCAAGCAGGCCTTCCTCAATGACATCAAGATGAACCAAGACATGCTCCCCGATGCCATGGAGGCCTACAAGGAGCGGGGTGAAGTCCCGAAACTTGTGGCCCCCGAGACCGAGAATACTCAGGAGCTGGCAGCAGTAGCCCAGATGTAGATGCCCGAAGAGACCCCCGACAGGCATCAGCAGGACCGACAGTTCCTCACGCGGGCGGGAGACCGTGAGGTGCAGGGGAATATGGACGCCGATTCGTATACGGGCGATGGAACCCTTCTGCTCTTTACTGTCCTGAGTCTCACGGAGAGGATATCAGACCCCCCAGACCCACCCGAAGGCAAACAGAACTTGTGGCTTTCTGATGGCACGGGGTCAACGGGAGATGATGGAGATTTATGCATCATCGGCACCGCCGGAGGAACAACAAAGAAGGCGGTGTTGTGGGACTTCTCAGCGGCATAGTTAGTGCGTCTTCTACTCTTTCATAAGAGACAACCTTATGAGCCTTACCCTAGCAGAGTCCCTCGTCCTCGTCCTTGCAAGGACAGGACTCAATACCTCATCTACGCCCTTCGTAGACAGAGCACGGCAGTACTGGAATGAAGGGGCCGTAAAGCTCTCGGGTGAGCGCGAGTGGCAGTGGCTCTTCAAGCAGGCCACCCTGACACTGACATCGGGAACCCGCAGCTACAGCCTTGCCGCTGATGTTGGAAGGCCTCTGTCTTTTCGGCATACCACCGACGACGTCTTGATGGACATCATAAATGTTCAGGAAGCCGACAGGTCCGACCCCAACTCCAACGCCTCGGGAGCCGCACGGGGGGTGTACATCATCGGCAAAAACGCCTCAACGGGAGCGTGGGATGTAGACCTTGTCCCGACACCAGATACTTCCAGTGAGACTGTGACATACCGGTACTTCGCCAGCATCGGCAACAAGACATCATCTAACGACACCACAGACCTCCTGCCGACTATGCCCGAAGACGCACAGTTTGCCGTCATAGACTGGGCAACAGGCAGGTACAAGGGCGAGAAAGGCGATGCTGTAGGCGAGAAGGAAGAGATTGACAGCTACGGACAGAAGGTAAGGGCCATGAAGAAGATCGACGGCGAGACGGACGGCAACGAGTCCTTCCGACTCCCCAGACGTGACAGTCCCTTCCCACAGATTGCCTTACTCAACGTCTCGGGAACTTTAGGCTGATGCCAATACCCGGTAGACCCCATATCTACGGCCCGTGGCATTTGGGCGTAAACTACAGCCTCCCCCCCGAGGAGCTACACCAGGCAGAGATGTCTGGGGGGCAGGACGTACGCGTCGGCAAGGGTGGTGAGGGCGAATCTCGACAAGGGACAACGCCCTACAACGGAACCGCCATAGGTGGGGGTGCGGCATATACGGCCTGTGGGCAGCACTTCTTCAATGACACCACGTCACGGGAGTTCGCCATCAACGGGACGAAGTTCTATGAAGGGGTTTCAGGTACGTGGACCGACAGGTCTTCGACCATGACCATCACGGCGGGAGACGACAACACCTTCAGCCACGCTGATGCCAATGGCACACACCTCTTCACCAACGGCGTCTCTGGCGACAACATGATGAAGTGGACGGCGGCGGGTGGCAACGTCGCGGCCATGGATGTAGACTCACGCTTTACGTGGGCCAAGTGGGTGGAGTTCTTTGACAACAGGGTGTGGATGGCCAACACCTCAACGGGCACTGATGAAATCTGGCACTCCGACATCGCCAACATAGACTTATGGGACGCCCTCTCCTTCTTCCAGATCGGGGAGATTATAACGGGCGTAAAATCCATAGGCGACATGCTGGCCGTCCACTCCGAGAAGGCCATTACGGGTCTTCTGCCTACAGGCAACGCCATCACTCCCTACCGCAAGAAGAAGCGAGGGAATGCCGGTACCATCAGTGGAAGGTCTATAGTTACGGTGCAGATACCCGACAAGGGAGAGCTTCAAGTCTATGTCAGGAAAGACGGCATCTACGCCTTCAATGGTGTGGACTCCCTGAAGATATCGGGGCGTCTTGACGGCGACAGGTTCTGGGACCTCCTGGATAAAGACAGGCTGCGTCAGTGCTTTGCCGACCACTACGAGCTTTTGAATGAAGTGTGGTTCTACCTTCCCATGGCTACAGCCGTAGGTGGCACGCAGACAAATATGAACATCATCCTCGTCTACGACTACCTGCGGAATATCTTCTACCCTCCGTGGCTGGCGGGACTCAATGAGGAGTTCAACTGTGCGGGTGTCATAGACAGGGTCATAAACTCCGGGGACATCTCCGACGGCTTCCTCTACACCCATGAGACGGGCCTCAATGACACTAACGGCACGGCCACCAACGCCATGGAATCCTTCTTCACAACCTCTGCAAGCCCACCGGAGGGCACCGACGTCTTGCTGCGGTGGCTCTATGCCAGACACGGCTTCGATATTCTTGGGGACCATACGGTAACGGTGTCCTTCACGTCTCCGGGCATTCCCAGTGACTCGTCCACCTTCAACCAGGGTGGCGGTTCTGCAGCCATAGGGTCTTTTAAAATCGGCACGGACTCTATAAGTCGCGGCTTCCTAGGACATGAAGACACGGACCTCAATGGCTACGATCCGAGTCTACAGTTTGAATACCTCAACAGCGGCTTGAGTGAGAGCATGAGCATCCGCAGTACCACCGCCGTCTACAAGCCCATAGGCCGAGTGCGTAAGCCCCAGGCAGGAGTCACCTAAATGGCACTTAGATTTGGAATTCCCGCAGAACAGTATAACGCCATGGGTGCTGACGCACAGCGTGCCCAGCGTGCCCGACACAATGCAGGAACACAAGGCGCTGGGGGCGGGTCTATATCACGACCGAAACCATCAGCCACCGGTGTTCGAGG
>Ga0207899_1000782_pt1 | contig 11044 bp, 9 predicted proteins | sample MalvirmetaMSP134_FD_184235 | JGI IMG/M metagenome (GOLD analysis project Ga0207899, IMG submission 184235) | Marine viral communities from the Deep Pacific Ocean - MSP-134 (SPAdes) | ecosystem: Environmental > Aquatic > Marine > Oceanic | place: Pacific Ocean | collected 2011-06-28
GATGGCCAGTAGGGTCGGCCAGAAGGCATCACGCTGACCTTCACGCAGGCGGTATCCGGCCATCATGGCCGCCCCGGCGGCACCGACGGCACCGGCCTGATTGACCGTGGCGACACCGGTGATGATCGAACCAAGAACTAAAAGAATAAGGGTCAGGGGTGGGGCCAGGGCGATGAGCAGCGCCGCAACGGCATTCTTGCCAGAGGTATCTGTATGCCTGTGCACCGGTGCCAGGTCTGGCCGCAGATAGGCCGCGACGAGGATATAGAGGACATAGAGGGCGATAAGGACCAATCCCGGCACGAGAGCGCCTATGAACATCTCGCCTGCGCTGACCGATGGCACATCGAACTGGCTCGGCATCAGCAGGTCACCTGTCACGGTTTTGTACAGGGCCCGCCGGGCGGCGTTGGCTTCGTTGACGGCGGTGGTGAGTTGGTGGACCAGGATTAGCAAGACGATGGATGGTGGGACGATCTGGCCCAGCGTGCCCGTGGCTGCGACAATGCCCGTCGCCATGGGCTTGGAATAGCGGTTCCGTAACATGGTCGGCAACGAAATCATGCCCATGGCGATCACCGTCGCGCCGATCACGCTGGTGGTTGCCGCCAGCAAAGCGCCGACCAGGACGACCGAGACGCCGAGCCCGCCACGCACCGTGCCAAACAGACGCGCCATGGCAACGAGAAGGTCTTCGGCGACGCGCGACTTTTCCAGCATCAGGCCCATGAAGATGAACAACGGCACGGCGATCAACACATCCGTCCCGTCATTGTTATAAATTCCCCGAATGTTCATCGCTCCAGCGGACAGCCATTCGCTAGGGCCACCGCCGTGGATAAAGAATGCATCCGGGTTTCCGGTGAGCACCAGCCCGGCAATCGCGGCAAGGCTGACGGCGACGATCGCCGAACCCGGAATGGCAAATGCGACGGGAAAGCCCGAGCCGAGGGCGACGGCCAACATCACGACCAGTAGGACGAGGAAGAAGAGTTCCATCCTCAGCCCCCCTCAGCGCTGCCCGTTGGCGCGGGCTCTCCCAGCACGTCGGCCATCCCGCCGAACATCATGCTGACGAATTGAATGATGAGCGTGACCGCGAACACCCCGACCAGTACGGTCATCAGGTAGAGGATGTACATGCCGTCGCCGACGCCTTCGATCTCGAAGGTTCGCAGGGCGCTGTTGAGGATGCCGGTGCGGCCTGCCGTGCCGACGCTCAGGATCAGCCAGCAGAACGGCATGCCGAGCACCAGGGCACCGATGGCGTTGACCAGCCCGCGGCAGCGGGGATTTGCTTCCGCGTAAAGCAGATCAATCCGCACATGGCCATCCTCATAAAGGGTGTAGGCGCAGCCCAGCATGAATAGGGCCGCGTACCAGAAGCGGACCAGATCGCCCATGTAGGTCTGTTCGTAGGAAAACTCGAAGCGGAACAGCACGATTAGTAGTTCGGCGACGACGATCATCAGGACCAGCCAAGGTAGCGCCAGGACCCGTGTGCGAAGCGCGATGGCGAGCCCGATTGCGACCAAGGGCATGTGTACATAGGCACCGCGCAATTCCGCGCGCCCCAGAGTATCTGCCAGCGGCGCGCCGACCAGGCCGATCAGGAGTTGCTCGCCCTTCAGAAAGGCAAGAGTGAAGTCTACTAGACCGATCAACAGAACGGCCCAGAACCCGGCGCGGATGAGCACGGCATTGAGCCCAAAGACCCGCTGGTGGTCGGTTCTAAGGCTGCGGTCCCTGGTGCGTGCGACATGGGCGGCGGCGGCCAGTACGGCGGCAGCGTAGATGGCCACCTGTAACCAGATGCGGGGGTCGTGGCCGCCAGTGGACGGGTTGGCCAAAATCCTGACGCCAGGCCATCCAAGCCAATTAGTCAGGAAATTATTGAATAGAAAGGCGGCAAGTACGCCGATGATGGCCCAACCAAAAATTCTCGTCAGGGCTATGGGGAAGTTCGGTATGGAAGCAAAGCCAGCATTTCGTTTGTTCTGCTTAAGCTCCGGCATGATGCCCCCTTAACCCTTATTTTTCGTGCCATTCAGGAACGTCGACGTCAAAATCAAAAACGCGCCGATGAATATGAAAGCATCGGCAGCGTTGAAAGCAGGCCAGTGCAGTCCTTGCCAATGAAAATCGAGGAAATCGGTTACAGCACCTAGTCGCCAACGATCGATGATGTTGCCGAGTGCGCCGCCCGCAACCAGGGCCAGTCCTCTGCGCTCTCCCGGCAAGCGGGATCTTAATGCCCAGGTCATCAGCAGACTGGCGATCGCAAGGGAGAGAAGAGCCAGTGTTCCTGGTCGGGAGGCAAAAAAATCCTGGAACATGCCGAAACTTACGCCGGTGTTGAAGGTCAACATCAGGTTAAAAAAGGAGGTCACCTCGATCACTCTCGGCGGGTCCATCACTCTGGTAAGGATGATCCACTTAGTCACCTGGTCGCCAGCCGTCGCCCCTGCCGTCAGGAAAAACGGCGAAAGTGTATGCAAGCCGGTCTGCCGGCAGCGATTACCGAAGATTAGTCTGGGCAATGTCGTGCCAATCCATTTCTTCACTCCTTACCTCCCGGCCATCGTTGTCTCTAATTTACAATCGATATGGCCGATGCCTTTTGACGCTTCTGGGGGACTGATCGAATCGTAAAAAAAGACGGTGCAGAACGCCTCCCCCGAGCTTTTTCATTTAAAGCACCTCTGTTCAACGCCTGCGCCACCAACAGGAAAACCAACGGCTTCGATACGCACCTCGTCAATTCGAAACCTAACCGGCGCGCATATAGCAACTTCAAAGCTATCCAGCCTCCTGTTTGGTATCTCCCCTTTGGCACTCGTCGATATTCTTATTCTCATGTTTTCCAAGTGCCGTTTGGCCGGCCTGCGTGCTGGTCCACTCCGATTTTGCCTGAAGGACAATCTGCGTTGCCGACCAAAGAAACAGCCCGGCCATGAGGGCGGCGACGATAAGGTCGGGCCATGCAGTGCCGGTAAACCAGACACCTACCGCTGCCAACATAACAGCCACGTTTCCGATGGCATCGTTTCGGCTGCAAAGCCAGACAGAGCGGACATTCGCATCCCCGTCTTTAAATCGCCTCAACAAGAGGACACTGATAATATTGGCGGCCAGCGCCATGAAACCGATTGCGCCCATGATTGTCGCCGAAGGCATACCCAGAATTAGGACCTGATATGCTGTTGAGCCGAACACCCAAAGTCCCATAGCGCCGAGACTGAACCCTTTCGCGAGCGCTGCCATTGCCCGAATTCTGAGAGACATGCCGATGACAAATAAGCTGATTGCATAGGTTACGGTGTCACCAAGAAAGTCGAGCGCATCTGCTTGCAAGGCTTTCGACCCAGCAAAAGCGCCCGCGGCCATTTCGACGAAGAACATTGAGCCGTTAATCGCGATAACAACCCATAGCGCACGTTTGAAATCCTTTGAAACTCCATCGAATTTGGCAGTATCTCCGCAACAATTGGCACTCATATGGATCGGCTCCTTTAATCCGTGGTGGGCACGTTCATTGAAACTGTCCGCCGCTTTGCATTCGTCGATCCGCAGATGCTACAATCTATAATCGTTGTAGGAGCAATAGGAAAAACTGATGACCGTTGAAAGCACCTCCATCGGGGAATTGGCTGAGCGTGCCGAATGTACGGTCCAGATCATCCGCCATTACGAGAAAATCGGACTGTTGCCGGAGCCAAGACGGACCAGGGGCAACCGTCGCATCTACTCCGAAGATCAAGCATCTCGGCTGGTTTTCATTCGTCATTGCCGACAACTGGGGTTCAGTTTGGACGATATCCGCCAATTGCTGTCGTTCTGCGGTCAGTCCAATCAGTCATGCGCGCAAGTAGACATCATCGCTCGCAAACACCTCGGTCACGTTCAGGAACGACTCGCACGCCTTCGGTCTATGGAGCGTGAACTCAAGCGCATGATCAACCAGTGTAGCGGCGGCAAGGTGGCAGAATGCAAAATCATCGAGGTCTTGGCCGATCACTCGAAGTGTTTGAGCGATAACCATTCATCTGCCTGATTGGATAGGAAGCGCAACAATAGGAAAAACCTTGACCAGTCTTTGGGTAAATGCCCTATATACCTTTAATGATGCGAAAGTTCTTCAATTTCCGGGCCAAGAAAATTCTCCTGGCGTTCGTTGTGTTCAGCGTTGTGGTGCTGAATATGACGGCGGTTATCGCTGAGTCTGCGGGTGACAATATTGCCGGTGATTTGATTTCTGTCGCTCGTTTGGATCATCCGGCAACAAAAAATAATCTCGCCAATGAACATGACGATGTCTGTCATTATCCGACCCATCACCTTTTTTGGGTTGAACATAAAACCGAATCCATTTCATGGATGGAGAGCGAGGAAGTCTTTCTAGCTGTCTCAGAAAACCGGATGGGATTGGTTTCCTCCGGATTGTATCGACCTCCCAAAGTCTGAGTTTCCACGCATTGCACCTAACTGCGCGAAGCCCCGTGGCCACGCGCTGTCCTCTACTTGTGCACATTTGGGAACTCAAACATGCTCAATATCAATCGAGCTGCAGCGGCGCTTGCGCTTGCAGTGACGGCACTGGCACCGATGACTTCGGTTGCTCAGCAGCCTCAGCGCTTAAGCGTTTTCATCGATCAGACGATCAACCTACATCCGGCCGTTCGAGCGGCGGAGAAAAACCTATCCAAGGCTAAGGCATCAGCAAGTGCCGCAGGCCAATATCCATATAATCCGGAACTTTCAGCCGGCTATGAAGAGGCGGCAGAAAAGACCAAGGAGTTCGGTCTGTCACAGACGATCGACGTCTGGGGTCGGCGAAGTTCTGCGGAGGCCTTGGGTTTTGCAGAAGTCGAAATCGCTCGCGCGGAGTACGACCTGGTGCGAACGGATCTGCTTGAAGCCTTGCTTCGGTCATTGGGCGCCAACCGGAAGCAGACCGCTCTCCTTCGTTTGGCGGAAAAGCGTCTCGACTTAAGTGTCCGTTTCCTCAACTTAACTGGAAAATTTGCGGCCGCAGGCGACATTGGGCGTGCAGACGTGCTAACGGCCGAGGTCGGCCGCTCAAACGCAGTGCTTCAGGTCGCAGCGGCAAAAGCCGCAGTTGCGGATGCTCAAACTGCGCTGATTGCGTTGGCTGGTGAGCAGAGGACAGTCTGGCCAAAACCTGCCGAAATTGTCGGAAGTGCCTTTGACGCACTATCCCCCGATGTTGAAAAAACACCCGAGATGATCATGACACGCGCGACATTGAACGCCAGCAAAGCGGGTATCGATGTAGCCGGAAAACTTTGGTTGCCAGACCCGACGGTTGGCGTGCGAGTTGGAAAAAATGGGGACTCCAGCTTATTCGGGGTTTCTCTGTCCGTGCCTCTGCCCGTCTGGAACCGCGGGTCAGCAGAAAAGATTGCTGCCTCTGAAGATGCGGCAAGCAAAGAATTCTTGGTGGCAGAAACACGAAGGCGTTTGAATGCGCGCCTCGCTACGGCGGAGGTGAATCTGCGGTCCGCGAGTGAGGCTGTGACGCATTGGCGGTCAATTGCGCAGCCGACGGTCGCTCGTCAGGAAGCACTTCTCAATCGATTGTCCGAGGCCCGGGAAATCGGTGCTTTGGAATACCTGCAGCAACTAGACCGCCTGTTGGAAACCGAAGCTTTGGGCATCGAATTGGAACAGTCCCTTTGGAGCGCATGGATAGATCGCCTGCGTGCCGGCGCCAATCTCCTGGCCTGGGTGGAGGAATTGAAATGAAAAACGGAAAGAACTTAGTGATTTCAGTCTGTGTCGCGGGATTGGTTATAGCCACTCCTGTGTTCGCATTCGGTGCCGACGCGCACGGGCACGGCCCTGAAGAGACGAAGGCCCAGCAAGAGACGCCGGGTCATTCTGAGCCACCTAAAAACGCATGGGAGCCCGAAAGAGAAAGCCATTCGCAAAAAGAGGCGGATGGTGATCACGCGGAGGGCGAGAAGCCGCATGGCAGTGAAGGGCGTGAAGAAAAAGAGGAGAAAGGCATTTCTCTCTCAGAGGCCCAACGCAGAGAAGCCGGTGTGATTGTTCGCCCGCTTCGGCCGATACAACTGCCCTCTCAACTCAAGGTTCCCGGCGAAGTGCGCCTAAACCAGTACAAGACCCGTATTGTTACGCCACGAATCACGGCGATGGCGCTGAAACGAGAGGCCATCATGGGCCAACAAGTCCGTAGAGGCGACGTCCTCGCGACCATGTTCAGCGTCGAAATGGCTCAGGCTCAAGGGGAATACATCGTTGCCTCCACCGAATGGAAACGGGTCCGCGATATCGGAGAAAAAATCGTCTCGGAAAAACGGGCGATCGAGGCGCGTGTGAACCTGCAGCAAGCGAGGGCGCGGCTGATTGCGTACGGTTTGACAAAAGATCAAATCGCGGCACTTCCCAGTCAAGGCGCTCTGGAGACGCCGGGCCAGTTTGACATTCTTGCGGATCAAGACGGCCTAATCGTGGTGGACGACTTTTTGGTCGGGCAGGTCATCGAGCCTGGAACGCCGATGTATAAGCTTACAGATCCGGACTCAAGATGGATCGAAGCCCGGATTAATCCTTCCGAAGCGCGCCTCGTCGATGTCGGTGGCCAAGTCAGCATCGAGACAAGTTCGACAGGTGCCCAAGTATATGAGGGGCGGATCCTTCAGATCGGGCAACAAGTAGATGAAAGAACTCGGACCCTGGGTGTGCGGATTGAAGTTATTGATCCTCAGCGACAATTACGCCCGGGACAATTCGTCAGGGTTTCGTTGAACGGGAGTGGGCACGAGAGCGTGCTGGCCTTACCGAAGAAGGCCGTGCTTCGAGGGCCCGATGGAGATTGGACAGTGTTTCAACAGGTGTCGGCTGAAAGGTTCGTACCTGTGGAAATACGTGTCGTGCGGGAAACCTCAGAGTTGGTGGTGTTCGAAGGAATCCCTGCCGGCGTAAAGGTTGTGACCGACGGTGCCTTCTTTGTGCAGTCGGAACTCGCGAAGAGCGGGTTCAGCGTTCACAACCACTGATCAGCAGGAATCCAGAACCATGTTGAATAAGATCATCGACCTTGGGATTCAGGGGCGGTTACTCGTCGTCCTGGCCCTGTTTGGAATCATGGCTGGAGCGGCGATCCTGTTGCCCCGCCTGAACCTCGACGCATTTCCTGACGTTACAAATGTTCAAGTCTCGATCAATACGGAGGCACAAGGACTTGCTGCAGAGGAAGTCGAGCAGCTCATAACTTATCCAATCGAAGCAGTGATGTACTCAATGCCTGATGTCTCGGAAGTCCGCTCAATCTCGAAATCCGGGCTTTCGGTTGTCACCGTTGTATTTGCGGAAGGGACGGACATTTACTTCGCGCGCCAGCTTACGTTTGAACGCTTGCAGGCGGCAAAGGAACAGATCCCGGAGGGCATTGGGGCACCTGAAATGGGACCGAACACGAGTGGCCTGGGCCAGGTATTCCAATATGTTCTTCGTTCTGAGGCAGGGGATGCCTTCGATGTCACAGCGTTGCGCAGTCTGAATGACTGGGTTGTGAAGCTGCTGCTGATGCCCGTGGATGGCGTCACTGAAGTTTTGTCTTTCGGAGGGGAAGTTCGCCAATATCAAATATTGGTCGATCCGGAACGATTGCTGTCCTACGGCCTGCATGTCCGCGAAGTCCAAGAAGCGATTGAAAACAATAATCGCAACGCGGGCGGGTGGTTTATGGATCGGGGGCAGGAACAACTTGTCATCCGAGGCGTCGGCTGGGTCAGAAGTGAGTTAGATGGCCTGCGGGATATCGGCAACATACCTGTCAAGGAAGAAGACGGCGTGGTTGTCCGAGTAAAGGACATCGCAAAAGTCGCCTTCGGAAATGAGATTCGGCAGGGAGCAGTCTCGATGACCGCGCGGTCCGCCGACGGGGCGCCGGTGCAATTCGGCGAAGTCGTCACAGGCATTATTTTGAAGCGGACGGGGGCAAATACCAAAGCAACCATTGACGGCGTGAAAGCACGGTTGCCGATCATCCAAAATGCTCTGCCGAAAGGGGTCTTGCTCGAGCCAATCTACGATCAATCTGATCTGATTACAAAAGCAGTAGAGACAGTTACGCGGGCCTTGATCGAAGCATTTGCACTGATCGTCGTGATCCTTCTTTTGTTTTTGATGAACCTGCGGGCCTCGCTCTTGGTTCTGGTGTCTGTGCCAGTGTCGATCGGTCTGGCTTTGATGGCCATGGCTTATTGGGGAGTGTCCGCCAATCTTATGTCGCTCGGCGGGTTAACGATTGCGATCGGCATGATGGTCGATGGTTCCGTCGTGATGATGGAGAACATCTTCAAGCATTTGACCTCCCATGGAGAGGGAGATGAACCGAAGACCTTGGGGCAAGAACCTCATGCTTTGCGACTGAGAGTCCAAGAGGCTTCCAAGGAAGTCGGGCGGCCGGTTTTCTTTGCCGTTCTCATCATTATCGTGGTGTTCGCTCCGCTGTTCAGTCTTGAAGGAGTTGAAGGAAAACTCTTCCAGCCCATGGCAACATCCATCGTCCTTGCGATGCTGGCCTCACTTGTCGTTGCACTCGTCGTTGTTCCCGCACTGGCCACGTATGCATTTAGCAAACCGGTCAAACATCGCGACAGCCCTGTTTTTAAACCGATCGAGGCCGCCTACAGGTGGGTGTTGGCAAAAGCGTTGCGTAACCGGATCATCGTAACCTCGGTGGCGCTTGTCATTTTCCTTGTCTCTCTGGGGACGGTTCCGTACCTGGGAACAGAGTTCGTACCGGAACTTGAGGAAGGAACTATCAATATCCGCGTAACTCTCGGACCGTCCGTGAGTCTCGATACCTCTCTTGCCGTCGCAAAAAAGCTTGAACGGAAACTCATCGATTTCCCGGAAGTAACCTACGTTTCCGCTCGAGTAGGCCGGCCGGAATTAGGCGGGGATCCTGAACCTGTTTCCAACATCGAGTTGTTGGTCGGGATACTGCCCGTAGATCAATGGACTTCCGCAAAGGACCGCAAGGGGCTGCAGGCTTTGATGGAGGACAAGATGTCTGTTCATCCTGGCCTGTTGTTTTCCTTCTCCCAGCCAATTGCGACACGCGTTGACGAGCTGCTTTCGGGTGTGAAAGCCCAATTGGCAGTGAAATTATTCGGCCCGAATCTCGATGTCCTGGCCCAGAAAGGGCAGGAAATAGAGACGTTCATGAAGACCGTGGATGGCGCCCGTGATGTCGCCATGGAACAGGTTGTGGGTGAAGCCCAATTGGTGGTCAGCCCGGACCGTGACCAGCTGGCACGCTACGGCATTCCTGTCAGCCAGGTGATGGACTTGGTTGCCGACGCCATCGGCGGCGTCTCTGCGGGCCAGGTGATCAGTGGGAACGAACGTTATGACATCTACATTCGTTTGGCGCAGGAATTCCGTGACAGCACAGAAGCGATATCAGGCATTGTTCTCCAGGCACCTAACGGCGGGTGGGTGCGTCTTCGCGATGTCGCGTCCGTAGAGATCATCAGTGGCCCGCCACAAATCCGAAGGGACGATGTGCAAAGACGCGTCGTTATCCAGGCGAATGTCGAAGGGCGCGATATGGGAGGGCTTGTGGCAGAGCTCGAGAAACGAATCCCAGAGGCCGTTGAACTGCCCCCAGGCTACTCTGTGGTATTCGGCGGTCAATTTGAGAATCAGCGTCGCGCACAAGAACGCCTGATCATCGTCGTTCCGCTTTCTTTGTGCCTGATCTTTCTATTGCTGTTCTTCGCCTTCGGATCCGTTGGTCAATCGTTCTTGATCATGGTGAACGTGCCTTTGGCATTGATCGGTGGAATCTTCTCGTTGTTTCTCACGGGACAGTTCCTATCCGTTCCGGGATCGATCGGCTTTATCGCTTTGTTCGGGGTGGCCGTCTTGAATGGCGTGGTGATGGTCAACGCTATTAACCAGAACGTCCTCGGCGGTATGGAACCAGTCGATGCGGTCTATCAAGGGGCGTTATCGCGCCTTCGCCCTGTTCTGATGACGGCATTGATTGCTGCTCTGGGTTTGATCCCGATGCTGCTTTCAACCGGAGTTGGTTCTGAGGTGCAGCGACCCTTGGCGACCGTGGTGGTTGGGGGATTGCTCAGTTCGACATTACTGACCTTGCTGCTCCTGCCGGCGCTCTACATGTGGTTCTCGCGTGGAATGCTCCGCTATTGGCGGCGCACTCATCAAACCTCGGAGGTAATGTGATGCGTAGACTATTTCCTGTAACGGCCGTTCTCTTTGGCGCCGTTTTATTGGCGGGATGTGCCTCAAACAGCCAAGAGATCACAAAAAATGGCGATCTCTCGATCAAGGTTGAAAACACCATCACGACTGATATCGACATGGTCAAAGTATGGGAAAGGGAAGATGGGGACCTGATCCTGACCGGGCGAATAATACAGCGTGGGTACGGGCGACTGATCAGGGGGCATGTAGATGTTGAGTTCGTCGAGAATGGTATGAAAGCGCCGCGGCAATATGTCGGCGAAATTCAACGGGTGATACCGATCACGAAGCATTTCAAGCGAGCGAACTTCGATTCCAATTTAGGAGCCGTGAAGTTGGCCGCAGGGGAATTGAATTTGCGCTATCACGAAGAGGCTCACCAGCTTGAACCAATGGAGTTGAAGAAAAATTCGTGAGCGGCTTTGAAAGCTGAATCTTACGAAATATCGAGAGGCCCGCATTTTGCGGGCCTCTTTTTCTTCTAATGTAATGACCTGAGCCCGGTATTGCTCAAGGGTCTGATTGTTCTGCGCGATGGCTTCCTGATGCCGCAGATTGCCCTTCTTCGCGGGCGGTCACAACTGGCCGCCTTCCAAGCGCGCCTGATAGGCGACGGCTTCGTTATGGGGGATCAGCGTCGTGCGGCCACATTTGACGATCTTGATGTCGCCCGCCTTGACCAGTTTGACCTTGCCCCCGTTATTCCCCCACTCGTAAGTAGAGTCCGTTCTGGTTTTGCCCTGTTTGGGCTCGGTGATCAACAGGCCCGAGAGCG
>Ga0207899_1000783_pt1 | contig 11034 bp, 7 predicted proteins | sample MalvirmetaMSP134_FD_184235 | JGI IMG/M metagenome (GOLD analysis project Ga0207899, IMG submission 184235) | Marine viral communities from the Deep Pacific Ocean - MSP-134 (SPAdes) | ecosystem: Environmental > Aquatic > Marine > Oceanic | place: Pacific Ocean | collected 2011-06-28
CGAACTAGGCATAGAAGATGAATTCACTATGGAGGACGTCCTTGGTACTGAGCTGGACGACTATGTACGTCAGGCCATGGGACTCCCGGATAACACCACCCCTGATGAAGTAGCAGCCATAGGACGGATCACTGAAGCTACCACCGCAGAAGAGGCTTTCCACCCGGATTCAAAACCCATTGGAGGGAACTGGACTAGGGGCAAGCTACTCTCCGGTTCTGGGACTACAGGCGACCAGGTACGGTGGGGTCTTTGGAATAAGGATACCAATGAGTTGGTCACGGTATTCCCTGAAGGCTACCGCACCCGTGAGGGTGGTAGCAGTTGGCCTGGTACATCGAGTGAGTTATACCGTAGAGGCGACATACCACGATATCGTGAGGTTGGCTCACCTATAGCAGGATCAGAATTCCGTACCGAGCAAGACGCAAACAACTACTTCCGGTGGCGACAAGGGCGGGATAATCCTGACTCTATCTTAAATACTCATCAGATAGTAGAAGAAGTAGTAGAAGCTCCCGTTGAAAGAGCGAAAGTAGTACGTGTTAGCGGGAACCTACACGACTCTGCCTCCCTAGTCAGGGTGTACTACAACGAGAATAGGGTGACTCTATGGACTAGAGACCTACTCAGTACCAACCCTGAAGAGGGGTATGGTCCGATCATGCCTTCGGGAGAGGGTACCTTCAGGCCATTCTCCGTAGCTACAGGTGATGCTGACGATCTTCTTCAGACAGCTCTGCCATCTGCAACCGTAGACCTACTTCGAAGTAACCCGAGGGCGGGGGCTAACTTCTTAAAGTTTGCCCGTACCATAGCTGACAGGAACCTATCTACTGAAGCAGATGCCAATCGACTACGCCAATGGTTCTTTGAGGTATTAAATGCTCCAGGATACGTCGAAGATGGATTTAGAGCCGCCAACTATCCGCCTTTGGATGAGGGAGCGTGGTCAGGTGGCTTAGACCGGAACCGTCTAGTACCTCCAGTGGGCAACTTTAACGATGCGGAACAGCACTTGCTACGCATCCTTGTTGGTCATGGGGGAGAAAACAATCTAGCAACTAACCCAGGGGGATACCCACTGGAATATCCAGTTATCGCAGACATTCAAGATGGTCTGTCTGGAAAGGTATCCAAGGCATCGGCGTTAGCTGATATAGGCGACCCAAGAGAAAAGGTGGCCTACTATATCGGCTCTAACAAAGACATGACCCCAGTGATGGGAAAAGATGGAACCCGCCTAGAATTTTCTAGTTCTAAACAAGCCCAAGGCTATCTCGATAAGATGGCTTTCGATGAGGGTGTAGAGCATACAGGTAGAGGTACTCTAGTATCTAAGGCTGACGACAGCCTAATCGAAAGTCCCGAAGCCTTTGACACTAAGTTCGCTGAGAAGAAGATCGAAGAACAAGCTGCGGTCTTGGAAGCCGAGCCTAGTCCTAGCCAAGTACAGACTGTTGAAGCCTTGGCGGATGCAGCAATACCTGTACCTGCTGGTCTATCTATGCCGTCAGCGACTAGGCGTACTCCCTTTGAGAGTAGTAAGTCGGTGGTCGGTGATGTGGTGGTCGATGACATAGCCATGAGCCAGGTAGCCAGTTGGGGTTACGGCAATAAACGGTGGGACGTAGTAGTCGTAGCCGTTCCTGGTGAGGGTAACCAGGCGTTCTATAAAGCACCACTTAGGAACACGCTGGGCCAGTTTACTGGTCGCTCACAGTGGTTACCGTTCGATGGTATCCAGTGGGTACCACGGCAACGGACATCACCCACACCTAATGACGCTGTACTCTTTGCCCTTGATAAGGGACGCTTCGTCCGTATGGATACGAGTGATCCCCTGTACAACTATGGCAGTACCGAGATCAAGGACATGGCCCTACGCTTAGACCGACTGAGCAACTGGAGTAACCTTTATCCTGGGTTCAGACGGTACAGGTGGAAGCAAGTTCCCGGTGATGTGATGGCTACCACTACCAATAGGATACCCAAGGGTGCTCCGTTTGCTACTGATGACTGGCAGGCACTGAATACTTGGATCGATACCACACCCTCACGCACGCAGAACATACAGTTCCAAGCTCTTAGAGAGTACGAGATCCAGCAGATACTCCGTGCCAATCGGAACCCATTGGCATCTGGGGATACTGCTGACCCTGTGAAGCTGCCAGCAGAGCCGGGGGACATAACCCCATCCTATACCGTGAACTACCAGGAAGTAGCCTACCAGTGGGATACCCTACATAAGGCCCCTGAGCGCAGTCCTGTGCGTACTGAAGAGGAAATGATCCAGGCTTCGAATGGATGGAGACTGGCTAAAGACCCAAGGCACGGTAAGTGGTTCGTCTACCTTGACGAAGGCAGCATCATCGGACCTGGCTTTGAGAACAAGAAAGCGGCCCAGGCTTATGCCCACGATCTGATGCACCGAGGTCAACCTGATTGGACACCGGACACACCCACCGGCCTCACTCCGTCCGAACGGGTAAAGATCAGGAATCAGATAGCCGACCTGAAGCGTCAGCTCAGTGCGGAGTACCGAAAGCTTAACCTTTCTCCACTAGGGGGTATGGGTGAAACAGTTGCGGCACGTAAAGCTGCACAGCGTAACCGTGTGATCGTAGGCGACAGGATCGAAAAACTAGAGGCTGAACTAGGTGGCTTACAGCAACGGCTAGACGATATAGAGAGCCCCAAGGATGTGAGCCAGCCAGATAAGGATCCGCAAGGGAACCAGGTACTGACTAATGACGTGCCTCAGTCTGTCGTAGATGATGTGCAGGCCAGCAGAGAATATGTTGCGGCTAGGAATTACGACCAGGCCGAGACTGCCAGAGGTGGTGGGGGCAACGAAGATATCAGGAACGTAGCTGTCGATGCCAACTCACACGGCCCGTTCACTAAGTTGCTCATCGCTTTAGAGAACCTCAATGTAATCAATGAGGATCTCGGTAGGCGTGCCAAGCAGAACCTACAAGAAAAACTAGAGAATGTAGCTGAGATACGAAAAAGCGCAGGATCTGAACAGCCTTGGTTGGGGCCGCAGATGCCCGAGGAAAGCAAAATTGGTTACAACCAGGTAGCGAAAGAGGCACTGGGCGTGATGACCGGGGGACGCCGCCCACGCCTGCACTTTGAACCTTTATGGGAAGGGATGACCCAGGATCCCAGGACTAAAGAAGCTATATTCGAGAAGACAGACTTTGCAGGTGAGGGGCCTGTACGTTTCACTTCTGAGGAAGTGGAAGAGCTATTCAAGATGGTGAATGACGTGGTGCCCAAGACTCAGCCAGCCACGTATGTCAAGGCATCGTCAGCGTTATACCATCTGCTGATGGGCGAGGTGCCCTATACCAGCGACTTACGGGTACTAGATAACATATTCCGTCGTGGGGTTAAGGGGCCAGATGGTAAGCGCATCGCGCTACTACCAAAGGGTAGCCGCTCTCTCGTAGAGATAGTCGAGGATCAGGTCAAGCGCAAGGGTACTAACTGGGAGCGTGCGATGGATCTCCTTAACGTACCTCGGGCTATGCTGACCATGCTTGACTACTCAGCTCCACTTAGGCAGGGTATCTTGCTCGGTGCGGGTCACCCTACTCAGTGGACTAGTAGCCTATACCCTGGACTTAAAGCCGCCTTTAGCGTCAAGCACGGTAAATTACTGGACGAAAGCATACGGAATGATGATTATTATCAGATATCGCAGGAGTTTGGACTATATATAGCTGAGCCTTCAGGTGGCCTTAACGCCAGCGAAGAGGCGTTCTTAGGTAACATCTTTAGAAATGTGGCTTCTTTGCGTGGGTCTAATAATGTCCTAAAGAAGATGGCAGGATACCTAGGTACCATACCTGGGGGAATCCTGAACTGGAGCGAACGCGGCTATACCACCTACCTGAACAAGCTACGCTACGATGTGTACAAGATGACCATGAATAACTGGGAGAAGGCTGGCAAGTTCGCTCTAGACGATGATGGTTCCATACGGTTCCCATCTAATGTGAAGCCAGAGGAAGGAACCAGAGAACTCCGTGAGCTGGCCTTGTGGATCAATAGGGCTACAGGGCGTGGCGGGATGGGTGCCTTTGATAATCAGATGGTCATGAGAGGCTTAAACGCTGGGTTCTTTGCCCCTAGGTTCATTTCATCCAGGGTCACTGGGCCACTCTCTGTGATACAACCTGGTGTCAGTCTCAAGTGGGCCGACCTAGATATCGTCCATACCCCAACGGTACGGAGCATGGCACTAAGAAGCTACGCCAGCTTCGTAACGACAGGTAGCTCCGTGTTAGCCCTGTTCCACTGGGGTAGTAAGGCGGGGCTCTTCCCAGGTATGTCTATCGAGGTAGACCCGCGGTCTACAGACTTTGGGCGCATCACCTGGGGTAACCAGCGACTAGACTTCTGGGGTGGTTATCAACCACTGGTACGCTACACCGCTCAAGCCCTCACCGGCCAAGCTAAGACCGGCTCGACCAGGATGGTAGACCGGGATAGATTCGATACAGTCATGCGGTTAGGCCAATCTAAGTTCTCCCCCGTACTTGGATTGGCAGTTGATATTGGAACAGGCCGCACATTCACTGGCGATGTGATGGAACTAACTTCTGGCAGTATCGTCAACCAGATCTATAACAGGGCGACCCCCATGTTCACGCAAGACGCCATAGAAGCCTATAAAGACCACGGGTTAATAGGGCTTACGACTGCGCCAGGTATATTCCTAGGTATGTCGTCAGTCGTATACGACGGAGTCAATCAAGTTGGGTTCAATATCATACGGGATGAGATGCCAGTTGAGTGGGATGCCATACTGAATAAATTGATGGAGGACGGGAAAGCACCCGCACCCAAGAGCCTGAAAGATCTAAGCCCTGCGGCTCTGGCGCACTTGAATATCCACCCGAAATTCAATGCCGCTAAGAATGAGGCCCGTGTCAATGCGAAAGGACGGACTGAAACAGACCCCCTGTGGGCTAGTATAGGGATATACCGCACAGTCAAGTTGGAGGCCATGGAGATTGGGCAAGACCTACTCCGAGGTACTCACTACGTAGAAGACCCTGACGGAAAGTACACCCTTGCTGATGGGATTACGAAAGTCAGGGCCAAGTATGATGATTGGCCATTGGCCGATCATCCCCCAGAACAGATCATGGATGACGCGACATTCTATCAGATGTGGAATCAGGGGATGCTCAAAGACTTGCAGGCTACCTCGCGTACCATCATTGATGCCAAGGAGTATCAAGAGCGGATGGATAACGATTCGATATGGCAAGCCACCATGCTGGGTGAGGAGTGGCACAACCTATCGAGTCAGCTTACCAAGGTCGCTGGTGGGAAAATGGACTGGAACGGCCACGAACTCAGACAGATGGAGATCCTAACGAGGATCGAACAGATGTCTACTGAGTACCAGCCTTACGGTCCAGTGATCATCAAGCCCAATGCTAAACCCCTTGTTGAACTGCGCCAGAGGATGGGTGATCCCAACCTACACGCTGATGGTATCCGCATGATGGAGTGGGTGACTGGACGGGAGATAGGGCCAACGGGTTATCCATGGGTGCCTACCAACGTCCTGGGGGTAGAGGTCAGGGTACCTACCCCATTGATATCCCCCGACTTGACCTCTATGGGCCAGCGGTTCCCGAAGGACAGCGAGGGACAGCCTCAGTTTGAGTTCCTCCAGAATAAGGCCATGCAGGCTAGTATGGCTGAGTTAGCGGCCAGAGAGATGTCATGGAGGATACCCAATCAGGTATTGGAGATACTCCCTGGCAACCCCAATGACCCACCATCAGGTCCTAATATGTCGATAAGGGGTCTATACCAACACTACCTAGATGCCAATGAGATAGAACAGGCCCACCTTGCCAGGGTTTCTTCGGTGATCAGCCAGATCAATAAACTGGTAAGTAATGTCAGAGCGATCACCAAAGGGATGCCGGTACCATACTTCAAGGAGGATGGATCGATCACAAAGAGGCCCTACGACTACGTGAACATAACATGGGGATTGGGGATGACCACAGCAGTAACACAGGCAGGGCAGGGGGCTATCTTGGAGAGATTATTTGGACAAGGGGTCTCTAATCTACCCCCTATGGCCCCGTTTGTAGACGTACCAGAGACCCTCATGCCTGTTCAATGATAGGGGTTGACAGGATTTGTAATGTGAATAGGATAGGGGAAGATTATGGTTACGGAAAACGATAACTACGATATTGATACGGTGATAGATCAGGCAGTAACTGAGGATACCGCTGCGGCAGCTACGGAAGAGGTAGATGATACACCTCCCGAAGATACTACGGCTCCTGTTGAGACTGTTGAGGAAACAACTGAGGCTACACCGGAGCCAGAAGCACCGGCAGCAGAGGCTACGTTTGCTGGAACTCCAGGAGATATACCACCTTCAGTACCGCAGGTACCGCCGCCGGTAGCCACGCCCGTAGACCAGGGACGTGTACGCCAGCTTGAAGCTCAGAACGCTCAGCACATAGAAGCGCAGCGCGTACAGCGCATGGAGCAAGAGGTCACACAGATACGGAATGACCTAGAAGCTCAAGGCTTCTTACCTGACCAAGCCAATCAGATAGCTAACAACATGAAGGAGCAAGCCGAACGCGAGGCTAAGATCCTTCAGACAGCGCAACAGCGAGAAGACTTTATCAAAGGCCAGCATACTGCTGCTATCACATACGCTAAGCAGTACGGACTATCGTGGGACGACCTCAACTCATTGCATACCTTCAATACTCCGACGGAGATGGAGCGCGAAGCGAAGAGGATCTCAGAGACTAGAGAGATGCAGACGAAGCTATCCAGTTACGAACAGGGCCGAGTGCCACCTCAGCAGTTTGATACAGGGAAGACTTCGCCAGCGGCTGGCAGGAGTCGGGAACGGCTTCTAGACGACTACATCAACGGTAGGATCTCTTTGTCGCCAGAACAATACAATCGGCTAACAAACGGGAGGTAGGCTAGATGCCACAGACTTCAACTACAGGATCACTAGAAAATGCTAGTCGTGAGATGATTGCGGCGGCGAGATTCACTGAGGAGCATAACGCTCCTTGTATGGAATTGATCGAGAAGTTCACCCTTGAGAAGGGCTCGGACACCCTGATCGTCCCTAAGGTAGCGCAGATGACCATCGGTGCTCTCCAAGAGGGACAGGACATGATCGACGAAGAAGAGATCGGGATGGCTACCATCAGTGTCACGACCTCTGAGATCGGTGCCAAGATCATCATCACTGACCGCCTGCTCCGACAGAACTCTCAGGATATCTGGAGACTGGTCGGACGCCAGATGGGTGACGCTATGGCCCGTAAGAAGGACGAGGATGTTATCTCCTTGTTCTCGGCCCTGAATGGCGGAACTTCCTTTGGTACCAGTGGTACCACCCTCAAGCTGGCTAACGTATCCAGTTGTATCGGTATCGCTAAAGCCGACAAATACGGAAGCGACCTGCGGATCGTTCACCATCCGAGTGCGATTCTTACCCTCATCTCTGAGATGACTGGTGGGTTCCAGGCCACCCCACGTCCTATCCCTGCTGGTCTGTCTGCTGATAGACTCGACCAGTTCTGGACGGGGCTCCGTGTCGGTGGTGTACCGATCTTTGAAGACGGTAACATCGACAAGGGTGCAGCATCTGTCGGAGCTATCTTCGATAAGGGTGCATTGGGCATCCTTCAGTCCGTGTCCATGAACCAGGAGCGTGAGCGGGACGCTTCCCTCCGCGCTACTGAACTGGTCGTTACTGCTGACTACGGTGCGTTTGAGATCGATGACAGCCGTGGCGCACCCATGACCTACACCTCGGCTGACCCGTCCACCACGGCTTAGTTGAGTTAAGCTCTTAGCGGGGGATGTCCCATGTATGTAAATGCACCGGCTCCCCCACTAGTATCAAAGAGGTTTTATGGCTGAGACTACACAAGAGCTATCTGATAGGAATCGATGGCTCCGTAAACAAGGCTACAACTGGGAGTTGATAGTCAGGAATGAGCAGAGAGCCACCTGGTATAAGCCAGACGGCACAGCCATCCCTAACCTCCCGGCTGACAACTATCACATAAAGAGATTCAGGGCCAGGGGTTGGACGCTCATTCCACCGGAGATGGTTACCGTCCCCACGGAGCCTACGCCTACACCTGAACCCCCAACAGAACCAGTACCCGTACCTGCACATCAGTGCTCGTTCGCAAGGGCACTGGGTTCTCCGTGTAAGACCGAGGGGTGTACCAGTACCCGTCAGGTCACCTATCGCAAACGCCGCAAGATTGCAGCGTAAGGGCTGTATAGATTGGCCGAGGCCCTTAATATCGGCGGATCGCAGGACTTTGAGCCTGCTATGGAAGGAGTTATATTATGGCTTTCCCGAACACGGTATATCTAAGTTATGGCATGGAAAAAGCAATAACCTCAGGTCAGAAGCACAAGCTTGGTACCCGAGCTGAGACTCCTGATGGCAGAGTCTTCTATTACGCCAAAGAAGATGGGACTGGAATCGCAAATGCTGGTCTGATCGTAGATAACGTAGCTGCGGTTGGAGACCATGACATGGATATCGCGACAACTGCTGCCCATTCTGTAGGTGACACGACTATCAGTATTGAGGTACCCACCACAGACTTGACCGCTAACCAGTACAAAGATGGGTACATGGTCATCAATGACGGTCCCGGTCAAGGCGAGGTCTATCGGATCAAGTCCAATCCTGCCCACGATGCGTCTGACGATAACACTGTCATCTTCACCATTGAAGACGAAGATGGTATACGGACAGCACTCACAACTGCGTCACTGTGGGGGATCTTCTACAGCCCATACTCAGCAGTAAAGCTCATTGATGGCGATGGGACTCAGACTACCGGACCACTTGGCGTTACAACTGCTGGTGTGACTGCTAGTTATTACTGTTGGTTACAAACCTCTGGCCTTGCCTCGGTATTGGTCAGCGGGACTACAGTAATGGTTCTAGGTGATGCTATCGAAGTAAGCCAAGTATCAGGTCAGAGTGGTGCGGCTACCCTGCATGACTCGTCTGGTGCGACGGACTTGATGCCGATTGGTACTGCTATGAGTGTCGCGTCTGCGGCTGGGGACTATGGATTAGTCATGTTAAGCATCAGGAACTAACTATGGTCGAAGGGGTCTGGCTCTTAGGTGAGCGTTACAAGATATTCGAACCGGGTACGGATAATGAGATCATCATCCACATACCCGGTGCGGATACCCTCTATGACGCCTCGGAACTAGCGGAGATATGCCACTGGCAAAGGGAAAATGCTGACAGGGATTTCCAGGCAAAGGTGCACCGCACCCCGCTTACGAAGAACCAACAGCATGACCTGGGCCAGACCCTAGTGGAGATCCGTGATAGTCACGAGTTCTCCAAAGAGAACCTGCACGGCAGATATTGGTAAGGAGTTCTATGCCCAACATCCCTATCCTTTCACGACTCTTTGGGAAAAGCCCTAAAGAGGAGGTAGTAAATGCCCCGAGTAAAAATGTCAGGCGGAAAAGTAAAGCAATTCCCGTACACGAAGAAGGGCAAGGTAGCAGCAGCCAAAGCAAAGCGCGTAAACCGAGGAAAAAGAAAGTATTAGGAGAGACGAATGGTAACCCAGGGTCGCACCCGTCGACAGATACGCCAGGCAATCGGGTATAACCTCGGGGCAATATACGTCTCAACCACTACTTCGGTAGTTGATGATGCATCCTTAGTAGATACTTCTCTAAGAGGCGGCGACGATTCCCATAACGGGAAGTGGGTCGTCGCCTCTGCTGATACAGGGAGTATCACAGCCGGGTCCATCAGCAGGGTTGATGACTACGCCCAGTCTTCTACCGATTGTACCGTGGCCCCCGCCTTCTCAGGTTCCATCCCCTCTGGCATGGAGTACGAGCTGTGGGACTCTGCCTATGAACCCCAGCGTATCCACGCCCTGATAGATGCGGCCATCATGGACGCTACGGGCAGGGTGTACACAGACATAGAGAACCTTGATATCTTTGCTGACGGACGAACCAGTAGGTACGACATACCTACTGACCTGGACATGATCAATAGGATCGAGTACCGGAACACCGTCACATCCAAGCGTATCCATGATTGTAACGTTACCTTCGATGAGAAGACTGACAGTGACTTTACTCAGTCCCTAGATACCCAAGACCGTAAGCAGGGTAGCCAGAGCCTAAAGATGGTCATAGCCGCAGGTGCCAGTGCTGGTGACTTCGTTACTGACTCCATCACCAGTGCCGACCTCAGTAAGTACGACTACGTTGAGATGTGGGTCAAGAGTACCGTGGATACCAGCGCAGGGAATCTCAAGCTGTTACTGGATGACTCAGCTAGTGGTGCCAGTCCACTTGAAACCCTCTCTATCCCAGCTCTATCGGCTGATACCTGGACGTACTGTCGTATGGCTATGTCTAACCCAGAGACAGACACAGCCATCATCAGTGTCGGGCTTGAGTATGACTCAGACCTGGGTGCCTGCACGGTGTGGATAGACGACATCAAGGCCGTGGTTAATAGCTCTGCTGTGTGGGAGCGTCTATCTCCTAATCTATGGAGCGTAGATAGGGCATCCCGAGACCTGGTGTTCACCATTGATGGCCGATCTATAGCGGGATACCGCTTACTCAAGATATCTGGTGGTGCTAAGCCTGGGTTACTTACGGCTGAGACCACCACCTCTGATGTTGATGACTGGTATGTGATAGCTAGGGCTACGGCCCTGGCGATACAGGGTACGCCTGGTCAAGACCCAGGAGAGAACAGACGCAGGGCTACCCAGTGGTTCGCTATCGCTGAGATGGCGTGGCGCAGTATGCCCATACTCCAGAACGTGAGGATGATCAGCTAGTGACTCAGAGAGTATCGAAGACAGAGGAGATAAGCCTAAACTCGGTGCGCTATCCCATAGCTGGACCTGTAACTACCGTACTAGCCAGCGTCTACCCCTCTAAGGTGGTACTGGGGGATACGACCAAAGACAGCCA
>Ga0207899_1000786_pt1 | contig 10983 bp, 10 predicted proteins | sample MalvirmetaMSP134_FD_184235 | JGI IMG/M metagenome (GOLD analysis project Ga0207899, IMG submission 184235) | Marine viral communities from the Deep Pacific Ocean - MSP-134 (SPAdes) | ecosystem: Environmental > Aquatic > Marine > Oceanic | place: Pacific Ocean | collected 2011-06-28
ATTACTATATGCGCCTCGTTTGGGTCGTTAGCTCAGTTGGTAGAGCAGTTGGCTTTTAACCAATTGGTCGAAGGTTCGAATCCTTCACGACCCACCAAACAGAGATTTCCGAGCAGGCTGAGTTGCTCGGGAATGGGTCAGAGAAAAACGTCTGGCTGGCAGTTACGGGTCGTTAGCTCAGTTGGTAGAGCAGTTGGCTTTTAACCAATTGGTCGAAGGTTCGAATCCTTCACGACCCACCAAATGCTCAAACCCGTACGGGTTTTTGCGAAAAAAAGAGCCTTCGGGCTCTTTTTTTTTGCGTATAAGATCCTACCTACTCAGTGAGGGCACTAAGATCCTGATCAGAGTTCTGTTACCACGCCGTGTCAGAACCCGAATTTGAAGGGTGTAAAGTGGTACACTTCCATAGACATAGCAACACAGAGATGCAGTAATGACTCGAGCTGAAGATCGTATCCTTGTCCAGGAACACCTTGCCCACGCGGCAGAGCCAAAACCGCTGAGTGCAGACGAGAAGGCTGATCTTGAGGCTCGCATCAAGGCGGCCCTGAAGGCCGAAGATGCGGTGCTGGTGGCTCATTACTACACCGATCCGGATCTCCAGCGCCTGGCGGAAGAAACCGGCGGCTGCGTTGCCGACTCCCTGGAAATGGCTCGTTTTGGTAACCAGCACCCGGCGTCCACGGTTGTGGTGGCCGGTGTGCGTTTCATGGGTGAGACGGCAAAGATCCTCAATCCCGAGAAGCGGGTGTTGATGCCGACGCTCGAGGCAACGTGTTCACTGGACGTAGGCTGCCCGGCCGATGAGTTTGCGGACTTCTGCGACCAGCACCCGGACAGGACCGTGGTGGTGTATGCAAACACCTCCGCAGCCGTGAAAGCGCGAGCGGATTGGGTTGTTACCTCCAGCTGCGCCCAGGCCATTGTGGAAGACCTGGATGCCCGTGGCGAGAAAATCCTCTGGGCCCCAGACAAACACCTGGGGCATTATGTCCAGAAGACTACCGGCGCAGACATGCTGCTCTGGGATGGTTCCTGCATCGTGCACGAGGAGTTCAAGTATCGTGGCCTGGAAGACCTTAAGGCGCTGTATCCCGAGGCTGCGGTATTGGTGCACCCTGAGTCTCCGAGTGCCGTTGTGGATATGGCCGACGTGGTGGGGTCCACCTCACAGTTGATTCACGCGGTGCAGACGCTGCCCAACGAGAAGTTTATTGTTGCGACGGACAACGGCATCTTCTACAAGATGCAGCAGCTCGCGCCTAACAAGACGCTCCTGGAGGCGCCCACGGCCGGCAACGGTGCAACCTGCCGTAGCTGTGCCCATTGCCCGTGGATGGCCATGAACGGCCTTGAAAACCTGCTGCAGGTTCTGAAGCAGGGCGATCAGGAAGTTCTGGTGGATGATGCCCTGCGAGATGACGCTCTTAAGCCGTTGCGGCGGATGCTCGATTTTACCGCCAACATGAACCTGAAAGCCGCGGGTAACGCTTGAGGGCGAGGCCAGTTAGCCTCGGCGCTGGGCATTCAGGCGACGGGTGATCTCTGCGAGCCGCTCGGTTACAACCTGGCGTTGTGGGGAGCCTGCCGGAAGTTTCTCCTGGGCTTGCCGAAGCTGGCGTTGGGCAGCTTCCAGATTGCCCATGAGCGCGTCGTACTCTGCCCGGGCCCGGTGCACGCCAACGATGTTTCTCGCCATTCCTTCGGCCTCGGCCAATCTCAGCCAGAGGTTTTCCTGCCCAGGAAGCATTCGCGTGAGCTGAGTCAGAATCTCTGCTGCAGCTGCGCCATTTCCGTCGGCCAATTCGGTTTCGGCCAGTGAGTACATGATCGGATAATTCTCAGGGTTTCGGGCCAGCGCGTCCTCAAGCAGTGCGCGCGCTTCCTGCACACGTTTCTGGCCAATCAGGGTGTCCGCCAGGGTGACCTGGAAGGTGATCCGACCGGGGTTTTGATTCAGCAGATCTTTGAGTAATTCAATCGCTTTTTCGGGCTGATTGTTTTTCTGATAGGCGACGGCCAGGCCATATCGGACAGCCTCATTTCGTTTGGTTTCGTCGCGGTCCAGATAGGCTTCAAAGGTTTCAACGGCGACATCGGCTGAAGCCGCGTAGCGAACCTGCAAGCGGCTGCGGACCAAGTGAAATTCCTTGCTATCACGGACCACTCGCTCTGGATACTGTTCAGCGCGGTTTCGGGTGTCTGCGACCCGGCTTTGGGTCAGTGGGTGGGTAGACAGGTATTCGGGCGGCCGGTTTCCCTGAAGCCGGTTCTGGCGCATCATGATTTCGAACATCTCGGGCATGCCATCCGGGTCCATGCCTGCAGATGCCAGGATGTCGAGGCCGACCCGGTCCGCTTCCTGTTCATGGGCGCGGCTGTAGGCCAGCATGTTCTGAACGGCGAGCGCCTGAGTGCCAGCGATCGCGGCGATCCCCAGGTCAGACTGGGTGACCGCAGACAGCACGATGCCGGCAATCATGCCGGCGATGGTCAGCGGCGCGCTCGTTTCCTGCTGCTCCAGGCGCCGGGCAAAATGCCTCTGGCTGAGGTGGGCCAGCTCGTGTGCGAGTACCGAGGCAAATTGTTGCTCGGTGGTGGCGTTGAGGAACAGGCCGCCGTTAACCCCGACAATGCCGCCAGGCACCGCAAAGGCGTTGATTGCCGGGCTATCGATCAGCGCCAGGGTCAAGTCTCGCTCCTGGAGTGGGGCAGAGGGCACCAGTTGATAGGTAATTGCTGTCAGGTAGTCAAACACCAGGGGATCGGTGATTCGCGGCGCTGAGCGGCGGATCGATACCATGACCTGCTCTCCAATCTCCGATTCCTGCTGGCCGGAGATCAGTCCGCCACCTGCACCACCGATGCTCGGCAGTTCGCTTTCCTGGGCCTGAAGTGGCGAGGCAGCTAGAAAAAGGCCAAGGACTAGGGCCACCGCCTTGGCGGAGGACTTTGGGCGGAGCCTGGTTCGGGAAGCAGTCATGTAGCGAGTAAAGCCGTCCATTTTGTGTGTCACTAAGACAGAAGCCTACGATAAAAAGTTCTGACTTTTCGATTAAATACTATTGTGGTGCAATACATTACCACTGACGGCATAATGCCAGCCCGTTAATTCGCTTTACAGTACTGCGTTGGTGTTTGTCTTCTATGGTTGATCGTACTCTGGATGCTTCCGGGCTTCTCTGCCCCATGCCGCTGCTGAAAACCAAGCTTGAGCTCAATAGCATGACCCCTGGCGAAGAGCTTGAGGTCATTGCCACCGATTCCGGTTCTGCTCGCGATATCCCCGCTTTCATCGAACTCTCCAGTCATCAACTGGTGAGTTCGGCCGAGACCGATGGCCAGTACCGGTTTGTGATAAAGTGCGGCGCATAACCTTTCGGAGATACTGATGCTCAGGATTTTACGCGGTCTGGCCCACAAGTACTTTTCCGATGAAGAGGCAGTCATCCTGTTTCTGATTCTGGTCACTGGCACCGTCTTTGTGATCTGGTTTGGGGCCATGCTGGCGCCCGCCATCGCCTCGCTGATTATTGCCTTTATCCTGCAGGGTCTGGTGACCAAGCTGACCAAGCTAGGTGTTCCTGAAGTGGTCTCCATCGTCAGTGTGTTCCTGGTCTTTTTGGGTGTCCTTGTGGGCGTCACCTTCGGCTTGTTGCCACTGATCTGGACCCAGCTCAGCAACCTTGCGGGTGAAACCCCAAGGATTATCGGCGAGTTGCAAACTTATCTTGAATTGCTGCCTGAAGAGTATCCGCAGCTGATTTCTGCCGATGCGGTCAATACGCTGTATCAGCAGGTATCGACCGAAGTAGGGCACATGACCCAGTGGTTGGTCTCGTTCTCGCTCTCGAGTATCCCGGATCTGGTGGCTCTGTTGATTTACATGGTTCTGGTACCGATCCTGGTGTTCTTCTTCCTGAAGGACCGGGAAGTGTTGCTGGGGGCCATTGGTCGGCTCCTGCCGCCGCAGCGTCCGATGATGCTGAGGATCTGGCATGAAGTGAATCTGCAGTGTGCTAATTATGTGCGCGGTAAGGCGGTTGAAATCCTGATCGTGGGCGGTGCCACCTATGTAGCCTTCAAGCTTCTCGGTATGCCTTATGCCGCGCTACTGTCTCTGCTGGTTGGGCTGAGTGTCGTGATCCCCTACATTGGCGCCGCAGTGGTGACCATTCCGGTGGCGATGATTGGCCTGTTTGCCTTCGGCTGGGGCAGCCACTTTATCTGGGTTATGGTGGTTTACGGTGTCATTCAGGCGCTGGACGGGAACGTTCTGGTGCCGGTACTGTTCTCCGAGGTGAATAACCTTCACCCGGTGGCGATCATCGTAGCGGTTCTGTTCTTCGGCGGAATCTGGGGCTTGTGGGGGGTGTTCTTTGCCATTCCCCTGGCGACGATGCTCAAGGCGGTTTTTGCGGCATGGCCGGTGAAAGATTACGCACCACCACCGACAGTTGAACAGTCCTGAACGCAAGGGTTGAGCAGTCCTGAATCCAGCAGTTGAACAGCCCTGAGCCGGAATTCGGTTCGGGCCCTCGGGGGAACATTCGAACACAGGGAATCCCGAGTCTTTAATTCCCTTGTGTCAGTTCGTGCCCAACATTACCATATCGGTTTTATTCGGACGGAGCTTTTATGATTACGGGTAGCCTTGTCGCACTGGTCACGCCCATGGATCCTCGCGGTGAAATTCACTGGCAGGAACTGGATAGGCTGGTGGACTTTCATATTGAAAACGGCACCCATGGCATCGTTGCCGTGGGTACTACGGGTGAATCCGCAACCCTGGATCCTGAAGAACATTGTCAGGTGATAGGCCATATCATAAAACGTGTGGACGGCCGCATTCCGGTCATTGCGGGTACCGGTGGTAACAGTACTCGCGAAGCAATCGAGCTTACCACGGAAGCGCACAAGCTGGGTGCCGACGCCTGCCTGCTGGTTGTGCCTTATTACAACAAGCCGACCCAGGAAGGCCTGTACCAGCACTTCAAAACAATTGCCGAAGCCGTACCAGGCATGAAGCAGATGCTTTATAACGTACCGGGTCGCACCGCTTGTGACATGCTCAATGAGACGGTTCTGCGTTTGGCCGACATTCCGAACATCGTCGCCATCAAGGACGCAACCGGCAACATCCCCCGTGGCGCCGAGCTGATTGAAGCTTTGGAAGGTCGCCTTGCGGTCTACTCAGGTGATGACGCCACCGCCGCCGAGCTGATGCTGGCGGGCGGCAAGGGTAACGTCTCGGTTACCGCGAACGTTGCACCCAAGGGCATGTCCCAGCTGTGCGAAGCCGCCATTGCCGGCAACCGCGAGGAAACTGAACGCCTCAATGAGCTGTTGATGCCCCTGAACCGCAAGCTGTTCCTGGAGGCCAACCCCATCCCGGTAAAATGGGCATTGCACCGCATTGGAATGATCAGCGAAGGCATCCGCTTGCCACTAACGCCGTTAAGTGAGAAGTTCCACGCGGAAGTGGAAGATGCGCTGAAAGCCTCAGGTGTGCTCTGAGTTTACTGAAACTGTGTCCGATCCGGAGTAACCCGATGCCGGTTCTTCTTGGAACCCGTAGTACCCTGTTGTCAAATTCTCTGGCTGTTGCCTCCGGACTGCTGCTGGTATCAGCGCTGTCCGGTTGCGGCATGCTGGACGACCGATCCGAACGTTATGTATCCGCTAAAGAAGGCAAGCCGCTGGAGCTTCCGTCCGGTTCGGAAAAGGCCAATTTCAGTCAGGTGATGCCCATCCGGGATGTCGCCGTGGCGGATGCAAGCAAATTCTACCCATCCAGCATTCCCAACCCACCCGACATGACGTCGGAGATTCTCGATGAGAACTACGCCATCGAAGAACTCGATGGCCGGGTCTGGCTGTTGGTGAACGATGTGCCCGGCCGGATTTGGCCTGCGGCCAACGCTTACATGACCGAGCGGGCCCTGGGGGTTGACTACGATAGCCCACAATTGGGTCTGTTGCAGAGTGAGCTGCTCAACTTCAGCAAACGTGCCCGCCAACTGGCTGAGCTGCCGAGCAATCCCGGTGCGGATGAGTCCAAAGTGGTGCTTCAGGTCCGCATGGCGCCGGGCGTTCGTCGCAAGACCACCGAGATCCAGGTTCGAAAATTAACGGTTGATGGTCAGCCGCAGGAACTGGTGCCCTGGTCGGGGGTAGCAAACCCGACTCCGGAAGCACTGGAGTTGCAAAAACGATTGCTCGCTGACATGGGAGATTTCCTGAAGGCGAGGGAGGAAAACAAGTCTTTCTCGCGGGCCGCGTCTGGCATGGTCAGTGATCCTCTGGTCAAGCTCCTGTCAAGCGACGAGCAGGCTTCAGCGATCCGCATGAGTCTCGATTACGGCCGCTCCTGGGCGGAGGTGAGTCGGGCGCTGACCGAGGCCAAGGTTCCGGTAGTGGACCTGAACCGCAGCGAAGGCTGGTTCTACGTGGACTATCGCACCGAGGACGAGCGCGAGTCTGGTTGGTTCAACTGGTTCAGCGACGCCGAGGAGCCCCGGCATACCCACACCGTCACTCTGGTGGAGGGTGACAAGGACATCGTCATTACCGCTGAACGCCTGCAGAGCTACGACGGTGAGCAGACAGCACCGGATCTGCTGACAGAACTGTTCGACTATCTATACTGATTGAGTGGTTGCCGCTGCTTAGGCACCACTTCGGAGACCCCAATGGAAAAGCGTGAAGAGCTATACGCCGGCAAGGCAAAGTCTGTCTACAAAACGGACAATCCAGACCGATTCATCCTTGAGTTTCGGGATGATACCTCGGCGTTTGACGGCGAAAAGAAAGAGCAGCTCAGCCGCAAAGGTATGGTGAACAACAAGTTCAATGCCTTCGTAATGGAAAAGCTCGAGGCTGCTGGTGTGCCTACTCATTTTGAGGGCCTGCTGTCGTCGACAGAATCTATCGTGAAAAAGCTCGACATGATCCCGGTGGAGTGCGTTGTGCGGAACATTTCCGCGGGTAGCCTGTGCCGTCGAATCGGTGTGGAAGAGGGGCTGGAATTGACGCCTTCAACCTATGAGCTGTTCCTGAAGAACGACGCCCTGCACGATCCGATGGTCAACGAATCCCTGGCTGTCAGCTTTGGTTGGGCCTCGGCTGCTGAGCTGGAGCGGATGAAGCAACTGACCTACCAGGTGAATGACGTACTGAAGGCGCTGTTTGATGACGCCGGCATGCTGCTGGTGGACTACAAACTGGAGTTTGGTCGCAGTGGTGGCGAGATTGTCCTGGGGGATGAGTTCAGCCCCGATGGCTGCCGCATCTGGGACAAGGAAACCCGGAAAAAAATGGATAAAGACCGGTTTCGCCAGGGATTGGGTGATGTGATTGAGACCTATGAGGAAGTGGGGCGCCGTTTAGGCATCCAATTCGATTGATCCAGACACACAACAAAGAAAAGGTGTTTTATGCGTAACTTGATTGTCGCTGCCGGTGGCTCCTTGCTTCTGGCTGCACCATTCGCCCATGCGGACGTGGTAGGCCTTGGTGCAAGTGTAAGTTACTGGGATTCTGAGCTGACAGGTGAGGCCGCAGACAAGAGCGGTGGCGAGGTAGATGTCGAGAACGACCTGGACCTTGAAAACGATTCCAACGCGAACGCTTCTTTATATTTCGAACATCCTGTCCCTGTACTGCCTAATGTTAGGCTCAACTACACTCTGGTTCAGCAAAGCGGCCGGGGCGAGCTAGGTGCCGATTTTGGTGGCATTGATGTGGCATCAGGTGTCGACGTTCAGTCCGAACTGGATCTGGAACAACTTGATTTAACGCTTTACTACGAAGTGCTCGATAACTGGGTCAATCTGGATCTTGGTCTGACTGCTCGTGATCTCTCTGGAGAGCTTGTTGTTCGTCAGGTGGGAACAACTCAGGTGAGTAAGACCGAAGTTGATGCTGTGTTGCCAATGGGCTACTTGGCCGCCCGGTTTGATTTGCCGTTGACCGGTGTGTCTATCGGTGCGGAAGGCAATTTCGTCAGCTACAGCGGCGATTCCCTCCATGATTTCAACGCTTACGGCCAGTTTGAGATGGCGGTCATTCAATTGCGAGCTGGCTACCGCCAGATGTCTATTGATTACGAAGACGATGACGACAGATTGGACGTCGAGATCGATGGGCCGTTTGTCAGTGCCGGCGTCGTATTTTAAAGGGAGTTTAGCGTGAAGATTCTCGTTACCGGAACAGCGGGTTTTATCGGCTCGCACCTGGCGCATCGTCTGCTTGACCGTGGCGATGAAGTGATCGGCGTTGACAACGTCAACGACTATTACGACGTCAACCTGAAAGAGGCTCGCCTGGCGAGACTGACAGGCAAGGCCGGTTTTACCGAGGTTCGTCAGGATGTTGCGGATCGGAGCGCCATGGAGGCGCTCTTTGCGGAGCACAAACCTGAGCGCGTGGTCCACCTGGCCGCCCAGGCAGGCGTTCGCTACTCCATCGAAAATCCTCACGCTTATGTTGACGCTAACCTTGTGGGATTCATGAATATCCTGGAAGGTTGCCGTCACAACAACGTCAAACACCTTGTCTACGCCTCCAGCAGCTCTGTGTACGGCGCCAACGAAACCATGCCTTTCTCTGTGCATGACAACGTTGACCATCCCCTGAGCCTGTATGCAGCCTCCAAAAAGGCCAACGAGCTGATGGCTCACACCTACAGCCATCTCTACAACCTGCCCACCACCGGCCTGCGCTTCTTTACGGTGTACGGTCCCTGGGGCAGGCCTGACATGGCGTTGTTCATCTTTACCAAGAAGATTCTGGCGGGTGAGCCAATCGATGTGTTCAATCACGGCAAGCACCAACGCGATTTCACCTACATCGATGACATTGTCGAAGGCGTAATTCGCACCCTTGATCATGTTGCTGAGCCCAATCCGGAATGGACTGGTGAGGATCCGGACCCGGGCACCGGCAAAGGTCCTTATCGGATCTACAACATCGGTAGCAATAACCCGGTTGAGCTGTCGCGTTTCATTGAAATTATTGAAGAGCGTGTCGGCAAGAAAGCAGAGAAGAACCTGCTGCCATTGCAGCCCGGGGATGTCCCGGCGACCTATGCGAACGTGGATGACCTGATTGCCGATGTGGGTTACAAGCCCAGCACAACGGTGGAAGAGGGCATTGCCAATTTCGTTGACTGGTATCGTGAGTTTTACAACGTCTGATTAGACAGAGATGAAAATAAAAACCGGCGAATCGCCGGTTTTTATTTATCCTTTTTTGTCCGCCTTTGCTAAACCCTAAACTCTTCAACGATCGATTGGAGATCAGTGGCCATTCGAGTTAGATTCTGGCTGGCGGACGCAGTTTCTTCTGCACCTTCTGCGGTCTGATTTGAAATGGCATTGATACGACTCAGATTTACGTTCATTTCCTCAGTAACGCTTACCTGTTGTTCAGATGCGCTGGCAATCTGGGTGGCCATTCCATTGATATGTTCCATTGATTGATCAATTGCTTGCAAGGCCGTTCCTGCCTCATTCGCGGAAAGTACTGTAATGTTTACTTGAGACTGATTTTCGTTCATTGAAGATACAGCTTCCCGCGATACATGCCGAAGCTTGGAAATCATTTCATTAATTTCTTCAGTTGACTGGCGGGTCCGCTCAGCTAGTGCTCTGACTTCGTCTGCGACAACAGCAAAACCTCGTCCTTGTTCTCCCGCTCGTGCCGCTTCGATGGCTGCGTTCAGGGCAAGGAGATTGGTTTGCTCTGCAATACCCGTAATGACATCAATGACGGAACCAATGGTTTCGCTGTAATTGTCTACGTCACTGATAGCTTTGGACGAATCAGACACCCTGTCTGCGAGGTTTTGTATTTGTTCGACGGTAGTCTGAACAGTCTTATATCCGTTGTTCGCATGCTTGCTGGCATCACGTACTGCGCTGGCGGTCTCCGAAATGTTGGTCGCCACATCCTGCGAGGTTGCTGACATTTCGTTCATGGCTGTCGCAAGCTGTTCGGTTTCTAACTTTTGCTCAGAAATTTTTTCGCTGGTCTGACTGGTAATTACGGACATCTCTTCGGACGCGGAGGCGAGTTCAGATGTAGTCGTGGAGATCTGAGCGATCATGTTGAGTAACTTTTTACGCAATCCATTCATGGCATTGAGTAGGTCGCCTACTTCGTCGTCGCTGTCTGAAATAATTTCTTGCGTTAGGTCGCCCGAGGCAGTGAGTTTCGCTTTATTTAGGCCTTTGATAATGCCCGTTGCAATATAAAGGCTTGCGAGTAGTCCGATCGCTATGCTGACAGACGTGAGGATCACGACTGTTTTCAGCGCAGTATCCTCATGGGCTTTTGCGATAATTACGCTGTTTTCAGTAAATTTAGTTATCTCTAGCAAAAGGCCGCGAAGCTCATTATTAAGTTTGGTAGCTTCTTCTTCTGTTTGCGAGGCTAAACCAAAAGCCTTAGCCGGGTTGCCCTGCTTGAAAGCGGTAAACATCTTGTGGGCGTGATCAGAAAATTGGCCGTGTTGTGATTCAATGTCTGTGAGTAGGTTTCGAACAGAATCGAACTTTTGGGCAACTTTTTGGGAATCGGTGTGCGCGATAATGTCAGAAACTAATTCCTCGGCTTCCTTAAATTCCCCGAGAATAAGTTTATCTAAATGATCATAGCGTTCTTTGGCCAATTCAAAGCGCTCTTCTTCAGTTTCTTGTTTTTCAATATCAGGGCCAAACCTCAACGCCTGTTCCAAGAGAATGGTCTGTTCCAATTGATGTGTTGTGATTTGGGTTACGACAGAGGTAAGAGGAATGTCCTCGTAGGCTATAGTGTTTAATTCGTCTCCAATGCCCGTCATTGCGTATATCGAGTAAAGCGAGCTGAGGAGAAAGAGGAGAAGGATAAGAAGGGAGTTTCCTAACAGTTTCGTTTTTAGTGTAAGCCTGTTCAGAAATTTCGTCATGAAAGGTGCCACCTTTATCAAAATGCCAGCTA
>Ga0207899_1000788_pt1 | contig 10977 bp, 11 predicted proteins | sample MalvirmetaMSP134_FD_184235 | JGI IMG/M metagenome (GOLD analysis project Ga0207899, IMG submission 184235) | Marine viral communities from the Deep Pacific Ocean - MSP-134 (SPAdes) | ecosystem: Environmental > Aquatic > Marine > Oceanic | place: Pacific Ocean | collected 2011-06-28
AACTCCCGGACCTGCGGGCGGACATCGATCGCGGCCTGGTCGGATCGACCGACGTCGTGGCCGGCTACGGGGCACCGACGTCGCAGCTGCTGGCGTCGCTGGTCGGGGCGGCGTCCACCACCGCGGATGCGGCGCTCAGCCGAGAGATCCTCGCCCACGTGGCGTTGCTGGAGGCCAAGGAGCAGGCCGACCTCGAACGTGCCGAGCTTGCCAACGTCTTCTCCCTCGGTCGGTTCGCCGCAGGTCAGAGCCGCGCCGTCGCCGCCGCGATCGCGGCCCAGGACACCCACCTGAAGGACTTCCAGCGGGCCGCGTCGGTCCGCGCCCGAACGATCCTCGAGGAGGCCCGGGCGCATCCCTCCTTCGCCACGGTCGCCGAGATGGAGGACGCCGCCTTCCGCAACTGGATCACCGCGAACGGCGGCCCCGGGCCGACCGGTCACGGCGGCTTCAAGGCGGAGGCCGGGCGTTATCACCTGTATGTCGCCGCCGCCTGCCCCTGGGCCCATCGGACCTTGATCTTCCGCGCCTTGAAGGGCCTGGAGAACATGATTTCGGTGACCGTGGCCGAACCCCTGATGCTGGAGAACGGCTGGGAAATCGCCGCCGGCGCGGACCCGGTCCTGGGCGCCCGCTTCCTGTACCAAGTCTATGCCGCAGCCAAACCGGATTACACGGGCCGGGTCACCGTGCCCGTGCTGTGGGACAAGCGGACCAAGACGATCGTCAGCAACGAATCGGCCGAGATCATCCGCATGTTCAATTCGGCCTTCGACGGGGTCGGCGCCAAGCCGGGAAACTATTATCCCTGCGACCTTCGTCATGAGATCGACTTGGTCAACGACCGTATCTACCGGACAGTGAACAACGGCGTGTACCGGGCGGGTTTCGCCACCACGCAAGAGGCCTATGACGAAGCCGTCACGGACCTGTTCGACAGCCTGGACTGGCTCGAAGACCTGCTGGGCGAAAGCCGCTACCTGACGGGCGACCGCATCACGGAAGCCGACTGGCGGCTGTTCACCACCTTGCTGCGGTTCGATCCGGTCTATGTCGGCCACTTCAAATGCAACATCCGCCGCATCGCCGACTACCCCAGCCTGTCCGGCTTTCTGCGCGAGTTGTACCAATGGCCGGGCATCAAGGGCACCGTCGATATGACGGCGATCAAGGCCCACTACTACGGCAGTCACAAGGCCCTCAACCCCACGGGAATCATCCCCGCCGGCCCGGACATGAACCTGACCGCGCCCCATCGGCGCAACCACCCTGCCCGGCGCGCGGAAATGGGACAGGCATCATGACGGCTGTCAATTCGTTCGACCTCGACGCCTATCTGAAGCGGATCGGCTTTGCCGGCGCGGTTGCACCGACCCTGGATACGCTGAAGGAGATTCAGGCCCGCCATCCCGCGGCAATCGCCTTCGAAAACCTGGATTCCCTGACCGGCCGCATCCCCAGCCTGACCCTCGCGGATGTGCAGCGCAAGTTGGTGGCGGCGGGTCGCGGCGGCTACTGCTTTGAGCAGAACCTTCTGTTGCGCCACGCGCTCGACGCCATCGGGTTTCGTGTGTCGGGCCTGGGCGCCAGGGTTCTATGGAATGCGCCGGCCGGCCCGACCCCGCCCCGCAGCCACATGATCTTGCGGATCGACCTGGAGGGCGATGCCTACATCGCCGATGTGGGCTTCGGCGGCATGACCATGACCGCGCCGATGCGGCTGGCTGCCGTCCCGGCACAACAAACGCCCCATGGACCTTACCGTCTGGTGACGACGGAAGACTCCCACCGCCTGGAAGCCCAGATCGGGGATCAGTGGCATCCGCTTTATGTCTTCGACCAGGTCGAACAGACCGCGACCGACTACGAGGTCAGCAACTGGTACGTCGCGACACATCCGGCCTCCCTGTTCGTCACGACGCTGATCTGCGCCCGGACGGATGCGGGCAGACGGTATGCATTACGCGATACGGAACTGAGCATTCATCACACGGCCGGGCCGTCCGAACGCCACCGCCTGGACACGCCCGGCGCCCTTCGCGGCGCGCTTGAAACCACCTTCAACCTCAACCTGGCGGGCTTGGACGATCTGGATGCGCGGCTGGCCGCCGTTTGCGCCAATTCATCCGCATCGTGACCCATCCGCCGCCTTGTCTGAAAGGACCGTTCCCATGATCACCACGACGCCACTTGAACGTCTCGGCACCTTCGCCAACGACTGGCTGAACGCGCGCTATCACTTTTCCTTCGCCAACTATTACGACCCTGCCCGCACGGGCCTGGGCCCGCTTTTGGTGTGGAACGACGACACGGTGCAGCCGGGCCGCGGGTTCGACCCGCACGGCCACCGCGACATGGAAATCATCACCTATGTGCGGAAGGGCGCCATCACCCATCAGGACAACCTGGGCAACACGGGCCGCACCGAAGCGGGCGACGTCCAGGTGATGTCGGCGGGCACCGGCATCCGGCACGCCGAGCACAACCGCGAGGACGAGCCGACGACCCTGTTCCAGATATGGATCGAGCCCAGGGAAACCGGCATCCCTCCCCGCTGGGACGCCCGCAAGTTCCCCAAGGAAAGCCGGGGCGGCACGTTGGAAGTTCTGGCCTCGGGCCGCGCGGCGGACAAGGACACGGACGCCCTGGTGATCCATCAGGACGCCGCCGTCCTGGGCGGCACGCTCAAGGCCGGCGAGGAAACCATCCTGATCCTGGCCCCGGGGCGCAGCGCCTATATCGTGCCCGCCGTGGGCAACCTCACCATCAACGGTGTGGCGGCCCCCGAACGCTCAGGCACGGCGGTCACGGACGTGGAAACCATCACCATCCACGCCGACACCGACGCCGAAGTGGTCGTCGTCGACGTGCCGTAAACAACCTGGTCCGGCGGCCTGGAAAATCAGGCCGCCGCGACCGCCTCGACCTCGGCCAGCCAGTTGGGCGACGACAGGCCGGCGACGATCAGCAGGCTCGAGGCGCACAAATGCCCGGCCATGAACCGGTCGCGCACCTCGCGCATGACACCCACGTCCTCGGCCCGGGTCAGGAAGATGGTGATCTTGACCAGATTGGTGCGGTCCATCCCCGCCTCGGCCAAGATTTCGCCCAGCTTGAAGAAAATCGCCTCCAGCTGGCCCTCGATCCCCTCGACCGGCTTGCCCTCGCTGTCCGCCCCGACCTGGCCGGAAATATGCAGCCAGCGCGTGGCGTCCTGAACCTCGGTCGCCAGGGCATAGGCCGAAAACGGCTTGTGCACGGTCGCCGGCTGATGGTTGATCATCTTCATCACTGATGTTCCAAATTTTTCCCCACGACGACCTGGGCGACGCCGTGGATCTCGCCCGCCTCGACCGCCTCGTGGGCCTTGACCATGTCCTCGAACTGGAAACGCTCGCCGATGCGGTGAACCAGGGTGTCCGGCGACATCAATGGGCTGACCGTCTGCAGCAGTTCATCCTGTGTCAGGCGGTCGAGCTGATAGATCGTGAACATGCGGATGTTGACGTTGCCACCCATCCACTTGTTGAAGGGGAACGAAGGCTCCGGCACGGCATCCGACGCATAGGTCGCGACAGTACCGTTCGGCTTCAGGATATCGGGCAGCAGGTTCGTGTTGGACCCGAAGGCGACCTCGACGATGCGGTCGACGGGGCCGCCGGCGGCCTCGAGAATGCGTTCCTTGAGGTCCGGCTCCTTATAATTGAGGGCCGCGGCGGCGCCAAGCTCCCGGGCTTCGGCGCAGTGTTCCTCGGACCCGCAGGTCGTGATTACCCAGGCCCCGCCCCACACGCCCAGCTGCACCGCATAGGCGCCGACGCGCCCCGTGCCGCCGGTCACCAGCACGGTCTTGCGCGACAGATCGCCCTCGCAGAACAGCGCGTGATAGGCCGTCACCACCGGCACCCCGGCGCAGGCGCCTTGGCTTAAACTGACGTCGCCCGCGAGCGACACCGCTTGGCGCGTCGGCAAAACCACGTATTCCGCCGCCGTGCCCTGGGCACGGCCATGCTGGGCGCCGAAGATCCAGACCTTCTGGCCGATGCGGGCGTTGTTGACGCCATCACCCACCTTGTCAATGACGCCCGAACCGTCGTTGTTGGGAATGATCGGCGAAAACTGGGCAAGCTCACGGCCCGAGGCGCGGCGCTTCACGTCCGTCGGATTGATGGCGGAATAGGCGATACGCACGCGGACCTCGCCGGGACCCGGTTCCGGGTCGGGCAGGTCGCCGAATTGCAGGACGTCCGCCGCCGGGCCGGCGCGGTCATACCAATAGGCGCGCATGGATGTCTCCTCCTTGGAAATTATGGTTGCTCGTCCGGGCCTGCGCGGCGCCGGAACGGATTGACCGGAAGGTGGCCCGCCCACGGCCGGATGACAAGCCCGATCCGCCCCCAACCGGCCCCGAAGCACCGCCCGACCCGGCAAGAATTTCCCCTTTGCGGGCGGTTTCTGCCGTCCCCGACCCAGGGAAAATATCGTAATGAATTGAAAATAAACAATTCTTGTTGTGGCACGGGGATTGAAACACCCCCAGCAGCACCTGGATCGGGGTCAACCCCGGCGAAGGCGAACGTACAAGGAACGGGAAAAATGAATCCACTTTATATCGCAGCCACCGGAATGGTGGCGCAGCAGGAGCGCGTGGACGTGATCGCCAACAACCTGGCGAACATGAACACCACCGCCTATCAGCGCCGCCGGGCGTCGTTCAACGATCTTCTCTATGAAGACAAAAAGCGCCCCAATTCCAAGCACTCGCGCGCCAACGGCATCGTCCCGGGCGGCGTCAAGGCCGGCCTGGGCGTCCATACGGCATCCTTCTACCGGGTCGTCGAACAGGGCAACCTGGCGCAGACCGGCAACCCCTTCGACGTGGCCATTCAGGGCTCCGGCTACATGCCGGTCACCCTGGCCAACGGCGAAATCGCCTATACCCGCGCCGGGGCCTTTCAGTTGAACCAGGCCGGGCAGATCGTCACCCACGACGGCCTGCAGGTCGGCGGCGGCATCGCCATTCCGCCAGGGGCCATCGAGGTCACGATCAACAACTCGGGCGAGGTCCTCGCTTCCTTCGAGGGCCAGCCACAGCCGCAGAACCTGGGCCAGATCAACCTGGTCCGCTTCCCCAACGAAGGTGGTCTGTACGCCGTCGGCGACAGCCTGTTCCAGGAAACCACGGCATCGGGCGCCCCCCTGGTGGGCACGCCCGGCACGGCCGGGTTCGGCACCATCCTGCAAGGGTTCCTGGAAACCTCGAACGTTAACCCGGTCGAAGAAATCGCCAACATGGTCAAGGCCATGCGGGCTTATGAGCTGAGCTCCAAGGTCATCCAGACCGCCGACCAGATGATGTCGACCAAGTCCGGCTAACCCCGGATCAGGACGTTAATCATCGGTAAACCATCTCCCGGCATACTTCGCCGGACTACCACCGCGGCACAGAGATCGCGGGACCAGAACAAGGCCGTTCGGGCGGCCCTAAAAAACCGATATACGAAACGCTTCGTTTCGAACGATCCAAACGGCGGCGGGAATCCCAGAAAGCGGGTTCCCGCCGTCATTGGTTCCGCAAGACGCTATCCCGCCTGAAACACCAGGAACGCGCCGAAGGCGATGCAGGCGAACCCCACCGCATGCATCCAGGAAAAGCTTTCCCCAAGGTAGAGCACGGAAAAGCCTGCGAACACGGTCAGGCTGACGACTTCCTGGATGGTCTTCAATTCCGCCGCCGAATAGACGCCGTGGCCGTACCGGTTGGCCGGCACGGCGAAGCAGTATTCGACGAAGGCGATGCCCCAGCTGATGAGGATCACCAGCCACAGGGCCTCCGACTTGAACTTCAGATGCCCGTACCAGGCGACGGTCATGAAGATGTTGGACACGCAGAGCAACAGGATCGGCGACAGGGCGGCGAGGGAAAAGGTCGGCATGGGGCCTCCGGAACGGGACGACAGAACCAGAAACGCGGTGTGAGGCGGATATTACGGCCAGGCGACGTCCGGCGGCAGGGACATCAAAATCGCCTCGGTATTGCCGCCCGTCTGCAGGCCGAAGATGGTGCCCCGGTCATACAGCAGGTTGAATTCCACATAGCGCCCGCGCTTCACGCGCTGGGCCTCGCGGTCGTCCGAGGTCCAGATCTTGTTCATGTGCTTGCGCACGATCTCCGGATAGACGGCGGTAAAGGCCCGGCCGACGTCCTGGGTGAAGGCGAAATCGGCGTCCCAATCGCCCGTGTTGTGCTGATCGTAGAAGATTCCGCCCACGCCCCGCGCCTCACCCCGGTGCGGTAGGAAGAAGTAGCGGTCGCACCATTCCTTGAACTTGGGATAGTAGGCCGGGTCATGGCCGTCGCAGGCCGCCTTGAAGGCGCCGTGGAACTGGTCCGTGTCGGCCTCGTTCGGGAACACGGGCGTCAGGTCGCCGCCGCCGCCGAACCAGCCCTGGGTCGTCACGATCATCCGCGTGTTCATATGCGCCGCCGGCACCAGCGGCGAATTGGGATGGATGACGGTCGAAATACCGGACGCCCAGAACCGGGGGTCCTCGGCCGCACCCGGGATTCGCCCGCGGAATTCCTCGGAAAAGGTGCCCATGACGGTAGACACGTTGACGCCCGCCTTCTCGAACACGCGCCCGCCCCGCATCACGGCCATGACGCCCCCACCGCCCATGCTGCCGGCCGCCTCGCCGGGCCGTTCCCAGGATTTGCGCTCGAATCGCCCGGGGGCGCGCGCACTGGTGCCGTTGGGGCCGGTGACCGCGTCCTCGATGTCTTCCAAAGTCTTGCAGAAATCGTCGCGCAGGCGCTCGAACCAGGCCTTGGCGCGGGATTTGTGGGCGTCGGAATAATCGGCGGCTGGGGTCGCGTCGTTCATGGGGCGTCTGGGTCTCCGGGATAGGCGCCGAGTTGGCCCAGCGCCGTCGCCAGAACCATGGCCGCACTGGCCGCCAGGTTCAAGGACCGTGTGCCGGGGACCAGGGGAATCCGCACCCGCGCGTCGGCGGCGGCATGAACATCATCCGGCACGCCCGCACTTTCCCGCCCGAACAGCAGGATATCCCCGGCCCGGAAGCGGAAATCCGGCAGGCGCGCGTCGGCCGCGGTGGTCAGCAGCACCAGCCGCCGGTCTGCCAAGCCCCCCCGGAACGCGGCCCAGGAGACATGGCGGCGCATTTCCAGATGATCCAGATAATCCATGCCCGACCGTTTCATGCGGGTGTCCGACAGCACGAACCCGCAGGGCTCGATGATGTGCAAGGCCACCCCCAGACAGGCGGCCGTGCGCATGACGGCACCCGTGTTCTGCGGGATATCGGGTTCATAAAGGGCGATTTCGACCGGTGCGGGCATAACCGCCCCATGAAGGGCCGGAAAGGCCCGGTTTGCAAGCTATTCTCAACACTTAGCGCTTGCCTGAAAGCCCCTCAGGACATAAGGTCTCGCCGGTTCGTGCGGGCGTCCTGCGTCCGCACATTCTATGACGGTTGGGTAATGTACAACCCGCCGTTGCCTCTTTTCCGCCGGTCCCTTAGATTTGGCGGTGAGTTCGGGGGCCGTCCGGGTTTGATACCCATCAAGCCAGGGCGGCGAACGCAAGATCAAAACACCTTTTAAGGGGAAGTGCTTATGAGCGACACGGCGAGCACCCCGCCAACCGCCGAAATCGACGAGCAGACACGCCGCGATTTCCTACTGGTTTCCACGGCTACCGTCGGCGCGGTCGGTACCGCGTTGACCCTCTGGCCATTTGTTAACAGCCTCAATCCGGCGGCCGATACCCTGGCCCTGGCGACCACCGAAGTGAATCTGGAGCCCATCAAGGACGGCCAGAGCATCACGGTCGTCTGGCAGGGCAAGCCGGTGTTCATCCGCAACCGCACGGCGGCCGAGATCGAACAGGCGAAAAAAGACGACACCGCGGCCCTGCCGGACCCGGCCAAGGACGCGGACCGCGTCCAAAAGGACGACTGGCTGATCATGGTCGGCGTCTGCACCCACCTGGGCTGCATTCCGCTGGGTCAGAAGGAAGGCGAGCCGAAGGGTGACTTCGGCGGCTGGTTCTGCCCCTGCCACGGCTCGCATTACGACACCTCGGGCCGGATCCGCAAGGGCCCGGCGCCGCTGAACCTGCCTGTCCCGAACTATACGTTCAAGACGGACACCCAGGTCGTGATCGGATAACGGGGGACGTCATGAGCGAACAAAATACGACAAGCAAATTCATGCAGAACGGCGTCGTGAAGTGGATCGAGCATCGCATGCCGATCTTCAGCTTCATCGACCATTCCGTCGGCTCCGGCTATCCAGCGCCGAAGAACCTCAGCTACTGGTGGAACTTCGGCTCTCTGGCCGGCCTGGCCCTGATCATCATGATCGTGTCGGGCATCGTGCTGGCCATGCACTACACGCCGCACACCACCCTGGCCTTTACGTCGGTCGAGCGCGTCATGCGCGACGTCAACGGCGGCTGGCTGATCCGCTATCTGCACATGAACGGCGCCAGCTTCTTCTTCATCGCCGTCTACATCCACATCTTCCGCGGCCTCTACTTCGGGTCCTACAAGAACCCCCGCGAACTGCTGTGGATCATCGGCGTGCTGATTCTGCTGGCCATGATGGCGACGGCGTTCATGGGCTACGTTCTGCCCTGGGGCCAGATGTCCTATTGGGGGGCGACGGTCATCACCAACCTGTTCTCGGCCATTCCGGTGGTCGGCGACAGCATCGTGACCCTGCTGTGGGGCGGCTTCGTGGTCGATAACCCCACGCTGAACCGCTTCTTCTCCCTGCACTACCTGCTGCCCTTCGTGATCCTGGGCCTGGTGGTTGTGCACATCTGGGCGCTGCATCAGTTCGGGTCCAACAACCCGACCGGCGTCGACGTGAAGGGCCCGCAGGACACCATTCCCTTCCATCCCTACTTCACCATCAAAGACCTGTTCGGGATGGGCGTGTTCCTGCTGATCTTCTGCTTCTTCGTGTTTTTCGCGCCCAACTACTTCGGCGAAGCGGACAACTACATCCCGGCCAACGCGCTGGCGACCCCGCCGCACATCGTGCCCGAATGGTACTTCCTGCCGTCCTACGCGATCCTCCGCGCCTTCACCAACGACTTCATCCTGTATTGGCCGATTTCCTGGCTGATGACGGCGAAGTTGGCGGGCGTCATCGCCATGTTCGGCTCGATCATCCTGCTGGCGCTGGTGCCCTGGCTGGATACCTCCAAGGTGCGTTCGGCCCGGTTCCGGCCGATCTACAAGTGGTTCTTCTGGATCTTCGTGCTCGACTGGATCGTGCTCGGCATGGTCGGCGCCCATCCGCCGGAAGGCATCTGGGTGCTGCTCGGTCAGATCTCGACGATCTACTACTTCGCGCACCTTCTGGTGATCCTGCCGATCCTCGGCGTCATCGAACGGCCCAAGGCCCTGCCGGAAAGCATTTCCGCCTCGGTCACCCAGCCCGCGGAGTAAGGAAAATGATGAAACCAACCATCAAGACCGCCTTCGCGGCTGTTCTCACCGCCGGTGCCGTCGCGGCGCTGTCCCTGACCTCCGCACCCGCCCAGGCGGCGGGCGCCGCCGCCAAGCCGGCGGTTCAGGACTGGTCCTTCAAAGGCCTGTTCGGAACCTACGACCGGGCGTCGGCCCAACGCGGCTACAAGGTGTACAAGGAAGTCTGCGCGGCCTGCCATTCCATGAGCCTGATCAAGTTCCGCAATCTGCAGGACATCGGCTATTCAGAAGCGCAGGCCAAGGCCCTTGCCGCCGAGTACGAGATCCAGGACGGCCCCAACGACGACGGGGAAATGTTCACCCGCAAGCGCACGCCGTCCGATCCTCTGCCCTCGCCGTTCGCCAACGACAAGGCCGCCGCCGCCGCCAACAACGGCAAGGCGCCGCCGGACCTGTCGCTGATCACCAAGGCGCGGGCCCAGGGCGGTGATTCGATCATCAAGGTGTCCATGAAGCATCCCGACGGCTTCACCCTCGGCGCCGACTACGTCTATGCGCTGCTGACCGGCTACGGCGAGGCACCTGCCGGCGTCGAAGTGCCGGCCGGCGGGAACTACAACAAGTACTTCCCGGGCGGCGTGATCGCCATGGCCAACCCGCTGGTTGAGGACGGCGTCGAGTTTTCCGACGGCACCAAGGCCACGGTGGCCCAGCAAGCCCATGACGTGACCACGTTCCTGGCTTGGGCGGCGGAACCGGAGCTGGAGGAGCGCAAGCGCCTCGGCGTCAAGGTGATGCTGTTCCTGCTGGTGCTGACGGGCATGCTGTTCGCCCTCAAGCGCAAGATCTGGTCGGACGTCCACTAAGCCCGACCGGCTCAGTACCGAATAAAAAAGGCCCCGGAGATTTCCGGGGCCTTTTGTTTTGGGCCACTGAGGCGGTTCGGCCCGCTCGGGATTTGCGACTAAAGAAAATCCTCGATGAACCCCCGGATCACGCTGTCCAGGTCCGCGTCCTCGGGACAGCCGAGGGCCTTGGCCTTGGTGCTGTCCATCTTCAAGGGCCAGGAGCCGCAGATGGCTTCGACCGATGGGTCGCGCTGGCGGGTGATGGGGCCGAGCTTGATGCGTTCTTCCGCCGCCACGCGCTCCAGCGCCTCAATCATCTGCGCCACGGCATAGGCCTTGTTGGGCAGGCAGACGGCGCGGTCCGGACCGATGGCCGCCCCGTCGGCTTCGTGGACCGCCAGGAAGCCCTCGACCGCCGCGCGGTAGCCCAGCAGCATCATGTAGAAGCCGTCGTGGACGGGCAGGACGTGCTCCTTGCCCTGCAAGGGTTCGCGGAAGATGCCGGACGCCCAGCCGGATGCCGCAGCGTTGGGCACGCCCGGGCGGATGACGATGGTCGGCAGGCGCACCGTCCGCCCGTCGATGAAGCCCTTGCGGGTATAGTCGTTGATCGCCAGTTCGCCGAACGCCTTGGTCATACCGTAGGTGGTTTCCGGCGTGTGGCGGG
>Ga0207899_1000790_pt1 | contig 10953 bp, 10 predicted proteins | sample MalvirmetaMSP134_FD_184235 | JGI IMG/M metagenome (GOLD analysis project Ga0207899, IMG submission 184235) | Marine viral communities from the Deep Pacific Ocean - MSP-134 (SPAdes) | ecosystem: Environmental > Aquatic > Marine > Oceanic | place: Pacific Ocean | collected 2011-06-28
ACGTCGATAAGAAATACGCCCAGCGCCCCCGCGACCACCTGCGCGACGCCTTGAAAAAGCGCGGGTTCGATTTCCGCTGATCCTGTGTTCCTGGCTGACGGGCGTTAACCCATGCCGTACACGATTCACGACGAGGCGGAGGGACTGTGGGTCGCGCTCACGGGCTTCGCCGTGCCTTATGAATTCCAGGAGGTGGCGCTTGCCACGGCGGCCCATCCCGATCGCGATAGCCACCGCTATCACCTGTTCGATTTCTCGGACATCGACCGGGATGCCCTGTTCGCCCTGACCGAAGCCATCGGCGCCTCCCACGCGCCCAAGTCGCGGGAGATTTTCGGCGACCGGGAAAACCCCAGGTTCACCGGCCTGATCTCACTGCACGAAAAGATGCAGGCCGTGTTCCAAACCTATATGGACGGCAAGCCACGTCCGCTTGGCCATGTGATTCAGCGCTTTTTTACCCTTCGGCAGGCGCGGGCATGGGTCAGGGAACGGCTTGCCGGGGATGGTTCCGAAAACGCCGGTTGAATTTCCCGTTCCGTGGGCCATGTTTGATCCTTCGCGAAGATCGTCATCACCCCGGGGCAAAGCATGACCGCAAACTTTCTCGTCCAGGCAGCGGTCTTCCTGGCCGCCGCCGCCATTGCGGCACCGATCGCCAAGAAGCTGAACATTTCGTCGGTGCTGGGATATCTCGCCGCCGGGGTGCTGATCGGGCCCTACGGGCTCGGCTTTGTCTATTCCGTCTATCAGGTCGAAAGCATCCTTCACATCGCCGAATACGGCGTGGCGCTGCTGCTGTTCCTGATCGGCCTGGAACTGCGGCCCAAGCGTTTGTGGACGATGCGCCAATCCATCTTCGGCTTAGGAGCCGGGCAGGTCACCGTTTGCGCTCTCTGCCTTGCCCCCCTGGCGACCTTGTTCGGCATTTCCTGGGACAAGGCGGTGTTCGTCGCCCTGGCGCTGTCTCTGTCCTCGACCGCCTTCGTCCTTCAGGTGCTGGAGGAAAAGGGCGAACTGACCACCCGCCACGGCCGCGCCGCGTTCTCGATCCTGCTGTTCCAGGATCTGGCCGCCATTCCGCTGATCGCCATGATCCCGTTGTGGGGGGCGGGCGCCCCCGGTTCGGGCCTGTCGCTGACCGATGCCGCTTTTGCCATCGGCGCGATCCTGACCGTCGTCGTGGTCGGGCGTTATCTTCTGTCGCGGTTGTACAAGCTGGTCGCCCTGACCGGTGTGCGCGAAGCCCTGACGGCAAGTGCGCTTCTGACCGTGGTCGGCGTGGCCCTGCTGATGGAAGAGGTCGGCCTGTCGGCGGCCCTGGGGGCCTTCCTGGCCGGGGCGCTCCTCGCCGATTCCCCCTACCGCCATCAGATCGAGGCCGACATCGCGCCGTTCGAGGGCCTGCTGCTCGGCCTGTTCTTCACGGCCATCGGCATGGCGCTCAACCTCAATCTTTTGGCCGACCAGACCCTGGTGATCCTGGCCGGGGTGGCCGGTCTGGTCGCTGTGAAGGCGGCGGTGATCTTTGCCCTGGGCCGCATGCGCGGGCTCGATACCCCGGCGGCTCGCCGGCTCGCCCTGGCCGTGTCCCAGGGTGGTGAATTCGCCTTCGTGCTGTTCTCCACGGCGCTCGGCGCCAATGTGATCGAACGCGATTTGGCCGAACTGCTGTCGGTCATCGTCACCCTGTCCATGCTGTCGACGCCCCTGCTGCTGGTCGCCGACAGCCTGATCGCCCGCAAGGGGGCGGCGGCCTCCGACGCCCATGATGACATGCCCGAGGAAATGGGCCATGTGGTGATCGCCGGGTTCGGGCGGTTCGGCCAGATCACCGCCCGCGTGCTTGGCGCGCGGGGCATTCCGTTCATCGCCCTCGACAATTCTCCGGAACAGGTCGACCTGGTCGCCCGCTTCGGCAGCCGCGCCTATTTCGGCGACGCCAGCCGCCTGCATATTCTGGAGGCGGCGCAGACGCGCAAGGCACGGGCTTTCGTGCTGGCCATCGACGATGTGGAGGCTTCCGTGCGCACGGCGGAAATTGTGCGCCGCCACTTCCCCGACGTGCCCGTGTTCGCCCGCGCGCGCAACCGCCAGCACGCCCACCGGCTCATGGATTTAGGGATAAAGCACATCCGTCGCGAAACGCTCCTCTCGGCCCTCGACCTGACGCGGGAGGTTCTGGGCGGGCTCGGCTTCTCGAACGCCGAGACCTCGCGCATGACAGACGCCTTCCGCCAGCATGATGAACGCCGCTTGTTCGAGGACTACGCCGACTACACGGACCAGCAGAAGCTGCAGGTCAAGGCGCGCAAGTATCAGGAAGAATTGGTCGAATTGTTCAAGCGCGATGCCGAGGGGCTGAGCCCCGACACGCCGGAAGACGGCAAGGGATGAGCGCCGTCAGGCGTTGAGAACGGCCGGACGGTTCATATTGTCGAACAGGCGGGCAACGATCATCTTGATCAGATAGAGCCCGAATTCCGGGTTGTCGGCGAACAGTTCCAGCACCCGTTGTTCCGCGATGGCAAGCACCACGCAGTCGTCGCGGCATTCCACGGTTTGCGAGCGTTTGCGGTCGGGGGCGAACATGGCGATCTCGCCGATCAGGTTGCCCGGTCCGATATCCAGGCCCAGCTCGACGATATGGGCCTGCCCCGATGCCAGATAGAAGATGTCCTGGGCCGCGTCCCCGCGCCGGCACAGAAATTCGCCCTTGGCGACGCGGCGTTCCGTCATGAAGGGCAGCAGGGATTTCACGTCGAATTCCGCATGGGCCATTTCATGGATGCGGCGCTTCAGGCGCACGGCCTGATAAAGGCGCATGGCGTTCAGGGGAAACAGGCAGCCGTGCAGCACCATGATCGGCACCAAGTCGCCGTAGACGCCGTAGGAAAAGAACAGAAAATTGCTGGCCAGACCGACGATCCGAAGCGGGATCATCGATTTCATCCAAAAGGTGACGAAGACCGCCCCGGACGCGACGTAGCCAAGAATTTCCAGTACCTGCATGTGCCCCCTGCCCCCCGGCGGTCTGATTTTTAGACCTTACCTTCTAGTCATTCCCGGGGATGGGGGAAAGTATTCAATTCCGGGAATATAAAAGCGGGCGACGGCAGCCGGGTTGGTCAGTCCTTGATGATCTCCGGCGCCGGCGGTGTGTGGCCCAGGATCATGTCCGACGCCTTTTCCGCGATCATGATGGTCGCCGCGTTCAGGTTGGCGGACGGCATGTTGGGCATGATCGAGGCGTCGACCACGCGCAGTCCCTCCAGCCCGTGCAGGCGCAGCTGATCGTCGACCACGGTCGACTTGTCCGTCGCCGGGCCCATGCGGCAGGTGCCCATGGGGTGGAAGGTGGTGGTGGCGCGGATCTTGGCCGCTTCCATCAGGTCTTCGTCCGATTGCACGTGGTCGCCCGGGAATTCCTCGCCGTCGAAATACTTGGCCATGGGGGCGGAACGCAGGATGCGGCGAACCAGCTTCATGCCCGCCAGCAGGACCTGGCGGTCGGTTTCGTACTCCAGATAGCGGGGGTTGATGACCGGTTTGTCGAAGGGGTCGGTGCTGACCGCCTTCACGTATCCGGTGCTTTCCGGGCGCTGCTGCCAACTGGCCACGGTCATGCCGGGAAACTTGTCGAGCACGGTCTGGCGGCCCGAAACATAACTGGCCGGGGTAAAGGTCAGTTGCAGGTCCGAATTGGCGATGGCGGGGTCGGAGCGCCAGAAGGCGTAGACCATGGTCGCCTGCAGGCCGAGCACGCTGGGCCTGCCCATCAGCCATTTGGCCACTTCGGGCACCAGGGCCAGGCCCTGGGCGCGCTGATTGAGGCTGCCCGTGTTCTTGACCCGGGCCGTGAAGCGCGGCGCGTAATGGTCGCGCAGGCCCAGGCCCACGGCGGGCAGGGCGTGGCGGACGTCGATGCCAAGCTCACCCAGATGGGCCGGGTCGCCGATGCCGGACAGTTGCAGAAGCTGCGGCGAGTTGATGACGCCGCCGGACAGAATGACCTCTTTGCGCGCGGCGATCTCATGCGCTTGGCCGCCGCGCCCGCCCTTCATGTAGCGCACGCCGGTGACGCGCCGGCCGTCCATCACCAGGCCCGTGGCATGGGCGCTGGTGATGACGTTCAGGCGGCCCTCCTTCATGGCGGGGTGGAGGAAGGCCCGGGCGGCGCTCATCCGTCGCCGGTTGTAGATGGTGCGTTGGGTATAGGCGACGCCTTCCTGGTGGGCGCCGTTGTAATCGGGATTGCGCGGGATGCCGCAGGCCTCGGCGCCGTCCATGAAGGCTTCGCACAGCTCGTGGGGCATGTCCGTATCGGTGACGGTCAGCGAGCCGTCGCGGCTGCGGAACCGCTCGTCGGCCTCGCCGATGCGTTTTTCCGAGCGCTTGAAATAGGGCAGCACGTCGGCATAGCCCCAGCCTCGGTTGCCCATCTGGGCCCAGGAATTGTAATCCTCGCGGTTGCCGCGGTTGTACACGTTGCCGTTGATGGACGACGATCCGCCCAGCGTCTTGCCGCGCGGCACCGGGATGGCGCGGCCCGCGGTCCATTCCGTCGGCTCCGTCTGATAGCGCCAGTTCAGGGTCTTGTGGTCCAGCAGCTTCATGAAGCCTGCAGGGATGTGGATCATCGGGTTCCAGTCGGGCGGCCCGGCTTCCAGCACGCAGACCGAATTCTTGCCGCCCGCCGAAAGCCGGTTGGCCAGCACGCAGCCCGCCGATCCGGCGCCGATGATGATGTAGTCGTATGTGTCCATGTGGGGTCTTCAACTTGGATGGAGAACGAGGGCGGACTTAACACCGCTTGAAGCCCCTAGGAAACCCCATGACGAAGGGGCGCGGCAAGGGGCAATTCAGCATATAGGCGTCCCGAATTTTCCGTGCCAATATCGCGGGACCACTTGGGGCTTCCGCCGTGCCGCCGATTTCCGAGAAGAACACGCCCGTCCGTTTTGCCGATCCGCTGCCCGACGCGGCGGACGTCGTCGTCATCGGCGCCGGGGTGGCCGGTACGGCGACCGCCTATTTCCTGGCTCAACGCGGGCAGAAGGTGTTGCTCTGCGAAAAGGGCCGGGTTGCGGGCGAACAGTCGTCGCGCAACTGGGGCTGGATCAGGCAGCAGGCCCGCGATCTTGCCGAACTGCCGATTATGATCGAGGCCAACCGCATCTGGCGCGGTCTGGCGGCGGAGACGGGAGAAGCGGACCTGACCTTCACCCAGGGCGGCTGCCTCTACCTCGCCACCACGAAGGCCGAAATGGCGCGCTACGAGGGCTGGCTGGACCGGGCCAAGGATTATCAGCTCGATACCAAGCTGCTGTCGCCGGCGGACCTGCGCAGCCTCTATCCGGGCCTGCCGGGCAAATACACGGGCGGCATGTATACGGCCAGCGACGGCCGGGGCGAGCCCTTCGCCGCCATCCCGGCTCTGGCGCGGGCGGCGCAGCGGTTGGGCGTCGCGGTGGTCGAGGATTGCGCCGTGCGGACCCTCGACGTCACCGGCGGGCGGGTCGCCGGCGTGGTCACGGAACGGGGCCGGGTGGCCTGCGGCGCCGTGGTTTTGGCGGCGGGGGCCTGGACAACCCATTTCGCGTCCAACGTCGGGGTCGACGTGCCGCAGCTGGCCGTGCGCTGCACCGTGGCGCGGACCGAAGCCGCGCCTAAGCTGTTCGACAACCAGCCCGACGTGCCCAACATCCGTGACGTGGGGTTCTGCCTGCGGCGGCGGGCCGACGGTGGCTATACCCTGGCCACCGGCACCCATGCGGATCATTACCTGTCGCCGAAGTCGTTCAAGTACGCGACTAAGTTCATCAAGGCCATGGGCGCGTCGTGGCGGGATATCCGCCTGCATGTGGGCGCACCCGCGGGCTATCCCGGCGCCTGGGGCATGCCGACCCGGTGGTCCGGCGACGAGGTCACCCCCTTCGAGAAGACCCGCGTGCTGAACCCGGAGCCGACCCCGGCGGAGGTCCGCCGCCTGGAGGACCGCATGGCCAAGCGTTATCCGGCCCTGGCCGGGGTCAAGCTGGCGGAAGCCTGGGCCGGGATGATCGACGTCACCCCCGACGTGGTGCCGACGCTGGGCGAAGACCCCGTGCTGCCCGGCATGTTCATCTGCACCGGCTTGTCGGGCCATGGCTTCGGCATCGGCCCGGCGATCGGCCGGGTCATGGCCGACATGGTGATCGGGCGCGACCCGGGCCATGATGTGACGCGGTTCCGCGCGGACCGTTTCCGCGACGGCAGCCCCATCCTGCCCGGGCCGTACCTGTAAGACCTAACCCCGCGCCTTCATATCCGCCCGCGCCTTGGCGATCACGCCCGGATACTTCTTGCCCGGATAGCGCGGCGCCTTGTCCAGGTCGGCGAAGCCGGGGATGGTTTCCATATGCTTGACCATGCGGTCGCGCATTTTCTGGTCGGGCAGGGGGCCTTTCAGGGCGCCGATGTTTTCCGACGCATGGTCCGGGTTGGCCGTGGCCGGGATGGCCGCCGTGATCGCCGGATGCGCGACGATCCATTTCAGGAAAAACTCGGCCCAGTTGGTGGCGAAGTCCTTGGCGAAATCCGGGACCTTATGGCCCTCGACCAGCTTGAACAGGCGGGCCTTTTCGAACGGCATGTTGACCAGCACGGCGGCGCCCACGTCGGCGGCGGCGGGCAGGATCTTCTGTTCGGCCAGGCGGTTGAAGATGGAATAGTGGACCTGCACGAAGTCGGGCTTGCCCTTCTTGATCCAGGTTTCCAGCAGGTCGAAATAGGGCGGTTCATGATGGGTGATGCCGACGTGCTTGATGTGGCCTTCCTTCTGCCAGACCTTGAGGATCGGCAGGATGACGGCGATGTTGGTCAGGCTGTGGACCTGCATCACGTCGAACTGCTTGCGCCACAGGCGGCGGCGGGATTCGTCCAGGCTGCGTTGGGCGTGGCTGTCGTCGAACAGGAACTCTCCGGTCGACCAGATCTTGTTGGCGATGAACAGCTTGTCGTTGATGTCGAGGGCCGAGGCGGAATCGCCAAGGGTCAGTTCGCCCGTGCCGTACAGCGGCGAGGTGTCGACCACCCGTCCGCCGCCGTCGTAGAACCGCTTGAGAACCTCGCGCAGATGATTGCGCGGCTCACCCGGGATGGTGTCGTAGACAAGATAGGTGCCCATGCCGATGGCGGGTACCTGCTGGCCGGTCTTGCCGATGGTCTTCATGATCGCATCGGCGGGGACGGCGGCGCGCGCCGGTTTTTCGCCGGCCGCAAGCCCGGCGGGCAGAGCCGCCGCGGCCAGACCCAGGCCCACGGCTTTCATTAGGTCGCGGCCCGAAACTCGGTTGTTTACGGGAGTGTGCAGCCCGCCTGCATGCAGTCCGCCAAACCCTGCAAAAGCGCCCGGTTCAGCCTGCCGTCGGCGGCCCCCGCGTAATGGCCCGCTTCGCGCAGGCGCACCTGATAGCGCAGGATGGTCGCGGGGTCGGCGATGCGCAGGGTTTTTTCCAGTGCAAGAAACCGTTCGAGCATCGATGGACCCGACGGTACGGGCGGCGGCGGGGGCGGCGCTGGGTCCACGGCGGCGGCGGCCTCGAGCGCGCCCTTGCGGGCATGGGCGTCGCCCCGATTCTTGAATGCCTTCGACAAGGTTCCGGGATCCCGCAGGCCGCCTTCGATCAGGACCGTGCAGGCGTCGAGGCAGCGGTCGGGATTCGCATCGCAGGCGCGGCAGGACCCGCCCTGGGTGCCGTCAACCCCGGTTTACTGGGCCGTGGCGGGGCTCGGCGCCAGGGCCAGGACGGCGCAGAACAGCAAGGCGGCAATGGGCTTTTTTCGCAGATGCGGTTGCGAATGATTTTCAAAATTATCCAGCAAAATCAATGTACTTGCGATCATTTTGGAACTGTGTAAATGTGAAGATAACACGGGCCTGCCCCTGAATTCCATCAATGGAGACAGCACATGAAGGGCGATGCGGAGGTGCTCAAGCGCCTCAATCTGATCCTCAAGAACGAACTGACCGCCATCAACCAATATTTTCTCCATTCCCGCATCTTCAATGATTGGGGCATGGATGATATCGGCGAGCACGAATACAAAAAATCCATCAAGGACATGAAGCAGGCGGACAAACTGATTGCCCGCGTTCTGTTCCTCGACGGCCTGCCCAACCTGCAGGACCTGGGCAAGCTGCGCATTGGTGAGAACACCGAGGAAATCGTGAAATGCGACCTGGCGCTCGAGGAGCAGTCGATCGCCGACCTGCGTGACGCCATCGCGTTGTGCGAGAAGAAGGGCGACTTCGTCTCGCGCGAACTGCTCGACGACATTCTCGAGGACGAGGAAGAGTACCTGGATTGGCTGGAAACCCAGGTCAGCCTGATCAAGGACATGGGGCTTCCCAACTACATCCAGTCGCAAACGTAAGGAGTGCCGCGTCATGAAAGGCAAGAAAACGGTCATCACCGCCCTCAACGGCCTGCTGACCCACGAGATGTCCGCCGCCGACCAGTACTTCATCCATTCGCGCATGTACCAGGACTGGGGCCTGGAAGAGCTTTACGAGCGCATGAAGCATGAACAGGAAGAAGAACTGGACCATGCCGCCAAGATCATCGAACGCGTCCTGTTCCTGGAAGGCACGCCTGACGTGGCCGCCCGCGCCAAGCTGAAGATCGGCAAGGACGTGCCGTCCATGATCAAGAACGACCTGGCCTACGAGGTCTTCGTGCAGAAGGAATTGGTCAAGGTCATCGCCCTTTGCGAGAAAGAGGGCGACTACGTCAGCCGCCAGATGCTGACGGGCCTGCTCGAGGACACCGAGGAAGACCACCTTTATTGGTGCGAAAAGCAGCTTGGCCTGATCGAGAAGATGGGTCTGCCCAACTACATCCAATCCAAGACCTCCGCCGGAAGCTAAGCAACCGGCCCTGGCCGGGCTACTTCTCCAATAGGGGCTCGTAGCGCCGGTCGGTCAGGGTCTTCAGGAACGCCACCAGGGCGTCGATGCGCTTGTCGTCGAGCGCCGGGCCGTGGGTCAATTCCTTCATGGATAGGGTCGCCGGCACCTCGGGGGTGCCGAACGGCTTGCCCGTTTCCGGATTGATCAGGCGGTCGGGGTCCTTGGTGTTGTACTTGTTGTAGAACAGCACCGTCGTCCGCAGATCCTTGAACACGCCGTTGTGCATGTAGGGGCCGGTCACTGCCACGTTGCGCAGGGTCGGCACCTTGAACCTGCCGTCTTGGGCCGTGTCCGTCACCGCCGGGTTTTCCAGCAATCCATGGTCGACATGGCCGGGTTTCGACCCGTTGGCCCGGCGCACGGCGGTGTTCACGGGAATTCCGATGTTGTGGAACTGGTAGTTGGTGAAGGTCTCGCCCTTCGCCGGCTGCACCGCGTGCAGCTGATGGCACTGGTTGCAGTTGGTGAACTGCTGGGAAAAGAACAGCAGGCGCCCCAGTTCTTCCTGATCCGTCAGCTTGGCCTCACCCTTGAGAAACCGGTCGTACTTGGAATCGAAGGGCGCGAATTCTGCCGTCTGCTCGAAGGCGGCGATGGCCTGGGTCATGGCGCCGTAGGCGGCGTCGGTGTCGCCCGTCACCTTGGGTCCGAACAGTTTGGCGAAGGCGGTCACATAGGCCGGGTTTTCCCACAGCCGTGCAACCACGCCGGCCTTGTCCGGCATGCCCATTTCGAGGGGATTGAGGGGTGGGCCCCCGGCCTGGCCGGCCAGGTCCGGCTCCCGCCCGTCCAGGAACTGGCCGCCGGCATAGCGGCCGTCCTTCAGACGCTGAAACCTGGGCGAAAATCTTGCATAGGCCGCCGTCGGTGCGTTGCGGTCGCCCAGGGACGTGCCGTCGTCGCCCAGGGACACGGCGCGGCCCACGGCGGTTTCGCGGGGGTCGGTGAAGGCATGGTCCGGGTCGTGGCAGGTGGCGCAGGCCTGGGTGCGGTTGTTCGACAGGTTGGTGTCGAAGAACAGGGCCTTGCCGAGATCGGCCGGGGTGGCGTAGCCGTCCGCCGCGCGGGCTTCCCCGGTCGGGCCGGTGAACAGCAGCAGGGCGAGAAGGCAGAGAACGGGGATCGCGTGTCGCATGCGCATCCATATTGCGAATGCGACTTGATATCAAGTCCTGAGCCCGTCAGGCGGCTGAAACCTTCGGGCGTACTCGGCGTGGGGGCTACAGCCCCTGGATCATCACCCAGGCGACGGCGGCGGGGGCGACGAAGCGGCAGATGAAGATCCAGACCCGGGCCAGGGCGAAGGGATGGGCGCCGCCGGACTGCACCTCGTCCACGGCGCGGGCGGCGACGGACCAGCCGACGAACAGGACGATCAGGATGCCGCCCAAGGGCAGCATGATGTTGGACGCCAGATAGTCGACGGCGTCGAGAATTCCCTTGCCGCCCACGGTCAGGTCCTTCCACGGGCCCAGGGACAGGGCCGAGGGCACGCCGAGCGCCCAGATCACCGCCCCGGCCCCCCAGGTCGCGGCACGGCGGCTGAGCCCTCGTTCGTCGATCAGGTAGGACACCACCGGTTCGATGATGGAAACGGCCGAGGTCAGGGCCGCGATGGCCAGCAGCACGAAGAACAGGAAGGCGAACAGCGCCCCCGCCGGCATCTGCGCGAACACGGCGGGCAGGGTGATGAAGGTTAGCCCCGGCCCCGCCGCCGGGTCGAAGCCGAAGGCGAACACGGCGGGCAGGATCATGAACCCGGCGACCACGGCGAAGCCCGTGTCCAGGACCGTGACCTGGGCCGCCGTGTTCGCCAGGTTGACCTGCCGGTTCAGATAGCTGGCATAGGTGATCATGGTCCCCATGCCGAGAGACAGGGAAAAGAACGCCTGGCCCAAGGCGGCGTTGACGGTGCTCCAGGTCACCTTGGAGAAATCCGGGGTCAGGAAAAAGGCGATGCCCTTGGCGGCGCCGTCCAAGGTCACCGCGCGGACCGCCAG
>Ga0207899_1000791_pt1 | contig 10930 bp, 10 predicted proteins | sample MalvirmetaMSP134_FD_184235 | JGI IMG/M metagenome (GOLD analysis project Ga0207899, IMG submission 184235) | Marine viral communities from the Deep Pacific Ocean - MSP-134 (SPAdes) | ecosystem: Environmental > Aquatic > Marine > Oceanic | place: Pacific Ocean | collected 2011-06-28
CCGTCAGCCCCATCGCCGACAGCACCAGGATGGCGGTCAGGAACGATCCCGGAATGGCGAGCCCGACCAGTCCGGCCGACCGCAGGCCGAGGGCCGCGACGACCACCACCATGACCAGCAGGATCGCCGAGGTCACGTTGTTCTGCAGATCCAGCAGCATGGTGCGGATCTGGGTCGATTTGTCCTGGATGAAATCGACCGTGACGGCGCGGCGCACTTCCTCGGGCCAGCCGGCCTGTTCCTGGGCGACCACGCGGCGCACGGTTTCGATGGTGTCGATGATGTTCTCGCCCGTGCGCTTGACGACCTCAAGCACGATGGCCTTCTCACCATGGATGCGCGCGAAGCCTTCCGGATCCTTGAACCCGCGCCGGACCTCGCCGACGTCGCCGAAGGTGACGACCGCGTCGCCCTTGAAGGCGACGGGCATGGTGACGATGTCGGACAAGGTCTCGAACAGGCCCGGCACCTTCACCGAAAACCGGCCCTGGCCCGTATCCTGGGCGCCGGCGGCGACCAGCTTGTTGGACAGTTCGACCAGTTGCACCGTATCGACCGGCGACAGGTTGTAGCTTTCCAGCTTGATCGGATCGATGAGGATTTCCAGAAGCTCCTCGCGGTCGCCGGCGATCTGCGCCGACAGGACGGCGGACACGGCCTCGATCTTGTCACGCAGGTCACGCGCCAACTTGAGCAGCAGACGTTCCGGAACATCCCCGGACAGCGTCACCGCGATCACCGGAAACAGCGAAAAATTGACCTCCCGGACGATCGGCTCGTCCGTGTCCTCAGGCAGTTCCGGTTTGGCCAGATCGACTTTTTCACGCACGTCGGTCAACGCCTGATCGGCGTTGAACCCGGCCTCGAACTCCAGCGTCACGTTGGCGCCGCCTTCATAGCCCGAGGCGCTCATCTTCTTGACCCCGTCGATGCCGCGCATTTCCTTTTCCATGGGGCGGATCAGCAGGCGTTCCGCGTCCTCGGGTGAAATGCCCTCGTGGGTCAACGACACATAGATGATGGGGATGTTGATGTCCGGTTCGGCCTCCTTGGGAATTTCCACGTAGGCGACCGTGCCCGCGACCAGGATCAGCACCAGGGTCAGAATCACCGTCCGGGCATGGCCCAGGGCCGCGTCGATCAGCGCATTCATGTCGCGGGGCCACCCTTTCCGGCCGTCAGAGCGCTTTCCTCGACCGGCTGGACAAGCTGGCCATCGGTGACGAATTCCTGCCCCACGGTAATCATGGTGATCGTGTCCGGCAGACCGCCCAGCCAGATGCCATCGGGCGTATGGGCGATGATGCGGACCTTCGAAAACCGGACGTGGTTGGTGTCGTCCACGTATTTGACCCCAATTTCGCCCGCGTCGTTCAAGGTCAGCACGGCGGCGGACACCTTGTGCGCCTTTTCCCGGCCGGCTCGGAACAGGACTTCCATCGTCTGGCCGTCGCGCAGTACATGGTCCGGGTTATCCAGCCAGGCATCGACGCGGAAGGTGCGCGTCGCTTCGTCGGCGCGCTGGGCGACATAACGGACCGCACCCGTAAAGTCCCTTCCCTGCACCGTGCGCGCGATGGCAGCGTCGCTGGGCTTCAGGTTCGGCACGTCGCGTTCCGAGACCTGGGCCACAACCCGGATCGGGTCGGGGTTGATCATGATCACGATCTTGTCGCCGGACTTCAGATAATCGCCGACGCCGACGGGCAGGGTTTCCAGATAGCCGGAAATGGGGGCGCGCACGATCGTGCGCTCAACATCCAGTTTGATCGCGGCCAAGGCGGCTTGGGCTTGGGCCAGTTCCGATTCCTCCTGGGCCAGCTTGACCTCGGACTGAAAGCCCTTCTTGGCCAGTTTCTTGGCCGCGTCGAAACCGATGCGTTCGTAGGTCACGCGGGCCTCGGCTTCGCGCAGCCGGGCCGCACGGTCGTCCACGGCAAGCTTCAGGATCACGTCACCTTTTTCCAGCCAGGCCCCCTTGGACGCCGCGATCTCGACGATGCGGCCCGTGGTCTCGGCCGTCACCTCGGCGTCGAAGATAACGTCGGTGCGCCCGGTGACGGTGATCTCGCGCACACGCTCGGCCGCTTCCATACGCCGCACGCGGACCATGGCCAGCGCCTTTTCCGGACGGCCTGCGGGCGCGGCGGCCTTGTCTGTATCCGCGGGCGCGGCCAAGGCCGGGTCGGCGGCGGTAAAGCCGTAATGGCGTTTCGCCTGCTCCAGATTGCCGGAAAAAATCCACGCGACGGCGCCCAGGGCAAGAACCGCTGCCGCGACATAGGATGGTTTGATGGGCCGTTTCATGAAGGTATCCCTATTCCGCCGCGTCGGCCTTGCCGGGCCCCGCGGTCAAAAACCGGTCACGGTTTTCAGTCATGTAGGCGACCACCGCCTGATAAAACGCCAACCCCAGGCCGCGTACGAACAGACGGCCTTCGGGCACGCCTTCCGGGTCCAGGCCCTGCATGATCTCGACCCGCGCGCGATAGAAGGCGAGGTAGTCGTCATAGACAGCACGCAGGTGGTCGGGGTCCAGGAACTCGGCGAAGAACATGAGAAATGCCGTGTCGGACCGGACCTTGTCGTTCATGGGTGCCCGTGCCAGGGATTGCCGGAACACCGCCCGCCCGGCCGGGGTGACGGCATAGACTTTCTTGTCCGGATGACCTTCGCCGGGGGTCTCGGCGACCACGATCAGGCCTTCCTCGGACAATTTCGACAGCGCCGGGTAGATCGATCCGTAGCCGACGTCCTGGAAGTGGGCGAACGGCCCTTCCTCGAACATCTTACGAATTTCATAACCCGAGGCGTCGCCCATCACGAGCACGCCCAGGCAAAGGGTTTTAGCGTCCATGATCCCGAAGCAGGTCCCGCGCGGCCCGCCAATCCTGTGCAAGGTGAATGTGGCGCGGAAACTACATGCAATTTTATAATCTATCAAGCCGATACATTTACGGCAGAACTTAAACACATCGCATCAGGTGGGTGGGCAGGCATGGATCATAGTTATTGCGATTAATTATTATTTGCATTAATAGCAATCAACACAGCCAAAGCGCCGCCCAAGGACCTTGCCATGTCTCCCGTCGTCGCCGTCTTGCTGATCGCATCCTGCGACCCCAGCCTGCTTTTCTGCGCACCAATCGAACCATGGCATCGAACCTGGGCATCGACGGAAGATTGCCGCGCCGACCGGCCGGCCATTCGCCGCGAAGTGACGCGGACCACCGGACCCGACAGAGTCGTAATGGCGCAATGCCAGTTATTTCTGAGAGATCATCCCGGGGACGGACAGACGGCCCCCACGGAGTTCAAGATCGCGGACAGCACCCCGCCGCCCGCCTATGATTTACCCTCCAGCGCGGCCAGGCTTTCCGCCCAGGGCGGGTTCTTGACGAACCGCTCCACCAGCCAGTCGATGAACGCCCTGACCTTGGGCGCCTGGTGGCGGCCCGGGGGATAGACGGCGAACACGCTGCGCCCTTCCTCGGTCTCGTATTCCTGCAAAACCGGCACCAGCCGGCCGTCACGGAGCGCCTCCCAGGTCAGGAACTGGGCCGCACGGATCAGGCCGACCCCGGCGATCGCCGCGTCGTACAGCAACGAGGCATCGTTGACCATGAGCGAACCGTTGACGTCGATGATGCGCGGGCCGTCGGCGCTTTTGAATTCCCAGCGGTTGATCGAGGTTTCGAAGTTGACCCGCAGACAGTTGTGGTGGACTAGGTCATCCGGTGTCTTGGGGATGCCGTGGCGTTCCAAATAGGCCGGGGCGCCCGCGACCACGCGCTTGACCGCCGTCAGCCGCCGGGCGATCAGTGAGGAATCGGTCAGCGTGCCGATGCGCAGACCCACGTCCACGCCTTCGCCGACCAGATCGACCATGCTGTCCGAGGTAATGAACTGAACCTGAAGTTCGGGATAGGCCTCGATGAATTCATGGAGATACGGGATCACCGCATAGCGGCCGAAGGCGGTCGACGAATTGACCTTCAAGACCCCGCGCGGCTCCGCATGCAGTTCGCGCACGGCCAGTTCCGCCGCCTCGATTTCTTCCAGGATGGTCACCGCGCGCTCATAATAGGTGCGGCCTTCCTCGGTCAGGCTGATCGACCGCGTGGTGCGGTTCAACAGCCGCGCGCCCAGGCGGTCTTCAAGCCGTCCGACCAGCTTACTGACCGCCGACGGCGTGATGCCCAGGTCACGCGCGGCGGCGGAAAACCCCCCGCCTTCAACCGCGCGGACAAATACCGCCATTTCACTGTCCCGGTCCATATCGCCTCCAAAACCGCCCATTTAGTGAAATAATTTCATAAATCATAATCCACCTTTCCCAATTATCAATCAAAACCGCAATGGTTAGGTTTATCTCAACAACCGGCAGCCACTTCCACGCCGGACCTGATTTGAGGAGAAAGACCATGCCGATGACACCGTTGAACTTGAGGAACGCCATCCCTCATGCGGAGATCGAGGCCGGCGTGCGCCGGGGCCGACAGCTCCGAGCCGAAGCCATCCGCGACGTGATCGGCCGGATGTTCCGCCACTCGGCCCTCGGCGAACGCCAGGCCCGCACTTCGCAGACCGGCGTTCCCGCTCCCTGCTGACAACGTTCCCCTGACACCCCATGTGCCGCCCGGTTGCCGGCGGCGCCCCAGGGACTTCGGTTCCCGCCGGCTTGCCCCCCTGCCGGCGACACGGGGCGGAACGGCGCCATCTCCCTACTTGTGAAGTAGATAGGCAAACTGACGGGCGGCCCCTAAGGGGGCCGCCCTCCTTTTTTATGCTCCACTCTCCCGCTCTCCCACTTTGCCCCCTTTCAATTTGCCCGGCGGCACCGCACACTCGGCCAAGCATATGCGGCAAAAACCGGGTGACATTTCATGACCCTCGACCAGATGGCCATTGTCGGGCTGATCGCGGCGGCGCTGGCGTTGTTCGTTTGGGACCGCTGGCGCTACGACGTGGTCGCCTTCACCGTGCTGCTGGCGGCAGTCGTCCTGGGATTGGTGCCCGCGCGCGACGCCTTTTCCGGTTTCGGCCATCCGGCGACCATCACGGTGGCGGCGATCCTGGTGCTCAGTCATACCCTCGCCCGCACGGGTGCCTCCGAAATTCTCGCCCGCATCATCGAACGCTCGGCCACCAGCATGGCGCGGCATATCGCGGTGCTGTCCGGCCTTGGGGCGCTGATGTCGTCGGTCATGAACAACGTGGCCGCGCTCGGGCTGCTCATGCCGGCGGCGATCCAGACCTCCCTGAAGACCAAGTACCATGCCGGGGCGGTGCTGATGCCGCTGTCCTTCGCGACCATCCTGGGCGGGTTGATCACCCTGTTGGGCACGCCACCCAACATCATCATCGCGGCCTTCCGCGGCCGGGTGACGGGCGAACCCTTTCACATGTTCGACTTCACCCCCGTGGGCCTGCTGGTCGCCGGGGTCGGGGTCGGGTTCCTGGCGGTGTCGGCACGCTATCTGATTCCCCGTCGACGCCAGGTCCAGGACGCGACCCGCGACCATATGAACATCGACAAGTTCGTGACCGAGGCGACGGTGGTCAAAGGCACGGACGCGGTCGGCATGACGCGGGGCGAACTGCGCATGATGGCGACGGACTGCGATGTGCTGATCGTCAACATCATCCGGCGCGGCCGGCGCATGTCCCGGCTGGCCCGGGGCGACGGGCTCAAGGTCGGCGACAAACTGCTGCTCGAGGCTTCCTCCGAGGGCCTGGACCGCCTGACCACGGCCATGGACCTGAAGGTCGGCACCATGAAGGGCAGCAAGTCGGAGAACATGATCGACGAGGACATGGATCTGGTCGAGGCCGTCGTGCGTCCGGGATCGCGCATGGTGGGGCGTGAACTTTTGTCCCTGCGCCTGCATTCCCGCTACGACACGGACATTCTGGCCGTGTCGCGACAGGGCCGGGCCTTTCGCGGCCGCATGGGAAACTTCAAGTTCCGCCCCGGCGATCTGGTGCTGTTCTACGGCCCGCGCGACCACATGCCCGACCTGATGGCGCGCATGGGCTGCCTGACCCTGCAGCAGCGCGCTGCCTTCGGCGAAGGCAACCAAAGCCAGGCGCGCCTGTCCATCGCCGTGTTCGCCGCCGCCGTGGCGCTGGCGACCTTCAACATCCTGCCGATCACCGTCGCCCTCGGTCTGGCGGCCGTTGCCATGGTGGTGCTCAACCTGCTGCCCGTGCGGGAAATCTACGACGGCATCGACTGGCCCGTGGTGGTGCTGATCGGCGCCCTGATCCCGGTCGGCGACGCCTTCGATTCCACGGGGACCACGGGCCTGATCGCCCAGGGCATTCTGGACAGTCCCTTGCCGCTCAACCCGCTGGCCGTGCTGGTCCTGTTGATGGCCGTAACCATGGCGCTGTCGGCCGTGCTCAACAATGCCGCCACCGCGGTCATCATGGGGCCGGTCGCGATCACCCTGTCGGAACGGCTGATGGTCAACGCCGATCCCATGCTGATGGGCGTCGCCGTGGCCGCCAGCTGCGCCTTCGTCACCCCCATCGGGCATCAGAACAACGCGCTCGTCATGGGTCCCGGCGGCTATGCCTTCGGCGATTACTGGCGCCTGGGCCTGCCGTTGCAGGGGGTGGTGCTGGTGGTCGCCGTGCCGGCGATCCTGCTGTTCTGGCCGTTTTAGCGCAAACGGGTCAGGGTCGGATAAACGACAGCCCATCGAAGGTTTCCCGCCAGCCGCGGACCTCCGCCGCCATTGCGTCCGGATCGTTGCTCGCAAGCGCCCGGGCGATCAGCCCCGCCAGTTTCGGAATGTCGGCCACAGTCATGCTCCGGCGCACCAGTTCCGGCGTGCCGATGCGCAGGCCGTTCAAATCCCCCGCGACCGGGTCCGCCGGCAGGCCGATGCCGCAGGCGAGAAAGCCCGCTCGACGCAGCTTCTGGGCCGCCGCATGCCCGCCGCCGTAAGGGGCCGCCAGGACCGCGAACTGGTGCGACGAGGTAAAGCCGTTCTCCTTGGCGAACAGGGGCACGCCCTCGGCGTCGAGGGCCGATGCCAGCGCCTGGGACGTGGCGACCATTTCTTCGGCATAGGCCCGGCCATATTCCCGCCAATCCAGCAGCGTAATGGCCAGCGCCGCCGACTTAGCCGCATCGAAGTTGGCCGTCATTCCGGGAAAGGCGATGGCGTCCAGTTTTTCGGTGAGGTCCGCGTCGTTCGTCACGACCAGGCCGCCCGCCGGTCCCCCTAAGCTTTTGTAGGTGCTCATCGTCATCAGATGCGCCCCCTCGGCCAAGGGATCCGGCCAGGTGCCGCCCGCGACCATGCCGCAGAGATGCGCCGCGTCGAACAGCACCTTGGCCCCAACGGCGTCGGCGATGGCGCGGATGTCGGCCACGGGATGGGGGAACAGGTTGAGGCTGCCGCCGATGGTGATCAGTTTCGGCCGCACGTCATGGGCCAGCTTGCTGAGAGCATCAAGATCGACCGTATAGCCCGAGGCATCGACGGGCGCCGCATGGGTCGTCAAACCGAACAACCCGGCGCAGCCCGCCGCGTGATGGGTGACATGGCCGCCGATCTCCGGCGACGGCGCGATGATGGCGTCGCCGGGCCGACAGGTCGCCATGAAGACATAGAGATTGGCCAACGCCCCCGAGGCGACGCGGATTTCCGCGAAGCCCGCCCGGAACACCTCGGCCGCCAGCTCGGCGGCGATGACCTCGATCTCCTCGATCGCCTCCAACCCCATCTCGTACTTGGCCCCCGGATATCCCAGGGACGGGCGCGCCCCCAGGCCGGATGCCAGCGCTGCCTCGGCTCGGGGATTCATGACGTTGGTGGCCGGGTTCAGATTGAAGCATTCGTGGTCGTGAATGTCGCGGTTCCGGGCGATCAGGGTGTCGATGCGGGCGGCGACCGCGTCGGTCCCGTCCGCCGCCGTGGCGTCGGAAATCCGGCGCACCAGCGCCTCGCAGTCAGCGGGCACCCAATCACGGAGCCTCAGGTTGGTCATCGCACAGTCTCCTTGCCGTCGGCCGGCTTATCCCTTTAGGACCTCGGGATTGACGACGTTGATCGGCGCGCCTTTGTCGAACGCCACGATCTGGTCGAAAACGTTCGTGAAGTGGCCTTCCCATTCGTCGATGGTGACGTAGCCGATATGCGGCGTGCAGGTCACGTTGGGCATCTCGACCAGGGGCTCGGAGCCCTTGGTTACCGGCTCGTGGTCGTAGACGTCGACCGCCGCCATGCCAGGACGCCCACCCTTGAGCGCCGCCGCCAGCGCCCCCGGCTGGATCAGGCCGGACCGCGACGTGTTGACCAACAAGGCCGTGGGCTTCATGAGTTCCAGGTCCGCCTGGCTGACGATGCCCTGGGTCGCGTCCTTGAGCCGCATGTGCAGGCTGAGAATGTCGCACTCCCGGAAGAATGCTTCCTTGCTGTCGGCGACGTCCTGACCTTCGGCGCGGGCCGCCTCGCGGGAGGCTTCGCGCGCCCACACCAGGATGCGCATGCCGAACGCCTTGCCGACCTCGGCGACGGCGCGGGAAATACGCCCATAGCCGTAAAGCCCCAGGGCCTTGCCGCGCAGGGACTGGCCCATGCCCATCTGCCAGGTCCCGGCCTGAAGCGAGGCCATCTGCTGCGGCACCTGGCGCATGGCGGCGAGAATCAAGGCCCAGGTCAGTTCCGCCGTGGCATAGCTGGGCACGCCTTCGTTCTGGGCCGAACACACCACCACGCCCCGGGCCGTGCAGGTATCGACGTCGATATGGGGCCATACGCTGCGCTGGCTGATGAGTTTCAGGTTGGGCAGGCGTTCCAGAAGCGGCGTGCGGATCTTGGTGCGTTCGCGGATCAGGACCAGGGCTTCCGTGTCCTTCAGGCGCGCGGCCAGATCGTCCGTGTCCTGCACATGATCGTTCCAGATGGTGATGTCGTGGCCGGCGATCTTCTGAAAACAGGGCAGGCCGCGGATGACGTCGAAATAGTCGTCGAGAATGGTGATTTTCATGGATGTCTCGTCTCCGGTCGAAGGGCCCCCCTTCGAAATCATCGGCAGCCCCTATCCGCGGGACGGCTCAGACATTACCGGCCGCCTTCTGCCGCTTGCGCGCCGCCGCCCATTCGGCCTGCTGCTTGGCTTCCAGTTCAGCATGGTGTTCGGCATGCTCCCTGGCTTCGGCCATGATCCATTCGCGGAACGCCTTGACCTTGGGCTTGTCGGCGGTTTCCTCGGGCGAAATCAGCCAATAGGCATGGGCGACGGGAATGGTCTCGGCGAAGGGCCGCACCAGGCGTCCGGTTTCCAGGTCGCGCTCGGCGACCGAAGCCTTGACCAGGGCCACACCCTGCCCGTTGACCGCGGCTTCGACCAGCATCCAGTGGGGTGAAATATTGGGGCCCGGGATCGGCCCCTCGGTGCGCACGCCATGACCGCGCAGCCACATTTCCCAGGTCGGAAAGCTGTCGTCGAGATCCTGCTGCACGGGATGCAGCAACGTATGGCTCAATAGGTCGCGCGGTTCGCGGATGGGGTTTTTGCCGGTCATCAATTCCGGCGAACAGACGGCATAGACTTCTTCTTCGAACATCTTGTCGACGCGGCAACCCGTATAATTTCCGGGGCCGTATCGCACGGCGACATCCGCCTCACCCATGTCGAAGCGCACCTTCAACGAGGTCGCGACCAGCATGACCTGGATTTCCGGATGCAGATTGGTGAACTTTTCCAGGCGGTGAACCAGCCATTTGGCGGCGAAGGTCGGCGTGACGGACACGGTAAGCGGACCCGTGGATTCGGAATCGTACAAAGCCTGGGTCGCCGCCTGCAGCTTTTCGAAGCCTTCGCGCAGGCCTGGCAGATAGGCCGCGCCCGTTTCGGTCAGGGCAAGCCCCCGCTGCTGGCGGTGAAAAAGCTGTACGCCCAGGTATTCCTCAAGCCCCTTGACCTGATGGCTGATGGCCGCCGGCGTTACATGCAGTTCATCCGCAGCCCGCGACATGGACAGGTGCCGGGCGGCGGATTCAAAGGCGCGGAGCGCGTTCAGGGGCGGCAGAGTACGCATGAGCTCAGGTTTATCTTATAGATTTTCTAAAATCAAGAGTGAGAAATGGTCGTTTGCGCCGAAGCGTTCCGGTCCGTAAGTTTTGTTCAACAGAGCACGGGAACTCGCCCCATCAAACGGGTTTGACCGGCCAAATGGATAAATACGAATAGGGAAAAACGTTCCAAGCCTGCACCAGACAGTTCCGGAACCCCATTCGACGCTTAAGGAGAATTAACATGGCCTACAATCGCTACATCGGACATTCGGCCCCCTTGCCCACCGGCGCGCTGCCGACCCAGGAAGAGATGAGCGCCCTGCGCCATCAGGCCTGGGATCGCGACGTCCGCAACGTCCGCCGGGCCATCGGCCGCCTCTTCAAGTAAGCACGGCATCCATCGACTTGCCCTGACTAACTACTGACGACCTGAGATACACGCTTACAGACTGATACTTGCCCACGACCACCAGTTTATCTCCCTACCCCCGGTTCTTACCGGGATTCGACTTCCCACCTTTGGGGTCTGCTTTTTGGATCGCTCCAGCCCCCCTTCGCGATCCTTGAGGCAGACCCCTAATTTTTTGAACGGGCGCTTCGATGCCCGCGCGCGGGTTTGGCGGGGCAGGCGATGCGCCACCCAAGCCCCCCCGGGCTCCCCCCCTCTCTAAATCACGTCGAACGCGATCGAATGGCGGATGTCCTCGCGCGTGAAGGGCTGGACTCCGTGCCACACATAGGATGGAAACAGCACGAGTTTTCCCGGCTCGGGACGGACCAAGAAGCGCGGGCGGTTGCGCGCGGTCACATAGGTGTCGGGAGGGCCGCCGATCTGCAGGCAGCCCTCGCCCGTCTGCCAGACATCGTCGGGCAGGTCCGGAACCCTCACGTAA
>Ga0207899_1000798_pt1 | contig 10864 bp, 24 predicted proteins | sample MalvirmetaMSP134_FD_184235 | JGI IMG/M metagenome (GOLD analysis project Ga0207899, IMG submission 184235) | Marine viral communities from the Deep Pacific Ocean - MSP-134 (SPAdes) | ecosystem: Environmental > Aquatic > Marine > Oceanic | place: Pacific Ocean | collected 2011-06-28
AAGATAGGAGGATAACATGGAACATCTCACTAAGTTCATCGGCAAAGTCAGGCCGCAGATATTCCTGGCACTCTCCATACTGGGGGTGATCGCCTATGTGGGTATTCAGCACGACCTGAACGAGATAGCCGTCGGGTGCTTGGCGGGCATTATTGCGCTCGCGAAAGACGTGCTCCAGTCCGACTCCGACAAATGATCGGTCTACTCTAGGGCGACGCCATTATATCCGTGGCATCGCTGGCCCTCCACGTCACTGCGAAGCTCCCAGACGCGCTCCCAGGGTCCACGCCAACCTCGTATGGCTGGCTTTCGGATCGCCACATCCATAGAACGCATGGACGACAGAAGATGTGGTGAACGTCCTTACAGGACTTGCACCATGTCCCCACCACTGGCCCGTTGCGTCCATCGCATTCAGCGCACTGTGTCATCTCACTCCTTTGTCTGCCCGGGGGCATTCCGCCTTTCTTTCATAGTGCCTGTGGCACAGCGTCTTAGCATGGGAGACTTTGTCGCAGTCGGGGAGTGAACACAGACGAGGCGTGGTAGAATGGAGAGGCATCGAAGTTACTCCTTCGGTGTGATATGGGCAGGACGCCTGAAGTCCTGCCCATCTATTTTACCACAGGCGATAGGTCACGAATACAGTGCTTGCAGGTGGGTGCGTCTGCCGTCTCAACGAAAGGGCGTCCCCCTCCCCCAACCCAGGTGCAGAGCTTGATCGGGTAGCCCAAAGGCGAGTAGAAGGCGTGGAACTCCCCGTGGCGCGTCAGTCGCGCAAACACAGGCTTGTCGTCGGGCGAAATTCGGAGGTAGAACGGCATCGCTATGCCACTTCCTCGATCAGCACTTCGGTCCGTGATTCATTTTTCGCACAGATGACGAAGCGATGCTCGCCGTAGACAACGTGGTCGGGGTCGTCGTCGGGCACCGCGCCGCTGTCCACCAGGTAGCCGTCAACGAAAGACTTCATCCCAATTGCCAAGTTATCCGCGTCAATCTTTCTATCGTGGTGGAAAGTGAAAGTAATCTTGGCTTTCTGAAACGGTCCCACCTTTGGATGCCCGACTTCCTTGGTGAGGGCTAGCGCATCGTCGCGCATCCGAAACGCAGCGTGATACTTAGCCATATGGTGCGCCCGCGAATTCCCCCGCAGCGACTCCGGCGGCACCCAGGGGAGCGTCAAGCGGTGCTCACCCATCGTCGCGCCCCAGCAGCCTGTCCAGGGTGGCCTGGAGCTCAGTTGTCATGCGATACCTCTAGCCTCTGGCCCTCCAGCCACCTCTCAATCGATGCCTCGTTGCCAAACGAGGGGTCGCCCGGAGCATACGCCGTGTACGATTTGAACGCTTCATAGTCGCCGTGACAGAGACCAGGTCCAACGTCCCAATCGACGGGGTTTGTGCAGCCCAAGATGCCGCAGAATCCGGTGTGAGTTTTCGTCATGTCGTCTCCTCTGGACACTTATATTCCTCGCGGTGAAAACGTAGATAATATCCATCCATCCATGTACCGCATGAACATTGCACCCAGTTTACAAGCGGGTACATTCTGCGTTCGTAGTCATTGGTCGGCTCTGGTGGCTTATCAGTCGTCATGCCGTCTCCTATGACCATGAAACTGGGACCCCCGTGTCGTCTTTCTGCACCCGGATGAGATGCCGCTCGCTGCAAACGTATCCCCCACCATGATTCTGCCCATCCTTGCCTACGTAGGCCGAAAGCCCCGTCGCTCTTGTGACTTCGCCGTCAAATGCACACCTGATCTGGTAGTACTGGGCTTCCCTGTCCGGCTCGACGAACACCTTCAGATGCGCGAGATTCCGGTGGTCGCCAGTGTAGGACACATGAAAGCCCCTCCGCGTTCGCCTACGGCGCTCCTGCGGCGTCTCATAGGATTTCCTGGCAGGGGGGAGATACCGAACATTGCCGCAAATACGGCAACTGGGGTCTTCGTCGTACCGCGATACCATGTCGCCCAGGCACTTGCTGCAGCTCTTGATCATGATGGTCGTCATCTTAGGCAAACCTCGCATGGCCTTGCGGTATAGCCGCCCACTTGGGTCGCCAGCCAGTCGCCACGAACGCGCTTCCCGCAGACGGCAAGCAGTCTCCCTGTGGTTGGCACCAGGTGGGCGATGCGAGGGGTGTTGAAGCGCCACACATACCCGCGTGGCGCATTGGCAAGCGGCACCTTGGCAAGAGTCATGTCAGGTGCTCCATGAGAACCTTGCCGATATACTCCGAGTAGGCTGGCGGGATGGCCTGGGTGCACTCGTCTGGGGTGGCCCACGGCATTTCCATATATGTGGGCCACTCTGATTTGATTCCCTTCCAACTATGTGGGCGTGGCTGGCCACCACCATGCCCTGTCACTGTAATAGGGCGCCCTTGTTCTTTGTGGCGACACTGCGGTCGGAGCACTAGGAAGCTTGTCTCGAAGTTCCTGTGACGTCGCACGGGAAGCCCAAACATCGACCCACACAAGATGATTCCCGATTCATAGGGAGCACCGATTACATTCTCAATCATGTATGGTTTCTTTGCCCACTGAAGAAAAAGGCGAGTTGGGCCATAAAGGTCAGGGTGGCCAGCATGGTTGCGACTCATTGAACAATAACGCTGACACGGTGGGCTGGCCCACACTGCGTCGAACTCCGACAGGTCCACGGTGAGTGCGTCTTGTTGGTGGAACTCGAACGGATAGTGGGGCTGAGGTTCAATATCAAAGCCCACGACCTCAAAGCCTGCTCGGTGAAGGCCCATCGCACTGCCGCCCGCGCCTGAGTATAAATCTGCTATTCTCAACTTCGTCATCTCTATCTCTCAGCCTCAGCCTTCCTTCGCTGGAGACACGGTGCCTGACCGTTGCACTTCGTATCACAATCCAAGCACCGGACCATGCCGAAGCGATCACGCCTGGGCCTGTTCGTCGGCTTCAGGCAGCACACACACGTCGGCTGGTAGCCGCTGCTCTTGAGCGCACGACGGTCCCGCTCGGCGATTGCCTGGTCCCACGTGAGGCTCACAATCCCCTCAACGCCCGCTGCATCGCTTCGGCATACGGGGTTACCTGTGGCCGGAAGCTGACCTGGCACAGGCTGTAATGCGACCACCACCACTCGCGGCCTTGCTCGCAGAACTCCACGGTATGGTGGAGCCATGAAAACGATTCTATGCTGACTTCAAAGTAGGACACATTAACTTCGCCGATCATTAACTTGCGACTCCAATCTATTACGCCAACCAATCCGTCTCGATAATCTTCACTCGCTGCCGCTATGCCATGTCCATCGAATAATGTGGCGAAGGCGTCTTGCTGTTTAGCGGTTAGTGCATTCCAATCCTCAGCCAACTCTGGCAATGCGCCATATGCACACCGATCATTCCCCACCATAGCCGTCATGACACTATTCCTTCTGGGTATAGGGGTAACATGACACTTCCCCCTTTAGGGGGGAGAGTGTCACTATACCTCCATAAACCCTTACTGGTGTCGCGCAGGCATAATCCGTGCCTGACGTGACAAACCCAAAAGTGTCACGTGACAGATCGCCCCAGGCACAAACATGACTGTCACGTGACAGATTCAACTTGTCACCTCGTCGAAACGGGGGTGCCTTGCCCACAGGGTTGGGTGTGTGTCTGGGAGTGCCGTAAACATCACGTTCTTATGGCGATTGAGTGTTTGCAAGACGGTGTTCTCGGGCAGTTCTAATTCGTCTGCGATCTCACTTACTGTGAGTTGTTGGTTCTTCAAAAGAGCGAATATCTGGTCCTTAACTGACGTTTTGCTTGCAAGGTCGGGCACACCCTGTATGTCAATTTGATTCAGCCTAACCGCGTTGTCTGCGAAAACTAGTTGGAGCCCTACGGGCTTGCTTTTTGCTGCGTTGTTGGACTTGCGGTTGTAGATACCCACGTTGATCTCGTTCGGTCGATCCTCTAGGCTCGGGATAACTTCAAAGGTCGCCCGTGGCTCGTTATGCCAGAAGACAGAATTCCCACTAATTCCCGTGTGACCGTTGCGGCGGGTCACATATGCACCAGTCGGGACTGTGAGGCAGTGGACGGTGCCTGTGTACGGGGTCTGGTCGTGGTGCCGTGTGCGGAGTGAGAGGTGCTTACGGTGGCCGATGCGGACGGAGTACCTATCGAGATGGAGCAGTTTTGCCCTCGGGTATGCTCGGATGCTGGCAGAATAACCGAGTGTGATTGCGAGGGCTTGGATATCATCGGCCAGCTGGGGGGACGTGGTGCTATAGTCCATCGCTCCGCTCTTACGGATATGCCCATCGCCATCTATCAGTGCATCGAATAGGGCCTGCCGCCACTGGCGAGGGGCTTCTGAGAGGACAAGATCGGGAAGTCTCTTGTTCTTGGCTCCTTCGCCGCAATGGGCTTTAAGCCACGCTCCGAGCGGGATGGCTCCCCTTAGCCGCATCTGCATGACGGGTTGTTCATGTGGGCGGCTGCGCCCCTCCCATGCGCGATACTCGTAGCCGAGGGCTTGCACGGTGGACTTCATGGCATCGGCTAAGGAGCCAAGCTGCTGGGTAAGGACTGGGGCTCCTGAGTTGAGGCATCCCTCAGATATCCACCAGCCTAAGAACCGTGCCCAGTTTGTATCTTGCCAATCGGGGTGAGACGCCCTGCTGTCGTTGATGCCTGTTGTGCCGAACGGCATCAGCCAGTTGGTGGCACCGAGGTCTTCCGCGTTGTGGAAGTCCCATGTGCGAGAGTTCTTCAGTGTCCGCGAACTGCCGATGGGCAAATCATAGCCCGGTTTTACAACCATCCGGTGGTTGGGGGTCACTAGCATGTCCAGACTGGCGCCGTGCAGATGCACCATGTCTCCATCGTATTCATATCGGTGGAGAGCCGTTGGCTTGCCCCATTTCAAAGCACCTGTCTCTAGATCAAAGCAGGCGACAAAATCTTCGATGGTCACGTCTGGGTGATTCTTCCATCCATTCTGGGTGAGAACCTCGGTGTCGGCTGAGTAGCAGCCGAAGGGCATACCGCCGCTTTTCAGCTTGACTGAGTGGGCGATAACGGTGGCTGAGACGTTAAGACTCCGAAGGGCATTCATGAATCGCAGGGCCATCTCAGCCTTTTCGGGTTCTCCCCCGCAAGCGGCGGCGGCGCTATCGATCACTACGTAGCTGACGGAGAAATCGGTAATCGCTTTCTTGATACCACGTAGGTGCTCCGTAAGCGGGGCGTAGCATCGCATGTATGGGAGATCAGTGGCGATGCCCTCAAGCTGTTGCCCGGCGAGAAGCTGTTTCAATCGCCACGCATGGGTTTTGTCATTCGTTTCCCAATCCAAGTAGAGCCCCCTGTGGGGCGTGATGGGGGCAAAGGGTCCAACCTGAATGTTGGAGTGCATCGCCAAGGCCAGGGCTAGGCTGATGTAGCTTTTCCCCCCGTCGCCTCTGCCAAACATGATTGTAGTTTCGCCCTCTGAAACGAATGGGTGGATTGCGAAACGTGGGGGCGTTGCGTTCGTTGGCGATAGGAGGATGACAGGGACGCTATTCTCAAACGTGTCTGAGGCTAACTTGGCAGTGGTCTCTAATATGCTGCCCCAGTCTATCTCCTCGATACGACTCTTTAGGTAGCGCACCAAGGTCGCCCGTCCGCTGGTGGAATATAATCCCCAGTTCACGGGACCATGCACTCTCGGGTTCATCCCCGGGCGCGTGGTTGTAATCTCAAGCCGAGCCTGTAGCCCGTCGCGGGAGTGATGAACGCTGCTGAGGCTGAGACTAATCTGGTGTTCTTCCCAGGTGTAGATGAAATCTTCGCCATCGCGTCGTTCGATAGGCGGGTTGGTGATCTGGGCTTCCGCTGCTCGTTGCTGGTAGCGGGTAACGGATTCGATGGTCCGGTGAAGCTCCGTAGGGTCCATTGGGGGTGTGCAACGTGAGGCGAAGTCCTGCATTTGGGCAGCGATGATGTCAACGGCCATGCCCTTGGAATGGAAGTACCCGATCAGGCGAGCCGCAGAAGTGTTGCGGTTTTTTAATGGAGCCCCAGCTCGAAGCAACTGAGATACCCAGTTTTCCGTCTGGGGGGCATCTGGCTGCGTTCCGTTATCTGACGGAGTTGTCAGTAACTCCTTCGGCAGAGTAACCAGCGCCGCCATGTCTCGATCACGAAAGACGGTGTAGGGTCTGCCGTCGATTGTGGAAGGCGGCACGACGATGTATCCGCCGTCGTTTCGAGTGTCGATTCCAGGCCAGAACGCTCCCCCTTGCCTGAGCTGATCGTTGTAGAGGAAAAGGATATGCTTGCCATCGTTGGGCGTCGCGTGCATCCGGCTCTGAGGCAGTGAGGCCAGGTGTCGCTTGTAAGAGCCCTCTCCGTGGGGGGAGTCGATGTCAACCACAGAAATGCCTGAGACCTCGCCCGTAGGGATGGCGAGGTTGGCATCAGGCCACATCTCCCACCATTTCTTGATCTGGGATTCATCGGTAGTAGCGTCTTTGAATCCATGCTGGGTTCGGGGGTGTTTCCCCTGGCTTTCGCACTCAGCGTGGTTACAACTACACTGGCCCTTGTCAGAGGAATGCACAGGGAATACGGGCGTTCCGTTCCGGGCATAAGCCAGGGCGGTATCGAGTAGTTTGCTCACGGGGCAAGCATGACAGGCGTTGTGTTATGCCTAGTCGGGGAGTATACTTGGAACGAAGTCACGGCTACTACTCCTAGCCTTGGCGAATTAAGCCCCGGTTAGCTATTAACCGGGGTTTCTTTTATCTCGTTCGTAGATCACATATGGGTTTATAGGGCCAGTCCCAGCGATATAGCCTCGCTCAATCGTTGTGGTACGCATTTAGTCGGAGTTCTCTTTGCGTGGCTTATCCCAGAATGAGCTTCGGCAGCCCGGGCATTGTGCTGGGCGACCTTCAACGCGGGGCACCCAACCGTGCCCGCACTGGAGACACCGGAATCCCTTTAGTAGAATCTCTGGCATGTTACCTCTTTAGGATAGTTTACTATTCAAGCAAGCGGGAGTCAAGTTCTGAGTGGCCTATTCCGGCTCAATTCTCCTCAGCAGGAAAGCAAGCCACGGCGACCCGCCCATCCTTCAGGTGACGGGAGGACCACAGCTTGCTCGGGTCGGCTAAGCGAAGGTGTCGCACCAGCGATCTTAGCCCACACGCACTCTTCCCCTCTGCGCGCTTACAGGTAATCCCGTCATGGGATACGATCATTGCGGTGTTAGGCTCCATTGCTTCCAAGGCTGACCGTTGCCAGGACTTGGTGCCTTGGCTACGGCTACCAGCCCTGGCGAGTCTTCGCAGCAGCTTCTCGAAGTCTGCCATGTCCATCTTCTCGATCTTTGGGGTCATCGTTGCTCCTTTGCGTGATAGGCTACTAGTTCCACGCTAGAGGCGAAGCGGACGTTGTAAGCCTTCTCGATGCGAGGCGCGAGTCTAGCGGCGGTGTGCTGATAGCCATAGTTGCTGAATCGGACCTCGCCAGGGTGGTGGCACTGTCGGCAGCCGGTATTGACCACATATCGGTGCCTGTCAGATGCGTCGCCCGGTTCTCTTGCGACCGGCCACGGCCCTGACAGGACTATCGGATCGTGCTGGTGTTCCATCATTCGATCTCTAGGCGAGCCGCGATCTCGATGATGGCGCTATCCCATCCGTCTCGGAAGTCGCTGCCTTCAAACCTACGTTCTTGCATCTCGTCCAGGTGGGCCTTGATGCGTTGCCGCCAGAGGGCGTCGTGGAGAGTCACCGCATCTTCGGCGTCGGTCTTCCGTTTGCTGAGCCAAGCGATAAACTGCATCATATTCGTACCTCGTCTTCTGGGTCGGCGATTTCCTTCGCAGGGTCGGCGTCCTCGTTGCCGTCAGGGGCGTCGTCGCCCAGGAGCTCATCCAGGGCGAGGTCGTCTCGGATGGCCCATCGTGCGACGCAGAACGCGAACAGCTTCTCCGGGGTGTTGAGGTTGTGCTTGGCCGCGAACGCCTTCAGCCCCTTGCCGCTGGTGTCGCCGTCGGTGACGTGGGCCAGGTCCTCTTTTGCGGTATCGCCTCGGGCCTCTTTCGCCTTGCTAAGGAACGTCGCCATTGCTTCCTTGCCCCAGGCGTTAACCTTGGGGGCCGCCGTGCCTCCCTGCTTAGCGGGCTTCTGGTAGGCGCACCAGCTATCCCCGTCTCGGTGCGAGTACCAGGTGGAGCCGTCTTTCTCGAACTTCTGGAACGAGACCCCATGCTTCTCGCAGAACGGGGCGGATTCGTCGCGGTCGTTGCGTTCGTCTGGCTGGGAGCCACCAGTTTGCATTTCCTCGGCGGTCGTCCCCTGATAGCCTGCCAGCAGAGCGACGGCGGCGTAGTTCATCCGGTACGCCTTGGACTCTGCGCGGGTCTGAGCCATGCTCTGGACGGCGACGTGCTGCATCCAGCCACGCTTGCCCTGGGCGACGTGTTCATCCATCCCGCATGTCATGGTGGCACCGCCCTTGGTGAGTCCGTCTCGGCCAATCAGGAGCACCTTGGCCTCATAGGCCACGATTACCCCGCCGATCTCAATAGGCCGGGTCCACTCTGTAGCGGCGCTGACGCCGTCGAATTTTCCGATGACCTGCCAGGATTCAACCTGGAGGTACTTTTTGCCTTGGATGGTAGCGTAAGCCTTAGCGCCGTCGATGATGGCGACGACAGCTCTGGCCCGCTCCTGGGTGAGTGCGACCTCCTCCGCAGGGGTGAGGGCGATGTCGCGTGGTGCGCCTGGGCCGCCCTCGATGGGCACCAGGTCCGTAGGCTCGTCGATGATGTCTGGTTCGTTGGTCATGTTATCTCCTTCGTGCTTTTTCATGGTTGCGTTGACAGATACGGCATACACGTTCCCCCCTGGGTGGTGTGTATGTATTCGTCTGGTCAAAAATGTGGCCGCGCTTACAATGGGTCTTGCGAGCGTTGATTGCGGAGAAACTCTCGCCACGAAGGGTATTGACTCGCAGAGTCACTGGCTCAAGGTGCAGTGGCCTCACGCAACCACGGTTGCGGCATAGGTGGTCAGGCACAAGGCCGTCAGGGAAAAGCCCCACGAGAGTTTCATAAGCGAAGCGTGGGGCTCGTACCATTTTCCCGTTGAGGCTGAATGTCCCATAGCCACGAACGCGGCATCCGGTCCATTCCCAGCAGGGGGTACCATTCCAGAGCGGACCATTCTTATCAACCCTTGCCCAGAAGCGTTCTTGCTCGTCTGGGCGGGGTAGAAGCTCAGTGCTCCCGGTGGCTTGCAGGCGTCTATAGTGGAGACGACAGAATCTCTTAGCGTGGTGAGGCTGGTTGCATTCAGGCACAGAACAGATGCGGATGGTGATAGAATGGGGAGGCATCATGAAGTATCCTTTCATGGTGTGTGGAGCGGCACTGCTAGACACGGTGTCGCTCTTTCATTATACCACACTAAGGCATTCCCTCTAGGTGAAGTTCTCCACTGAAATGATCTCTGCGAACTCCGACATCGTGCTGGAGGTCGAGCTCGTCGAGGTCGCTGTACGGTGGCTCCGGCTCGTCCGGTATGGTTTCGGGAGGGTCGGCCACCTTCTTCGGCACAACCTTGTCGGGGTCGATGCCGAGCGTTTCCATCAGGGCGTCTCGGTGGGCGCGGTGGTTGGCGGCTTCCTCTTTCATCATGCGGCACATACGGTCGCAGAAGAACTCGTTCCCGCAGATCGAGCACTTACTAGGCATCGTGGGTTGATCCCGTCTTGGCGGGTTCCGTCGCCTCTCGCAGCATACCGCCCTCCATTATGCGCCGTGCGTGTTTCTCACAGTAGATGGTGCCCTGCACCTGGTACTCGGCCTCTCGGTCGCACAGGAACTCCGAGGACTCCCGTGCGGGACATTTAAGTTCAGTCATCGTGGTCCTCCTTGTCGTTCAGGCTCATAACAATGGTGACTTGCTGATACCAAGCTTCATTCTCGTTGAGGTCCCCCTCTCTACGCCCGCCGTCTATGAAATGCGGGTTTCCATAGCCTTCTTCGGCGGATTCGTTGAGCTCCACTTGGATGTCGTGTGCGTTTCCGGCGTCCATTGTTATGGCGATGTAGTGTCTACTCATCGTGGGCCTCCTTGAGGGCTGATTCCAGCGGGATCCCGGCGAGTGCGGCTTTGATCTTCGGCAATAGATCGCAATACAGTTGGTCCAACTCCCCGCTATCATTGCCCGCTGCGTCGTCGAGTCCCTGGACAGCGCGGAGCATGTCGGCCAGGGTGTCGTGGGAGCTGAAGGTTGCCTTGACGAGACCTGCTTGGAGCTGGTCGGTTGTTAGAAACCCCACGGCCAGCGTCTCAGCGCTACGGCGGCGGTAGTGTTCTCGTGTTTGACGGTTCTTTTCACTCCAGATGGCGTCTTTCTTGTTTTTTCTCTCTTTGGTCGCTACGGGGTCGTGTTGCCAGCACCACCACTTGGATTTCCTCTCGATGGTCCCGTCTCTGCCGCATGGGGAGCGGTGGAGGCTGAGATTATCAAAGACTCTTTCGGCGCATCCTTGTTTGCTCATTCTGGCGACCTCGCCGTGTTCTGTGCCGCCTTGAACGCATCAGCGTCGGCGCGTCGGATGCGGATCTTGAATCCTATTTGCTGCCAAGGCAGTGTTCCATCGCGGCGTCGCGCGTCCACGTATTGCACGTCGCACTGCCACAGGGCGGCGAGCTGTTGCCGGGTCAGTAGATCGTCGGGGCTGGTCTTGTTCGTCATGTTCGTCTCCTGTCAGGGCTCGGGGTTAGTAAGGGCCGGTGTAGCTTTGATCTGTGACGTTGACGGGTTCGGGCAGCGCTACCCAGGCATGAGGCCAGTTTCGTCCCACGTTGGATAGCCTATCAAAGTCC
>Ga0207899_1000803_pt1 | contig 10825 bp, 17 predicted proteins | sample MalvirmetaMSP134_FD_184235 | JGI IMG/M metagenome (GOLD analysis project Ga0207899, IMG submission 184235) | Marine viral communities from the Deep Pacific Ocean - MSP-134 (SPAdes) | ecosystem: Environmental > Aquatic > Marine > Oceanic | place: Pacific Ocean | collected 2011-06-28
TCGAGATGGCAGCCAATCTCGTTAATCCAAAGCTGCAACGCAATAGTCGCAAACGACGAAAACTACGCACTAGCAGCGTAAGCTGCTAGTCGTCCTGACTGGGTCGCCCGTAGCCCAGAGCTACATCTCAGGACGTCATCGCTTACGGGATGCTCCGTTACCCAGAGCTCACTGGTTAACGGCTAAGATATAAAGAGATCGCTTCTTGCACCCTGACCTTCGGGTCGCTTGAAGTTAAATTAATAGAAGGACGCTATGCATGTAGACTCTCAAGGTTGAGTACTGGCGGACGCGGGTTCAATTCCCGCCGTCTCCACCAACTACCCAGAGAAAAGCCCCTGATTTCAGGGGCTTTTTTCGTTTTACCGGCAAACTTTTCCTGCCAGGTGTCAACCAGGAGTCAACCGCCCTAAGGAAGCATCAATTCCCGTAGTTTTCTCTTATCGCCCATCACATTTTGAACAGCAGCCTCCATCGCTGATTTGCATCGCGGGATTCCCATATACGCTTGAATATCAACTGAGTCAGGGAATGCACCGGGAGAATTATCTCTGGCTATTTCATTTACCGTGCAGAAACAAACATCTGTGACGATCTTGTCAAAAGCGGGACTCATCTTAATTGCTTTATTCCGAGCAACGTCCGGGCTCTCCCCGTTTTTTTCTGCCTGCGTAATAAAGTCTTGAGACTGAGGGAAAACGATCGATTTCCTGCAAAAATTTACAGATTCATAGAAGTTCTCGGCGTTCCATCCATCACGATAGTCGGTGTTCGCGAATGCTGGTATAGAAATAGCCGCACATGCCAATGCGAGGAAAAACTGCCTCATTGAACTTTCCTTTTCATATGGTCATTAGTGTAGAGCTGCACTTCACGTACATGCCGCTATCAGCCTAATTGGATTACCAGCAAAGGCAACCCATCAGGCCAAAAGGCACCGCAATCTCTCACTCAGACTGGGGGGAGCGTCGAGGACTGTCGTGAGGCAACAATGGAACTAAAGGTCAATTGAAGGTCGATAGCGCCCAACCGCGTCTAAGTGGTCAGGAGCCAAATGGGCATACCTCATCGTCATGTTTATTGTTGAATGACCCAAGACTCTCTGAAGGGTGAGCAAATCCCCTCCATTGCTCATGAAATGACTGGCGAAGGTGTGACGCAAAATGTGAGCACACTGACCGGTAGGCAGGGAGACACCTGACCTTTCGACGGCTCTTCTGAAAGCTGAAATCGTTGAAGTTCCGAAAGTTCCGTACTGTTCGAGGTGTTTTTTAAGAGCTTGATACAACTCGTTCGAGATGGGGACCGAACGCTTCTTACCCGATTTGGTCTGGTCGTACATCACTCGAAAAGGCTTCAGGCGGTCGAGAGTAAGACTCTCTGCTTCCGACCATCTCGCTCCGGTCTCTAACGAAAGCCTAGCTACCAAAAAAACATGGGGATTCGTTGTCCTGGTGCGCAACTCAGTAAAGATGGCCCGAATTTGGTCCTGATTCAGGTAACCCATCTCTCGCTCCTGAATCTTAATTGGTCGAATGTTCCGAAAAGGGTTCTGGTAGCTAATTTCCCCTGTTCGATGCAGTTCATTGAAAACTGCGTTTAGATAGCCCAAATCATTGTTACAGGTCTTCGGAGCAGTACCAGCTTCTATACGCAAGGCCCGATAGACCAAGTAATTGTTGGCAGTGAGCCTAGCTGCAACGGGGTTTCCAAAGGCCTCAGCCATACGCTTCAAATGCCTGTAGCGACGCTCTCCGTCCCGAAGGTATTTTCCATGTGAGAGGTACCAGAGATTGAGGAGCTCCGAGAGCTTTCTACCATCTTTCTTCAAATGCGGAATCGATGTCCCCGAATCGTGCTGACTTAACACCCAACGCTCGAATCGTTGAGCTTCCGACTTCACATCAAAAGATTTCCGAATACGTTTCTGCCCCCGCCCACCAGGCTGGATATCCACCTGCCATCGTCCCGACGGTAGCTTCTTGATCATGCGGCCACCTTGGTCAGCAGTCGTCGTTTTATAAGGCCATCCTGGACGAGCTGGAACAGTTCGTTCTCATAGATTTCCCGCCTTCTGTAATAGGCGCACAGATCCTCCCAAAGCCCCGATTTCTTGAGGCAGTCCCAGGCATGTCGTGGGTTAAACCGGTTGCGTGCATAAATGGACAACAGATTGCCAAAGGCCAGGGAGACGTTCTTTTCGTTGCCGCAACCGGGTTCCTTTTTTGCGCGTTTGTAGAGCAGATCCGGGGCTGAGTAGCCGAAGCCGATATCATCGCGGAGTTTGGTCCAGATCGGGTGCACCCACTCCCGCTTAACCTCGTACCGGTTGCCCTGGAGTGCGTATTGCCAGAGGCCGGTCAGGTGAGGAACCGCGTCCATGTAGGTGTAGATGGGCTTCATGTTCGGTGTGCCCTGGGAGATCTCGTTCACGATCCGGTGATGAAAGCGGATTTCCAGACGCCAAACGGGTTTATCCGGGTCATAGCAGGTGTTCGGGAAGCATTCTTCATTGCTAGCACATTCCCAAATGGATTCCATGAAGGCGCGTTTGTCGCTAACGTCGATTTCCTTGGACTTGTCGTAGAGGCAGACCTGCAGGCTGTTAGCTTTACCGAAGGTGTAGGTTTCGCCTCTGCCGTTGACGGTAGAGCCTTCCAGGCCTTGGAAATGAAAGTCACTCATGCCGTTGTGGACGCTGATCGTTCTGGCTCGGGTGACAAAGTGCTGAGCGAAATCTTGGGGCGGTTCCCAGCCCTGAAAATCCACAGCCAGGTGAAGGGCGATACCAACCGGGTTGATGTTCGTGAGGAAATACATACCCCACTCGGCCAATTCGTCGTGGATCTGCTGGCTGGAACGTTCATAGAGCCAACGCGGGGAGGTCTCGATCTTAACGTGAGTGCCCAGGGTGTCGGCTTCGGCGTAGAAATTCTGCAGTAGGATGGTCAGACCGTATTCCCGATTTTGCAGGATGTATTTAAAGCCACCCCTCCTGCCGGACTGGAGTCTAAAGGGGATTTTCTTGATGGTGACGGTTGCGTCGTAGCCGGATTCGTATTCGGTGGCGATCTCCGCGAGGATTTCCGGTTTCAGTCTGCCCTGGAAGAGTTGCCGGACCGTGTCGGTGCCGGTCCAGAGGACGTTGACGTTGTTCAGGTTCACTTGCTGGCCTTCGGGACCGATAAAGAGGTCCCCTTTACCGATTTCCCCGGTGGTGGTGTCCAGTCGTTCGAAGTCTCTGATTTTCATCTGTGGCTCACTGTGGTTCTGTGTGGTTAAAAATCGACTACCGTCGTTTTCTATGAGACGTGTTACAGCTGCATTCGCCGGTGGGTTGTGCGCCGGTGATGGGGTTGGCTTCGTGCATCCAGGCTTCGTTGCAGGTGTCACCCGCGACCCAATACAGGGAGCGGGAACCACCCTGCCAGGTGTTGGTGCGGTGTCTATAAAAGCAAGCGCCCCACTGGCTGGGGCTGGACGTGGCCGGTTGGCCACCGTTGGAGCGCTCGACCTTCACCATTTCATGACTGGCGAGCTGGTCACTGACGTAGGCTTCGCAGGCGGCATCCGGTGTGGGGTAGCTGAGATCGGCCGTATTCCAGCCGTACAGTTCAGCCTTCGCCGAAAAAGAGACGAGGCCGAGCCACAGGATCAGACATCCTTGAAGAGATAGACGCACAGCGCAGCCCCCATCATGAAGAATGTCCAGTCCCACAGCTCGGCCACGGTTACGCTCCTACTTGATCATGCTCAGCAGGAGACGGGCACCTTTGCGCACGACGTAGAAGCCGGCCAGGACGCCCACCACGGCGATGACGCCGGCGATTTCACCGGAAAAATCCAGGCCACCGGTGACGGTGGACCAGTCGGCTGCGTTGGCGGCAGATGCGCCCAGGAAGGTCATGGGTACGGCTGCGAACGTGGCAGCGGGTTTCATGTACTTGCGGGCTTTGGCCGCCTGGAACTTGATTGCGTTCATAGTGATTACCTCAGCATTTTCAGGAGTTGACGGCCGCCCCATGCGACCGCCATCAGTGGCAAGGTCACGCTGAAACCCTGGAAAAGCGCTTCAGCGATCATTGCCGGGGTGTACTCGACGGGAATCGTGTACACCACCTGGGTGATGGCGCCGGTGCAGTCCCAGCCAGAGGCCGTTGCTGTCCAGTCGCCGTCACACAGGATTGCTTTGCTCACCGGTCAGTCTCCTTTCGGGTGTCCGGTTACGCGGATTTCTTGATGGGTTCCTGAGGCTTGAGCTCCAGGGCCTTGAAGGTGATCTTGCCGCCCTGCCCGGCTTTCATCTGGGCTTTGACGGTGAACATGCTCGGGAGATTGCCGGCGTGATTGCGGAGCTGGTCGATGTGTCTCCAGTCGCAGGCGATTTTCATGACTTCGTTGCCGACACGGTTGTCGTCGTCGGCTTCGGCTGGGGAGTAAGCCCACAGGGAACCGCCTCGGTTACCGTCGATGTCGTAGCGGGTGGCGCCGATGATCATGAGGTTCAGGTAGTTTTCCATTATGTGTGTCCTCTGGTTTCGTTGGGTGTTGCTGTTGCTTGGGTTGCTGTTGGCCTTCCGTTTCCAGGTCGGAAATCAGGAAGGGTGTTGAATCTGGTGTTCTGCGACCCCTTTGGGGCGGGCTCTACTCGCGTTGCTCCTGGCCACTAAGGTGGCCACCCTTACGGGTAACGATCCCTGTCGCCTGCCGCGCTCCGCTTGCCTCCTGTGCTCATGGTTCGGAATCAAGGGGCGGTCGTCCTCCCCCGACATCCTCACCACTCTGTGTGCGCACTGTGGACCAGCCAGAGCCCGCCACAAGGCCAGGGGGCCGTTGGCCCTGGCGCTGCGCGCCAGCCTTGCAGCGGTCACTGCCCGGCCCCCTGATCGTGCGCGAGTGGTGACGATGACGGGGGCGGACTCGAAGACTTTTCAGGGGGTTGGTCCTGAGTGCCAAAGCTAGGGCAGCCAGCCTCCAGCCAGGCGCGCAGAACGGAACCGCCGAGGGTCCAGAGATCGGTGCCGCGTTGGATGGCTTCCTGCTGCAATTGCAGATAGATGGAGGACGGGGCGCAGACGTAGAAACGGCGCTCTTTGTCTTCCACCTGGTTCTGTCTCGGGGGAATGGTGCTCATGGTTGCGTCTCCGTGACGTTGGGAAGATCCAGCTGGCCACAGTCCCAGGCGTCCCGCAGTTGAATGAGGCGGTCAAAGGCCGGGCTGTGATGGCCGCTGGCTTCCAGTTCGTGGATCAGGGCGTCGGTGAAGCCGGCTTTGCAGCGGGCCATGTAGTCGCACGGGTAGTCGGTGCGGACTTCCTGCAGGTGGTTTAGGCGCTGCAGGAGAGTGTTAAAAAGGCCTTCCAAGGCCTGGACAGTAAGCGCAGAGGGCGGACGAGGGCCCTGGAAGGCAAAACTTGGGTTGTGGTGGCGTGTCATGCCCCTACCCTCACTGCTTCGCCGGCATGAGTAGCGGCCCAGGTGTTGAAATCGGTGACGGTGTTCTGGAGCGTGAACTGGCTCAGGGCGTTGACGCAGTCCATGGCGTAGTTGAAGAGGTCGTCGTCGAGCTCGTTGAACGCTTCGGCCATGCCCAGCAGTTTGGTGATGCTGTCGCAGTAAGCGTCCCACTCGCCGGTGTTGTAGAGGTGGACGGCGACGTTGACGACGGACTGGATGCTTTGCTGTTTGCGTTGCCGCAGGGCCGGAGTCATACGAAGGCCTCCAGGCGGATGCCTTTATAACGTTGACCTGGTAACGCGCCGCAAGTGGCCAGTTGTTCGCGGCGAAGGACCACGGAGTCCGGGAGGGTGCCTTTCACGCTTTGGAAGTAATCCAGGTAGGCGTCGAGCTTGGCGCGGATTTTCAGGGCCTTCGGGTTGTCGTTGAAGCGGACGGCGTCGCCGTTCACTGGGTGCTGCTCGGTATAAGGAGAGACGAAAGACCAGCCAGCGGCACCGTTGATGCGGTCACCGCCTACGGCCATCCATTGGCGGCCTGACGCGCTAACAGCTACCGTTCCAGGGGCGAACATGCGGGCTGGGCCTAAGCGGTCAGCTGAGGCAACAAACTGTTCACCATTAAAGAACCAGAAGCCGGGTACGGTAGCCCCGCCTTTATGGCCAACCTCAACGAACACCTGGACAGCGCGGCCAACCTGGTTAAGACGCTTCATTGCCAGTCCTCCTGATCCATTGCCTGTTGCGACAGTGCGGCGATGTTCACCATGCGCACCCGGCCAATCTTCAGGGATGGCAGGTGGCCCTTTTCGATCTGGCCCCTGACCTGCCCTTCCGTTAAACCCGTGAGCTGGGCATAGCGGTCCTGGGTCATGACCGGGGTTGCTAGCAAGATGATTTGTTTCTGCTCGTCCACTGTTTTGCACTCTGCTACACTGAATTTCACATATTCACTCAGTAACAAATACCTTGTACTGAGTACTTTTTACTTACTCTAGCAGAGTGAGTATATTTTACTATTTTGAATTAGCTATGATCAGAGAACGGATAATAGAGATTTTCGATACCATGGAGCTCACCTCTAAACGAATGGAGGAGCTAACCGGTATAGATCGCTATAAATGGGGAAACATCAGAGGAAGGAAGCAGAAGGTTAACGAAGACTACCTGGAAGCTTTAGCTGAGATTTTCCCCCAGTACTCATACTGGATCATGACCGGGCAAACTATCCCGGAAGCTGGTCAGATCAGCCCAGAGATAGAAAAAGCACGGAAGGAAAACAGCCTGAAAACAGGATAGGTTTCAGCCTGGCGGCAAGAATCGCCAGTTCTTGGTATGGAGACCGACGAGGGGAACTATAAAAACAAAAGGGCTGGCCGTCGTAGTGTGTGGTGGCGGCATCAGGCAAATTGGATTAAGAGCAATAGCGGACAGATAAAAGTTCAATATTCTACTAGAGACTCTAAACCAAAATATACTTAAAAAATTACAACCTGAAAATCATAAAAATAAAACCAATGGCTAAAACCTTTAAGACGGCTTTAACTCCAAACCATTTTCATTCAAATGCCTATTAATCCGAAGCTCCAATTCACGATATGCTTCCAAATATGAATATTGCTTCTCTGATTCATGTTTCGAAAATCCCGTATAGTTCCCATTAGAATCTTTTCTAGAACCAGAAGCCTTAAACACATCTGAATATCGAAGAGGAGAGACACCAGTAAAATGTAGAAATGGAACCTTTCCCTCAACATCATCTCTAGATATTGAGTCACGATGCAAGTCTAGGGCTAGGCTTTTATCATAAGGTTCAATAAAAACAACTTTCGCTACACCTGCAGCAACGATATGCCTTGCACAGTTGTGACAAGGAAAAGTCGTAGTATAAAGTGTGGTTCCATCAGTCGATCCACCACCTCTGCGGCTCAAGCTAACAATTGCTTCCATCTCGGCGTGAACCGCTCTGGAAAACTCTATAAGATCTTTGATTCTCGCTTCTTTAAATATTTTTTTTGAGATCTCTTTCGAATTTTCTATTTTTGCATCAGAAAGTATCTTCTCTACGTCTTCTCTAATTTTATTTTTCTCAAAATCGTTTCGACAAAAACTTCCATCGGTATAGCATCTATGATCCGATTTAGAACTGGCGATATAAAGACCACCTTTATATTTTGGAACATCATTACAACCAGTTGATATAATGTTTCCATCACTATCAGAAATACTTGCCCCAACTTGCCTAGAGAGGCATGCAGAGCCCAAACCAGCAGTATAAGCAACGTACATACCGTATTCGTCACTTGTAGGAGTATGAACGCCATTTCCATGAACTAAATCGAAAAATCTTTGCACTTGACCACCGACGTCTGCTTTAGACGCATTTGCGACGGAAATATAATAATCGCAAAGATTTAAAGTCTTATCCAATTGCTGTTCATAGTCCTCACTTTGTTTTCGATCATCTCTTTCCAGCTCAACGGCATGAGTATGGCTTTCCTCACGCCCCTCCAATGGCTCCCTAATTTTTAACGACAGATTATCGATACGCTCTTCTTGACTCTGGATGGCACCAATCAGATAGAAAAGCTCACCATATACGGCTTTTAATACATCAACTTCGGCGGGATTTTTTAAGGAGTCAATTATGTAAACAGTCTTCTCTGGTATATATTGATTCGAAACACTGTAATCAGAAAGCTTTTTTTCAGGAGGTATTTCTCCTTTTTTCTTTAACATCTCAAATGAAGGCTCTGCTTTTGACATCCGATCTAAGGCAATTTTTCTAATGGCCAACTGAGCAATAACTCCGTTCTCATACTCTGCTCTTAAAAAGTTGCCTGCAGCCTGCAAATTCTTGATACGTTGGTACTCGTTATTCTCGTCATATATTGGCCTATTGGGTTCCCGGTCAAGACTCTTAAGAAATCGATTTCGAACATCATTCGATACAAGACCATCTATAGTTTCGTGGACAAGCTCGCTCATCCTATAAGGAACTACAGAGTACCCAAGACCAGAAAAATAAGCTTCAACAGCAGCCTTAATCTCTAATGTTGAAGTCCCTAATGGAAAGGCGAGGCCAACAACGAGCTCCTTAGACTTAAATTTTTCTATTCTATTTAAAAATTCGGGCTTCTCACTGTCGTTAGCGCTGTCTTTCTTTCTGCTAGGGCTCTCAATCTGGTTTTTTTTAACTGCTGCATCTGTCATAGAGACTACCAAGCGTATTTAGATGAACTCGAGTTCATGCATTTTATACGCCTTTTATCCTCATCAGTGAAGAATTTCACATGCGAAGATTCTCTATGAACTTTTGAACTGGAAACAGCTACATCAGAAAAGACTGGAAGCTCAAGCTGCGCACGAACCCTGCTATCCTTTGATTTTTTCACAGTATTCCTCCCAATTTCACGAGAATTTCGTATCTGTAGAACTTAGCATAAAGTCGATAAAAAGCTAGGACTGCGCATGTTAGCACAATGAAAAGTTCACGATTATAGATACTTCTCACAAGCAAGCGGATAATAAAATATAATATTATTATCAGTATGTTACAAACCTCTCTCTGCAGTCACCCCTCTATACAGGTATCGCGTTTGCCTGGCATCCTTGCCAGCGGTGAGCTCCGGTCATCCTGACCAAACAGCTCGGCGCCAGTTTACTGTTCCTAGTGGTAGTTTTTAGCGGGCTTGTCTTCAGGTGGTGTGCGGGATCGCCTACACGACGGTTTTTGGTTACGCCTGGTCCGCTTCGATCTTTTCACCCTCCCCCGCTTTCTCCAAGTTCGCTGGTGACTTTATTGGCTCCACTGACAATGGTTTCCTGATGCAAGTTTTCAGCAGGTGCTGGAGTGGGTCTGTGTTGGTCAGGTGTGGGTCCAGCCACATGTCGAAGTCTTCAGGTTTGAGCATGAGGGGAATGCTCTTTGGGTGGATGTGGCTAAACCTGGGATGTGGTGGCAGGGTGATGATGGTAAACGATGGAACTATGTCGCCCTGGAAGTCCCAAAGCTCGTAGAGGCCTGCAAAGGCGATAGCGCTGTTAACGGGATGGATGTTGTAGCACTGCTTATGCCCTTTCTCTCCGGTCCATTCGTGGAAGCCACTGGCCGGGATGATGGCCCGCTGGGCGTGAAATCGCTTTTTCCAGAGTGGGCTGGTTCCCAGGCTTCCCGATCGAGCGTTGAAGGTGCTGTATTTGGGTGAGGGGCGGTAGCCGCTGCCGTCGGGTTTGGGTTCGATGAGTAGTGACCAGATGGCGTCTTCCAGGGTTCTGCCCTGGTTCGTCTCGTAGACGATCTGGCCTTTTGCACCTGGTGCTATGTTGAGGCGGGTTTGGACGCGTGTGGGGATGCCCAGGATTTCGAGTAGGTCCTGGACTAGGGGGTCGTCGATTACGTTGTAGCGACCGCACATAACTCCCCCTAGCTATTAATTCACGATCAACCGTAAGCCCTTTTGTTATCTCCGTTATCAGGATCATGGTGATTGTCGTCATCCAGGACGCGCATGTCAGCAGATTTCTCACGCAGAATTCGGCGCTTTTCTGAATCCGCAAACCGCTTAAGTACCTGGCGAATGAGGGGCTGATAACCAATGCCGTTGATTTCAGCAATCATCTTGAAGTCCTCAATGAGAGACTTTTGCAGACGAATGGAAATCGGCTGCAAGCCAGCTGCTTCATTCAATGCGGCGTCATCTACGTCTTTTGATACGCGAACGAACTCTTCTTCCCGTCCCAGGGAACCGTCTTCCCAGGCTTCCGGGGTACCTTCAATTTTCTTTACCATTTTGCATCTCCCCGTCGCTTTCCGTTCTTTTGGTTCTATCTCTGCGACTTGTCTCAATTAAAATCCGTGTTTGGTATAGATACGTTCTTCTACTGGGTTTGGGCTGTAAGCCGTTTTCAGCAGTATGTCCCCATCCTTGAAAACAAAAACGATCTTGAGGCGCCGGCCATAGTCGGTTTCAGCAATGAACCACTGAGTTGGAGGATCTGTTTTATGCTCCTCCCGAGTGTCTTCCAGAAGGCGGCCCTCTCTATTTGCAAAACACTGCTGGACTTCCTCCGGGCTAACACCGTGTTTTTCAGCCAGCTTCTGCTTCACTGCAGATGAATATTTCAGCGCCATCGTGATCCTCACCGATTTTGTATATACAAAGTATATACCGAAGATAAACCAAAACCAACCGGGCTAAGTGTCAACGAAGTGTCCACGGGGCTGTGTTTTTGTGTGGTTCCCTGTGGAACTGGGTTTTCGGAGCTGCCTGTTTTTACGGGAATTGTGGTTCTGTGTGGTGGTTCGAAAGGGTGCGGCATCGGGTTCAATTCCCGCCGTCTCCACCAACTACCAAGAGAAAAGCCCC
>Ga0207899_1000813_pt1 | contig 10742 bp, 10 predicted proteins | sample MalvirmetaMSP134_FD_184235 | JGI IMG/M metagenome (GOLD analysis project Ga0207899, IMG submission 184235) | Marine viral communities from the Deep Pacific Ocean - MSP-134 (SPAdes) | ecosystem: Environmental > Aquatic > Marine > Oceanic | place: Pacific Ocean | collected 2011-06-28
AATCATCCCGGTTTCGTCCCTCTTGGATGAATGTTTGGGCTTGATACAAAACCTTGCCCACCAAAAAAAATCCAATTGTCTGCGAAAGAATGTGACGCTCATATCTATGCAGACAAGAACATGACCTTCACAGTCATCAGAAATTTGCTTTCCAATGCTGTTAAATTCACGCCGCCGGGCGGATATGTCGAGATTTCGGCAGAGGACTTGGGCGGCAGTGTTAAATTTGTCGTCGCCGATACGGGGGAGGGCATTCCCTCAAGTGTCCAGGATGATTTGTTCAAGGTTGACGTGAAAACGACGACCATTGGCACAGCCGGAGAAACCGGTACCGGGCTCGGTCTTCCCGTATGCCGTCAAATGGTGGAACTGAACGGCGGTCGAATTGGATTCAATGCGAGGGAGCCGAACGGCACGGCTTTCTTTTTCACACTGCCTACCCCTGATTAGGCAGCTTCGGGTCAAAAGCGGGCTCTCTTCAAGTTAGCGGGTTCAACTCAATGTCTCGCGCCCACCGGCTCTTAGCGGCTCCGAAACCCCCGGCGCACGCCTGAACCGCCCTACACACGATCCGATGGACTGGCGCCCCGCCGGTGATAAAGTGATGCCGTCGCACCGATCCGGGGAACATCATGCAACGCTTCACCACCTTCGCGCTTTTCGTGCTCGCCACGCCTGTGCTTATCGGGCTGGCGTTTTTTCATCTTTGGCTCATTCCCATCGCCGCGATCGCCGCCGCCTTGACGGCGCTGGGCGTGTGGGACCTGTTCCAGACGCGCCACGCGATCATGCGCAATTATCCCATCGTTGGGCACATGCGCTGGCTGTTCGAGGGCATTCGTCCTGAGATTAGGCAATACCTGATCGAAAGCGACCAGGACGAACAGCCGTTCTCGCGCGAGCAGCGCTCCCTGGTCTATCAGCGCGCCAAGGGGGTCGAGGACAAGCGCCCCTTCGGCACGCGGGAAGACGTCTATGCCCCCGGGTTTTGCTGGCTGACCCATTCGGTCAACGCCAAGCATATCGACGACCACGATTTCCGCGTGCGCATCGGCGGGCCGGACTGCAAGCAGCCCTATGACGCCTCGCTCTACAACATCTCGGCCATGAGCTTCGGGGCGCTGAGCGCCAACGCGATTCAGGCCCTCAACACGGGGGCACGCCTGGGTGGCTTTGCCCATGACACGGGCGAGGGCGGGATTTCGCGCTATCACCGGGAAGGCGGCGGCGACCTGATCTACGAAATCGGTTCCGGCTATTTCGGCTGCCGCGCCGACGACGGCACGTTCAGCCCGGAACGGTTCAAGGAACAGGCCGCGTCGGAACAGATCAAGATGATCGAGGTCAAGCTGTCCCAGGGGGCCAAGCCCGGCCACGGCGGCGTCCTGCCGGCGGCCAAGATCACGCCGGAAATCGCCGAGGCCCGGGGCGTGCCCATGGGTGTCGACTGCGTGTCGCCGGCGGGCCATTCCGCCTTCACCACGCCCATCGAGTTCATGCAGTTCCTGGGCACCCTGCGCGAGCTGTCCGACGGCAAGCCGGTCGGGTTCAAGTTATGTATCGGCCATCGGCGCGAATTCATGTGCATGGTCAAGGCCATGCTGGAAACCGGCATCGTGCCCGACTTCATCGTCGTCGACGGGACCGAAGGCGGCACCGGGGCGGCGCCGCTTGAATTCACCAACCACATCGGCACGCCGATGATCGAGGGCCTGACTTTCGTGCACAACACCCTGCGCGGCGCCGGTATCCGTGACCGGGTGCGCATCGGGGCGGCGAGCAAGCTGGTCACCGCCTTCGACATTTCCCGCGCCCTGGCGCTGGGTGCCGATTGGTGCAATTCGGCGCGCGGTTTCATGTTCGCCATCGGCTGCATCCAGGCCCAGGCCTGCCACACCAACGCCTGCCCGACGGGCGTGGCGACGCAGGACCCGCTGCGCCAGCGCGCGCTGAACGTCGACGACAAGTCCCAGCGCGTGGCGCGGTTCCACGACAACACACTGCGCGCCGTCGCCGACATGGTGGGGGCGGCGGGGCTCGACAGCCCGGCCGAACTGCACCCCAAGCATTTCAACGTGCGCCAGAAAAGCGGCGAGACCGTCGCCGGCGACATCGCCTATCCGGAATGGCCCGTGGGCGGGCTGCTGGACGGCACCGCGCCCGAGGAACAATTGGCGCGCTGGTCCAAGGCGCGGGCCGACACGTTCCGCGAAGTCGGCGGCGAACGGCGCGGCAAGGCTCGCCGTCAGGCCGGCGCCGGCGCCGCCTAGGAGGCGAGCCGTTTGGGGATGAACCGCTCCTTCGCCGGGGCGGGCATGCCCAGGCATGCTGCCTGACGGGTTTCGAAGGCGAGCCGCACGTCGTCGTATTCATGGCCGCGGATGCCGCCCCGCACCGTGCCCGGTTCGATGGAGCGGAAATAGTCACCCCAGCTTTCCGGCAGGCGCAGGGAATTGGGCGTCGCCAGCCACAGGCGGTAGAGCAGGCGCTGGCGGCCTTCTTCCTCGAAATCCTCGAACGGCGTGCGCGAATGCAGCATGACGTGGTTGTTCATGATCTGCAGGTCGCCGGGCTCCAGCCACATGGTGAACATGACCTCCGGGCGGCGCAGGATGTCGTCCAGCAGGTCCGTGCATTCCTTCTGCACGTCGGTCAGTTGCGGCACGCCTTCGATGTCCTGGGCCGTGCGCACGCGGTTGCGGTTCCATTTGCCGAACATGTGGCCTTCGGCCATGTCGAACAGGGGCTGGCCGTAATAGGGGCCTTCGTCGGGCGCCTGTTCCGTGTTGCGTGAGAAATAAAATTCACCGAGCGCGACCTCGGCCAGGTCCGGGCGCTCGTCCCGCAGGATGTTCCAGGCGGTGATGCTGGAGGACACCATGCTCTGGCCGCCCGACTTCGCCTTGTTGAAGCAGGCGAGGGTGACCAGGTCGCAGCCGTCCGTGTGGAAATCCAGCCCGGCGTTGGAATTGTAGCCGCGCCCGTTGGCGGCGCGGTAGGTATGGCCGACGGCGCGGACCTCGGAAATGTACTGCGACTTGATGCCCTGGGGCCGGGCGACGCCCAGGTGCAGGCCGATGGCCCAGTTCATGAAGCGGAATTCCTGTTCCGTGACCTCGTCCCGGGGCAGGCCCTTGACCAGGGAGACGCCGCGCCCGGCATGGGCTTCCTTGGCCGCGTCGCGGATGATGTCGAGGGCGGGACCCAGGTCGATGTCCTGACCCCGGTAATCGAACAGCGGACGGTCCGGGTCGAAGGCGGCCTTGACGGCTTCGGCAAGCTGCGCCCGCGCCGCGTCGTCCAGGCGGAAGATCCAGCCTTTGTCCTGTTCGATTTCGGAAACCCGCCAGGCGGCGGGGCTGTCGATATGGGGGAAGGTCATCGCAAGGGCTCCTGAAGCGGCGGGGCGATGCGCGCCCCGGTGAGAACGCGGCCAATCTATCGGCATTCTCATTGAAAGAAAAATACGATGATTATATAAACTGATAGATAATTATGATTAATCTTTTGCCCGCCGATCTGGACGCCTTCATCGCCGTCGCCGAAACCGGAAGCTTCCGGCAAGCGGCGCAGTCGCTGGGCGTGTCGCAGCCGACGATCTCCGCCCGCATCCGCCATTTGGAGGCCGTGTTGGGTGTGCGCCTGTTCCATCGCACGACCCGGCGCGTAGTCATCACCGACGCGGGCGAACGCCTGCGCGGGCGGGTCGAGCGCATGGTGCTGGAAACCCGGGCCCTGCTGCGGGAATTCCGGGAAGAAGCCCATCTGGGGCGCGGCCGCGTCACGGTCGGCGCGTCGCCTTCGGCGGCGGCGGCCATTCTGCCCCGGGTGATCGGTGAATTCCGCCGCCGTCATCCCGCCGTCGAAGTCGTGCTTTTCGACGACTTCTTCGGCCAGGTCATGGACCGGGTGATGCGGGGCGAGGTTGATCTGGCCGTATCGCCCTTTGTCGGGGACGAGACGCCTTTCCGTATCGATCCGCTGTTGACCGACACGGTCATGCTTGCCGTGCGCGAGGACCATGCGCTTGCGGCCCGGGAATCGGTGACCCTGGCCGAGATCGGGGCCGAACGGCTGATCTCCATGCCCCCGGAATCCGCCGCCTGGGCCTATACGCGCCGGGCCTTCGAAGACGCCGGGGTCGATTATGCCCCGGTGTTCATGACCCGCTATGCCCTAACCCTGGTCAATCTGGTCAAGGAAGGGGTGGGGGTCGGACTGGTCGCGGGGCTGGTTGCCCGTGTGCTCGACATGCGGGGGCTGAAACTGCTGCCCGTGGCTGACGTGGATCTGACCCGCCGGGTCTCGCTCATCCGGGCCCGCGACCGCGCCCTGACCCCGGCGGCCCAGGCGTTCTGCGACCTGCTGCGCCAGACCGCCAAGCGGCTTTAGGTCCCCCTCACCCTGTCCCTCTCCCCCGTGCCGGGGGCGAGGGGACACCCGCCGCCTAAACCGGCACCGGCCCCCGGATCGTGGTGCGCCACAACAGGCGGCGCTGCGGCTGGTCGTAATCCAGGATCGCCTTGTGCTGCACCGTGCAATTGTCCCACACCACCAGTTGATCGACCTGCCACTGATGGCGGTAGACGAATTCCGGCCGCACCACGTGTTCGGAAAGCGCGTTGATCAGGTTGCGCGCCGCGTGATCGTCCATGCCGACGATGCCGGTGCAGTCGTCGTGGTTCACATAAAGGCTTTCCCGGCCCGTGCGTGGATGGCGGCGCACGATGGGATGGTCCACGGGCGGGTACTGGGCGATGGCTTCGGCGCTGGGCTTTACCGGGCGCTTGCGGCCCGTGAAATCGAAGATGGCGCGCTTGCCCCGCAGAAACGTCTTCATTTCCTCCGGCAGCGCCTCAAATGCGGCGGCGGCGTTGGCGAAGCCCGTGTCGCCCAGGGTCAGGCCATGCAGCACCGGCACCTCGCGGGCGTAGAGCATGGTCGCCAGGGCCGGGTTCCGGGCGTAGCACATGTCTGAATGCCATTCCTCGCCGGCGCGGGCGGAGCCGACGGGTTTGCCGTCCACGGTGACGTTGGAGATGACGTAAAGCTCCGGGCTGCCGCCCAGGCCGTAGCGGGCGGCGTTGTGATTGATTTCCACGGGCCCGAAGATGCGGCTGAAGGTGACCTGCTGTTCCGGAGTCAGGTGCTGGTCGGGAAACACCAGAATGCCGTGGACGCCCAGCGCCTCGGTGATCGCCGCCGCCGTTTCGGCGGTCGGCGGGTCGGACAGGTCGACGCCGGTGACCTGGGCCCCCACGGCGGCGTCCAGGGGCTGCACGGACAGCTGTGCGTGATCGAGCATGGCGGGGTCCCTCCCAAGACTGCCGGCCGGCGCGGTTTGCCGCGTCCGGTCGGGACAGGATAGGGCCGCCCCGGCCCCGCCGCTATCGACGAATCCTAAATCTGGATTGAGGGTTTCTCTGCCGGTTTTAGGCGAAGCGGTCTGAGAAAAAGGCCCGGATACGGGCGTTGGCCAGGTCCGGGCTTTCCCAGGCGACGAAATGCCCGGCCCCTGGGGCCTGTTCCAGGGTGATGTCCGTGAACACCTCCGTCAGGGTGTCCTGCCATTCGGCGCGCAGGATCGGATCGGCTGCACCCCACAGGGAGTAGGCAGGGATGTCCAGGGGCGGATGGTTCTCCCCGCCCGCCGCCATGGCCTTGAGCCGCCGGTCGTTGGCGCAGGCGTACCAGCGAAACCCGCCCGCCAGATTGCCGGGCTTGAGGAAGTTATCGACCCATTCCTCCAGCGCCGCCCCGTCGAAGGCGACGAGCGATCCCGCCCAATGGCCGAGGAAATGACGGAAATAGGCGCGGCAGCTGTCGCGCGACGCGCCGACCAGCTCTTGCGCCAGCGGGAGTTGGTGGAACGACTGATACCAGATTTCCCGGACCTGCTGACCCTGGACCCAGCGGGGTCCGATGCCGAAGTGGGGGCAGTCGAAAAAGAACAGGCCTGCCACGCGCTCGGGATTCTTGCGGGCGTAGTCCTGGGCCAGGAAGCCGCCGATGTCGTGGCAGACGATGCCGAATTTCTCCAGCCCCAGGCCGTCGACCAGGGCTTCGATATCGGAAACGTAGTGAGCGACGTCGCGGGCTTCCGCCCCCCGGCTGTCACCGAAATTGCGCAGGTCCGGGGCGATGACGTCGACGGTTTCGGCCAGCACGGGCAGGTTCTTGCGCCACACCCCCGACCATTCCGGCCAGCCGTGCAGGAACAGCAGCGGCGGGCCGCTGCCCTGGCGGCGGTAGTGAAGGCGCAGGTCGGGAAGGTCCAGATAGGCCATCCCGGCGATCGACCTAGACCGCCGCCGCCTTGGCTTCGGCGATGTACAGTTCGCGCAGCTTCTGGGTCACCGGGCCGGGCACGCCGTTGCCAAGGATGTGGTCGTCGATCTTGATCACCGGCATGACGAAGGCGGAGGCGCTGGTGGAAAAGGCTTCCCGGGCCTCATAGGCTTCTTCCGGGGTGAAGGCGCGTTCGATCAGGGTCAGGCCCGCCGCCTCGGCGCATTTCAACACCGCCTTGCGGGTGATGCCGTGCAGGATGTCGTTGGACAGCTGACGGGTAATGATCTTGCCGTCGTCGGTGACGATGAAGGCGTTGTTGGACGTACCCTCGGTCACGTATCCGTCCTCGACCAGCCAGGCGTCGTCTGCCCCCATGTCCTTGGCCGTCTGCTTGGCCAGGGACGATGCCAGCAGCTGCACGGTCTTGATGTCGCGGCGGTGCCAGCGGATGTCCGGCAGGGTGACGACGGACAGCCCCTTGGCCGCCGTCGGGCTGTTCAGGATGTTCTTTTCCTGGGTGAACATGATCAGCGACGGCGTGGCGTCCTTGGGGAAATTGAAATCCCGGTCGGCGGCACCGCGCGTGATCTGCATGTAGACCACACCTTCGGCCAGGTTGTTGCGCTTGATCAGTTCCTTCTGGATGGTCAGCAACTCATCGTCCGAACAGGGCCGCGCCATCTTCAGTTCCGACAGGGACCGGGCAAGCCGCGCCATATGCCCGGCGTTGTCGATCAATTTTCCGTCCAGCACCGACGATACCTCGTAAATACCATCGGCGAACAGGAAGCCGCGGTCGAACACGGAGACCTTGGCCTCTTCCTCGGCAACGTAGTCGCCGTTGACGTAGACGGTGCGGGACATGATTGGGCCTCCGGGCTCGAATTGTGATGGGCCCGGTTATACCACCGGGCCCACGGGATCAGATAGGGTCAGACCGCGCCGAACGGGCGGTCCACGCCATCGGGAAACGGCGGGCGGAACACGTTCAGATTGGCCGACACCATGCAGTAGCAGCCGGCCAGCAGCACCAGTTCTACCATGCCCTGGTCGCCCAGGATGTCATGGGCGGCGCCGTAGGTGGCGTCCGACACCTTGCGCTCGGCCAGCATTTCCCAGACGAAGCCGGTGATGGCGGCGTGCTTGGGATCGGCGGGCGACTTGCCCTGGCGCACGGCCTCGATGGTGGCGTCGTCGACGCCTTCGTTCCGCGCCACCTTGGCATGAGCATAGAATTCGTAATCGGCCTTCCAATGCTGGCCCACGGCGCAGATGGCAAGTTCGCGCAGGTCGCCCGGCAGAATGGAGTCAAAGCGCAGCAGTCCGGCCAGGGTCTGCGCCGCATCGCCGATCTTGGGGGTGTAGAGGTAGGCGTTGAACGGGCCGATCAGGCCGCCGTCCTGGTCCAGAAAGTCCATCGCGTTGCGCCCCTTGGACCGGGGGCCGGAGGTGATCTTGCCGAACAGGTCGAGCTGTTCCGGCTTCATGGAGTCCTTGGTGACGGCGGGCAGGCGGCGCATGGAGGTTTCCTTTCTTATGAATTCCGTTGTTCGTGGATTAACGTGATTTTCACCACGTGGGAAGAGTGAAGCCGCAATAGGTATGTTTCTTGCTTCTATATGCTGCGAGTCATGGGGGCGCGACCGCCGTTTCTGGAGGTCGGAGTGGTAAAATACGGGGAAGACCTTTGAAAACTATCAATTATATCCAATCAACCGATTGGCGGCATGTCGTCCTTGTCGGCGCCGTCACGGGGGTTCTTTATTATTTTGGCGTTCTTTTTGCGCTGACCTTCGTCAATCCGGTTGAGAAAATCGCCTTTTTCTGGCCGTCCAATGCAATCGCGGCGGTCGTTCTTCTGTTTGCCCCGCGCCGCAACTGGCCCGTCATTCTTGGTGCTGTCGTTGTTGGCTATATTGCGGCCCGAGGCCCGGCGGGGGGGCTGCCGCCGGCGGTTCTCGCCGGGTTTTCCGTCGCCAATCTGTTTGAATGTACCGTGGTCGCGTTGGTCTTCGGCGCCGCATGGCGGGGCGACGTTCGCCTGGCCACGATGCCCCGATTCCTGCCGTACTTGCTGATTGCCTGCGTGATCGCATCGACCCTGAGCGGCATCATCGGCGCGATTGTCGTCTCCCAGGTATTGCATGGGGCCACTTTCCTGCGGGCTTTCGTCGTATGGTTCGCGGGCGATCTGTCGGGACTGGTTCTGGTGCTTCCGTTCATTGTCGCTTTTCTGGTGCCCGACGACGGCATGCGCTGTCTGGCCTTCCCCGCGGTCAATTCCCGGAGCGGCATCATCGTCGGCTTGGCGCTGGTCCTGGCCGCCGCAGGGACCTTTATGTGGCTGCCGGAAAGCTGGAACCCCTGGCTGTTCACGCCCTATCTGATCCTCGGCGCCCTGTTGTGGGTCGCCTGCCGGGTCAACCTGTTTTGGACGATCATCGGGGCCTTCTGCGCCGGGCTGGTGGAAATCGTCGCCACCTTTGTCGGCTTCGGGTTGTTCCGTTTCGAAGGCATGTCGTTCACGGACGAAGTCGTGTTGATGAAGGCCGCGATCGCGGTCATGACGGCGGGTCTGCTGTTGTTCGCCGCCATCTGCGAGGCCACCGAAGAGGAATAGCCGCCGACCTGGTTTACGGGCGTCGGCGCACCGCGCCGACCGCGCAGTCGTCGGCGGCCTGCATGGCGGGATCGTCGAACATTCCGGGATTGTCCAGCCAGTCGAGCATCCAGTCGCCGGCGTCGAAGCCCCAGAACAAACGCCAGCCGCTTTCCGCGGTGGCGTCTTCAATAACGAAAGTCGGCACGCCGTAAACGCCCTTGGCCACGGCGGCGTCGGTGTTTCGCTTGAGCGCCTGCTTGGCGGCCTGTTCGTCCAGTTCCGGGCCGGCGGCCGGGCCGAGGGACGCCTTCAGGTCGGCGAACACCTTGGGGTCGGCGACGTCGAGGCCCTGTCCCCAGATGGCGTCGAAGATCTTGTCCACGTCGGCGGCCCCGGACCCCCGCGCCAAGGTCAGGCGCAGGGTCGCCAGCGGATTGTAGGGATGGGTCGGCGGCGTGCGGAACGGCAGGCCCATGCGGCGCGCCTGCCAGGTGCAGAACTTGTAGGTCGCGATGCGCTTCTGCGGAATCTCGGCCGGTCCCAACTGTCCCCAGGCATTCAGGAGGCCCGCGAACAGCACCGGCTCCAACCGGATGTCCAGGCGGTCCCGGAATCGGTCCATCTGATGAAACTGCAGATAGGCATAGGGCGAGATGTAGTCAAAATACCAATGGGCCTTGGGTTTTATGGGTGTAGTCATCGGCGGCTTATCCCTGTTTCTGGGCCTTGGCCCAACTGTCCCGCAGCGTCATGGTGCGGTTGAACACGGGCGCATCCGGCGTGCCGTCCTGGTCGGCGCAGAAGTAGCCCAGGCGTTCGAACTGCAGGGTTTTGCCGACGGGCCAGCCGGCCAGGGACGGCTCCAGCATGGCGTCCTCGATGACCTCCAGGGAGGCGGGGTTGAGGTCGTCCAGATAGTCGCGGCCGCCCGAACCGGGGGCTTCTTCCCGGAACAGGTGATCGTAGAGCCGCACCTGGGCCTTCACGGCGTGGCTCGCCGATACCCAATGTAGGGTGCCCTTGACCTTGCGCCCGTCCGGCGCGTCGCCGCCCCGGGTTTCGGGATCGTAGGTCGCGCGCAGTTCGACGATGTTGCCCTGGGCGTCCTTGACGACGTCCGTGCAGGTGATGAAAAAGGCATAGCGCAGGCGCACTTCGCGGCCGGGGCCCAGGCGGAAGAACTTCTTGGGCGGGTCCTCCATGAAGTCGTCTTGTTCGATATAAATCTCACGGGTGAAGGGGACTTTGTGGCCGCCGCCGTCCGGGTCTTCCGGGTTGTTGATGGCGTCCAGCTCGTCAATGGCCCCTTCGGGGAAGTTCTCGATCACCACCTTGAGCGGCCGCAGAACCGCCATGCGCCGCTCCGCCGCCTTGTTCAGATGCTCGCGCACGCAATGTTCCAGCAGCGAGAATTCGACCTGGCTGTCCTGCTTGGTGATGCCCAGGCGGGACACGAAATCGCGGATGGTTTCCGGCGGGATGCCGCGTCGGCGCAGGCCGGTCAGCGTGGGCATGCGGGGGTCGTCCCAGCCCGATACATGGCCGTCGGCGACCAACTGCGTCAGGCGCCGCTTGGACAGCACCGTATAGCCCAGGTTCAGGCGCGCGAATTCGTACTGTCTGGGGCGCGACGGCACCGGGAGGTGTTCGATCAGCCAGTCGTAGAGCGGGCGGTGGTCCTCGAACTCCAGCGTGCAAAGCGAATGGGTCACCTGTTCCAGGGCGTCCGACTGGCCATGGGCATAGTCATAGGTCGGATAGATGCACCAGGTGTCGCCCGTGCGCGGATGGGGTTTCTTGACGATGCGGTAGATGACCGGATCACGCATGTTCATGTTGCCGTGGCCCA
>Ga0207899_1000824_pt1 | contig 10668 bp, 9 predicted proteins | sample MalvirmetaMSP134_FD_184235 | JGI IMG/M metagenome (GOLD analysis project Ga0207899, IMG submission 184235) | Marine viral communities from the Deep Pacific Ocean - MSP-134 (SPAdes) | ecosystem: Environmental > Aquatic > Marine > Oceanic | place: Pacific Ocean | collected 2011-06-28
CGCCGTCGTCGCACCCATGCCCAGAATGCACTTGCCCGGCTGACCGCCGAGCGTGAATCGCATCAACGTGCCATCATTCAGAACACCGATGTGGGGCTGCTCAACCTGGATGACCAATTCCGGCCACTGTTCCTCAACGAACATGCCCGAAACCTGTTCAGGCTCGGTCATGACGCCATTTTCCGAGATCCCTCGGAGTTGATTCAGCCGTGGCAGCCGGAAGAAACAGGCAATGGCTCCTGTCGCGCCGAGGGTGTCAGCTCAGATGGCAACCGCTTTCCTATTTTATACACACTCAACCCGATTCGAGTGGGAGAGCACAACGAGTTTATACTGACCATTCAGGATATAACCGAACTGACCACTGCGCAGCAGGCGCTTCAGGAGGCGAACCGGGCCCTTGAGCGACGTGTTCAGGAGCGCACACGGGATCTGGAAGAAGCGCAGGCCGAACTGGCGCAGAACCAGAAGCTGGCGGCCCTGGGCAGGATGTCCTCCGCGATAGCCCACGAAATCAACCAGCCGCTCACGGCGTTGTCGAATTTCGTTGCCAGCAGCCAAATGTTGTTGGCGAGAAACAAGGTGGACGCGGTGAACGACAATTTCCTCAAGATTGAGGATCTGGTGGCTCGCCTGTCGAAGCTGTCCCGTCAGCTGCGAATTTTCTCTGGTAAGCGCAACTCGGGCAGCGCCTTTGTTTCGTTGCAGGCTCCGGTTGAGTATGCTCTGGAGTTGTTGGCGCCGAGATTCACCAGTGAACAGGTGGAGTGTCGGCTGTCGCTGCCCCGCGATTACGAGGTGCGGGCCAATGCGATGGTGCTCGAACAGATTGTCGTCAACCTGCTGACCAACGCCATGGACGCGCTCGTCGGCGAGGTTGACGCCCGAATTGATATTAAACTGGAAGAGTTGGACGGGCCGCCCCGGAAAGTTTCGTTGAGCATTGAAGATAATGGCCACGGAATGACCGATGAGCAGCTGACACACGTTTTCGAGCCTTTTTTTACCACCAAACCAATGGGAAAGGGGCTTGGGTTGGGGTTGGCAATCAGCTATAGCCTGGCCTGTGATATCGGCGCTGAACTGATTGTCAGCAGTCGTCTCGGCAAAGGGACCTGTTTTTCCCTGATCCTGCCGATCACCAGTACCGCCAGTGCCGCCAGTGCCGAGAGAAGGGAGGGTCATTCTTGAAAAACATAACGCATGCCGTAGTGATTGATGACGAACCCACGGTACTGGAATCACTGGAACAGCTGTTGATGCTGGCGGACATTGAGGTCACCACCTTCAGCGATGCCCGCGATGCGTTACCCCTGTTGACCACCGATTTCCGCGGCGTTGTCGTCAGCGATATCCGCATGCCTGGCATGGACGGCATGAGCCTGCTTCAGTCGATCGACCAGGGGATACCGGTGATACTGATTACCGGCCATGGTGGTATTGCCCAGGCGGTCGAAGCCATGAAGCTGGGCGCCTTTGATTTTATTGAGAAACCCTACCGGCAGGATCGCCTGGTTGAACTGATCAAACGTGCCTGCCAGCAACGGCAGGTTACCCTCGCGACCCAGCCACAGCATTCAACCGCGAAGGAAGGGGAGTGGCTGGCCTCGGCCATTATTGGTGAGTCTGTACCAACGCAAACCCTCCGGCAACACATACAGGCATTGGCGAGGGCCAATGCCGACGTGGTGATTTCCGGGGAAACCGGCACCGGCAAAGAACTGGTCGCCAGAAGCCTTCACCAGCTGAGCATCCGGCGAGATCAACCGTTTGTCGCCATCAATGTGGGGGCCATACCCGAAAGCCTGCTTGAAAGTGAATTGTTTGGCCATGAAGCGGGCGCGTTCACAGGGGCCCAGAAACGCCGTATTGGCTATTTCGAAGCGGCTCATGAAGGCACCTTGTTTCTCGACGAAATCGAAAGCATGCCGATGTCGTTCCAGATTAAATTGCTGAGGGTGCTGCAGGAGCGGGAAGTGGTACGAGTGGGGTCCCATGCGCCTGTTCCGATCAATGTTCGGATCATCTCAGCCACCAAGGAAGACCTGAGAGAAGCAGCCAGAGCCGGGCACTTCCGGGAAGACCTCTATTACCGGCTGATGGTGGCAGACATATATCTGCCCGCCTTGCGGGACCGCATTGATGACGTGCCGGCACTGTTCGGCCATTTCCTGCGGGAAGCGGGCAAGAGCAATCAGTTGGCGGTGCCCGCTCTCAACTACGAGGACGTTCTCGCGCTGGAGCTGCACCAGTGGCCCGGCAATGTCCGTGAACTAAAACACACGGCCGAACGGTATCTGCTGACCCGCAGCTTCAGCGGCATATCGTTGTCGGACCTGCTACAACTCGGGCAGAGCAATCGCTCGACGGGGTTTTCCGGAGAGGGCTCGCTTAGCGACCGCCTGGAGCAGGTCGAGAAGGCTCTCATCAGTGCCGAGTTGAGCCATCACAACGGCAGCATTAAAAGGGTGATGGAAGTGCTCGACCTTCCCCGCCGCACGTTAAATGAAAAGATGCAGAAGTACGGTCTCAAACGTGATGCGTTTGTTGCCGACTGACACTCCCTTCGTTTGTCCTGAACCATTCTTTACAACTCCCTGAATCCACACCGGTTGTCAGTAATCGACACTCGGAGTGGTGGTGTGTTGATCAAAAAAGTTGGAATTTCTTTGTTGACGACTGTCGTATTGTCGAACAATAATGCGATCAACAATAAGCGATTGCCAAGATCCAACGCAACAGCCGATGAGGGAAAACACGTGAGTACCAAACCATTGTTCCTGAGCACCGAGTCCGCCCGCCGGAAAGTGCTGCTGACACTCAAGAAATACAGCTACCTGATCGCCATGCTGCCCCTGGCCCTGCCGCCCCTGTTGTTGGCAGCCGGGCAGGCCACCGGATGGGTCAACCTGTTCGCCTGGGGCGTACCGGTGGTCGTCTTCGGCATCATCCCCATCCTCGACCTGCTGCTGGGCAAAGACGCCCTCAACCCGGACGAGGAAGCCGATACTCCCCGCATGAACACAGAACTCTTCTATAAGTTCATCACCCTGGGCTGGGTTGCCGCCTTTGCGGTGTTGCTGATGTGGAGCATGTTTGTGCTGGCGTCCGGCCTGTTCAATGTGGCCGGAGGCATCGGCTGGATCTTCTCCATCGGCATCGTCGGTGGCCTGGGCATCAACGTTGCCCACGAACTCATCCACAAAGACGGCAAACTCGAAACCTGGGCCGGCGGCTTCCTGCTGTCACTGGTCAGCTACGCCGGTTTTAAAGTTGAACACCTTCGCGGCCACCACGTCCACGTCTCCACCCCGGAAGACGCCTCGTCCTCGCGCTACAACCAGTCCCTCTACAACTTCCTGCCCCAGGCCTACGCCCGCAACTTCATGAACGCCTGGAAACTGGAAGCCAAACGCCTCGAGAAAAAAGGCCACAACGCCTTAAGCTGGCGCAATGAACTCATCTGGTGGTACAGCATCACCGCGCTCGCACTGGCCGCCTTCACCATCGCATTCGGCTGGCTCGGCGCCGTGTTCTTCCTCGGCCAGAGCTTCATCGCCCTTAACCTGTTGGAAATCGTCAACTACCTCGAACACTACGGCCTCCACCGCCGCAAACTCGAAAACGGCCGCTACGAACGCACCGGCCCGGAACACAGCTGGAACTCCAACTACTTCCTCACCAACGTCTTCCTGTTCCACCTCCAGCGCCACAGCGACCACCACGCCTGGGCCAAACGCCGCTACCAGGTCCTCCGCCACCACGATATAGCGCCCCAACTGCCCGCCGGCTACGCCGCCATGGTCGTGCTGGCGATGATCCCGCCACTGTGGAAAAAGGTGATGAATCCGAGGGTAGAAGCGTATTACGAAGGCGAAGAACATCAGTTGGTCTAAAGCAAAATTGGTAAAAACTGAAGGCGTTACCTGAAAAGTCAGATCGGTCCGAGCGGGTATGCCCCTCCCAGACCGTGCATTGCCAAGGATGGCAATGCCGAGCCCCCATGGATGGGTTCACGGCGTGTCTGGGAGGGGCATACCCGCTTGGACCAGCCCCAAGGAAAGCAATCAAAAGCAGGCCTTGAAATCTCCCCTTAACGCACGCAAGTATAATGGTTGAATCCTGAACCCATAAAAGGGAGCTCCCATGCCCAAACACTTCGAACAAGCCCCAGGCCTGCACGAAGCAACCGTCCCCGAAACCGAAGGCTACGTCTTCAACCAAACCATGATGCGCATCAAAGACCCCGAGCGCTCCATGGATTTCTACACTCGGGTAATGGGCATGCGCCTAGTCAGAAAACTCGATTTCCCGGAAATGAAATTCACCCTCTACTTCCTCGCCTTCCTTGACGACCGTCAGGCCAACATGGTCCCCAACGATGACGCCCACCGCACTACCTTCATCTTTGGCCGCGAAGCCATGCTGGAACTGACCCACAACTGGGGCACCGAACACGAGGAAGGCTTCGAGTATCACAACGGCAACGACGAACCCCAGGGCTTTGGCCACATCGGCGTTGCTGTGCCGGACGTTTACAGTGCCTGCGATCGCTTTGAAAAACTGGGCGTGGACTTCGTCAAGAAGCCGGACGATGGCAAAATGAAGGGCCTGGCGTTCATCAAGGACCCGGACGGCTACTGGATCGAAATCCTGCAGCCGAACATGCTTGAAAAGCAGCGTCGGGAGGAAGAGGAAGAGTAAACCGCCTGAACCGGCGGTATCAGGCAGTGTCGGGGCGGTTCCCGGCACTGCTTCTTGAAGCCACGATCACCGCAGCCGTCAGAATCAACGCCCCGGCAATACCGATCATCCCCAATTCCTCCCCCAGAATCATCCAGGCAAGCATAGCCACGAACAGCGGCTCCAGGGTCACGATAATGCTCGAGAGTGTAGCCGGTGTTGTCTTCATGCCGCTGAAGAAGCTCACATACCCCAGGCAGGTGGGCACCACGCCGATGTAACCCACCATCAGCCACTGAGCGATTCCCAGGCTTTGTAGCCCGTCAAAACCACCACTCAGCGCAACGACAGGCAGCAGGATCAGCGCCGCGGTAAAAAAGCAGATGAACGCCGTGGTGAACACCGGTGTGCCAGTGGACGTATGCCGGCTGGTAAGCGTAAACCCGGCGTAAACCAGCGCCGCCAGAACCGCCACCAGAATACCGCCAAGGCGCAGCCGCCCGGCACTGTCCATGTCACTGATCACCAGCATCGCGGTGCCGGCAATGGCGGCGGCCAACGCCAGCACCGTCACCACGCCCGGTTTCTCGCCCAGCAGCGGCGCCGCCATGATGGCGACAAGCACGGGGGCCAGGCACAGGGCAATCAGCGTGGCGATACCGGCACCGGTCATATCCACGGCCAGCAGGTAGCTGCCCTGATAGACAGCCTGGAAGAAGCCCAGGGCCACAAGCGGAGCCAGAGCTTTACGGGTGAACTTTGGTGGCAAGGTTGCGCTTCGGGCGAGTGCGCGCTGCTCCCTGAGCATCAGCCCAAAGAAGAAGGGTAAAGCGACCGCCAGGCGCAGGAAACCCAGTGTCACTGCCTGCAGGTCGGAGCCGGAAAACAGGAATTTTGCCACGATACCCGTGGTCGCCCAGAGCAGGGCGGCCAGGGCAATCAGTAATGCGCCTCGGATCATTCAATAACCAGTACGATGAGTTCCTTGGGACCGTGAACACCGTAAGCGAGGGTTTGCTCAATATCAGCGGTCTTCGAAGGTCCGGAGACTAACAGCGCATTGGTTGGCATGCCAGCGGCCCAGTTCTGGGATTGCATGGCATCGTGGAAGGTGGTGTACAACTCATTCGCCTTCAGGACTGCAATATGGATGGGCGGCACCAGGCTCATCAGCCGGGGTTCATCCGCCGTCGGCCAAAGAATCAGCGAGCCGGTTTCGGCAATGCCGCCCCGGGTAGAGGTGATGCCGGCGTCCACCTCATTGAAAAGCGCTTCCTGCCAGCTTTCGATGGGCTCGTCGTACACCAGCAACTGAGGCAGGTTCTCGCGGTTTTTTGTGGCGCTTCTCAGGGCCTGGCCGATCTCATGTTCCTTGGCAATCAGCAGGGTCTGGGCGCCGCGACTCTGAAGGATTTCAGCCAACCGGTCAATCCAGCCGGATTCGGTCGTACGATGCACTTCCCCGTGAACCGACTCGATGGTCCGTTCGAACATATCCAGCCGTTCAGCGGTACTCCAGTCCGGACGATCAAGCACTGAAAAATCGCATTCCGGGGCCGTCAGTTCGCCGCCGGTGCGGTTGCGCAGGCGCTGGAGAATGGCGTCTCTGGAACTCATTGGCCACGCTCCTTCATCCGTTCGTGCAGGGTTTTGGGCGCCAGTTTTGGCGCCGTGCGGTATTGGGTCCAGGCGCCAACCTTGCCCGGTTGCAGCTTGCGGAACCGCGCACCCAGGCTGGTGCCCAGGCGATAGAGCCCAGGCCTGGCATGCATCCAGCTCCAGCCCTTCCAGATCATGGCCTCCACGCCACTGCGCTTGGCGCCATGGCCGCGCACCTTGGCCGGATGCAGCTTGTCGCCGTCCACGGATTCCTGGCGCAGCCGTACCAACAGGTCCGGAATCGGAATCTTCACCGGGCAGACTTCGCCGCAGGCGCCACACAGGCTTGAAGCCGTGGGCAGATGCCGACCCTCATCAAGGCCCACCATATGCGGCATCAGAATCTTGCCGATGGGGCCGGGGTAGGTGGTGCCATAGGTGTGGCCGCCCACCCGCGTATACACCGGGCAGTGGTTCATGCAGGCGCCGCAACGGATGCAGCGCAGGGTGTCCAGCAGCTCGTCGTCCTGGTAAATCGTAGAGCGGCCATTGTCCACCAGCACCACGTGCACCTCTTCCGGGCCGTCCAGCTCATTGGCCTTGCGGGGGCTGGAAATCATATTGAAGTAGGTGGTGATGTGCTGGCCGGTGGCCGAACGGGTCAGCAGTGCCAAAAGGGCGGTCACGTCTTCCAGCTTGGGTACCACCTTCTCGATGCCAGTCACAGCAATATGGCAGGGCGGTACGGTGGTGGTCATACGGCCATTGCCTTCGTTTTCCACCAGGCACAGGGTGCCGGTTTCGGCCACGGCAAAGTTAACGCCGGAAATGCCCACGTCGGCGTTGCGGAATTTTTCCCGCAACTGCAACCGGGCGTTCGCAGTCAGGTACTCAACGTCGTTGGAAAGGTCGGTGCCGGTTTTGTCGTGAAGCAGTTGGGAGATCTCACCGGTGTTCTTGTGAATCGCCGGCATGATGATGTGCGAGGGTGTTTCTTCCGCCAGTTGCACAATGTACTCACCAAGGTCTGACTCCAGGGCCTCGATGCCCTGTTCCTCAAGGTAATGGTTCAGTTCCATTTCCTCAGAGACCATGGACTTGCCTTTGATCGCCGTCTTGGCGTCCCTCGCCACACAGATGTCTCGCACAATACGGCAGGCTTCATCACCATCGGCGGCCCAATGCACGGTGATGCCGTTCTCGGTCAGCTTCTGTTCCAGTTGCTCCAGCAAATCCGGCAGGCTGGCCAGCGCCCGCATGCGAATATTGGCACCCAGGTCCCGCAGGGTTTCCAGATCCCAACCCTCGAAGGCGGACTTGCGCTTACTCATCAAGCCGTCCATCGCCTTGCGGAAGTTCTGGCGAACCTGCGGGTTGTGAATCGCCGCCCGGGCACGCGGGTGGAACTCCTTCACATCGATGTGGTGGGCGGAATGGTGTGAAGAGCCGTGTGCGGTCTCGCTCATGACGGTTCACCTCCACTGCTGGTGCGTTCCCAGAGAAAACTCAGAATGTGCTGGCCGGTCACCGGCTTCTGGTTTTTCTCAGCGTAACCGGCGATGTTCATCAGGCAACCGCAGTCGGTGGTGACAAACTCTTTGGCGCCGGTGTCCACCAGGGTGTCCACCTTTTCACTGACCATGGCGCCGGAGATCTCCGGGTGTCGCACCGCGAACGTGCCGCCAAAGCCGCAGCATTCCTCGGCCCGAACCTGTTCCACCAGGTTGACGTTTTTCAGCTGCCCCAGCAGTTTGGGGCCGACTTCCGCCACACCCATTTCACGGCGGGCGGAGCAGGAGGTGTGCATCGCCACGGTGGTGGGTTCACCCAGGTCGTCCAGCTTGATGTGGCATACGTTCACCAGGAAGTCCGTCAGCTCCCACACCCGCCCGGCAATTTCAGCAGCCGCGACTTCATCGGAGGTGTCCTTGAACAGCGCCGGGTAATGCTTGCGCATCATGCCGCCACAGGAGCCGGAGGGCACCACAATCGGCCAGTCTTCCGGAAACAGTCCCAACTGTGCGCGGGCGACCGCGCGGGCTTCATCGTGATAGCCGGAGGTGTAGGCGGGCTGGCCACAGCAGGTCTGGTCTTCGGGGTAGATGACCTGAATGCCTTCCCGCTCCAGCAACTGGATGCCGGCCATGCCTGCGTCCGGGTAGAACATGTCGACCAGGCAGGTGCCGTAGAAATAGACCTTGGAAGGTTTGGCCGGGTAAACCTTGATGGGATCAACCATAGTGCCGTCGCTCGCGATTATTATTGTCTCTCTGAACCACAATAATAGGGCGGTGCCCTGGCAGTTGCCAGACGACTTTATGGGGAGTCTGCGTGCTTGGAAAACGGGTGGGTAATCGCGCGTGGCTTGGGAGCGGGCAGCGGCAGCCGGCCACTGCCCGGATAGCGTTATTCGACCGTCAGGCGCTCGGCGTTCTTCGCAACCGTACGCTCACCAATGCCCTTGACGTTGGTCAGGTCATTGCTGGACTGGAAAGGACCGTTGGCATCGCGATAGGCCACAATGGCTTCGGCTTTGCTCTGCCCGATGCCGTTGAGACTGGCCAGGGTTTCGATGTCGGCGGTGTTGATGTTGATGGTGGCAGGTTCAGCGTGGGCGAACCCGGTGAACAGGCTGAACAGAAGGACCATCATGGCGATAAAAGGGGTGCGTTTCATTCTTGCTTTGCTCCTGAGAGTGATTTTACGTGTCTGATTATTCGTCAGGACGTAAAAGCGGCGGAGCTGGTTGAATAAAGAAGAAGGTCGCTAGCGGGGTGGGGAAGTGCACGGACAGGAACACATTCCCTATGCTCCTGAGCCCGTGGCTGACCCCATGCCTGGTCCTTCAGGCTGCGCACCATCCTGTGCGCGTCTTCCCTGTTGTTCGTCCCTGCAGCCCTGATTCCCTGGGCAACTCCTGATCCGTGGAGTTATCTTCCCTGAGCCAGCTTTCCGTGCCGGCTTCTCATCCTTGACGTTGACCATTCTACATGGGAGCTATTCTCAAGAAATCGGACATTCGCTCCCTCATCTGTGCGATATCTCTTACAGATTTGTAATCAAAGTGCAGATAAAAGTTGAGCGTATGCTCATGCATTTTATGAGGTTTTCCTGTTCGTGACGCGGGTGCACGATTAAAGGTCCAGGGCACCAGAGTTGAACATGCGGTTGCCCCGTTTTTTGGCAGCGGCAGGAAGATAGACGTCAAGGTAATAAAAATTCCCATGAAAACAAAGGGGTATTTGATAAGTCCATTGGGTTGTATTGCTTCGACCCTGACGCATCGTATTAGTGCGCTTAGCCGGGTAGCGATTCATCGTGGTGCGTCAACGGTGGTCCCGACACCCGATCAATAATCGATGGATGTAGTTCAAGTAGCTGAAAAATAAGGCATGATTTGCATTCTGGAACAGCTGATGCAGAGGGGTTGGTGCATTTTGGGGCAATAACACCAATCAATCCGAAAAGGATGCACAACATGACGATTAGAAAACACGTGAAACTGGGCCTGTCAGCGCTGGCTCTCTCTATGTCTCTTAACGCAATGGCCGCCGAAGATCCCATCAAGGTCGGTATCCTTCATTCTCTGTCCGGCACCATGGCCATCAGTGAAACCGTCCTGAAAGACACCGTTGAAATGCTGATCGCCAAGCAGAACGCCGAAGGTGGTGTTCTGGGCCGTGAACTGGAAGCGGTTGTGGTTGACCCTGCCTCCAACTGGCCGCTGTTCGCCGAAAAGGCCCGTGAACTGCTGGCCCAGGAAAAAGTGGACGTGATTTTCGGCAACTGGACGTCCGTGTCCCGTAAATCGGTACTGCCGGTGGTTGAAGAACTCAACGGCCTGCTGTTCTACCCGGTTCAGTACGAAGGTGAAGAGTCTTCCGAGAACGTTTTCTACACCGGTGCCGCGCCCAATCAGCAGGCCATTCCTGCGGTGGACTACCTGATGAACAACATCGGCGTTGAGCGCTGGGTGCTGGCCGGTACCGACTATGTGTACCCGCGCACCACCAACAAAATCCTTGAGACCTACCTGATGGACCAGGGCGTGGCCAAGGCAGACATCATGATCAACTACACGCCTTTTGGTCACTCCGACTGGCAGAACATCGTGTCTGACATCAAGCGCTTCGGCTCAGCTGGTAAGAAGACCGCCGTGGTCTCCACCATCAACGGCGACGCCAACGTTCCGTTCTACCGTGAACTGGGCAACCAGGGCATCTCCGCCTCCGACATCCCGGTGGTGGCGTTCTCCGTGGGTGAGCAGGAGCTTTCCGGCATCGACACCGGCCCGCTGGTTGGCCACCTGGCGGCCTGGAACTACTTCATGAGCGTGGACAGCGACGCCAACTACGACTTCATCGACCAGTGGATCGAGCACACCGG